>Ga0157369_10005801_pt1 | contig 14357 bp, 19 predicted proteins | sample C25metaG_FD_113461 | JGI IMG/M metagenome (GOLD analysis project Ga0157369, IMG submission 113461) | Corn rhizosphere microbial communities from Kellogg Biological Station, Michigan, USA - C2-5 metaG | ecosystem: Host-associated > Plants > Roots > Rhizosphere > Soil | place: USA: Michigan...
AAGCTGATCCACGATCGGCTGCACCGCCGATGCAATTGCGTCGCCGTACGCAGCGTAACCGATGACTGTCCGTTGATCAGAGGTGTCGATTTCGCCGCTGCTCGCATCGCCGAGGATTGCGCCCGTTGTCGGCGCTTCTGGGTCTGCCTCAACTTCGAAGGTGAAAAAGGGGATTCTATTGCCGAAATCGCCAAGTTGCAGATCCTCGAACACCGCCAGCGCCAGGCCACGATAGGCGGGCGTTGAGTCTATCGTTTCGACGGATGCAATTAGCGGATCTATCGGCTGCTGTTCGCCCCCTGGGTAGAAACGAAAGGTGCAGCCAACCTTGAAATCTCCGGCAGCTCCACGAACCAATTTTCCGTCAGCCCAAATCCGTTTAATCTGGCGGATGGGCCGCGAAGAGAGCGCGATCGCCAGGTTTACGGAATAGCTTGGACCGCTTGTCTGCCCCTTCGAGCCTCCGCTGGCATTCTCTTTCAGGTCGGTCGCCCAGACGATGCTGCCGGCCACGCGCATCGTCCCGTAGATGCGAGGAATTGGGGTTCCGTAACTCGATCCCTGGACTTTCAGGTCGCCTAGGCGCGGACTCTTGCGAGAGCCGAAGATCTGCTGATCGATGCTTTGCCCGAGCAGGCTCCCGATCGCGCCGCCGATCGGGCCGCCGAGAGCAGTTCCGACGCTGTGCAGTACGAGAGTCGCCAAGTGTCAATCCTGAATCAAATGAGGATGCCGGAAAGCAGCGGCGATAGGCCAGCATAGCCGTCCTGGCGTTTCGACCACCCGGCGCAGTCCTGCGTGAGCATGAACGAAGCTGCCGCCACAGCAGACCGCGAGGTGTGTCTGTGCGTGCGAGATCCGGTAGAGAAGCACATCTGCTGCTTGAGGAATGGTCACCGGCTGAAAAAAGCGCGGCAATTGAGTTTCGAGTTCACGCAAGTGCGATCCTCGTAATCGATAGTCTCTTCGAACCAGCTCAGGCGGAATTCGAAAAACCTCCAGCACCAACCCAATACAATCGAGGCCAAGTTCGGGATCGCGTCCTTGGGGCCGGAAGTCGCAACCAACGAGCGAACGCGCCCGCTCAACAACATCTCGGCTTGTCATCAGGGATAGCGCGTCAGCAAATCGTTGCCCGGGACGTGCGGCTCACCCCGAAAATTTGCGGCATTCGCGAAGCGCGTGACACAGGTCGCAAAGAGCTTGTCGCACCCTTCGCGAATCTCGATGACGGTGCCCGCTTCAACCTCCGCTCTGACCCGGTCTCGAACCGTAAGCTGTGCCCCATTCACGGCCAGGATAACGGTCTGCAACCCGCAATTGGCTCCGCTCAAGTATCGAAGCCGACCGAACAAGTAGCGCTCGTCCAAGGGCTGGTCTGTAAGGATCAGGTTATCCGCGGCTGAGGAAACGCGAAGTCGAAGCGTGCGCCCGGCGAGGTCCACTCGGCATTTTTTGTCGCCGAATTCCGCGCGGCATTCCGCGGATGTCGCCGGGCACACGGGCGCGCTTAGCTTCGCTGCCGCTCCATTCAGTTCGGCAGTAAAGCTATCGCCGGACATCGAAACTTCGCCCAGCTCGCCACCGAGAAGCTGGATAGGCTGCTCATCTGCCGTGCTCCAGTCGACCGCCGTTATCGAAATGCGGGCAAAGTCCCAGCGTCCGAGTGAAAGATCAGAATCCGTCAGCGCCTGTGCATTGAGGGCTCCCGATACCTCCGCCGAATGGGGTTGAAGACCGAGACTTCGAGTGATCGCGGCCGGCGTGATCCCCGGCTCCGATTGATATGTAATACCGCCGCAGCTGAACTGGCGGTCGGCGCTGGTCAGAGCGATCCCGGCCCCATCATTTCGTTCCAAGGTCGAGCAAAAGGCGACCGACGTCAGCGCGCCATCGCAAATCGAAGCCATCAGTTTTCCCTGATCTCGATGAGGGGCACACTTGGCGCCTCGCCGGCGAGGAAGCTCGCTCGATGCACCTCAAGCTTGTCGTCGGCAAACCGCACCGGCACATCGAACAGAAAGCCCGCGGTGATCGTCGCGCCTGCTGCTGGAGGAGATGCAAAGACGATCTGGCCGAGTGGCTCGAGGCTCCAGCCGGTCGATTGTTCGACACCACTAACCGCGACCAAAATCGAGCCTGCTACCGGACGGGTAATCCGTCGCTGCTCACCGGTTCCGTACGTCTTCACCAACGGAAAAGTTGTTATGATGCCGTCGCCCGTCCCGATCAGCTGGTCCGTCGCAATTGGCGCACCGGTCATTCCGTTCGAACTGAAATCGTATGGATCGCGAAACCGAAAGCCAATTGCCGCTCCGCGCCGGGCACGGAAGAACGCGAGCAATATCTCGACTTCCGCATCTCCGCGGATGCCGGGGCCGGCATCAAACCGAAGCCGCGCCTGCTGCCAGTTGACGTTGCGGTACTCATAACCGCTGGCACTGGTCACGACGTTGGTGGAAAACCCCGGCGTGACACTCGCTTCCGCACCGATTTCGATCGGGAAGCTCACATCGTCGAATTCGTTCACGATCGATTCTCCGAAAAGAGTGAGCCCGTCGCGCAGCGCCTGCGGCAGTGCCCACAGAAAAACTTCGGAAATACCCCGGCTCTGCGCGTCCACTGCGGCTGCAATGATGCCGCTCCAGCTGGCCCGCTCACTCGCGTCGGCGACGAAGCCAGAAAAGTAATGCTGCTGTTCCGCTGAATAGCTGAGTCGAGCCTGCACCGCCGCGTAGGCAGCGGAACGAACGCTCGTCTGTCCCCGAGTAACCCAGTCGTAATCCTCGATCTGGAGCACATCGAATGCGGGGCTCGCCCAGCCGGTCGGCAGGTCCGCACGTTGCAATTCCGGAGCCATCGGATCGAGCACAGTTGGCAGGTAGGTCAGCAGCAGCAGGCTGGCCGATGGCGCTGCAGACTTCACCGCCTGAGAAATCGCTATCGTCGATTGCGCGAGCACGCCACCCGCCTGATCAAGAAGGGATATCTGTTCCGCAGACATCGCCGCACGCACGTCCGCAATCTCGACCGGATTACCACCGAAGGTCGACTTCGCGGCGTCATCATACAAACACAGCGCACCGCCCGGTGTGACCCACCACCACGGCTCGCCGATCTGGATCATCGGCTGAAGTCCGGCCGCAGCACCGATCTGTGCAAGCTCGGCCGCGACCGTTCCGAGATACGCAATTGCGTCGACGTTTGCGGGCGACACTAATGTTGACGGCGGATCCCAAGCGGTGAGCGCCTGCGACCCGTCGAACGCGCGCTGCTTCCACGCGTCCGGACAGAACATGTCGAGTATCTCGTAGGAAATCGACCAGATCACCTCGAATCCGCGTGCCGCGGCCGCCCGCGCGAAATCCTGGTGCCAGGCCAGCGCCGCATCGTTCAGAGTCCGGCTCGCGTCGAGCAGCCCATCTCTCCCAAGCCCGAAATAGTGGCTCATTCCGACATAGTGATTGATGACGCCGCGGTGCCCGAGCCGCTCGATAGCCTGGACGATCCGCTCGGGCGGCAGGTCGTAGAGATCGTCATAGCCTGTGGCGATGCGCAGCGAGTGCTCCGGTACCACCGCATCGTTGATCGCGAGCACGCTGTTCGCTCCGTCGCAAACAATCCCGCTGATCGTTACGCTCGCCTTCGCGGGCGCCGTCCGAACCGTCTGCACCCCCGGCTGGTAATCAGGGGGGATAATGCTGATGAACATCCGGTCGATGTCGGCGGGGTAAACCGGGTCCGCGTCGGTCGGCAGCGAATAGCCGCCGTCCAGAGCATCAAAATCCAGGGTGATCTCAGCGTCTTCACTCGTTCCCTGAGCATAATTCCACAGCCGGACGTACCAGCTCTTCGCATTGCCGTTCTGGTCTCGGCCCTCGATGGTCAGCGTCGGCCCGTTCACCTGGTCGAGCGGCATGACGCCCGTCGATTGCCAGCGGAACGAGAGCGTCGTCTGGGAATAATCACGCACCGTCTCCCGTGCGTGTGCCGGGTGCGAGTGACTGTCCACGCTCTCGAAGATCAGTCCAACGAGATCGCCTGGCCGAAGAAACTCGGCCGTGATCTGAAGTCCATGTCTGTCTGCAGTATTCACTGCGCTTGCAACCGTCCCAAGTGGAAAGTCGACGGTCCAGTGCATCGGATCGAAGCGCTTGACGAAGGTCTGAAGGATTGGCGCATCAGGCGCCGTGAACCAATGATTCACTGGCCGCCCCGCCGAATTGCCGACCGCACGGCGCGCGCCACCTGGCTCGAGGATTGCCGAAGCGCTTGCGGATCAGACGGCGTGGGTGTCGTGACCGCAATGGATACGTTCACACCGCGCCCGGTTGAGCCCATCCGTTCGATCCGCCCACTGCTGGAGGGAACGAACAGTTCCGGCCCATTCTCGCCCACCATATAGGGGCGGCCGCCGCTGACCGGCCCGCCGGTTGCGCGGCCCGGGGAACCGAGCAGGCCGCCGAGAAGTCCGCTCAAACTGCCGAACAGACCGCCCCCATCACCGCTGTCCGTTCCGGACGGCTGCAACAGCGACTTCAGCGATGCCGCCGCGATCTGCTCCAGCGACGAAACAGCGATCTTTCTAAGGTCGTCGAAGCCGGTTTTCCCGCTGGTAATCGCGCGAGCCAGCGCACTCTCGATCGACCTTCCAGCCCGTCCAGCACCGTCCGCCAGCGGACCTTCAAGCTGGCCGCGCATCGTCGCGACGTCGCGTGCAAAGCCCTGGGTGTCCGCTCGAACGCCGATCACCAGCTGTTCGATTTGCTCATCCATGTTTCTTGTCCGGAAATTGCGCTCGCAGGCGCTCGATTTCGCCGCGCTCTGGTGCCTCACCCGCACGAGAAAATGGCTTCAGCGCAGCCCAAAGCTCCGCCGGCGTTGCGCCCCAGAACTCGCGTGGACCCCAGCCGAGCAGGAGCGCAGCCGCGCTGAAATGCTCGACTGCGCGGCGACCAAAATTTTCGCTCATTTACCTTGGAGGATCTGCCCCAGCACCACACGAAGCACAGGGCTGATCCGTGCCAGCCCTGTCTCAACGATCGCTTCCCCGATCCGCTCACGTGTAATCCCCGCCGCGCGTCCGATTGACAAATGATCGAACAGCGCCGCAATTTCCTGCAGCTTGAGTTTGCCCTCGCTTGCGCGCTCAACCAGCTCAAACAGCGGCCCCAGCTCCTGTTCGGCCGCAACGAGCGCGCCGAAGCTCGGCCGAAGCACTAGCGTCTCGCCCGCGACCTGAAGACTCGCCTCCCCCCGATGCGGATTCGCCGTATTCACGCGGAAACCACTTCGCCAGAGCTTTCCAGCGCCAGCGTGTAATTGCGCTCACCGTTGAAATCGCCCGCATATTCGAGCCGCGTCACCAGAAACTGCCCCAGCATCTGCTCGCCACTCTCGAACGTGAGCTGGTAGCTTGCGATCGAGCCCGAAAGCGCGAGACCCCGCACCTGGATTTCCGCCGCGCTTCCAGTGAAGATTCCGCTCGCTGCCACCGAAACTGATCGCACACCGGCGCCGGTCAACAGCTCGCGCCATCCCCCGCTGCCTTTGTTCGTGATTTCCACCGCAGCTCCATTCACCGTCAGCTGCGTTGTCTTGAGTCCCGCCACCGTTGAATAATTCGGCGGCGTTGCTCCGTCGCCAATCTTCAATAGAAATGCGCTGCCGCGCTCCGCTGCCATCATTCTCTCCCATCGATTTTTGTGATTGTGGTTGAAGCTAAGCGCCAGCCATCGGGCGTCCGATCAGACCGCGAGCATCCGTGCCCGAAAATTCAATGCGCTCGCCCACGGCCCCGCGATGTCGCGCACCGTCTTGCGCCGGGTCAGCACCAGGCTGACCAACTGCCACCCCCCGGCCACCGAGATCGCCAGCACCGCCGCCTCGGCTTCGTCCGCAAGCGCCTGCAACCGCGTCGGCTGGTCGTCCCAAAGTGTGATCGCGAGTAGCACTTCGCGCCCTTGCCCGCTCTTGTGGCTCCAGTCGCTTTCGGTTGACGCGTCTATGGCAGCATAGGGATACGCCGCGCGAGCTGGCGGCCCGTCGAATACTCCCGTCAGCTTCGTGACGGCGGCCAGAGCGCTGACAACTGCAGTCTGCAACGCTGCGCCAGCGCTCACTGGGGGAGACTCCCAAGAAACCGCAACGCCGGATCGAGCAGCCACCGCTCAAGCAGTTTCTTTCCCCGAAAGACGACTCCTGTCGCCGTCTTTAGAACGGAGACACCGCTCAGCTCCGCCGCCGCCGTCTCAGCTATTGCGTCAATTCGGTTTGCCTGCGCCGCCTGCGCAATCTGCTCTGCGCGAGCCAGCACCTTCTCCATCATGAGCGCACCTCATCGCATCGCATCGTCAGACGGTCCTTCGCCTGCGGATCGTCGAGCAACTGGCGGATCATCAGAACACGGCCTCCCCACCGAATCCTTTGGTCGATCGCGATCCCCTCCCGCTTGCGGATGGTGACCCGAGCTCGCGGCATCGCGCTCAGCGCCATCCCCTGGCTTTCGGCGCCGACACCCTCGAGCGCGACGGCGGCGAAGCAGCTTGCAACCGTCTCCCACCCGTCCTGTTGAAGCCCGGACGGAGTCCGGCTCGCCACTTTGCTCTCGATGACAATCCGCTCGCGAAGCGTTCCCGCAAACTCAGTCATACGAGCCTGATTCGTCTGAAGGGGCGCCACAGCGCCGTCACCGCCGCCGGAATATCGCCGCCAATCCCATCGCGATCCGCAAAGAGCGACGCCACCAGCCGAAGCACGCCCTGCCGTATCGGCTCCGGCACATCGTTTTCGCTCAGGGCGATACCCGCTGTTCCGCTGACGCTGACGTAACCCTGCCGGAAGTATTCCGGCACGAGCCGATTCTCACCCATCAGCGCCGCTACCGCGGTGAGCTCCGGCAGCGGCACCCGCGTCAGCCGAACCCAGCCGTCCCCCTTCGAGTCCACGTCGATCGCATAGCCAGCGGCCGCCATCGTCACCCTCGACCCGTCGCTGGCGACCGTTTCGACCAGATCGATCGACCGAACCGGCGTGACCGAAAGCCTCTGCCAATCGCTGGTGGCCTGAATGGAAACCTGGAATTGGCGAGCAATCACCATCTGGCCGAGAAAGGCTTCGCATAGCCCGCTGGCGGTGCGGATCAGTCCGGCCAGGAGCGCTTCCTCGTCGTCCGTTTCGATCCGCGCGAACGCCTGCGCCTCCGCAATCGACACAATTGGCTCGGCCATCCCGAAGCTGGTCATCAGCGGCGCTCCACGCGCAAGGTTACAGACCGGCTGTCCGTGAGACCCGACCCGAGTTCGACATGATTGGTCAGCTGGTAGATGTGCCCGACGACGCCTCCTGACGCGGTTACCGTCGCAGTGGTGCTATCGAAGGCCGACGCCTGGACCTGCACGCCGTTGGCTTCGTCGGGCTCGACTGTCCAACTGCTGTCGGCGAGCACGTCGTCGACCAGATAATCGGTACCCCAATCGATCGCATAATCCAGGACCGAGCCCGGATCCTTGAGCAATAGTGTCATTCAAGTCCTCGTTTCAGGGAAATTGTGGCTACCGCTCGCCTGCGATCTCGCGAGCGTCCGGCTCGGCGACGATCACCCGCTTCGCCGGTGGCCGTTTGACCGTGCCTGATCCGCTTTGGGCGGCAATCGCCTTGTCGCCGATGGTGTCAGCCGCGATCGCCATTGCGGGGCTCCTCAATGGTCATGCGATGAGCCCGTGCGCGACGAGTTTCGCCTTGAGATCGTTCACCAATGCGATCGCCGAGGCGAGATCGGTGGCATCCGCGGGAGTGCCGGTTTGTTGCGCCCCCACGACCTGGGTTCCGTTCACCTTGTACGCGCCCGTGAGGTTCATTCCGCTGCTGTCGAGCGCCCAGTGGACCAGTCCGTCACCACCGCAAACCCAATTGAGGGTGGTGCTGGACAGATAGAAAGGGTTGGAGCCCCCTGCCGTGTTGTAAGACTGCAGCCCGGGTTGCAGATTGCCGCCGAAGTTGCCGGTAAGGCTAAGTGCGATCGTATTCCCGCCATTGTACCCGGAATACAGGAAGTGCGACGCTCCGTTCTGGTAGCTCGCCTGCGTGCTGACCGACAGCGTGTCGATGTTTGCCGATGTCGCCCCGAGCGTATCGAAGGTGACGACGCCGAGATTGTTCCGAAAGTACACTCCAGTACCGACAATTCCTGCGGCGTGCATGCCTCCGAAGATGAAGCTCGGCGCAATGAACGAGGACGGCGACTGATCGCTTTCGGAATAGCAGCCCAGGAACACGTTGCGGCCGTCCGGGCACGTGGTCTGATATGGTCCGGCGCCGTTCGTCGACGTGTGACAGCCAACGTAGGTGTTACCGAGGAAACCGTTCTCGCTGATTCCCCACTGGCGATTCAAGATACAGTCGGCTGCCGTCACCAACCCGGCGTTCACGTCGCCGCCGATCGTGTAGATGCCGTTTCGGCAGCCGCTTATGATGACCTTTGTCACCTCGAAATTGTTGGCGTTGCCGACCGGAACGCCGGCGTTGCCCATCGTATCGGCGGCGATGTGAATCCCATCGCCCTGAAAATTATCGATGTAACAATCGCGTATACTCGCCCGGGCGCGCAGCTGGATGCCGTGGCAGTCGGCGTCGTTCGATCCATCGTAGCCGCCCTCGAGATAGAGATTGCGAATGATGGAAGCGGAGCCGGAGGTGCTGTTGTCCTGCGGCTGGCTGTCGGTCGCCCCGACGGAACGCGCTTCCTGAACCCTAATGCCGGTAGCGCCCGCTGCCCACTTGAGGTGCGTTGCCGCACCGCCGGCTTCGCCGACGCTTTCCCCCTCGACGATCAGGCAGGTGCGAATGTCGAGCGTTGTCGTGCCAAGATTGTACGGAGCGGTCGCGTACGGGATGAACAGGCCGGCACTACCGCTGGCGTACTGGATGAATGTGGAGATCGAATGCAGGTAGTTGAGGGCTGCAACAAAGGCGGCGCTGTCGTCTGTAACTCCGTCCCCGGCGGCGCCGAACCACCTGACATTCACCCGCCCCGAAAACTGTCGCACCCACGCGCCCGATTTGCCGGTTGGGTCTGAAGCAGGAGCAACGTAGATTCCCTGCTTCGGGTCGGCAGCGACATGGGCCGACAAATCCGAACCGGACCAGGTGAACAGTCCTTCGCGCCCTGCTTCGCGAAGAAACGCGGCTGGCGCTCCCGCCAGTGCATTGGAGAGCGCAGTCCGGTCGGCGGCATGCTGCACCTTGTCGGTAAGGTTCGGCGCAGTCGCGTTGAGGCTCCACACGCCGCTCGCGACGGTGATATCGCCCTTGTCTCCATCGGCCGGCTCGCTACCGGCTGGCCTGGCCTGGATCTCCGCGTACCACTCGGCAGCGGTGACCAGCGACACCGTCTTGGTGCCGATTCCGAAATCGGTGAGCACGCCGTTGCAAGGGTCGCGGGCGATCGTTCCGTCGGCCTGGAGGGTTCCGCGTCCGACCTCGGCGTGGTTCGCCTTGTCGAACATCACCGAATAATAGAATTGATCGCCCGCTTGCAGCGCGGCCGTGAAGCTTGTGTAGCCCGGTACCGCCGATGCCAGCACCAGGTTGCCGGTGCCTGTCGTGTTCGAATAATTGCGTACGAGGTCGACGAATTTCGGCTCAAATGGCATTCGCCATCCTTCCAGAATCTCTGCGTTGAGAGAGGTTGCGGGCAGAGCGAGAGCAGCTCCGGTCAGTGTCATGACCGAACGTCGCGTAACGCTCACCGGTTCGCTTGTGCCCATGTCGGATCCCCTTGCCTCGTGCGCGGCGAACAACGCGCAACAAGGGCAAAAGAGCGGGCACGATCGCTCGCGCCCGCTCTTCCGGGGGAAACCGTATTCAGGCGAATTGCAAAAGCTTGATCGCTTCCGAATTGGTCACCTGGCCGCCGATCCGTTTCGTTGCATAGAAGTGGACGAAGGGCTTGTGCGTGTATGGGTCGCGAAGCACCTGCGTCACGTTGCGCTCCGCGATCACATAACCGGCGGTGAAATTGCCGAAAGCGATCGAAAGGCTTCCCGCCGCCATGTCCGGCATGTCCTCCGCCTCGATCAGTGGATAGCCGAGCAGGGTTGCCGGCGTGCCCGCGGCCAGGCTCGGCTGGAACAGGAACGCGCCGGTGCTGGTCTTGAACTTGCGGATTTCCGATGCCGTCGCCGAATTCATCACGAACACCGCACCCTGCCGGTAGGGCGAGCGGAGTGTGTGCACGAGGTCGAGCAGCACATCCTCGGGATTGCTCGCCGGAAACGCACCGGAATTGCCGGTGCCGATCGTCTGCAGCGTCCCGATTGGCCGAACGCTATCGACCGCCGCGGAGGTCGGCGACGATAGGAAGCCGAGCGGCTGGTTGATGCCGTTGCCGGAAACGAACGCCGCACCCTCGGCTCGCGCGAATTCCTGCGCGATCTCCTGCGCCAGCCACGCCTCGACGTCGAACGCCACATCGTCGATCATCTGCTGCGATGCCGCCGGATTGGCGTAGAGGTCGCCGGCCGGAGGCGCGATCTCAGTGAATGTCGGTGTCGCGGTCTCGGGCCGATCCGCGTCATAGGCTGCCCAGCCCGACGGAGTGCCGCCGCTCGCCAACAGTCTGCGGTATCCGGCGCTCCCAACCTTCACCACATTGGCGATGGAGCGGATCGGTGAAATGGCTTTCAGAGTCGCATCGATCTGGCTGTCGAGCTCATCCGGAACCGCATAGCCGCCGAGCGCTCCGGTCGAGCTGTCGATGGCTTTCATCTCCAGCCCGCCGGCAATTCCGCGCCGCAAATATTGCGCGAATGCATCATTTGTGCTGCTCGATTTGACGCCATCGAGCGCCGGCCGCTGCGCCTGGATCGCTCCCGCCGCGATCTTCGCCTTTAGCGTCTCCAGCTCCGCCTTGAGCGCCGCGACCCCGTCATCCTGCTGCTCGATCGCGTCGAACGACGCCTCAAGCGCATCCGCCTTCACTTCCACCATGCCCGTCTTCTCCTGTGTAAAAATTCCAAAGAAAAAGGGCCGCGGAAACCGCGACCCTTCACATCTTCTCCTCGTCATCTCAGCCTAGCGCCGGGATCTCCCCTCTTTCGTCATTCCCGCGAAAGCGGGAATCCACCTGCCTTCATTTCACTTGGCCAGAGTGCTGCTTTCTCCACTTTTCCGCCCACGAATTTGGCATGCAGATGGGCTTGCCCGCGCAGTCCTTAAAATACCCTTCAACACGCGCCCTTTCCATTTGCGCGTCGTCCTCCGCCTTGATCTCATCCCAATTCGGGGCGCAAGTGTGATTGGCCTCACATGCTTTGAAATAGGCGATCATCTGAGCCTTGGTCGGTTGCGCGGGCGGCGGTTTGATCTCTTTGATCGAGATCATCCGGTCGGCCACCACAATCTTGTCCCTCTCGCTTGTCCCGCCGGAAGGTGCATATTCTGTGCGCCGTCCGATGAAATCGACAGCATACAACCCGCCAGGCGGCGTGTCTTTGGCCCCGGGGAGACTCGGTGGCTCGAAATTGCCATAAAGCCGGGGGTAAGGGTCAGCGACGCGTTTGGCGGATTCGTCCGGACACTGCTGAGCTGGAGCCGGACAGAACTCAGAGGCCTCAAAAGCATCGCTCCAGAGCCCAGTCATCCGCTGCGGCGGAGTCATCTTGTAACACTGATCAGTCGGCAGCGACGCTAAGACACGATTGCCCAGTTCGACTTTCTCATACTCGCACGGCATTGGGCCGGAATATCCGTTACTCAGCCGTTCGGCGCGCTCCTGGTCCTCCGGACGCGCAAACATTTCCGGTCGAAAAATCTGGCGAAGCCTCGCCAGCTTGGCTGGATCGGTCACTTCCGGCTTGTCAGGCGGCTGGCCATGACAGCCTACCACCAATAAACACATCAGAAGCGCTGCTCTCCCCCTCATTCCTCGAGCATCATCCATTCACCCGCCATTTTCAACCGCATGCACCTGCGCCAGCTTCTGCATCGGCCGTGCGACCAGGCTCACCTCAACCAGGTCGAGCGAGTGTAGCTCGCGCAACCCGTCCGCCTGCTTCGCCTCACGTACTCGGTAACCGAAGCTCAGCCCCTTCAATCTTCCCCCCTTCAGCAACTCTCCAACCCGCGCAGCGCCCTCGCCCAGTCTCGCGATCACGCGCAGCCCGCGTTCATCCTCGCTCGGATGCTCGATCGTTCCGATCGGCTGGCCCTGGTGCTGCCACAGCAAAGGTACCGCGCCATTGCGCCTGAGGCTTTCGGCGAACGCGCCTTTCCTCACCACGTCGCCCCCGCTGTCCGGCCGGTTGAAAATTGCCGCGTAACCCGCGAACCTCATCCGCCCAGCATCCCCGCCCATTTCATCCTGACGGCAATCGCGATCAGCACCGCCGCCAGCCCGATCCGGACCAGCCAGCCGATCACCGCCCGCCGCGCCGTCCGCTTGGCGTCCCGCCAAGCCGATAGAAGCTCGCGGAGCTCGTCCATGTCCCGACGCGCGCGCTCATCATCGAGCCCGAGCGACGACAATGCCCGCCGCGCCCCGGCCTGGCTTGCTTCCTCGACCAGTGCCCGCAGGCTTACCACGTCGAGGCATCGCCCCTCCGCCTGCGCCAGCAACGTCGCAAGCAGCATGTCCGGATTGAGAGCACTCACAATTCACCCTTCTTCGGCCCAAAGCCGACCATGTCCCGCTTCTCCGCTTCGCTCAGGAAGTCGGCGGACGAGACCTGCTGCCAAAGCAGCGCGCGGTCTTCGGCGAGTTCGCTGATCTGGTCGGGATCGGCTGCGAGCCGCACCGGCCCCATCCAGTCGCTCAGCATCACGGAAAGCCCGTCCAAAATCCGCGCCGCCATCGGCAGGATCGTCTGCCGGTACAGCGCGCGGCCCGCCTCGCGCGCGTTGGCGTAGGTGGCGTCCCCCGGCAGCCCGACCAATACCGGGGGAACGCCGAAGGCGAGCGCAATGTCGCGCGCTGCGCCTTCTTTCAGTGACACGAAATCCATGTCGGCCGGGGTGAGGCTCAGCGCCTGCCATTTGAGCCCACCTTCCAGCAGCATCGGCCGTCCGGCATTGCTGCTGCCGGAAAAGCCGAGCTCCAGCTCGCTCTTCAACCGGTCGAATTGTTCGTCGGACAGCGGCGCCCCGTCGTTGGGCTCGTAGCTCATCGCTCCGCTCGGCCGTGCGGCGTTGTCGAGCAGCCCCTTGTTCCAGCGGCTGGCGCGATTGTGCACGCTTGCCGCCGCGATCGCTGCGTCCATGCACCCCATCCCGTAATGGTCGTCGCGCGGGCTCAGCGACCGCAAATGCGCCACCTGCATACGCCCCAGCCCATCGGCTTGGGCGATCCGAGTCGTGTGCTGCCCCACCTGGTATTTGTATCCCGTGGTCCAGCCACGGCTATCGGTCTCCACGGTCACCCGGTCGGGGCGCAGGAAAGCCAGCTCGGCCGGCGTCTCGTCGGCATCGGCGAGCAGCTGCACATACGCATTGCCATGAAGCAGCAGCGCCGCTCCGATATTCTCGAGCAGCCCGTCGGCGCTGACCAGCTTCACCGCACTGGTATCACCTTCAGCGGCATAGATGGGCAACGATCCCAGCAACCCCGACAGCAACCGCACCGCCCGCTGCCCTACCGGATTGCGGCGGTAGATCTCGTCGAATTGAGACGAATAACTAACTGCGAATCCCTCCTCGTCGCCAGCACGGCTGAGCCACGCCGGCACGAGCGGCCGCATCTGTTCCGGAGCGGATTTCCGCCCGAACCACCATCCCATATCCACTCCCAAAGAAAAGGGCTCCCGAAGGAGCCCTCGAAACGTTGAACTTCGTTGGCCTGGCTGGCTTTGCGCCTCGATTACACCCTCAGGATGTGGCGAGCCGTCTCATGCCACAAAGGCTTGTCCCACAGGAAATCGACCGCAAGGCACGCCGGCACATAAATGGCCAGCCAGATCCAATAGGCCTCGTGCACCTTCCGGTTCCGGGCAATGTCCCAGACGAACAGCGGCGCCAACGCCACGATGGTCCACAGGTCCAGCGACCACGGGTTCGCCGGCAGGCTTGTAGGCAGCCAGTTCATCCGGTCGATCGACGCCCCAAGCGGGACCGCGGTCGCCAGGAACATCATCCTCTTGTGCAGCCCGGAATTCTGCACGCGCGCGCCGAGCGCAATCCAGATGAAGATCGCAAACAACACGCCCGAGCTGATCTGCAGCAGCAGGATGTCTTCGCGAATGGAGAGTATTTGCTGCAATCCCGCTCGCGCGGACGCCGGAGCGGTCTGCAGCGCGTCCCACGTCTGGTAATACATGGTCGGCGCCAGAACGATGCCGATCACAACCAGCGCCGGAACCAGCACG
>Ga0157369_10005806_pt1 | contig 14352 bp, 14 predicted proteins | sample C25metaG_FD_113461 | JGI IMG/M metagenome (GOLD analysis project Ga0157369, IMG submission 113461) | Corn rhizosphere microbial communities from Kellogg Biological Station, Michigan, USA - C2-5 metaG | ecosystem: Host-associated > Plants > Roots > Rhizosphere > Soil | place: USA: Michigan...
AGCCGTAGTTGGCAAGCATTTCGAGGATTCTTCCGGTAATGTCGGCCGTCGGCGGATCGAGCATGGCATTGTGATCGGCGAAGGGAATGTACTGGAAGATCATCTTGGAGTTGTCTTTGTCGAAGCTGCCCCATCCGCCGTTTTTGCACTGCATCGCCCAAATCCAGTCGAGCGCACGCTGGCAGACCTCATACTGGTAGCGCTCCCGCGGATTGTCCACAAGATTCAACGCCAGCAGAACCTGGCCTGTATCATCCACATCCGGATAAAACTCATTGTTGAACTCGAAGTACCATCCGCCCGGCTCCACATTTTTGACCTTCTTCGCCCAGTCGCCCTTCGTCCGCACTTCCTTGGACAGAATCCAGTCGGCCGCCTTCAGCATTCGCGGATCGTCCCGCTCGATGCCGGCCTCGCCCAGCGCATACATCGCCTGCGCTGTGTCCCAGACCGGAGGAAAACACGGCTGCATCCGGAACGTTGGCATGGGATAGCCCGGCTCGCCCTCGGGGCAATCGATCCCCAGCTTCTCGAACTCATCCATCGCGCGGATCATCTGCGGATCGTCCATCGAAAAGTCCAGGCACCGCAGCGCCACAATCGAGTTCAGCATCGCCGGATAGATCGCGCCCAGCCCGTCCGACTTCTCGAACCGCTCCAGCATCCACTTCTTCGCTTTTTTGATCGCAATCGCTCGCAGCGGACGAATATGCACGCGCTCGAACCAGTGCGTCAGCCGGTCGGTAAACAGGAAGAAGTTCCGCCAGCTTATCCAGCTATTTTTGTCCCAGCGCAGATGCAGGTTCGAGCGCTTTCGCCCACCCACAAACAGCTCGTCAATTCCCTGCTCGGCTGGAATCTTCTTGTACGGCTTCTTCGCATAGATGATCGACAGCGGCACCAGAATCCCGCGCGACCACGAAGATATCTCGTAGATATTGAAGTAAAACCAGTTGGGAAACAGAACGATTTCAGGCGGAATCGCCGGCACGGCGTCGTAGTAGTACTGCCCCAGCGCGCACAGATAAATCTTGGTGAATGTATTGCATTGAACCACGCCGCCATGCGCCAGCACCCATTCGCGCGCCTTTGCCATCACCGGATGGTCCTTCGACCATCCCATCAGCTTCAACGCGAAGTAGCACTTCACTCCATAGCTGATGTTCGACGGCCCGCCCGGATAGAGGCTCCATCCGCCGTCGTCGTTCTGCTGCCGGACGATCTCATTGACCGCCCGCTCCATCTTGCCGCGGTCACCCGTTCCCAGCAGCGTATGCATGAAGATGTAGTCGGACTCGAGCATGGCGTCGGCTTCCAGTTCGCCGCACCAATAGCCGTCCTCGTGCTGCTGCCCCAGCAGCCAGTCCTTTGCCCTGGAGATGCCGTCCGCCACGTACTCCAGCCCCAGGTCCATGCGCCCAAAACGAGGCTGTGCCGGGTGGGTTCCGGCCTTCGGATTACTTGAAGATGTATCCATTGACACCAAACTCTCTCGTCTGCGGTTCTCTGTCTACTGAGCGGCTGGTGGAGCGGACGCAATCGCCTGCACAATCTCCGGCGGCAGGCCGAACCGGACATTCTCCGGCATCACTTCAACTTCATCTACGGAACCATAGCCTCGCTCAAGTAGATACTCGACCACGTGCTGTACCAGCACCTCCGGCGCCGAAGCCCCTGCGGTTACGGCCACCGTATCGACGCCATCCAGCCACTCCGGCTGAATCGCATCCGCCGAGTCAATCAGATACGAGTTCGTATCCAGGTTCTTCGAAACCTCGACCAGACGGTTCGAGTTGGAACTGTTCCGTGAGCCAACAACCAGCACCAGGTCCGCTCCATGGGCGACATTCTTCACCGCCGTCTGGCGGTTCTCCGTCGCATAGCAGATGTCCTGTGCATGTGGCCCTACAATGTTGGGGAACTTCTTCTTCAGCGCCTCAATCATGTACCGCGCCTCGTCGAGCGAGAGCGTCGTCTGCGTCAGATAAGCCACTTTGTTCGGGTCAGGCACCACCAGCGCCTCCACTTCGGCGACCGTCGAGACCACCTGCGTCACCGCTGGAGCCTCGCCCTGCGTTCCTTCCACCTCTTCGTGGTCGCGGTGTCCCACCAGCACCAGCGAATATCCCTGCTTGGCAAACTTGATGGCTTCGACATGGACCTTCGTCACCAGCGGGCAGGTCGCGTCAATCACCTTCAACCCGCGCTCCTTGGCCCGTTCGCGCACCGCCGGCGAGACGCCATGGGCCGAATAAATAACCCTCGCCCCGGCCGGGACCTCGTCCAGTTCGTTGACGAAGATCGCCCCCTTCTTCGCCAGATCGTTCACAACATAGCTGTTATGCACAATCTCCTTGCGGACATAGATGGGTGCGCCGAAGGTCTCCAGCGCAATCCGCACCACATCGATGGCGCGCACGACCCCGGCGCAGAAGCCGCGTGGCTTCAAAAGGAGAACTCGTTTGGTCTTCGATGGGCTGCCGTCTTCCGCAACAGCGGCATGGTCAAGAGTGGTCGTAGTCACGTTTTTAAGTATACCAACGTTAAGGCGAAAATCAGCGGCAAATTGAACCATTCCTGATGCACTTTGCGCACCATAAAAAAAGCAAAAGTCTTCAATCTTTATAACTTTTGCCCGCAACCCGCATCGCACTGTCCGCTTCGACCCAGCACTCGTATCAGACTCACAGCTTCTGGCCGGTACAGGCATCGTGGCCGCAGGCGCATTTCAGCGTCATAAACTTCTTCGCGTCCTCGCACTGCGTCGAGCAATACTTACTGCCCGCCTCCGCGGGACAATTGCAACCATCCTTCGCACATTTCTTAACTGGTGTAGACGCTGGGGTAGACATGGTCTGGTCCTCCATAAAACACCGTCTGTTGTCGGATGCCGAGAAACTGTCCGGGGATGCGCGCCTATCGACTGCTTTCGAGCAGATGCTCGGCGTGTTTCATGCTGGTCTCGGTGAGCTTCGCCCCGCTCAGCATCCGCGCAATCTCCTCGGTGCGCTCGGCGGCGTCCATTAGACGAATCCCGGTCTGCGTCCGCCCCTTCTTCTCCGTCTTTTCAATCAAAAAGTGCTGGTCGCCAAATGCAGCAATCTGAGGCAGATGCGTGATGCACAGTACCTGTTGCCCCCGCGCCAGCGTCTTCAGCTTCCGCCCTACGGCCTCCGCCGCCCGCCCGCCAATGCCGATGTCGATCTCATCGAAGACCAGTGTTCGGGGCAGCACCGTCTTCTTCCTCCGCCCGGCAGACGACTCCTCCACCGTCACCTTCAGCGCCAGCATCACGCGAGACATCTCCCCACCCGAAGCAATCTCGTGCAAAGGCTTCAGAGGCTCGCCCGCGTTGGTCGCAATCAGGCACTCCACCTCGTCCCATCCGTGGGCCGTCCAGTTCTCCGGAGCCTTCCTTGCCGTGACCTTCACATTGAACCGCGTATTCATCGCCAGATCATTGATCTGCGCCACGGCCAGTTTCTCCAGCCGCTTCGCAGCCTCAGTCCGACCCGCCGTCAACTGCGACGCAGCAGCTTCATACGCAGCAGCATCTTTTGTCTCCTTCGCCTTCAACTCCTCCACCAGCGCATCCCGGTTTTCCACCTCGGCCAGCCGCCGCGCAGCCTCCGCGCCAAACGCCATCACCTCTGCCAGTGTCTGCCCATACTTCCGCTTCAGCCGGTCGAGCGCCGCCAGCCGGTCCTCAATCTCCTCCAGCCTTCCCGGAGCCGCATTGATGTTCTCGGCAAAGTCCCGCACCTCGGCGTCCACGTCCTCGACCGCAACCTTCGCCGCGGCCAACTGCTGCGCGGGCCCGGCAAACCGCGCATCGTACCGAGCCAACTCCTCCACATGCTTCAACGCCGCGCCCAGCGCGCTCTCAGCCGAACTCTCCGACTCATACAGCAACTCATGCGCGCTCATCGCCGCCGTGTACAACTTCTCCGCATTCGCAAGCACGCGCTTCTCTGCCTCAAGCTGCGCGTCTTCATCCTCAGCCGTCATCCCGCCCTGCTCGATCTCCTTGCTCTGGAACCGCCACAGATCGGCCATGCGCAGCCGGTCCTGCTCATCCGAGAGCAACTCCTCCAACTTCGCCCGCGTGGCCTTCCATGCGGCAAACGCCTCCGCCACCGCCTCGGTCGCAATGCCGCCAAACCGGTCGAGCAGCAATCGCTGCTGCGCCTGGTCGAATGAATTCATCGTCTCGCCCTGCGAGTGGACCAGCGCCAGCTCCCGCGCAAGTTGCCGCAGAACGCCCACCGTCGCCGGCTGATTGTTCACAAACACGCGCCCCTTGCCGTTGGCCAGAATCTCGCGCCGCAGCAGCACCTCGTCGCCCTCGGCATCGATCCCGTTCTCCTCCAGAATTGCCGCCGCCCCCGGAGTCATCTCGAAGACGCATCCAACGACAGCCTTCTCCTCCCCATGCCGCACCACGTCCGTCGAGGCCTTGCCGCCCAGCAGCAGCGCCAGCGCATCGATCAGGATCGACTTCCCCGCGCCCGTCTCACCCGTCAACAGGTTCAGCCCCACGCCAAACGTAGCAACCGCCCGGTCGATCACAGCATAGTTTTCCGCGCGCAACTCCAGTAGCATCTCGGGCCTCAAGGAACGATGTACCGCGAGAATAGCAAACCTTTCTACTGCGGAGTACCGTCAGTTTGCCTTTGCCGCCACCCTTGACATTGTCATTCCGCAGCGAAGCGGAGGAATCCGCTTCTTTCCCCACTAAACCTCCATTGTTAGCCGTGAGAAATATGTTCCGGGAACCTATGCGGCCCGGTCCCTTACATCGGCCTTCGTCGTCTGCCGGGCGCAATGCGCGCAGCAGAAGAACCGCCCTCCCACTTCGACTCCATGCCCAACCACCTTGCACTTGCAATGTTCGCAAATGGGGGCCATCGCCTGAATCGCGCACTCGAAGCTGTCGAACACATGACGGGCGCCGGCAGCCTCCACAATGAAAGCCTTGTCGTATTCGTTACCGCAGACTTCGCACGTTGCCATGGAACTCCTCCTCTCCCCAGCACATGCTGTATTCGCCAACCTGGCAATGAGGCCAGATACAGGTAGATGCTGCGCCTACCCCCGCAGCGCCATCTGCTCCGTCACAATCTGCGTCAGATCGGCCTTCTTCAACCCATGTTCCTTCGCATTGAACTCGTCCACCTTGCTCGACCAGTTCATGCTGCAAAACTTCGGCCCGCACATACTGCAAAACGCCGCTTCCTTGTAATAGTCATCCGGCAGCGTCTCGTCGTGCATCCCGCGCGCCGTGTCCGGATCGAGCGACAGCGCGAACTGCTTATCCCAGTCGAACGTATAGCGCGCATAGCTGATCGCATCGTCACGGTCGCGCGCTCCAGGCCGGTGCCGAGCGATGTCCGCCGCATGGGCGGCAATCTTGTACGCGATAATGCCGTCCTTCACGTCTTTCTCGTTCGGGAGCCCCAGATGCTCCTTCGGAGTCACATAGCACAGCATCGCCGCGCCGTGCCATCCAATCATGGCCGCGCCGATGGCCGACGTAATGTGGTCGTAGCCCGGAGCGATGTCCGTCACCAGCGGCCCCAGCACGTAGAACGGAGCGCCATCGCACATCTCCACTTCCTTATCCACCTGCTCCTTGATCTTGTCCATCGGGATGTGCCCCGGCCCCTCGATCATCACCTGCACTTCCGACTTCCACGCTACGCGCGTCAGCTCGCCCAGCGTTTTCAACTCGGCAAACTGCGCCTCGTCCGACGCATCCGCCACGCAGCCGGGCCGCAGCCCATCGCCCAGCGAATAGCTCACATCGTACTTCGCCATCACCTTCGTGATGCGGTCGAAGTTCTCGTACAGGAAGTTCTGCTTATGATGCCCCGTCATCCACTGCGCCATAATCGCGCCGCCGCGGCTCACAATCCCGGTAATGCGCTTGGCAACCATCGGCACATACTGGATCAGCACGCCCGCGTGGATCGTGAAATAATCGACACCCTGCTGCGCCTGCTCCTCAATCACTTCGAGATACAGGTCGATGTTCAGGTCCTCCACCCGCTTCACCCGCGAAAGCGCCTCATACAGCGGCACCGTTCCAATCGGCACCGGCGAGTGGCGCAGAATCTGCTCGCGAATCATCGGAATATCGCCGCCCGTCGAAAGGTCCATCACCGTATCGGCGCCAAAATGCACTGCGGTATGCAGCTTCCGCAACTCCTCGTCCACATTCGACACCAGCGCGGAGTTGCCTATATTCGCATTGATTTTGCACAGCGACTCCACCCCAATCGCCATCGGCTCCAGCTCAACATGGTTGATATTGGCGGGGATAATCATCGTTCCCCTGGCGATCTCGCTGCGCACCAGCTCAGCCGAAATCTTCTCCCGCTGCGCCACGAAAGCCATCTCTTCGGTAATCAGCCCTTTGCGCGCAAAGTGCATCTGCGACATGTTCCAGTCGCCTGTCCGCTCCGCCTCGTCTTTGCGCTTGACGATCCACTCTGCCCGGCCCGCCGGCACCTTGTATTCATTGCCGTTCGCGGCCCCGCCCTGCACACTCTGTCCATTGCTGCTCATCGATTTTTCCTCACTCTAAACGGCGCTGTTATCGAGTTAGTATACGCCGCCCGAATGCCGGAAATCCGCAGCAGCAACCTCCGGGTAACTGCAAAATTTGCCCGCCGCTCAGCCCGTGCGCGAGCAGCCAACCCTGCCCTCTCCCGCGCATCCAACTCAACAACAGAAGGCACGACCGTGAGCACTCCGGCTTGCACGCCCGCCGCTCTCACCCCACATCCAACCGGCCAACCACAGCAGCTCTGCGCTGCCGCGCATCTGCGCAATCTCATTGCATTCGCATAAGGAGTCACGCACATGAACCTCTTTTCAGCCAATATCGAAGACCTACGCGCCCTCTACATCAACTCGCTCCAGAAGGCCCTCGACATGGAGCAGAAGATCACCAAGGCCCTGCCCACCATGGTCGAAAAATCAACCGACCGCGACCTCGCCGCCGCCTTTCGCAACCACCTTCAACAGTCCCAGGGTCACGTGTCGAAGATCGAAACCCTCCTCCGCAACGCAACCAATGACGCCGACACCGTCACCTGCAAGGTCATCACCAGCCTCATTAACGAAGCCGAAGGCATGACCAGGGACGCCTCCGCACCTGCCATCCGCGACGTCTCTCTCATCGCCGCCGGACAGCAGGTCGAGCATCACGAGATCGCCATCTACGGCACCCTGCGCAGTTGGGCCGAACTACTCGGCCTAGACACCGACGCGGAAGTGCTCGAATCCATCCTCACCGAAGAGAAGGACGCCGACAGGCTGCTCTCCGACCTCTCCGACAGCATCAATACCACCGCCGAAGCGCCCGCTGCCCCCAGGGCCCCGCATCGCGCCGCTTGAATGTTTTGGTGTAACGCTCCTACAAAGCGGTGTCTGCCCACGCAGGCGCCGCTCTTTTTATGAATCGTTCTCCCGGCTATCAAAATCTGCTGGAACCTCGTAAACTAGCTCCATAGCGCCATGTCCAGCCCAGCTCAGAAAAGCCCCCTCCGGATCATCGTCGCCGCGGCCATCATCATCGCCACGGTCAGTTGGCTTGCCGTCTCCGGCGCACGGGACAGCAAGAGCTACTACGTCACCATCAGCGAGCTCCAGGGCATGGGCAACAAGGCCTACGTGCGCCATCTCCGCGTGGCCGGCAACGTCGCCCCCGGAAGCATCCATCGCGTAGGCACCTTCGTTGACTTCGATCTCGTCGAGCAGGGCCGCAAACTCGCCGTCAGCTACAAAGGCGTCGAGCCGCCGCCCGACACCTTCAAGGACGACGCACAGGCGCTCGCCGTCGGCACGTACGGCCACGACGGCGTCTTCCACGCCACACAGCTCCAGGCCAAGTGCGCCTCTAAGTACGCCCCAGCCGCGCCAAAGACCACAGGCGCAACAACGGCCGCCAACACAGCCACCGCGCTTCCCGCTACCCGCTAGCGTCTTGTGTTTTAGAATCCGCTTCAGTTGCCAAGTGCCGAAGGCCCGCTCTACACCAGCCGTGCATGTGCTCAAATGCATAGCGATGGATTCAGATGAAAAAAGGGCACGGCTTCAGCCGTGCCGTAAATGCTCCAAAATCAATGGGGGCTTTAGCCCCTGAGGTACGTTTTTGCCACGAGACGACTTTTCAGTATCCCTCAAGGCCCGTCCTATACTTCAAGAGCGCATAAGGTTCTGTAGCAAAGCCCAGAGGATCATCTTCCTGCCAACCCAATCCACAACTCGCACGGATACATCCACTTTCGCCGTAAGCCTGAACTCTGTCTCAAAAATCTACAGCAGCTTCGCCGCGCTCCGTAACGTCACCGCCGACTTCCCCGCAGGCACCGTCACCGTCATCCTCGGCGAAAACGGCGCGGGCAAATCGACCCTGCTGCGCGTCGTCGCCGGGCTCATCATACCCACGCGCGGCACGGCCACCGTCTTCGGCGAACCGCCGCACCGCGAGCGCCGCCGCATCGCTTACATGAGCCATGCCACCATGCTCTACGACGAGCTCACCGCCATGGAGAACCTCACCTACTTCGCCTCCCTGCACCGCGAAGGAAGCTGCGCCTGCGTCGGCAGCCCGGAGATGGCCCTCCGCGCCGTAGGTCTCGACCCCACGCTCAACCGCCCCGTCGGGCAATATTCCCAGGGAATGCGCCAGCGCGCCTCGCTCGCCCGCGTCCTCCAGACCGACCCCGAACTCCTCCTGCTCGACGAGCCGTTCTCGAACCTCGACGTAGCCAGTGCGCACCACATGGTCGAGCTACTCGCTGACTTTCGCACCTGGCCCGTGCAGAACGGTGGCAGCCGCACCATCATCCTCACCACCCACCAGGTCCACTTCGCGCAGCCGCTCGCCGACCTCACCCTCACCATGCGCGGTGGCCAGATCATCCAATCGGAGCTGGCCGCATGAAGACGCAAGCGCCAGCCAAGATCAATACCAAGACCAACGCCGCCCGCCTGCTCGACAGCCTCGGGGTCGCCTACGAGATGCGCGCCTACGAGGTCGATCCCACGGACCTCACCGCCATCTCCGTCGCCCGCAAGATCAACCTCCCTGCCGAGCAGGTCTTCAAGACTCTCCTCGCGCAAACGAACGCTGGCGACCACATCTTCGCCGTCATCCCCGGCGACGCCGAGCTCGACCTCAAAAAACTCGCCCACGCCGCCGGAGCAAAAAAGGCCGAGCTCGCCTCGCTCAAGGAAGTCGAGCCGCTCACCGGCTACGTCCGCGGCGGAGTCACCGTCATGGCCGCGCGCAAGCCCTTCCCCGCCTTCGCCGACGAGACCATCGAGCTACACGACATCATCTCTATCTCCGCCGGCCAGCGTGGCCTGCAACTCCTGCTCACGCCCGCGGACTATCTCCGCGCCACCGCCGCCACGCTCGCCGATCTGACGAAAGTACTCACCAAAGCCGGAGCGCAGCCGCCCGCATGAACTACCTCGGCCATCTCCTCACCCACCTCCGCAAAGACCTCCGTCTCGAGTGGCGCTCCCGCGACTCCATCAACGGAATGCTCTTCTTCGCGCTGCTTGTGGTCGTGGTCTTCGGCCTCGCCTTCGACCCCACCGGCTACCCTACCACCACGCGCCAGGTCACAGGAGCCATCCTCTGGGTCGCGCTCCTGTTCGCCTCCATCACCGCGCTCAACCAGTCCTGGACCCGCGAGCTGCGCAACCAGGTCCTCGAAGCGCAGCGCATGGCCCCCGCGCCTGCCTCCACGCTCTTCCTCGGCAAGGCGCTCGCCAACATGCTCTTCGTCCTCGTCGTCGAAGCCGTGATGACCCCCATCTTCGTCGTCTTCTTCAATCTCCACCCGCTCGGCAACACCTGGCTCCTCGCTCTTATCCTTCCTCTCGGCACCTGGGCGCTGGTCGTCAACGGAACCTTCTTCGCCGCGCTGGGCCTGCGCGCCCGCAACCGCGAGCTTCTGCTCCCGTTGCTGCTTCTTCCCGTTACGCTGCCCGCGTTGTTAGCTATGGTGCAGGCCACCACCGGCGTCCTCAATGGTGACCTCGACCCCATCCAGATCAACACCTGGCTCAAGCAGCTCGCCGGCTACGACATCATCTTCACCACAGCCTGCATCCTCCTCTTCGAAACCGTCCTCAACGCCGAATAGCTGTAAAATAGAGCCATCGTGTCGCGCCCATCCATTCTCCGCATTGCAGCCTGGCCCTGGTTGATAGCCTCGCTTGCCGTGCTTGTCTACGCCTTCCGCGAAGCCATCTTCATCGTCCCCGCCGACGCGGCCCAGGGCGACGCCGGACGCATCTTCTATTACCACGTGCCCAGCGCCATGCTGAGCCTCGTCTTTCCCTACATCAACTTTCTCGCCTCGCTTGCGTATCTCGGCTGGCGCCGCCGCGACCCGCTCAAGGCCCTTGCAGCCGACGCGCTCGCGCTCTCCGCCGCCGAAGTCACCCTCGTCTTCACCAGCATCTGCCTGCTCACCGGCATGTTGTGGGGACGCGCCACGTGGGGCATCTGGTGGACATGGGACGAGCGCCTCACCAGCGAACTGCTCCTCTGGCTGCTCTATGCCGCCTATCTCACTGTGCGACGGTACTCGTCCGCCGGCCAGACCCAGACCATCGCCGCCGTCCTCTCCGTCTTCGCCGCCATCGATGTCCCCATCGTCTATATGTCCATCCGCTGGTGGCGCACACAGCATCCCGCTCCGGTCTTCTTCGGCGGGCCCGACTCCGGCATGGACCCCTCCATGCTCCCCGCCTTCGTCTGGAACATCATCGGCTGGAGCCTGTGGGGTATCTTCATCCTCGGCTTCCGCTACGCCATCGAGCGCCGCCGCCAGGCCACCGAGCAGGAGGCCGCCCTCCACGCCATCGAAGCCTCTCTGGAGACGCCGCAATGACCTGGCACTCTTTCCTCAATCTCAGCACGCTTGAGAACCGCCACCTCCTCGCCGCCTACATCACCGTCTGGACAATTCAGGGAGGCTACTTCGCCTGGATGGCCTGGCAATGGCGTCACACCAAACGCCCCCGCCTTTAAAAAAATCAACGAAGCTGCAAAAAATATGCAGCTTCGTTGTCCGAGAAAGAGTGCAGATGACACGAGAGCTTCCATAACTCCAACTCTTCGCATCACTCCACTGAACACAGTCCCCTGAAAAAGGTTTCGCAAATATTTTTCTCTCCGGCGCGCTTCAGTTGCCTGCACCAATCCGCGCCGATAAACTTCAAGCTATAGCGGTTCAAAAAAGTGGGGTAGCGGCGTGTCTAAACGCGGTCATTCTGAGCGGAACGAAGAATCCCCGCATTTTGTTCGCCGTTGCACCGATTTTCGTTTCCAGAACCCGCTACATCGTTTGAAGAATTACCCTAAACTCCACCCAGTGACGCCCTCTCCCATCCTCCGAATCCGGCAACTCGCCCTAGCTGCCACGCTGACCCTGCTGGCAGCGGCCACCGGCTGCTCCCGCAACGGCTTCCCCGCCGTCCCCGACGGTTACCGCGAGTTCGCCTACATCACCAACGGCAGCTCGAACACAGTCACCGTCCTCGACCTCGTCTATCTCCGCCAGGACCGCACCCTCCAGGTCGGCCAGAACCCCTCTGGCATCGCCGCCAATCCCCGCCGCAACGAGGTCTACGCCGTCAACACCCAATCAGGCTCCGTCTCGGTCATCGACGCCGCCGCTAACCGCGTCGCCGCCACCATCGGCGTCCGCCGCCTGCCCTACTCCATCGCTGTCTCCCCCGACGGCGCACGCGCCTACGTCCCCAACTCCGGCTCGAACTCTGTCAGCGTCCTCGACCTCGACCGCCGCCGCGAGATCGCTACCGCCGTCACTGGCGAGCAGCCCGGCATCGCCCGCGTCTCGCCCGACAACCGCACCCTCGTCGTCACCAACCGCGGCTCGAACTCCGTCAGCGTCTTCAGCATCGCGCAACCCCAATCGCCCGAAGGAACACCGGCCGTCAAACTCCGCGCCACCGTCGCCGGCTGTCCCGGAGCCACTGACGCCGCCATCCTGCCCGACTCCTCGAAGGTCTTCGTCGCCTGCTCCTCCGGCCATCAGGTCATGGCCATCCAGCTCGCCGCCGCTCCCGGCTCCTGGGCCGCCAAACAAGACCCCTCGCTCCTCGCCGACCATCTCCTCACCCTGCTCGACGTCGGCAAGACTCCCATCCACCTCGCGCTCAAACCCGACGGCGGCGAGATCTTCGTTTCCAACTTCGGCTCCGACAGCATCTCCGAGATCGACACCTGGAACAATCAGGTCGGCGGCACCTACTCCATCGTCAGCAAGCCCACCGGCGGCGTCGTCAGCTCCGACAACAGCGGTCTCTGGATCTCCAACTTCGGTGCCGACTCCATCACCCTCTACAGCATCGACGATGGCCACGTCGTCAACACCGTCCACACCGGCTCGGCCCCCGACGCCATCGCCTTCTCCTCCGACCAGTATCTTCTGCTCGCCGCCGACGCCCACTCCGGCGACGTAGCCGTCATCCGCACCCAGGGCAAAGAAGGCCCCGGCCTCTTCACCATCCTCCCCTCCGGCAAGTCCCCCAACGCCATCGCCGTCAAAGCCATCAAACCCGGCCAATAGCTCTATGAGTTGTCATCCTTACGCGCAGTGGGAGGACCGCTTTCTGCATTGTCATTCCGCAGCCCACTAATTGTCATTCCGCGGCGAAGCGGAGGAATCCGCTTCACCACAAAAGCATGGGTGCCGGGTGTCCCTTCAGGCAGCCTTATCGCATGATTGGGCCAGCGTGCGAAACACGATCCGTCTCTTCTTCAACCTACCGCAACTCAAGTAGCCATGATTCCTTTATTCGGACGACAACCTCAAGCTGGTACAAGCTGGGCGGATTCGCAAGGCAAGTCGCACCGCGAGAACTCTGGACGCTTAAACGCTGATTGCGAAACGCCGGACAACTAAATCCGCACTTGCTGACGCCAAGATCAAAGACTGCCCATGGCATTGCAATCGACACACCTTCGCCAGTAGACTAGTCATGGCTGGAGTGGATATCCGCGCTGTGAGAGAGCTGCTCAGCCGCCGTTCTTTAGGGCTTATAACGCAGCCAGCGGTCGTTTGGTGCCGGTATTGCAAATCGCAACTGGCGCCGTAATTGACACCGCTTCAACGTAGAGATTGCAGTAGAAGATTAGAATAGCTGTAAGGTACATATAAATAACGGTTTACCTCGCGGAGAGGTGGCAGAGCCCGGTTGAATGCACCTGACTCGAAATCAGACATAGTCGCAAGGCTATCGGGGGTTCGAATCCCTCCCTCTCCGCCACAACTTGCCCTTAATTCCATCCAGCTTAGTTTCCCGGCTTATTTCCCCGCCGAACGCCTGCCCCAGCTAAACCTGCGGCCCAGTATCCCCTTGACGATCAGGTGGTCTGTCCCCGCCGTAGGCCCCACGCCAACGCCGAAGTTGATCTCCCACTTTGGCGAAACATTCAGGTCCGTCACCGCGAATATCTGCTGCTGCTGGTCATGCAGCGAATAGAAGCTGCCCAGGCGGCCATAGTCGGCGTAGTACTCGATGCCTGCGTTGACGACCTTCGTGAAGTCGTAGCCCACCTTGACGCCGGGAGCGAAATCGAGTCCGTCCGCAACTCCGGGACCATGCCACGTCCGTTCGAGCGCGGGGTTGACAGCGAAGTACCATCGGCCAAGCGTCTTGTCGACGATCGGGCGTATCTCCCAAGTCCACGTGTCGGGTGAATACACCGCGCGCTGGTAGCCAATCTCCATCGACAGACTTGCGCCGACCGGCCAGTGCCACGAGTCCGGCGCGCGCACCCGCGGCCGGATATGGTCGCCCACCCACTGTACGCCGTGGCCGCTCTGCTCGCTGGTGAAGATGTAGAAGCCCAGCTCCGACCAGTTGGTGATGCCTTGCGTAATCTCGATCGTCTCGTGCTCCTGATGGTTGGTCGGATACACGCCGTCGATGGTGTACCGCTGGCCCTTGGGCGTGAAGTTCGAGTGCAGCTCCAGCATCGTTGTCCTTGGCGCAACTGTATCCGCGCCATAGACCTGAATCTCATAGTTGCCCTGCGCAAATGCTCCGGCTGCACCGGCCATCCACATCAGCCAGACAACAACAATCACATGCTTAACGCTAAAGCCGTCACTTTTGAATTGCCCCAAAACCATCTCCCTTAGCAATATACGTGGCAACTATAATCTCGGACGCAGATGAACTTGTCCGCCGCAAGCACAATCCGCCGCTGGTTTGCGCCCGAGCAGGGCGAGCCGGCCCATCATATAGCGCGGTGGATATTCCTGCGCGCGCTCGGCCTCATCTATTTCTCCG
>Ga0157369_10005807_pt1 | contig 14350 bp, 12 predicted proteins | sample C25metaG_FD_113461 | JGI IMG/M metagenome (GOLD analysis project Ga0157369, IMG submission 113461) | Corn rhizosphere microbial communities from Kellogg Biological Station, Michigan, USA - C2-5 metaG | ecosystem: Host-associated > Plants > Roots > Rhizosphere > Soil | place: USA: Michigan...
CGTCGAGGATCGCCGCGAGCTCCGCCGTCAGCCGCTCGACCTCGTCGTCAGAGAGGTCGAGGCGCGCGAGGCGGGCGACGTGGAGCACCTGATCACGGGAGATCGACACGGGAACCCATCCTTCCAGAACGTCAAAGGACGCTGGCGCCTCAGGGACCGACCCCCCGGACGTCGCCGCAGGCGGCAGTCCGCTTCAGGGATGTACCCGTGCGTCCGGCGAAGCCGGGCGCACGGGGGTTTGCGGCGCCCGTTCCGCGAAGGCGGAATGGGCGCTCGCAGACAAGGAAACGCCTTACGCGGCGGCGGTGACGTTCGCGGCCTGGGCGCCCTTCGGGCCCTGCACGACCTCGAACTCGACCTTTTGGCCTTCCGTCAGGGACTTGTAGCCGTCCATCGTGATCGCCGAGTAGTGGACGAAGACGTCGTCGCCGCTCTCACGTGCGATGAAGCCGAATCCCTTCTCGTTCGAGAACCACTTGACGGTGCCCGTCTCTACCTCAGACAACGACGTCCTCCCTGCAAACAGCGTCGACACGTCCGACGCAGGTACCAGAACGCCGGACAACGTATCGTCAGAAGGTCGGGTATGCAAGGATCCCGCGCCTGTAGCGAGCGGCCTTCACCGCGCTCCGCAGAAGCAGGGCGATCGTCATCGGACCGGTGCCTCCGGGCATCGGTGTCAGGTACCCGGCGACCTCCGCGACCGCCGGATCGACATCCCCCCGGATCCCCTCGTCGGTGCGTGTCAGACCCACGTCGATCACGGCCGCGCCGGGCTTGACCATCGCCGGAGTGACGAGCCCCGGAACGCCGACGGCCGCGACCACGATATCCGCACGGCGTACCTCACCCGCGAGGTCGGCGGTCTTCGAATGGCACATCGTCACGGTTGCGTTCGCCTGCAGGAGCAGCATCGAGACGGGTCGCCCGACGATCTCGCTGCGCCCGATCACGACCGCCACCTTCCCGGTGGGATCGACCCCGTGGGCTGCGAGCAGCTCCATGCACCCGGCCGGGGTCGCGGGGACGTGCAGCGGCGTGCCGAGATAGAGATGCCCGGCGTTGACGGGGTGGATCCCGTCGACGTCTTTCGGCGGCGACACGGCGTGGGTGACGCGGGGCTCCTCGATCTGGCTCGGCAGCGGCAGCTGGACGAGGATCCCGTCGACGGCGTCGTCGCTGTTGAGCGTCTCGACGAGCGCAAGCACCTCCGCCTGCGAGACGTCCGCCGGCAGACGAATGTCCCGTGCGTCGATCCCCGCCTCCGCGGCCGCCTTCTGCTTGAGCGAGATGTAGACCTGCGAGGCCGAGTCGTCCCCCACGAGGACCGTGGCGAGGCCGACCTCACCAAGCTCGGCCACCTCGCGGGCGACCTCCGCCCGGATCTCCGTCGCGAGCGCCTTCCCGTCCATCACGGTCGCGGGCACGAGCGCGACTCTAACCCTGCTGCCCAGGACGTACCGTTCCGGCGTGATCGAACGCGGCCGCGTGCAGCTCGTCGTGCGGCTGGCCGCGCTCGTCTTCGTGCTCGCGTGGCTGTTCGTCGACGCGCTACAGGAGTGGCTTCCGTTCTGGCTGCCGTTCGTCGTCCTCCTCGCGACGGAGCTCGAGTTCGTCCTCCGCGGCCGCAACGAGCCGAGGCGCCCGGCGCGGCGCCGGGCTCCGCCGGGGCCCGAGGACGCGGACCTCGGCTTCGGAGAGCTCGTCGAGGACGAGGAGGGCATCCACTGGGTGCCGCCTCCGCCCCGTGCCGAGCGTCCGCGGAGCCGCTGGCTCTTTCGCGCCGCAGGCGTCCTGGCCGTCGTCGTGCTCTTCGCCCTGGCCGCCCGGACGGACCGCGCCGCGACCTGGCAGGCCGTCCCCAAGGAGGAGCGAGCGGGCCTCGTCGAGCGGTTCACCTCCGAGGCGGCGCGGATCGCCGAGCGACCGGTGACGCTCCGCTGCGACGAGCAGTACGACTTCACGGGCGCGGGGAGCGACACGCTCGGGATCGCGTTCCCGCAGGCGGGGATCGCCTACCTCGACCCGAGCGTCTGCCGGGCGCTCCGCGATCTCGCGGCGAACGGCGCGGCGGGCGAGCTCCAGGGTGAGGCGCTCGTCGTGCTCGCCCACGAGGCGATCCACCTCGGTGGAGAGCGCCGCGAAGGCGTGACGGAGTGCCTCGCTCTCCAAGCCGCCGTGCCGCTCGGCGTCCGCTTCGGCCTCAGCGAGTCGAAGGCGCGCTCGCTGATCGCTCGTCAGTACGACCAGCGCCTCGCCGAACGAAGCGTGATCCGTGCGGCGTACGCGCTTCCGCTGACGTGCCGAGACGGAGGCGCGCTCGACCGCAGCCCCGGCGACGGCCACTTTCCCTAGGCCGACGCGAGCTCCTCGAGGCGCCGGCGAACGAACGCAACGCTCGAGCCCGCGAGCGGCTCGCCGAGCGCACCGGTCGCGATCGCGTTCGCCTCGACCACGATCCGCTCCCGCTCGGCCTCGAGCGTGCCGCGCGCGACGAGCGCCGCCGAGCGCACGAGGAGGCCCCACTTCTCGAGCTCCGTGAGTGTGTCCCCCGGCTGCAGGGTCGGAGCGTCCGAAACCGGGCGGATCTGCACGAGCTCCGTGGCGATCGACCTCGCGCGGCGGGGGAGCGTCTCGGCTTCTGTCTGGAGCCCGTCCCCCGAAGCGCGCAGCGTCTCGGCGCGGTCCCGGAGCCGCTCGGCCTCCGCACGGCAGTCGTCGCGCAGGTCCCGCGCGGTGGACGCCTCGCGCTCGGCTCGGTCGAGCTCGTCCTGTTTGCGCCGGCGCGCGCGTGAGAGCGCCGCGACCCGTTCCTCCGCGCGGCCGAGCTCCTCCTCGGCTGCGGCGAGGTCTGCTCGCGCGCCGCGCTCTCTGTAGGACACGTCGTCGAGCTCGCGCGGGAGCCGTTCGAGCGTGTCGCGGATCTCGGCGGCCCGTGCTCGCAGCGAGGCGGCGCGCTCGGCGACGTCCACGAGCGTGGCGAGCTCCTCCGCGACCTGCCCGTCCTGCCGCTCGAGCTCGGCCGCATACGAGACGAGCTCCTCGTAGGAGGTGCCTGCCACGGACCCATTCTGCAGATGCGGACTCGTGGCGACGAGGTTCGTACACTCGGGCGATGAAGACGTGCTCGGCCTGCGGCACCGAGAATCCCGACATCGCGCGCTTCTGCCTGGCCTGCGGGTCGCAGCTCGCGGAGGCTGCTCCGCCGCAGGAGACGCGCAAGGTCGTGACGATCGTCTTCTCCGACCTGAAGGGCTCGACGAGCCTCGGCGAGGCGCTCGACTCGGAGGCGCTCCGCGAGGTGATGACGCGCTACTTCGACGCTATGCGCGCCGAGCTCGAGCGCCACGGCGGCGTGATCGAGAAGTTCATCGGCGACGCAGTCATGGCGGTCTTCGGACTCCCGCGCCTGCACGAGGACGACGCCCTGCGCGCCGTCCGCGCCGCCGCGGGGATGCAGGGAGCGCTCGAGCGGATCAACGTCGACCTCCAGCGCCACTACGGCGTCCAGCTGGCCAACCGCACGGGCGTCAACACGGGCGAGGTCGTGGCCGGCGATCCGTCGACCGGCCAGCGGCTCGTCACCGGCGACGCGGTCAACGTCGCCGCGCGCCTCGAGCAGGCGGCGGGCGAGCGCGAGGTGCTGCTCGGCGCGCTGACGTACCGCCTGGTCAGGCACAACGTCGAGGTAGAGGAGGTCGAGCCACTCGAGCTGAAGGGCAAGGCCGAGCGAGTGCCCGCGTTCCGGCTGGTCGGGGTGCGCCAGGCAGCGGTCGCTCCCGCTCCACGCCAGTCGCAGATCGTCGGGCGCGAAGCCGAGCTCACGCGCCTCGCGGAGGTCTTCGGAGAGGCACGCGCGGAGAGCGCGTGCAGGCTCGTCACGATCGTCGCGGACGCCGGGGTGGGCAAGACAAGCCTCACGCAGGAGTTCGCCCGGCGGCTCGGCGAGGACGCCCTCACGCTCGAAGGCCGCTGCCTGCCCTATGGCGACGGGATCACCTTCTGGCCGCTCGCCGAGGCACTCAAGAGCGAGGCCGGGATCGTCGACGACGACACCCTGGATGACGCGCGGACGAAGCTCCGCTCGGTCGTCGGCGCCGCCGGGGACGACGTGGCACAGCGGATCGCCGCCGTGGTCGGTCTCGGCGAGGAGCCGTTTCCGGTCGAGGAGCTCTTCTGGGGTGTTCGCCGGTTGCTCACGACGCGCGCGCGGGAGCGCCCGGTCGTTCTCGTCATCCAGGACATCCATCTCGCCGAGCCGACGTTGCGCGACCTGCTGCGACACCTCGCCGCGATCGACGACGCTCCGGTGCTGGTCGTGTGCACGGCGCGGCCGGACCTCGCAGACCGCGACCCGGAGTGGAGCGCAATGCAGGGCAACACCATGGTCGATCTGCCCGCCCTCGACGGCGACGCGAGCAAGGCGATGGTGGAGAGCCTCCTGGGAGGCGGCACGCTCCACGCGGAGACGCTCGAGCGCATCGTCGGCGCGGCGGAGGGCAACCCGCTGTACGCGGAGCAGCTGCTTACGATGCTGACCGACGAGGGCCTGCTCGAACAGCGGGACGGCGAGTGGGTCCCCACGGGCGAGATCTCAGAGCTCCACGTGCCGCCGACCGTCCAGGCTCTGATCGCCTCGCGTCTGGACGCCCTCAGCGGGACGCAGCGGTCGGTGATCGAGCCCGCCTCCGTCGTCGGGTACCTCTTCGTCGAGAGTGCCGTCGCGGCGCTCTCGCCGCCCGACATCGCCCCGCACGTTCCCACGGAGCTGCCGACGCTCGTCCAGAAACATCTCGTCCAGCGGATCGAGGACGGCGACGAGGGCGCCCACCGGTTCGAGCACATCATGATCCGGGATACCGCATACGACGGAATCCTCAAGCGAGCGCGCGCCGACCTGCACGAGCGCTTCGTCGGCTGGGCCGACGGTGTCAACCGCGACCGTGCCGTGGAGTTCGAGGAGATCCTCGGCTACCACCTCGAGCAGGCCTGGACGTACCTCTCGGAGCTCGGTCCGCTCGACGATCACGGGCTGGCGATCGGCGCCGACGGGTCGCGACGCCTCGCCTCGGCCGGACGGCGAGCCTTCGTGCGCGGCGACAACACGACCGCCGCGGCGCTGTTGGGACGGGCGGTTGCGCTTCTGCCCGAGGACGACCAGGAGCGGCTCCGGCTCTTGCCCGAGTACGGCGAGGCGCTGCTCATGACCGGGGAGTTCGAGGCCGCGGCAGCCGTGCTCGACGAGACGATCGGGAAGCGCGGGATCGCACCGGTGGCGGCTGCCCGGGCATCCCTGGTGCTCCTGCTGGTGCAGCTCCGCGCGGGCGGTGCGGAAGGCTGGGACGGGAGGACGTTCGAGCAGGAGGTGGCCACCGCGATCGCCGTGTTCGAGCAGGCGGGCGACCGGTCCGGCCTCGCGACGGCCTGGCGATTGCGTGGGTGGGAAGCCGGCGCCGCATGCCGCTTCGGCGACTGCGCCGACGCCTTCTCCCGCGCGCTCGAGCTCGCGCGTGACGCAGGGGACGTCCGGCAGGAGCGTCGCGCCGCGACCGGGTACGGCGTGGCAGCGTCACTCGGCCCGACAAACGTGGACGACGCGATCGCACGCTGCGAGTGGTGCATCGAGCAGACCGCCGGCGACCGCCAGTCGGAGGGCAACCTGCTCGCCTTGCTCGGGGGTCTCTACGCGATGCAGGGCGCCTTCGACCATGCACGGACGCTTGTCGCGCGTGGCCGCGCGCTCCTGGAAGAGCTCGACCTCGACGTCGAGGTGGCCCGCATCGACCTCGAGGCCTGGCGGGTCGAGATGCTCTCGGGGAACCTCGACGCGGCGGAAAGGGAGGCCCGCAAGGCGTACGAGCTCCTCGAGGCCCACGGTGAGAAGTACCTGCTCTCGACGGTCGCCGGCTCGCTCGCGCAGACGCTTCTCCAGCGGAACGGGTCGCTCGACGAGGCCGAGCTCCTCGCCGAGCAGACGCGAGCATTGGCAACGGAGGCGGACGTCGGGACGCAGGCGCTGTGGCGCTGCGTCAAAGGGCGCATTCTGGCCGAGCGCGGCTCGTTCGCCGAGGCCGAAGCGCTCGTCCGGGCGGGCTTGAAAGTCCTCGAGCCGACCGACGCGGTGCTGTTGCAGCTCGACGCGTGCCTCGACCTCGGTGAGGTGCTCTCCATGGCAGCAGACACGGTGGGGGCCCGCGATGCGTACGACGCCGCGTTGCGGCTCGCGGAGCGGAAGGGCGGCGTCGTCGCGTTCGAGACGATCGGGCGTCGGCTCGGTGCGCTCGACGCCGCCCCATAGTCGGTCGGCTCAGCCGCCCGTGAACCACCCGTTGGTGAGCGTCCTGACGGTGATCGTCCAGATCTTGTCCTTGCCCTTGCTCAGGGTGGGATTCGCGACGAGACAACCGTTCAAGGGCACCGGGCCCGTCCCGCACAACGACAGGGGATCCGGGTACACGTCGGCGTTGTGCCAGACCTTCGTGATCGTGTGAGTCTTGAGCAGCGCGCCGTCCGGGATTCGCAGGACGACCGTGAGCGGATGCGCGGGGTCGAAGACCTGTGGCGCATAGGCGCCGTACGCACCGCAGTTCACGCCGGGCGCGGCGACGCAGACGTCAGACGTCTGGAGCTCGGCGAAGCCCGGATTCCCGGCATGCGACACGCCCTCGAGGATCGTGGTCGCAAGGCCGAGATCGGTAGTGCTCGTCGGGATCTGCGTGATGCAGACCGTGGTCGAGATCTTGTTCAGGCTCGCGTCGAGCTTCTGCTTCGTCCGCAGACTGCCCAGCCCCGACGCATCGGTGCACGCTGCGATCTCGTACCCGCCGGCGGACGTCGTGTTCTGCGAAGCGTCGCTGTCCGCGGCGAGAAGCGTCGCGGGAACGTCGGCTGTCCCGAACAGGTCGTTCGGGTTCGTCTCGTCGTTGAGGCCCTCCTTGACCGACACGCGAGCACGCGCTTTGAGGCAGTCGGTGCAGTCCGCGGTCTGCGTGCCGGGCGGCACCCCCCAGACGACCGAGAGCGTGACCTGCGACCCATTGCCCGTTGCGGGGAGGTTGCCGAAGTCACAGGTCCACTCGGACGTTCCGTCCGAATACGTCACGTTGACGCCCTGTCCGCCGTTCTGGGGACAGGTCGAGTTCTGGAAAGTGGCCACGAGATCCGGGTTGTCCGGCGAGCCGACGAACGGCTTCTGCATCCGGAAGATCACGTGCGTCAACGTGGTGCCGCTCGTGTTCGAGATCTGCGCCTTGTACGCGATGTTCTCGCCGTAGGTCACCTGCCCCGGGCCGGGAACGGCCTCGAAGGTGAACCCGATCGCGCGTGGTCCTGCGCTTCCCGCAGGAACCAGAACCGCAAGCGCGCTGGCCGCAACCACGCACGCCAAGATGACTCGCCGCACCCCAAACCTCATCCCATTACCTCCTCTATCCCCCCAACAAGGCTCTCGCCAGGACGGTCTATCATGACAGGTTCGGACAACGGCGTTCAACCCGGCTCCGAGACCCTGCCGTCACCGGGGCTACGATGCCCCCGCCGGGCGACGTGGCCGAGTGGTTAGGCAGAGGCCTGCAAAGCCTCGTACAGCGGTTCGAATCCGCTCGTCGCCTTCGTCGGCTTCAACGCTCAGTTCTAGGCGCGGCCGAGCGGATGCCTTTCGCGGGCCTCGTCGATCGCCTCGACGGCGCCGACGTCTACACGCGCCTGCAGGTACCGGCCGTCGCTCGGGCGAGGAACCTCAGGGGGTCATTTCACGCATCGGCGACATCGGCCCCGCTCCGGGTACCGACAGCGCAGGGACGACGTCCGGGGCGAACAGCATGAGCACCCCGACAACGATCAGCACTGCTGCCGTTCCATATGTTGCTGCGCGACGCGACGGGATCAGCTTCTCGAACGCAATGAGACCAGCGACGACTGCCATCCAGACGATGCTCATGACGCCGAGTGCGAACAGCGAGGCCATCAGCGCCCAGCAGCAACCCACGCACCAGGCACCGTGCCGAATGCCCATGTTCACGGCGCCCAAGAGCCCCTCTCTCCAGTTGCCGAGAAGGAAGCCGAGTGGCGTTCGGCACTTTCCGAGACATACGTCCTTGAGAGGAGTCAGCTCGTACGCCGCTGCAATCAGAAGGGTGGCGCCGGCGAGCCAACGGCCGGCGCGGTCCCAAGCGAGCACGCCACCCGAGAGTTCTGCGCCGATCCGAGCGAGTAGATACGTGCCGAGTCCCACGGCGATCCATACAAGGAGGTAGCCGGACGTGAACAGGAGCGGCGCGCCAAGGGCTCGGGTGTGCTTGAGCTTCGAGTAGAGCGCCACGGTCGGCGCAACGGATGGGAGCATCATTGCGGCCATCATCACGGCCCATACGCTGAGAAACCATCCCGCCGACCCGAGCTCGGCCCAGGGACCACCGTCCATGCCTTGCATCTCGCGCGCGGTCCACCACCAGCCGAGCGCCGCGAGTGCCACGAGCAACGCGACGAGCCCGAGTCGAGTACGTGCGGCCGCGTAAGCGGGGACGAGCCCGCGTTCGGGTACTCGCTCGGGTGCCGCGACGCTCACGTGCCTAGGCGGCCCAGGCGAACGGCGAGGAGAGCCCCGTCTTTCCCTCGTATTCGATCCCGAAGGCGCTGATCTTCGACCGCGTCGCTTCAGCCGCCGTCAGTTCGGACGCGACGGGATGGAACACTCCGGTGAGTCGTGCGGGCTCACCGGTCTCGATCCCGAACGGAACGATGTCCTCGACTTCGAAGTCGATTACATCGCCGATGCGGACGCTGTGGTTGAGTCCTTCCTCGACCACTTCGATCGGCGCCCTTTCCACGCCGAGCACTTCGCCGATCAGCGGTGCGAGGCCCGCCATAGGACCGCCCAGCTGACCTCCGAAGACGCCGGTGAGCTTCTCCATCTGCTCGTCCGTTGTGCCGTCGTCGACGAAGATCCCGACGCGCCAGTTCCCCTCCGTCATGACCTTCGGTGTGTCGGCGATCAATGCGAGCGTTCGGCCGCTCACGTCCGTGCCTTCGATCGCTCCGTCGCGGATGCTGAAGACGAGCGTGACGCGGCAATAGTCGTACGTCGCGCCATGGTCGAAGGAGAAGTTGCAGGGGCACATCAGCTCGCAGGAGCACGTCTCGAAATAGGTCCCTTCGATGCTCCATGACATGTCGTCCTCCTTTGGCGGAGTAACGAAAGGTCGATTCTTCGTCCGTCAGGCGAGCGTGTCAACCGCCACGACCAGATGAGGTCAGCTTGGAGTGGGCCAGCGTCTTGTCGCCAGAGCACACAGTTAGGTGGCTGAAACAAGAGAAGCGAGCGACCCCGGGCCGATCGGCGTGCGACTCGAAGCCGGCCCTTCGGTGCACCGAGACGTCCCACAGCCGAGCCTGCCGGCCGCTGTAAGGGAAACGTGAACGACGCTTTACAGGCTCCGGCCCGGGGTACGACCTCCCCCGTGACGCACCCAAACAGAGCCGTCATGAGAGGTGATAGACGATGAAGAAGCATCTCCCGAAGCTCATACCTGCCGTCATCCTCGCGCTCGCCGCGGGCCTCGTCGGCGTCGTTCTCGGCGGAACCGGCACGGGGACCGCGGCGACCACGGCGAAGCCGACGAACACGCGACCGCCCACGATCTCGGGCAAGGCCCAGGTCGGCCAGACCCTGACAGCGAACGAGGGTCAGTGGACCGGCAACCCGACGGACTTCGACTATTCGTGGCGCCGCTGCGACGCCGATGGCGGAAGCTGTTCGCTGATCAGCGGGGCGAATCAGAAGACGTATCTCCTGAAGGACGTCGACAAGGGCAACACCCTGCGCGTCCGCGTGACCGCGCAAAACGCCGACGGCAACACCGTCAGCACTTCGGTGCCGACGGCGGTCGTCACCGAGGCGCCCACCCCGCCTCCGGCAAGCAACTGCGACAAGCCTGGCGGCGGAACAGTCGCGATCGGCGACGTCAAGTCCCCGAATCGCCTGCTCGTCGACAAGCAGTCGCTCGACCCGAACGTCGTCGGTGGCTCGAGCCAGCAGCTCGTCGCACGCTTCCACGTCACCGCGTGCAACGGCAAGTCGGTGCAGGGCGCGCTGGTCTACGTGACGGCCGTCCCGTACAACCAGTTCTCGATCCCTGCCGAAGCGCCGACGGGCGGCGACGGCTGGGCCGAGCTCCGGATGAACCGGCTGCGCGGCTTCCCGGCGGCGAACCGGCAGCAGCTGCTCGTGATGTTCGTCCGCGCCCGTGAGCCGGGTGGCAACGTCCTCGGCGGGATCTCGACCCGCCGGCTGGTGTCGTTCCCGGTCAACCTCGGCCGGTAGCGCCAAGTCTCGAGGGGCGGTGCAACGGGGAGCACCGCCCCTCGAGGGTTCTCTTCCCGCACCCGTGGGCCCTGGACGCAGTAGCGTTGAACGGGTGGCCCCTGCGTCGGACCTCGTGGATGGAGCGACCCTCCGCGCCGGGGTCGTCGGAACCGGGTTCATCGGTGTCGTGCACGTCGACGCCCTGCGGCGCATCGGGGTCGACGTCGCCGGCGTCGTCGGCTCGAGCGCCGAGCGCGCGGCCGCGAAGGGGATCGCGCCGGCGTACGCGAGCTACGAGGCCCTACTCGAGGACGACTCTGTCGACGTCGTCCACCTGACGACGCCGAACGACCTGCACTACTCGCAGGCGAAACAGGCGCTGAGCGCGGGCAAGCACGTCGTCTGCGAGAAGCCGCTGGCGATGACCTCCGAGCAGTCCGAGGAGCTGGTCGCGCTCGCGGAAGCCTCGGGGCTGGTGCACTGCACGAACTTCAACATTCGCTTCTACCCCGTCGTCCAGGAGGCGCGCGAACGGGTGCACGCCGGCGAGCTGGGCGACGTCTGGAACGTCCACGGCTGCTACCTCCAGGACTGGCTCGCGACCCCCGAGGACTGGAACTGGCGCCTCGAGCCCGCACGAGGCGGCGACCTGCGTGCGGTCGGCGACATCGGCTCGCACTGGCTCGACCTCACGCAGTTCGTCACCGGCTCGCCGATCGTCGAGGTCTTTTCCGACCTCGCGACCATCATCCCGGTGCGACGTCGGCCGGTCGGCGAGGTCGAGACCTTCTCGAGCCCGTCCGACGTCGAGCGGGTCGACGTTCCGATGACCACCGAGGACGTCGCCCATATCCTCGTCCGCTTCGACAGCGGCGCCCGCGGCTCGTGCGTCCTCTCGCAGGTCAGCTTCGGCCGGAAGAACGCGATCCGGATGGAGGTCGACGGCTCGCGGGGCACGCTCGCGTGGGACGGCGAGCGCCACGAGGAGCTCTGGCTCGGAAGCCGCGAGCACGGCAACGAAATCCTGCAGCGGAACCCGCAGCTCATGCACCCGGGCTCGGCTGCGCGCACCCAGCTCCCCGTCGGGCACGCGGAGGGGTTTGCGGACACGTTCCGGGAGCTCTATCGCGCGGTCTACGCGGACGTCGCGCGCGGCGGACCGTCCACCGAGCCCGACTACCCGACCTTCCGGGACGGACACGTCGAGAACCTTATTTGCGACGCGATCGCGCGCTCGAACCGCGAGGGCGCCTGGGTACGGGTCTAGCGAGCGAACGATCGGGGTAGGAAGAGCCCACCGCGATCGAGGAGGACGGAATGAGCGTTGCGAAGGTGATCGAGATCACGGCCTCGTCTCCGACGAGCTTTGCCGAGGCGGCGCGCGCCGGGATCGCCAAGGCGGCCGAGACGGTCCACGGAATCAGGGGCGCCTGGGTCTCGGAGCAGCAGGTCGTGGTAGAGAACGACGCGATCACCGAGTTCCGCGTCACGATGCGCATCAGCTTCGTGCTCGACTGATCTGCCCGTTACCCCGCGCGAGGGCCGTGCTACAAGGGGTGCGTGAGGGCGGAACCCACGCATCACGGCCTCGACCGATCATCCGGCAACGAGGCGACGGCGACGGCGCTCGTCGCCGCGATCCCCGACCCGATCTTCCGGATCGGCGTCGACGGCGTCTATCGCGGCTTCAAGGTCGACGAAGAGCAGGATCTCCTCACGCCTCCGGAACAGGTGATCGGCCGTAGCGTGCACGAGCGGTTGCCCGCCCACATCGCCGAGGGGGTGCTCGCGGCCGGCCGTCGCGCCGTCGACGAGGGCGTGCTCCAGCGGGTCGAGTACTCGCTCGAGATCCGCGGCGAGACGAGGGACTACGAGGGGCGCGTCGTGGCCTGCGGACACGACGAGTTTCTCCTGATCGTGCGGGACTTCACCGAGCGGACGAGGCAGGCGCAGGAGCTCGAGCGGGAGCGCGACTTCAGCTATGCCGTCGTCCGCTCGACGCCCAGTTTCCTCGCGCTCGTCGACGACGCCGGGACGATCCTCGGCGTGAACCGCGCCCTCGAGCGCGCCGCCGGGTTGCCGGAGGAGTCGTGGCTCGGGTTGCCCTTCTGGAACGTCTTCCTCGCCGAGGAGGACGTCTCGCGCGCCCGCGCCGACGTGGAGCGCATGCTCCAGGGCGACACACCCGGCGTCGTCGAGTACGGCCACGTCTCCGTGGACGGTGAGCAGCTCGTCGTGGACTGGACCGTGACGGAGGTTCCCGGCGAGGAAGGCGAGCGACGCTACCTCCTGTGCGGCCTCGACGTGACCGCCCGGAAGCACGTCGAGGACGAGATCCGCCGCTCCCGCGCGCGCATCGTCTCGGCGAGCGACGCCGAGCGCAAGCGCCTCGAGCGCAACCTCCACGACGGCGCCCAGCAGCATCTGGTCAGCGTCTCCCACGCAGTCCATCTCGGCGTCCGGTTCATGCGGACGGATCCAGACCAGGCGGAACGGCATCTCGATCGCGCGCTGCTCGAGCTGAACGCCGCCCACGAAGAGCTGAGAGAGCTCGCGCGGGGTCTCCATCCACAGATCCTCACCGTCCGCGGCCTCGCGACCGCCGTGCGGGCGCTCGCCGGCCGCGCGCCCATCCCGGTCACGGTCGTCACGACGGACGACGCCGACCGGTGGCCAGCGGCGGTCGAGAGCGCCGCGTACTACGTCGTCGCGGAAGCGATCACGAACGTCGTCAAGTACTCGGGCGCGTCGTCTGCGACGATCCGCGTGCGGAGGCGAGACGGGGCCCTGACGGTAGAGATCGCGGACGACGGCCAGGGAGGCGCCCGGGCGAGCGAGGGGTCGGGGCTCGGCGGGCTCAAGGACCGCGTCGAGGCGCTCGACGGGTCGTTCACGGTGGAGAGCACTCCCGGCTTGGGAACGAGGATCCGCGCGGAGTTCCCGCTCCTCCCGGAGCCACCGGAGGTTCCCGCTTGACAACCGGCTGGGCGACGTGATTGGATTGCCGCGTCGAACCCCGTAGCTCTTCGGAGTCGCGGGGTTCGGCATTTTTGGTGGTCCGCAGCGACCGTCCGTGCGGGTTCCGAACAGGCGAGCGGCGGTCACGCTGCAATGACCCTTTCGAGGCTTGCGCGGTCGAGTTGAGCAGTCGTCCGGGCGGATACATCCCTCGTTCGAGCGGTTTCAGCCCCCTCGAAGGGGGATGAGAAGCCTCGATCCCCTTCCTACCGTGCGTCCACCGGCGGCGGCCGGCTTGCGGCAACGAGAGGGGGAACCTGCGGTGGGGGAACGGGCGCGTGACGTGCGTCGCCAGACGGGCCGACGGCGAGGTCGAGAGATCGCGGCGATCGCCACGGCACTGCTCATCGTGCCGGCCGCGGCGGTGGTAGGACTGAAGCTCCCGCTCGACGCATCGGGAGTGCTCGCTCCCATCTTCGACCTTCCACGGTCGGCGTTCGGGCACGTGCATTCGTCGGATGACGGCAAGGTGCAGCTGGCCGACCCACCGCCGACCGAGGTCCGGTTCGCGCGAGGTGCCGACGCGCCGTTCCTTCCCCCGGCGCGTGCGCCCCGGCATCACGACCACGGAGTCGGCCCGCAGGTCGCACCGACGCTCGGTCACAGCGGCAACGACGACGCGGGCACCGAGCCGCCGGTCTCGCCCGACGAGACTCCGGGCGCCGGCTCGCACGACAGACCCTCCGGCGGAGATCATGGGGCGCCCGAGCGCCCCACCCGCGGCCCCGACATCAAGCCTGTCGATCCGCCGAAGACCCGCGCGAGCGGAGACGGCGGCACGGCCAGCGCAGGCGCGCCCGTTGGGCCGCCCGAGCTTGGATCGACCGACGCGGGGACCGTCCCGTCGACACCGACCGCGGACGAGCCCGAGAGCGATCCGTCGGTTCCGGCAACGGATGACGAGGGCGGTGTGGGTCCGCTGCCGGTCGCCGACGCCGACTCGACGGAGCAGGATGGTCCCCCCGCCGATCCGGGCAGCTCGAGCGGCGATCCGGAGGCGTTGGCGACCGACGAGGCCGCAGACGGCGC
>Ga0157369_10005808_pt1 | contig 14350 bp, 14 predicted proteins | sample C25metaG_FD_113461 | JGI IMG/M metagenome (GOLD analysis project Ga0157369, IMG submission 113461) | Corn rhizosphere microbial communities from Kellogg Biological Station, Michigan, USA - C2-5 metaG | ecosystem: Host-associated > Plants > Roots > Rhizosphere > Soil | place: USA: Michigan...
CGATTATCGCCGTCTCGGGCTCGAGGACCCCGTAGGCCGCCTCGCCCGCCACTTCGGCAAGACCGTGCGCCAGGTCGAGCAGACGCTCCGCCTGGCCGACCTCGCGCCCGACATCATCGCGGCGCTGCGCGCCGGCCGGATCTCGCTCGATGTCGCGAAGGCCTATGCCCGCGTCCCCGACCAGGCGCTTCAGCTCGCCGCCTTCGCCGCCCAGGAGCGGCAGGAGAGGCACAGCGTCGATTCGATCCGGGCTATCTACGCCGGCCGCACCTACCGCACGTGCGATCCCTGGGTCGTCTATGTCGGCGTGGAGGAGTATCGCGCCGCCGGCGGCCGCATCGATCGCGACCTGTTCATGGCCGCCGCGGGCGATGACGAGGTGTTGCTCGACACCGCGCTGCTCGACAGGCTTCTGCGTGAGCGCGCCGAGCCCGAAGCGGATCGCATTGCTCGCGAGCTCGGCTATCGCGCCGGTGCGCTGGAGAATTGGGGCCCGGAGAGCCACGTCCTCCCCCGTCCGCCGGCCGGCTTTCGCTTCGTTCCCGCCGGCGCCACACGGGCTTCCGACCTCCCCCGGCCGGCACGAGCAGACGCTGTCCTCATATGCCGGCTCGCCCGTGACGGCTCCCGCCTTGTACCGGGGGACCACATCTTCCGGCCGTCCGAGGCGACAAAGCTCCCCGCGGCTCCCGGCCAGCCGCCGGCCGCCGCCGGCACAGTCGAGCGACTGGGCCTCGTCCGCCCGGCCGCCGAGCCTATCCCGACAGCGGCCGAGCTCGCCGCCGATCGACGGCGTGTCGCGATCGAGGCGCGCGCGCTGAAGCTGGCCCTCCCTTCCTTCGCTGGGACGCCCTTCGAGGGCCGCGCTTTCTGGCCGCCGGATCCGGCGACGCCGGTGCCGCCGATCGGCGCGGATGCCGACGGCAATTACCTGGTCGTCCTGCAGGTCATCGTGCCGAAGGCCGCAGTCGCCGCCGTCCTCGATGAGGCGGAGTGGCAGCTGGTCGAAGAGGAGACAGAGGCTGCGAAAGAAACGAAAGGTGACGCGATTCCAGCCGACGGAGAGGCTGCCGCGGTCGAGCGTAAGCCAGCAACAGCGGCCGAGTTCGCCGACTTCATCGAGAAGCGGCTCGAGCGCCAGCCGAAGGTCTCGGGCCTAGGCGTCAATTGGGAGGAGCATCGCAAGTTCGCGCGTGCTCTGGTTCGCGAGCTCGTCGAGCAGCACGGCGCGCGGTACCGGGAAAGTGGCGGCAGCCACTATCTCACCCTTGCCGGCGTGTCGCGCTCGTGCACGGCCGGGGAGCCGGCGCTCCTCACCGCCTGGGTCTACAAGGCGCGCGAGGCGGCGCCGGCCGAGCTGGAGCCGGCGCTGTGAGCCCGACGCCCCCTGAATGCGGCGCGGGCGCCGTGGTCACCCTCCAGCTCGGCGGGCCCCGCATGGACGAGCTTGCCCAGCGATTCGCGGGCGATTTTCTCGCGGCCGAGGATCTTCGCTTCGCCTCGATCGAGGCGGCCGAGGATGTCGACGACGGCGAGCGCGCAAGCCTCATCCTCCGGATCGGCGTCGCCACCATGGCGATGGCCATTGAGCACGGCGCGCGCATCACCGGCCTTCCGAGGCAACGGATCACCCCGCTCGCGCTCCTGAACCTCGAGGCAATCCTCCGGCGCGTCCGGCCCTTGGCACCGCCCCAGCGTCAGGAGGGGGAGTGATGTCGGAGTTCACGAAATCGGGGGGGAGCATGACGGCGGCCATCCATCCGTTCCCGCCGGCTAAAGCGCGGACGCTCGTCCCGATCGGCCGCACGTCGACCGGCGAGCTAAACCTCGACCTCGACAAGTTGATGGCTGGACGCCTGCTGGCGCAGGGCTCGTCGGGCGCCGGCAAGAGCCACCTTCTGCGCAAGATCGTCGAGGAGGCGTTCGACTATCTCACGATTATGCTGGTCGATCCGGAAGGGGAGTTCAGCAACCTTGCCGAGCATATCGGCGCCACGACGCTGCGCGCCGTCGACCTCGCCGGCGACGGGCTGACGGCCGCGGCCGCGCGGGCCCGTCGACACCGCCTGCCACTCCACATCGATCTGACCGACCTCCAGCCGGACGAGCGCATCGAAAAGGCCGCGGCGTTCTTCTCCGGGCTGATCGGCTGCCCGCCCGCCGACTGGAAGAACACCGTGCTCGTCGTGATCGATGAGGCCCACCTGCTGGCCCCCTATCTGGCCGGGTCGGCGCGTGACGCCGAAACCAGGCGCCTCGGCGTCGCAACCCTCACGGACCTCTGCGCCCGCGGCCGCAAGCGCGGAATCGGGGTCGTCGTCGCCACGCAGCGGCTGGCGAAGCTGGCGGGCTCCGTGATTTCCGAGTTGCACAACGTGCTGATCGGTCTGAACGTTTTCGACCGCGACGTCGCCCGGGCGGCCGACCTGCTCGGCTTCGGCACGAGCGAGGCGCAGCGGCTCCGCGAGCTGCCGCCCGGCGACTTCTACGCCCTAGGTCCGGCGGTCTCGCCCGTCCCGGTCCTCGCGCATGTCTCCGAGACGATCACCAGGCACATCGGCGTGACACCGGAGCTCATCCCCTCCGCGTGCTACGGTAAGGAGGAGGCCCGCGGGTTGCTTGAGCTCGATGGTCTTGAGGCCATGGCGCCGGCACAATCGCAGCGGCGCGGCCCCGGCCGGCCGAGCGGGCGCGCGCTCGAGGACTTCTTGCTCCACCCCGGCGCGGCCGCCGCCGCGGCGATCGTCCCGGCGCTCGCGAAGATCTCGCCGAACGCGACCACTGCCGATCAGCTCGCGGCACATCTTGCCCGGGATAAGGCCGACGTCGATACGGGTCTCGATCTCCTCGGCTCGATCGGCGCCGTCGACACGATGCCCCGCGGCGAGTCTCGGATCGCCCGCCTGTCCTCGAGGATGCGTCTGCGGCTCGCGCCGGCCGACGTGGTGGGGCTCAGCTGATGCTGCTCAAGGTCGACCTTGTGGAGCTTGTCCCCGCGCCCGCGGCCCATGCCCCGGCCGCGGCCGGACCGCTCGCGGAAATGGCGTTCCGGCAGGATGCCTGGACGCCGGAAGAGGTCAGGCGACTTCGCGAGCTCTTCGTCCAGGATCTCACCATGGAGGATATCGCGCGAGATCTCGGCCGCGGCCGAGCCGGCGTGGCCGATAAGATCTGCTCGATCGGCCTCAGACGGAACACCAGCCGGCCTTGGAGTGAGTTGGAAGACCAGTACGTCCTCACCAACTACGGGCGGATCGCCGCGTCTTCGATCGCGCTTCATCTCGGCCGCGGCGTTCAGTCGGTCTATTGCCGCGCCACCCTCCTCGGTCTCACCGAGGAGGCGGCTCCCCCTTACACGGAGTGGGAGGATGCGCAGCTTCGCGAAGGCTATGCTCGCGACGTGCCAGCCCACCAGCTGGCCGTGTTGATCGGCAGGACCCGCAGCAGCGTCGCCAGCCGCGCCTCCACGCTAGGCCTCAGGCACCCTTCTACGCCGCCCAATTGGACGGAAGCGGAATGTGGTCGTCTCCTCGAGCTGGCGCACGAGGGGCATCAGTATCCGCATATCGCTGCCAAGATGGCCGAAGAGGGGTGGCCGACGCGCTCAGACGTCGCCGTCGGACAAACGCTGCATCGCCTCGGGTACTATCGGGGGTGGGGTCGTAGCTGGATACCCGAAGAGGACGAACTGCTGCGGCGCGCCTATGCGGCGGGGGCGAGCTTGGCTCCCCTCCGTGAACGGCTCGGCCGGACCCGCGAGGCGATCGCTAAGCGCGCGCAAGCCTTGGGGTTGATGGGGAGCCATCCGCGGCCGAACGGTTTTCGGCAAGGCCCGGATTGGACCGAGGAAGACCTTGCAACCCTGAAAGCCAAGTTTGGCACGATGCCGACGAAGCAGCTCGCAACCGAGCTGGGGCGCAAGCTGGCCGCTGTCTACACTCGCGCTAACCTGCTCGGGCTGAACCACCCATGGATGCGCGCCTTTCGGGAGGATGAGGACCGCGCGATCGCGATCGCATGGAAGCACGGCATCGGGCTGACCGATTTGGCGCTCGCCCTAAACCGGGACGCCGCGGTCGTGCACAAGCGAGCGGTGCGGATCGGCCTCAGCTTCGGCGACGCGGCACGCCCTGCCCGTGCGCCGCGCTCGCCGCGCGTTTCGCGCGCAGCTCTGTCGCTAGAGGCGATCCTCGCGATCGGCGACCCTGCTCCTTTCAGGAAGATGAAATATCGCCGCGCCGCAGGGCAGGCGCCCGTACCGGCGCCCAGTCCGCCCGCTGTTGAGCTCGGCACGGCTTCATGCCGCCGCTCCATCCGCAAGCGCCGACCGCTCCGCCACGAGATCGTCCTGCAGCGGAGGCTGCGCCCGCTCAGGAGGGGAGCACGATGACGCCCGCCGAACGCCTTGCCGCCGACGCCGGCATTCCGCGAAGGCTCGCGGCTCTCGTCGTCGACGGCGCCGAGCGCGCGGGCGTCTCGCTCCGCAGCTTCCGGGCGGACGATCGCAGGCCGCACCTAATCCTGGAGCGAAATCGCGTCATCGTCATCGCTCGCGATCGCGGGCACAGCCTGCCGCAGATCGGCAAAGCCTTGAGCCGCGACCACAGCACGATCCTGCATGCCGAGCGGAAGGCGCGGGCCATGCTCGCAACCGGGCGCCTGAGCCTGCAGCCGGCTGCCGACGACGCTCTGCCGGTGCAGCCCGCCTTCTTCGACGGTCCTCTGTTCGACTTGGTGCCGGCGCCGAAACCGGGGGGGGGGGTGGGGGCATGATGGCCGGCCGCACCAGCCGCCGCAGACCCGCCGACCATGTCGGGGTCTGCGGCCGCTGCCATCGATGCACCGCTGACCCGGTGGTCGCCTGCTGCACCGATTCCCGTTGCCCGCTTTCCGAGAAGGAGGCCGCATGACGATCACGATAGCCAAACGCCACGAATTCACGGTCGCGCAGGAGGGCGATGCCGAAGCCCGGCCTCCCGTCTCCCTCAGGCAGGATGCCGAGGGCTATGTGGTGATCGAACAAGGCCGGGGCGCCGTCGTGATGCACCCTGAGCACGCCCAGGCGGTGCACAAGTTCTTGGGCGAGTTCCTGGAACTGCTCGGGTGATAGCCGCCCTCCCCATTCTCGGCCTCGGCGCCGACCGCCAGCCGCTGGCGATCGACGTCGACCAGCTGATCGGCTCCCACGCGCTGGTGGTCGGTAACTCCGGCAGCGGCAAGAGCGGCCTGCTCCGTCGCCTCCTCGAGGCGACGCACGGCCGCGTCCAGCAGATCGTCCTCGATCCGGAGGACGAGCTCTACACGCTGCGCGAGCGCTACGACTTCGTCATCGCCGGCGGCGAGGGGAGCGACGCGCCGGTGTCGGCGGCGAACGCTCGAGGCCTCGCCCTTGGCGCCCTGCAGCACGGCTTCTCGCTGATCGTCCAGCTGAACGACCTCGGCGCCGGCGCCGACGAGTTCGTCGAGCGATTCATCGACGGCCTGCTCTCGGCGCCGCAGGATCTCTGGCGTCCGGTCCTCATCGCGATCGACGAGCTGCAGCGCTTCGCCGGGCCCAACCGGGCGACGGCGGTGGGGGACCTTGCTTTTCGCGGCCGCAAGCGCGGCTTCACCCTTGTCGGGGCCACGCCGCGCATGACGGCCGTGGACCCGGCGGTCCGGGGGATGGTCAACAATTGGCTGCTCGGCCGAGTAGGCCAGACGCTCGACCGCAACACCATGGCCGACCAGCTCGGCTTCACCCGCAGCGAGGGGCGGGACAAGCTGCGCGGCCTCGAGCGGCGCTGGTTCTGGGGCTTCGGCCCGGCGATCGCCGCGGAGCCGCGCCTCTTCCTCGTCGACGAGACGTCGACGACGATCGTCCAGCGTGGCCAGGCGCGCCTGCCCACGCCGCCGGCGCCGGAAGCGATGCGCGAGATCCTGCAGGGCCTCTCCGCCTCGCCGACGGAAGCATCAGCCGACGGCGCCCCTGCTTTTCCACCAGGCGCTGAGGAGATCCTGGCTCGCGCTAGCGACGATCTACGAGCTGCCGCCACCCGGATCGGAGAGCTTGAGGGGCAGGTCGAAGCAGAGCGCCTCGGGCGACTGCAGGCTGAGGCGCTCGCACGCTCGCACGCGGACGTCCTCTTCTCGATCCAAAAGCTGATCGCCGGGCAGGCCGCAGGAGATCCGCGCGTCACGGGCACGGCTGCGAGCCAAGCCGGCGGGGACGAGGACGTGGAGGCACCCCCTCCACCTGCGCCCGTCCCGGCCGGCGGGGAGGAGGCGCGGGCGCCGGGCAAGCGTCGTGAACGCGCCTCCTCCACTTCCGACGATAGCGCCCATCCGCTCGCTGTCACACTCGCCGAGAAGATGGCGTCGATCGCGCCGGCGAAGCTCACCTGGCGCCAGCTCGCCTCGTTGTGCGGCTACAAGCCTGACGGGGGCTATTTTCGCGGAGGGAAGCGCGATGCGCTGAACCGAGGCCTGCTGATCGAGGACGGCGGCTACGTCCGCTCGGCACGGGAATCGAAGAGGTCGCTCGATCGTGCCAGCGCCTATAAGCTGTGGGCGGACGTCCTTCCGGAGCCGGCGCCACGGCTCATGGAGGCGTTGGCCGGCCGCCGGGGCGAGTGTGCGAAGAAGGGCGAGCTGGCCGCCGAGCTTGGCTACTCGGCTGATGGCGGTTATTTTCGCAAGGGCCTCTCCCTTCTCCGCCAGAACGGCGTCATCACGGAGAGCGGCGACGTCATCGGGCTCGCGGGCGTCTTGCCGGGGCAAGTTGGATGACCTGCCGCCACGCCTCCGGAGCAATCCTCTGCGGCCGCGGCGCCGGCCGCCGGCGACGTCGCGAGCTTCCGGAGTGCCGCTGTCCCGGCTGCCCGCGCTACGCGACGCAGGCGAGTTGGGGCTGCCGGCCACACTTTTTCCGCCTCAGCCCGGATCTCCGCAGCCGCCTGCAGCTGGCCGAGCGCGCCGAGCTCGCCGCCAACGGCCGCCTCGGTCCGGCCTGGACCGCCGTCGCGATCGAGGCCGACGTCTGGCTAGCCGAGCAGCTCGCCAAGCCCGCCGTCCGGCCGACCTGGCGCGAACCGGAGCTGCCCTTGTGACGGCGGCCGCCCGCAAGATTGCCGCTCTCGAGGCGAAGGCGGCGAGCACCACCTTCGCGGCCGAGCGAGAAACGTGCCTTCGGCTGGCGGCGAAATTGCGTGAGAAACTAGCCGGCGCCGGCCGGCCGCACACCGTCCGCGCCGCCGCCCCTGCGGAGAGCGTCTCGGCCGAGATCTGCCCGCTTCTCGCCGCCTGGGCTGAGCTTGTCCTTGGAGCAGTGGCTGGCTTCGGCGGCCGCGAAGACCACTGGGCTGTACCAGGCCACGTCGGGCCGCCCGTGGATTATCGGCAGCTGATCACCATTGCGCTCGAGCGGGGTTTTAGGCCGGGCCAGGAGCTCCAGGCGGAGATCGTGCGGGCCATGGGGTGGCACGCATGACCCCGCTCGAGCACGCGATCCTCGACGCCGTCCGCCGCACCAAGAAGGAGGGCCTAGAGCCGAGCAGCGTCTATCTGCGGCCGGAGGACATCGAGGCGCTCGGCGGTCCGACCGAGATCGGCGGACTGAAGGTGAAGCGGCTTACCGCCAAGGGCCGGCCGCGCCTTTACACCAGCCGCGGCCTCGCCCGCGCGATCTCCGTCCCGAAGCGGCAGCCGGCGCCGACCTATACCGACGCGCAGCGGCTCTTCCTGGTGAGCCTGCTCCACGGCTGGCCCGTACACGGCCTCGATGTCGATCGGCGCCTCCGCGGGCGCGGTCTCGTCGCCGGTCGGCCGGCCACCCGCCGCCTGAAGGGTCGTGACTTCGAGATCGAGGAGCCGCGCCTCACCGGCGCCGGCGAGGAGGAGGCGCAGCGACTGTGGGGCGCGCTCGATCGCGCGGGCCGGGCCCGACTCCGCGAGCAGGCGATGAAGGCGGGCCTATGATCCACCCCGCGATCGCCAGCCTCGTCCAGACCATTGCCCGCGAAATGGCGGCGGAGGATGCTGCGGCGTCCACGCCGACCCGGAGTCGCCCATGTCCCGTTGCGCCATCTACGCCCGTTTCTCGACCGACCGTCAGTCCGAAACCTCCGCCGAGGACCAGGTCCGCGAGTGCCGCCGCCGCGCCGACGCGGAGGGGTGGGACGTCGTCCAGGTCTACACCGACCTCGCCATCAGCGGCGCCAACATCCGGCGGCCCGGGATGACGGCCATGCTCACCGACGCGGCCGCGGGGGCCTTCGACATCGTCCTCGCCGAGGACCTGGACCGAATCGCGCGCGACCTCGAGGACGTCGCTGGGATTTTCAAGCGCTTCCGCTTCGCCGACGTCGCGCTCGTCACGCTGGCGAATGGCACCGTCGACGACCTGCAGATCGGCTTCAAGGGCACGATGGACGCGCTCGAGCTCGGCAAGCTGCGCGACAAGATCCGGCGCGGGCAGCGGGGCGCCCTCGCCCGCGGCCGCATCCCGGGCGGCCTCTGCTACGGCTACGACGTCGTCCGCGAGTTCAATTCGCGCGGCCAGGTCGACGCCGGCCGCCGGCGCATCAACCCGGACCAGGCGGCGGTCGTCCGCAGGATCATGGACGAATACGCTGCCGGCCGGGGCCCGAAGGCAATCGCGAAGGGCCTGAACGCCGACGGCATCCCCTCCCCGCGCGGCGGCGAGTGGCGGGCTTCGTCGATCGTCGGCAACAAGGCGCGCGGAGTGGGCATCCTCCACAACCCGGTCTACGTCGGGCGATTTCTGTGGGGGCGCGTCCAGATGCGGCGCGACCCGGAGAGCCGTAACCGCGTCTCCCGGCCGACCGCGCCGGCCGACCGCCAGTTCGTCGACGTCCCCGAGCTCCGCATCGTCGACGACGATCTCTGGCAGCGCGTCCAGGACATTCGCGCCGATCGCGCCGCCCAGCCGGTGCTCGTCCGCCGGCGCCGGCCGCGCCACCTCCTCGCCGGGAAGATCCGCTGCGGCTGTGGCGGCTCGATGACCACGGTCACGAAGGACTATCTCGGCTGCACCCGGGCCCGCGAGGCTGGGACCTGCTCCAACGGCCGCAAGATCCGCCGCGGCGAGCTCGAGCGGCGCGTGCTCGCCGGCCTGAGGGACCAGCTCCTCTCGGCCGAGGCGGTGTCGGTCCTCGTGCGCGAGTACCACCTCGAGCGCGATCGGCGGCTGAAGGAGGGCGGACGCGCCCGGGCGGGGCTCGAGCGCCGCCTGGCGCAGTCCGAGGCGGCCGTGGCGCGCCTGGTCGACGCGATCGCCGACGGCGGCGGCGCGTTCGCCGAGCTGCGCGAGGCGCTGGCGAGGAAGACGGGGGAAAGGGACCGGCTGAAGGGCGAGGTCCAGGAGCTGGACGCCGTGCCGGTGATCGCCCTGCATCCGCATATCGCGGAGGCCTATCGGGCGCGGGTCGACCGCCTCACCGGGCGAGTCGACGCTGGCGAGATCTCCGAAGCCGAAAAGGCGGAGATCCGCAGCCTCGTCGAGGCAGTGTACGTCCGGCCTGCGCCGGAGGGAGGATTCGAAGTAGAAGTCGTCGGCCTGCTGAGCTCAGCGATCGCGCTGGCCAGCGGCCGCCCCAACAGGGAAACGGCTCGGACTGTTATGGTGGTAGCGGAGGAGGGACTTGAACCCCCGACACGCGGATTATGATTCCGCTGCTCTAACCAGCTGAGCTACTCCGCCCCATGGGACCGGCCGGCGGCATCCGCCGCGGCGTCGCGGGCCTATAGGCGAGGGCCGCGCAGCCGGTCAACTGGAGCCGGACGCCGCCCGATTCAACCCCATCGCACCGCCTTTCGGCCGGGGGAACCCCTCCGCCCCCCGCCACGTTTGCGGGCTGACGGAGATAGGAAGATGGAACTGCTCACCCCGCTCGACACGCTCTGCCGGATCATCATCCGCGCCCGCGAGAACGAAGCCCAGGTGCCGGCGCAGGACCCGGACGAGGACGCCGACAATGTCGACGATTACGACGCCGACGACGAGGGCGCCGGCGGCCTCTCGGCGCTCGAGGACGAGCTCAACACCGGCGTCGAGGAGGAGTTGCGCGCCGCGCTCGACGACCTCGCCGACGACCAGCTCGCCGAGACCCTGGCGCTCGCCTGGGTCGGGCGCGGCACCTACGACGTCAGCGAGTGGGACGACGCCTTCGGGGAGGCGGGCGAGACCGATCCCGAAAGCGCGATCGACGAGCTGATGGACATGCCCCTCCTCGCCTCGCACCTGGAAGCCGGCCTCGCCGCCTTCGACTATAGCTGCGACGGCGTGGGGCAGATGGACTAGGCTCTCAGCCGCGGAAGGCGTGGGTGCGGATCGGCTCCCACGGACCTCCCAGATAGCGCCAGGAGGCGAGACCCCTGATGGCGAGCGGGCGCCGCTCGAAGCGGCCGCGAAGCTGCTGCTGGAGCCGCCGCGCCTCCTTCGGCTCCACCTTGTTCTGGATCGTGATGTGCGGGCGCCAGTGCGCCTGGTCCTGCGGCGTCAGCAGGCCGTGGAAAGCTTCGGCCATCTCGCAGCGCATCTCCTCCAGCGCCTCGCTGTCGACCCGAAGCGCCGTCCCCTCCCCTAGGTCCATGATCCCGGCGATCTCGGCGCGCGGCGGCGGCGCCGCGGCGAGGGCGGAGAGGCGGCGGGAGAGCTCGTCCTCGAGTCCCGGCGGGAGGTGGCGGAAAAGCGTGAGGTGCGCCGGGACCAGGTTGCGCCCGGGCGGATAATGGGCGCGGCGGAGCTCCTGAAGCCAGCCATTGTCGCCGTCGCCGAACAGCGCGGTGACGACGATCGGAGCGGGTAGAGCCATGGCACCTCCGGGCGGCGGCGGCGTCGCTGACGCTCCACCGCGACAAAGCGGGAAGCGGCCGCTATAGGCCCGCCGAAGCTCAAGAAACATGGAGTCGAGAAGATGCGCGTCGGCGTGCCCAAAGAGATCAAGGTTCACGAATATCGGGTCGGCCTGACGCCGGCCTCCGTCGCCGAGCTGACCGCCGCCGGCCACGAGGTGATCGTCGAGACCAAGGCAGGCCTCGGCATCGACCTCACCGACCAGGATTATGTAGACGCCGGCGCGCGCATCGCCCCCGACGCGGCGAGCGTCTTCGCCGAGTCCGACATGATCGTGAAGGTGAAGGAGCCGCAGCAGAGCGAGATCGCCCTGCTCGAATCGCGCCACACCCTCTTCACCTATCTCCACCTCGCAGCCGACAAGCCGCAGGCGGAAGGTCTGATGAAGTCCGGCGCGACCTGCATCGCCTACGAGACGGTGACGGCGCGCGACGGCTCGCTGCCGCTGCTCCGGCCGATGTCGGAAGTGGCGGGGCGCATGTCGGTCCAGGTCGGCGCCCATTATCTCGAGAAGGAGCAGGGCGGCCGCGGCATCCTCCTGGGCGGCGTGCCGGGCGTGCCGCCGGCGAAGGTCGCGATATTGGGCGGCGGCGTCTCCGGCGTCAACGCGGCGCAGATGGCGGTCGGCATGCGCGCCGACGTCACCATTTACGACATCTCCAACGCCCGCCTCGCCGAGCTCGACATGTTCTTCTCGAGCCAGATCAAGACCGCCTACGCCTCGCGCGCTGCGATCGCCAAGGCGGTGGCGGAATCGGAGCTGGTGATCGGCGCGGTGCTCGTCCCCGGCGCGGCGGCGCCGAAGCTCGTCACGCGCGACATGCTGAAGACGATGAAGCGCGGTTCGGTGCTCGTCGACATCGCCATCGACCAGGGCGGCTGCTTCGAGACGTCGCGGCCGACCACTCATGAGAACCCCGTCTACGAGATCGACGGGATCATCCATTATTGCGTCGCCAACATGCCCGGTGCGGTGGCGCGCACCTCGGCCTTCGCCCTCAACAACGCCACCCTCCCCTTCGTGCTCAGGATCGCGAACAACGGCGCCGAGGCGGCGATGGCGGCCGACCCGCACCTCGCCGCGGGGCTCAACGTCTCGGGCGGCAAGATCCGGCACCAGGCCGTCGCCGAGGCGCTCGACCTCGCCTACGACCCGGCGTGACCTGAAGGAACATATCTGGAACAGCTCCGTTGGTGGGTGGAAGACATCCATCGACGGAGCACCGGACGTGACCGACAATGTGAAGGCCGAACCGCAGGGCAATGCCGCGAAGGACCCGGACGACTGGGTAACCGGCGAGGAGAGCATGACCGGCGCGCAGGCCTCCTACCTGAAGACGCTGAGCGAGGAAGCCGGGGAGGAATTCGACGACGGCCTCAGCAAGGCGGAGGCTTCGAAGAAGATCGACGCGCTGCAGGAGAAGACCGGACGCGGCATCGACCATTGAGTCCCGGGCGGCTGCCTTTCGGCAGCTGCCCGCCGGCGTTCCGGCGACACCCGCTCCCCGCCGCCGCTTTGCTGCACCTTTGCTGCGCGGCAAACCGCGCCGTCAGCGGCGGGCGAGCGTGGCAGGAAAGACACGCCTCGCCCGCTGCGGGACGGCGAGCGCCCAGTAAGTATGACAAATCGCTTGCCGCTCTTTCGCGGCGATTGCATTATGCCGTGCGCGTAACGGCCCCGGTGGAAGGGCCGCTTGGTCATACTCAGGGGGAGAGCGCCTGATGCGCGTCAAATCGATGGTCCTGTGCTCGGCTTCGACCTTCATGCTGGCGCTCGGCGCCGCGCCCGCCCTGGCGCAGACCCAGCCGCCGCCGGCGACCCCGCCCGCCACTCCGACGACCGATGCGGGCGCGCAGACCAACCCGGCGACTCCCGCGCCCGCTTCCGGCGAAGCGACGCCGGACGATTCGGCGATCGTCGTCACAGGGCTTCGCCGCAGCCTCCAGTCGGCGCAGAGCGTCAAGCGCAACTCCGACCAGATCGTCGACGCGATCGTCGCCGAGGACATCGGCAAGCTGCCCGACATCGCGGTGTCCGACACGGCGGCGCGCATCCCGGGCATCCAGGTGGTCCGGGAGCGCGGAGAGGCGGGCTCCGTCCTCCTGCGCGGCCTCGATCGCAGCTATTACACGACGACCTATAACGGCCGCGAGATCTTCACCGCAGAGACGCGCTCCGTCGCGCTCCAGGATTTCCCCGCCGGCGGCATCAGCGCCATCGAGGCGTTCAAGACCTCGACCGCGAACCTCGTCGAGCCGGGCCTCGCCGGCCTCATCAACGTCCGGTCGCGGCGGCCGTTCGACTTCAAGGGTTTCGAGGTGGCCGGATCCGTCTGGGCCAATTACCCGAAGCAGTCGGAGAAGGTCTCGCCGAACGCGCAGCTGCTGATCAGCGACCGCTGGAGCGGCTCGGGCGGCGAATTCGGCGCGCTGATCAACTTCTCCTACACGCGGCTGAAATACCAGGATTCGATCCGCCGCCACGGCTTCTTCATCGCCGACCTCGCCGGCGGCCGCTCGCCCGACTGGCCGGAAATCCACTACAACCAGGCGGACCGCTGGCGGCCCTCGATCAACGGTGCGCTGCAGTGGCGGCCAAAGCCGGGCCTGGAATTCTATGCCGAGGGCCTGTGGCAGGGCTATCGCGAGCACGTCACCGACAACATGTGGGCGCAGCCGCTCTGGGGCGGCGGCAGCTACACGAACATCGTCAAGGACGGCAACAACATCATCAGCGGCACCGTCAACACCCCGACGGCCTGCTGCGGCGCCAACACCACCTGGGGCTTCCAGGGCGCGACCAAGCGCTGGACCGACACGTACCAGTTCGCCGTCGGCGGCAGCTATGACGCGGGGTCGCTCCGCATCACCGGCGACGTCGCCCATACCGAAAGCACGTTTAACCTGAGGACGGAGAGCGTCGACTACGAGATCAATACGAACAACTATTCGGTCGACTGGTATACCGGCCGCCCCGGCGGCTACGGCCCGACCTTCCAGGTGCGTGGCCTCGACGTCACCAACCCCAAGATCTACAATTATCGCGGCTTCTTCGAGGACTACCTCACCGCCAAGGGCAAGGACTGGCAGGCGCGGCTCGACTTCGAGTGGAAGCCGGGCGTCACCGGCCTCAAGAACATCCAGTGGGGCGTCCGCTTCGTCGACCGCGACGCCAACGACACGGCAGGCGCCTTCTACTGGAACGCCGGCGGCCGCGGCGTCTCGATCACGCAGGTGCCGCTCAACTACCAGCTGTTCCACTCCGCCTTCCGCGGCGACGACCACAGGCCCTATCCGATCACCTGGCTGGCGCCGACCTTCGACAGCGTCTGGAGCAACCTCACCCAACTGAGGCAATTCAACATCAATCTGCTGGGCACCGGCTCGGTCAACGGTCCGCCGGTCGATCCGGCGCGCACGTTCAAGTTCAACGAGAAATCCTACGCAGCCTACGCGCAGGTGAATTACGAGTTCGACCTCGGCGGGGGAGCGACC
>Ga0157369_10005810_pt1 | contig 14346 bp, 16 predicted proteins | sample C25metaG_FD_113461 | JGI IMG/M metagenome (GOLD analysis project Ga0157369, IMG submission 113461) | Corn rhizosphere microbial communities from Kellogg Biological Station, Michigan, USA - C2-5 metaG | ecosystem: Host-associated > Plants > Roots > Rhizosphere > Soil | place: USA: Michigan...
CCGGCTGCCGCCGCTCGGGACGCTCGAGCGGCTCACGTGGCGGACGATCGCCGTGTCGCTGCCGCTGCTCACGCTCGGGCTCGCGGCCGGCATCGTGCGGCTGCGCCAGGAGTCGAAGGGGCTCGACGCGCTCGAGGGGCTGACGCTCGGCACGTGGCTGCTGTACGGCGCGTTCGTCGTCGCGCGCCCTCGTGGCCGCCGCGCGGCGTACGTCGCGCTCGGCGGCTTCGCGCTCGTCATCGTCGCGCGGCTCGCGCTCTCCGCGGGGCACTTCGCATGACGCTCACTCTTGTCGGCGTCTCGCATCACGTCACGCCGGTCGAGCTGCGCGAGCGCGTCACGCTCGACGCCGACGCGGCGGCTGCGTTCGCACGCGAGCTCGGCGACGCCGTGTGTCTCTCGACGTGCAACCGCACCGAGCTCTACGTCGTCGACGGCGAGGATCCCCTGTCGGCTCTCGAACGGCTTGCGGGCGAGCCGCTCGACGGCGTCGCGTACCGCCTGCACGAGGACGCCGCGGCAACGCACCTCTTCCGCGTCGCGGCGGGGCTCGACTCGCTCGTTCCGGGCGAGGGCGAGATCCTCGGCCAGGTGCGCGACGCGTTCGAGGCGGTCGAGACGGGGCCGCTGCTCGACCGAGTCTTCCGCCAGGCGCTCGCGGTCGGCAAGCGCGTGCGCAGCGAGACGGCGATCGGCGAAAGCCCCGCGTCCGTCTCTTCCGCCGCCGCGGCCCTCGCGTCGCAGGTGTTCGGCGATCTGAATGGCCGGCGCGCGCTACTAATCGGCGCGGGCCGCATCGGCGAGCTCGCGGCGGCGAACCTCGCGTCGCGCGGCGCCGAGATCGCGTACGTCGCGAACCGCAGCCAGAAGGAGCTTCGATTTGGCGGCGCTGCGATCGGTCTCGAGGAGATCCCGCGCGCGCTCCAAGATGTCGACGTCGTCATCTCGTCGACCAGCGCGCCGGGCACGGTCCTGCAGGCAGGTGACGTTCCGGCGCGCCGGCGGCGGCCGCTGTTCTTCATCGACATCGCGGTGCCGCGCGATCTCGACCCGGCGATCCAGCAGCTCGACGGCTGCTTCCTCTACGACATCGACGACCTCGAAGCCGTCGTCGCCGAGACGCTGTCCGGTCGACGGGCGGAGGCTCAGAGGGCCGAGCAGCTCGTCGCCGAGGAGGCGGAGCGCTTCCGCACCTGGCGTGCGTCGCTCGACGTCGTGCCGACGCTCGCGTCACTGCGCGCGTACGCCGAGGACATCCGCTCCTCCGAGCTCGCGAAGGTGCGCGTCTCGGACGACGAGCGCCGCACGCTCGAGTCGGTGACGCAGCAGATCCTCAACAAGCTGCTGCATCTCCCGACGGTGCGGATGAAGGAAGCGGCGGCCGGCGCGCACGGTTCGACGTATGCGGACGCTGTGCGCCACCTGTTTGGGCTCGACGACGAGTGACAGTCGTCCGGATCGGCTCGCGGGGCTCACGGCTCGCGCTGACGCAGGCCGAGCAGGCCGCCGCCGCGCTCGACGCCGAGGTCGCGTTCCTGCCGATCACGACCGCGGGCGACCGCGACCGCTCGAAGCCGTTCGGCGAGATCGGCGAGCGCGGAGTGTTCGTCAAGGAGCTCGAGGAAGCGCTGCTCGCCGGCCGCATCGACGTCGCCGTGCACTCCGCCAAGGACATGACGTCGACCGACGTCGAGGGGCTCGTCGTCGGTGCGTACCTGCCGCGCGACGACCCGCGCGACGCGCTCGTCGGTGCGTCTGAGGTACGTGCCGGCATGCGGATCGGAACCGCGTCGGCGCGCCGCCGCGCGCAGCTGCTCGCGCTCGAGCCGACGCTGTCCATCGAGCCGTTGCGCGGCAACATCGACACGCGCCTGCGCAAGCGGCAAGAGCGGGGACTCGACGCGATCGTCCTCGCAGCATGCGGGCTCGACCGGCTCGGGCTCGCCGCCGAGATCGGGTTGCGCTTCGATCCCGACGTGCTGCTGCCGGAGGCGGCACAAGGCGCGCTTGCACTGCAGGTGCGCGCGGGGGAAGAGGAGCTCGTGTCGCGCGTCGACGACGCCGAGACGCGTCGGCGCGCGGAAGCCGAGCGTGCTTGCGTCGCGACGCTCGGCGCCGGCTGCCTCGCGCCCGTCGCGGCTTTCCATGACGGCGCGACGCTGCACGCGCTGATTGCCGACGACGACGGGGCATGGGTCGAGCGGCGCAGCGGCGACGACCCGGTTGCGCTCGCGCACGAGTTGCTTGCGCTGCGATGAAGGCGATCGTGACGCGGCCGCGGTCGCAGGCGCGCCCGCTCGTCGAAGCGTTGGAGGCCGCGGGTATCGAGGTCGTCGAGTGTCCGCTGATCGAGATCGAGCGAACGTCCGACGACCCCGTCGACGGCGCCGGTTACGACTGGCTCGTTGTCACGAGCCCGAACGGCGCCGACGAGATCGCCGTACGCGGCGTCAACTTGCCTCCCATCGCGGCCGTCGGCCCGGGCACCGCGGAGGCGCTGCGCGCGCACGGCATCGAGCCGGCGTTCGTGCCGCGCGAGTCGTCGCAGGAGGGACTGATCGCCGAGTTCCCCGACCGCGGCGCGCGCGTGCTGTTCGCCGCCGCCGAGGGCGCGCGCCGCAAGGCGATCGACGCGCTCGGCGCGGACTTCGTCCCGCTCTACCGCACGCGGCTGCTCACTCCGGAGCCGCCGGAGGGCGACGTCGTTGTGCTCGCATCGGGGTCGGCGGCGCGCGCCTACGCCGGCGCCGGCGGTCACGCGCCGGCCGTGTCGATCGGGCCGGAGACGACGCGCGTCGCGCGCTCGGTCGGGCTCGAGGTCGTCGCCGAGGCGGAGACGCACGACTTGGACGGGCTCGTCGCTGCCGTACGCTCACGTACGTGATCGTCACCTTCCTCACCGACTTCGGCTTGCAGGACGACTTCGTCGGGACGTGCCACGGCGTCATCGCGACGATCGCGCCGGACGCGCGCGTCATCGACATCACGCACGGCATCGCGCCGCAGGCGGTGCTGCAGGGCGCGGTCGTGCTGCGCAACACGCTGCCGTACATGCCGGTGGGCGTGCATCTCGCCGTCGTCGATCCCGGCGTCGGTTCAAAACGGCGAGCGATCGCGTTGCGCACGCGCGAAGGCAGGCTGTTCGTCGGTCCCGACAACGGCTTGCTGATGCTCGCCGCCGCGGATGTCGAGGCGGCGCACGAGCTTGTTCACTACCGGCTCGAACCGGTCTCGCGCACATTCCACGGGCGCGACATCTTCAGTCCGGCTGCCGCCCACCTCGCCGCCGGAGTCGCGATCGACGAGCTCGGGCCTGCAGTCGATCCGGCGACGCTCGTCCGCCTGGACATGCCGGAGCGCCCGACCGTCATCGTCGTCGATCGCTTCGGCAACGTTGCGACGAACCTCCGGCGCGAGGACCTGCCGGCGCCGGGTACGCGCGTCGAGGTGAGCTTCGCGCTGGACCGGTACTACGCGGTCGTCGCGGAGACGTTCGCCGACGTCCCGCCCGGCGAGCTGATCCTGTACGAAGATTCGTACGGCATGGTGACGCTCGCGATCAGCAACGGCAGCGCCGCGCGGCTCACGGGAGCCACGGTCGGGGACGAGTTGAGGATCGCCTGATGGACAGCACGAAGTTCGCGCGCTTCGTGACGACGACCGTCGTGCGGTACCCGCCGCTCTGGCGCATCTTCCGCGGGCCGCTCGGGCGCATGTTCGACTCGATGGCCTCGACGTGGGACGAGACGCGCGTCACGCCGGTGCATCTCGCGCCGCTCGAGGCCGCGCTCGACGCGATCGCCGCGCCGACCCGCATCCTCGATCTCGGGACGGGAACGGGTGGCGCTGCGCGCATCCTTGCGGCGCGCTATCCGGATGCGGAGGTGACGGGTGTCGATCTCTCGCCGGAGATGGTGCGCGAGGCGCAAGCGCGCGGGACGCGTGAGACGTATATCGCTGCTGACGCGTCGGCGCTGCCGTTCGCGGACGGCGCGTTCGACCTCGTGACACAGCTCAACATGATCCCGTTCTACGACGAGCTTGCGCGCGTCACTGCGCCGGGCGGCGTTGTGGTTCTCGCGTACTCGAAGGGCGCGGCGACGCCGATCTACACGCCCTTCGAGCGCTCGCGCGCGGAGCTCGCGCGTCGCGGCTTCGGCGAGTTCGAAGAGGTCGCCGCGGGCAACGGGACGGCCCTGCGCGCCCGGCTACACTCCTGACGCACCGAGGCGAGGTAGCTCAGCTGGTAGAGCACACGGCTGAAAACCGTGGTGTCGCCGGTTCAAGTCCGGCCCTCGCCATTCCCGCGCAGCCGCCCGAGGCGCTCTATGAGCCGCCCGGCGAGCTCGTGCTTCTCCAGCACCGCGTCCGCGCCCGCGTCGAGCGCCGCCGCGTGCAGGATCGGGTCGGAGTCGCCCGTCAGCACGATCAGGCAGAGCGCCGGGTGGTCGCGCCGAAGCCGAGCGACGGTCGTGACGCCGTCGAGCAGCGGCATGTGCAGGTCGACGACGGCCGCGTGGATGTCGTTCTCGTCCGCGAGCTCGATCGCGGCGATGCCGTTGTGCGCAGCGGCGACCACCGACAGCTCCGGTTGGCTGTCGATCAGCTCCCGCAACGAGCGCACGAATGCCTCGTCGTCGTCGGCGAGGAGCACCCTGATCGGCGCCTGGTCCATGGTCGGCGAGTAGCGTTTCCGATATGGCAACGGTAGAAACGACCCCTCCGGTCGCGGTGATCGGCGCAGGGCTCGACTTGGGCGCAGGGCGGCGTGGCGTCGACATGGGCCCTTCGGCGATCCGCTACGCGGAGCTCGACGAGCGGATCGCGGAGCTCGGCCGCGCGGTTTCGGACTGGGGCGACGTGCGCGCGGCGGTGCCGGAGGCCAGCGACGAGGGCGACAGCAGCGCCCGCTACCTCGACGTGATTCTCCAGACCTGCGGACGCGTCGCCGACCTCGTCGCGAAGGTGGTTGGCGACGGATACCTGCCGCTCGTGCTGGGCGGCGACCACTCGATCGCGATGGGCTCGCTCTCCGGTATGGCGCGCGCCCACGGCGGTCCGGGCGGCGCGCTGTGGATCGACGCACACGGAGATCTGAACCGGCCGTCGACCTCGCCGAGCGGGAACGTTCACGGCATGCCGCTCGCCGCCGCACTCGGCGTCGCCGGCGACGCGTTCCCGGAGCAGTCGCTCGAGCGTGCGGCGCTCATCGGCGTCCGCTCGCTCGATCCCGGTGAGCGGAAGCTCGTGAAGGAGCTCGACGTAAAGGTGTTCACGATGAGCGAGATCGACAAGCACGGCGTGGAGCGCGTCATGCAGGAGGCGCTCACCTTCCTTTCGGGCTCGCGCTTCGTGCACGTGTCGCTCGACCTCGACGCCGTCGATCCGACAACTGCTCCTGGCGTCGGCACCCCCGTGCGCGGCGGGCTGTCGTATCGCGAGGCGCACTTCGTGCTCGAGCTGGTCGCGGAGTCGGCGCTGATGAACTCGCTCGACGTCGTCGAGGTGAACCCGATCCTCGACCGCGAGAACGAGACCGCGAAGCTCGCCGTCGAGCTCGTCGCAAGCGCGCTCGGCGCGCGAATTCTCTAACCCTGGTCCAGGCACGTGGCAGGCAGGTGCCAGGCAGGTGCCAGTCACGTTACGGGGGTGTAACGGATCGTCCCCAGCTGGCCGTTAGGGACGTGTCTGGGGACTGTCCCCAGACGTGTCCGCATCGGCCGAGCGTTCGACGGGCTGCTCCTCGCCATGCCCTGACGGCTCGTAGTAGACGCTGCCCTTCAACGCGTCCGGCAGGCAGTCCACGTCGAACCCCGCGTCCTCCGCGTGCGGATAGACGTAGCCCTTGCCGCGGCCGAGCTTCCGCGCGCCGTAGTAGGCGGCTGAGCGCAGCGCGTCCGGCGGCGGCAGGTGGCCGTGCTCGCGCACGTCCTCCGTTGCCTTGCCCAACGCCACATACGACGCGTTCGATTTCGGCGCGCGCGCCAGATAGACCGCGGCCTGCGCGAGCGTGAGCCGCACCTCCGGCAGCCCGACATGCTCGACCGCCTGCGCGGCCGCGACCGCGATCAGCAGCGCGCGCGGGTCGGCGTTGCCGATGTCCTCGGACGCGAGCACGATCATCCGCCGCGCGATGAAGCGGGCATCCTCGCCGCCCTCGATCATCGCCGCGAGGTAATAGAGCGACGCCTGCACGTCGCCGGCCCGCGTCGACTTGATCCACGCCGAGATGAAGTCGTAGTGGCGGTCGCCGCCCTTGTCGTAGACGAGCGGCCGCTTGCGCGCGGCGTCCTCGACGTGCCGCGTCTCGAGCGCGACGCCTTCGCCCTGCGCAGTGGCCACCGACAGCTCGAGGATGTTCAGCGCGTTGCGCGCATCGCCGCCGGCGCGAACGGCGATCAGCTCCTCGACGTCCGGCGGCACCTCCGCCGACAGCTCGCGCGCGCCGCGGCGCACGACTTCCAGCAGCGAATCGTCGTCGTGGGGCTCGAGCTCGTAGATCTGCGCGCGCGAGAGCAGCGCCGAGTTGACCTCGAAGTACGGGTTCTCCGTCGTTGCGCCGATCAGCGTGACGAGCCCGTTCTCGACACCCGGCAGCAGCGCGTCCTGCTGCGCCTTGTTGAAGCGGTGGATCTCGTCGAGGAAAAGGATCGTGCGCGTGCCCGACGTGCCCAGGCGCTCGCGGGCGCGCGCAAGCACCTCGCGCACGTTCGACACGGTCGCCGACACCGCCGACAGCTCCTCGAAATCCGCGCCGGTCGTCTGGGCGACGATCCGTGCGAGCGTCGTCTTCCCCGACCCGGGCGGGCCGTAGAGGATCATCGACGGGACGCGGTCCTGCTCGATGGCGAGCCGCAGCGCGCGACCCTTCCCGACCACGTGCTCCTGGCCGACGAAATCGTCCAGCGAGCGCGGCCGAAGCCGCTGTGCGAGCGGCGCAGTGGCGTCGAGCCGGCGGCCAGCAGCCTCGCTGAAGAGGTCTCCCATGCGAGAAGTATGCTGCCGAGGTGAGCGACGTCTGGAGCCTCGGGGCGTACGAGCGGCTCGCAGCGCGGTTCGGCCCGGTGCAGGACGAGCTCGTCCAGCGCGCCGGGATCAGTGGCGGCGACCGCGTCCTCGACGTCGCGACCGGCACCGGCGAGTCGGCTGTGCGCGCGGCGAAGCTCGGCGCCAAGGTCACGGCGATCGATCTCGCCCAGCCGATGATCGAGAAGGCGCGCCGCCATGCGGAGCAGGAAGGCGTCGAGATCGCGTTCGACATCGGCGACGCGGAGTACCTGCCGTACGAGGACGCGTGCTTCGACGCCGTCATCTCGAACTTCGGCCTGATCTTCGCGCCCGACCACGCGAACGTCGCCTCGGAGCTCGCGCGCGTGAGCTGCCCCGGCGCGCGCCTCGGCTTCACCGCGTGGAAGCCGAACCGCAAGCTCGGCGAGCTCTACCGCCGCTTCACCGAGGACCCGATCGAAGGCCGCGAGTCGTACGAGTGGGGTCGCGAGGATCACGTCGAGGACATGCTCGGCGACGACTTCGAGCTCGAGTTCGAGGACGGCACGCTCTGGCTGGAAGCCGATTCCGGCGAGGAGATCTGGAAGCTCTTCTCCGAGTCCGCGCCGCCGGTGATCGCGCTCCTGAAACGTCTAGACCAGTCGGAAGTCGATGAGTTCCATCGCGCGTTTGTCGACCTGTACGAGAGCTACCGGACACCCGAGGGCGGGATTCGCGCGCCGCGCCGGTACCTGCTCGTCCTCGGAAGGAGAAAGTGATGGCGTTCGAGGAACTGAAACAGCGGCAGAGCGTGATGTGGGGGAAGTCGCCGTTCGTCTCGATCGCGGAGACGATCACCGACCTGCACGCGTCGGTCGCCGAGGCGATGAACGTGCAACCGGGCGAGCGCGTGCTCGATCTCGGCTGCGGCACGGGCGGCGTCGCCGAGCTGATCGCCCGCCCGGGCGTGACGGTCGCGGGCATCGACCTCGCGCCGGGGCTGATCGAGATCGCCCGAGCGCGCGCCGCCGAGCGCGGGCTGTCGATCGACTACAGCGTCGGCGACTGCGAGAACCTCGACGCCGGGGACGCGTCGTTCGACGCGGTCGGCTCGTCCGTCGGGATCATGTTCGCGCCGGATCACGAAGCGACCGCGGCCGAGCTCGGACGCATCGTCAAGCCCGGCGGGCGTGTCGCGCTTGCGAACTGGAAGCCAGGCCCGGGCGTCCAGGACATCTTCAAGGTGATGTCGCCGTTCCAGCCCGCCCCGCCGCCATCGAGCCCGTTTGATTGGGGCAATGAGGCGCGCGTGCGCGAGCTGCTCGGCGACGACTTCGAGCTCTCGTTCGAGACGCGCGAGAACGTCGCGAGGTACCCGAGCGGCGAGGCGTATTTCGACGACATGGCGGGCAACTACGGCCCGACGACGACCCTCGTCCAGGGTCTCGGCGAGCGCGCGGGGGAGCTCCGTGCCGCCTGGATCGAGTTCTTCGGCGCCGGGCCGGTCGAGCACCAGCGGCCGTACATCGTCGTCACGGGGACGCGCCGCTGACTGACGTAACGAAGCTGCTGCAGCGGCTCATCCGTGTCGACACGACGAATCCGCCGGGGAACGAGACGGCCGCGGCGGAGTTGCTGCGGGACTACCTCGAGGCGGCGGGCGTGGAGTGCGAGCTCTACGCCCGCGTTCCCGAGCGCGCGAACTTCGTAGCGCGCATCCGCGGCACCGGTGACAGGCCCTCGCTCGCCCTGCTGTCGCACACCGACGTCGTCCGTGCCGACAAGACCGCGTGGCAGCGCGACCCGTTCGGAGGCGAGCTCGTCGACGGGGAGGTGTGGGGGCGCGGCGCGCTCGACATGAAGGGCGAAGTCGCGGCGTCGGCGGTCGCGATGGCGACGCTCGCGCGCGAAGGCTGGCGCGGCGCCGGCGACCTCGTGTTCATCGCCGCCGCGGACGAGGAAGTCGGAGCGGGCTTCGGGCTGGAGTGGCTCGTCGAAGAGCATCCCGACGCCGTTCGCACCGACTTCTCGGTGAACGAAGGCGGTGGCGAACGTGTCGAGCTCGGCGGCCGCGCGGTCTACATCTGCAGCACCGCCGAGAAGATGAGCTCACCGTTCCTGCTGCGTGTGTTTGGCCGCGCCGGCCACGCGTCGATGCCGGGTATCGCCGACAACGCGCTCGTCAAGGCCGCGTCGCTGGTCGAGAAGCTCGGCGCCTACCGGCCCGAGCCACGGCTGCTGCCGGAGACCACCGCGATGTTCGCGGCGTTCGGCAAGGTGCCGGAAGCGCGCGACGCGCTGGAAGCTGCGCGCGCGATCGGGCCGCTTGCCGCGGAGCTCGTCGAGCCGTTGCTCTCACTCACTGTCTCGCCGACGATGGCGCACGCGTCCGACACGCGGAACGTCATCCCGGCGCTCGCGGAGATCACGATCGACGTCCGGCTGCTGCCGGGGCAGACACCGGACGAGGCAAACACGCTGCTGGTCGAGCAGCTTGGCCCGGGTGACTACGAGCTCGTGAACCTGGAAGGGCGCGGTGGCACCCGTTCGGCTCTCGACGGCCCGCTCTGGGACGCCGTGGCGTCGTTCGTCGCGGAAGAGGAGCCCGGCGCGCTCGTCGTGCCCACGATCTGCGCCGGCTTCACCGACTCGCACTGGGTGCGCGACGCGTTCGGCACGGTCGCGTACGGCTTCTTCCCGTCGCGGATGGATCCCGAGGTCGCGTCGCGGCTGATCCATTCGCACGACGAGCGTGTGCCCGTCGAGGATCTCGACCTCGGCGTTCGCTGGCTGCTGCACGCCGCCCGCACCGTCTGTGCTTGAGCTCGCGACGTTCGAGGAGCTCGAGGCGGCCGTCGCCGGCCGCGACGCGACCATCTTCGTCGCGTACGCGGCGAACACGCCGGCGAAGCCGGAGCCATGCCCGCTGCCGCGCATCGCCGTGTCGTTCGACGGCGCCGCAGCTCCTACGCCGGGGCCGTTCCGCATCGGCGAGTGGCAGCGAACCTGGAGCGATGACGACTACGCCGCCGCGGTCGAAGCCGTGCGCGCGGCGATCAAGCGCGGCGACGTGTACCAGACGAACCTCGTGCAGCACCTCTCCGCCGAGTTCGACGGCGACGCGCGTGCGCTCGCCGCTGCGCTCGGGCCGCTGCACGCGCAGACGCTCACCGGCCCCGGTTGGGCGATCGTCTCGGCGTCGCCGGAGCTGTTCCTCGCGCGGCACGGCGACACGCTCGTCACGAAGCCGATCAAAGGCACGCGGCCGGCCGGGGTCGACGTCGACGATCCGAAGGATGCCGCCGAGCACGTGATGATCGTCGACCTCGAGCGCAACGACCTGTCACGGGTCTGCGAGCCGGGCAGCGTGCACTGGCCCGAGCTGATGGCGCAGCGCGAGCTCGCCGGCGTCACGCATCTGGTGTCGACCGTCGAAGGACAGCTGCGCACCGGCGTCGGCCTCGCGGAGATCCTCCATGCGACGTTCCCCGGCGGGTCGATCACCGGCGCGCCCAAGCTGTCGGCGATCGACCACATCGCGCGCATCGAGCCCGTCGGCCGCGGCGCGTCGATGGGCGCGCTCGGCACCGTGCGCGCGAACGGCGACTTCGAGCTCGCGCTGACGATCCGCACGTTCGCCATCGCGGACGGGCGCATCCACCTCTGGGTGGGCGGCGGCATCGTCTGGGACTCCGATCCCGAGGCGGAGATCGAGGAGTCGTGGGTGAAAGCGCGTCCTCTGCTCAACGCGCTGGTGCCTGCGTGATCGCGGTCGCGGTTCAGGGCGAGGGCCTCGTCGACCCGAAGCAGGCCGTCTTCCGTGCCGACGACGAGGCAGTGCTGCGCGGTTCGGTCGCCTTCGAGACGCTGCGCAGCTACGACGGCGTCCCGTTCTTGCTCGACCGGCACCTCGCGCGCTTCCGCGGCTCGCTCGCGGCGCTTGCATTGTCGCCCGCCGACGGCGTCGAAGAGTTGCTCGCGCTCGCGTCGAGCGCAGCGCCGCCTGACCATGTTCTGCGCCTCTATCGCAGCACGTACACGCTCGTCGCGACCGCGGCGCTGCTGCCGGACAACCTCGAAGCGCTGCGCGCGCGCGGGCTCGCGCTGCGCACCGTCGACGCCGGCGTGCCGTCGGCGCTGATCGCACACGCGAAGGCGACAAGCTACGCCGCAGCGTTTGCCGCGACGCGACACGCGATTGCCGAAGGCGCCGACGACGCACTGCTCGTGTCGCAAGGACGCGTGCTCGACGCCCCGACCGCGAACGTCTGGGTGCGCCACGGCGACGAGCTGAGCACACCGCCGCTCGGCGCGGGTGTGCTGCCGGGCGTCACGCGGTCGTTCCTGCTGGAGCTCGTCGACGCACGCGAGCGCGACCTCACCGTGGACGAGCTCTATAACGCCGACGAGGCATTCATCACGTCGTCGATCCGCGAGGTGATGCCCGTCACGTCGGTCGACGGCCGCGCGATCCCCGCAGGGCCAATGGCCGTGCGGCTGCAGGCCGAAGTGCGGCTACGCTCCGCACCGTGAGCGAACGCAGCGGGCGTAGGCTCGACGGAGCCCGCACAGGAGCGGAGGCGGCGGCTCGGCCGGCGCCGGAGCGGGGAAAAGTCCGCTTGGGCGGGATGGCACTCGCAAACGGCGTCCTCGTGCATGGCCCGACGTCGTGGGCTTGCGCGGTCCGGCTCGACGACGGGACGCTGAAGGTCGCCGCGCGGCGCAAGCGCCTGCAGGCCTCGAAGGTGACCAACCCGCTGCTGCGCGGGCCGGCGCGGATGGCCGAAGCGCTGGCTCTGCTGCCGATCGTGAAGCGCACGCTGCCGGAGATGCAGCTGCCGTTCGAGCGTCGTGGCGTGGTCGCGGCGATGCTCGGGAGCGTGGTCGTCAGCGGCGCCGTGCGGCGCTCGGGCCTGCGCCCCGTGGCGCGCGAGCTCGCGACCAATCTCCTTTCGCTTGCGCCGGCGGTGCTCTCGCTCCGCGGCGGCGACGTCGCCGCGTACCACGGCGCCGAGCACGTCGCGATCGGCTCGTACGAGCACGGCGAGGAGCGGCCGAAAGAGCACGAGCGCTGCGGCTCGCATCTCGTCGGCCCGATGATCGTCACCAGCGCGGCCGCGAGCATGGCGGCGGAGCGCTTCCCGCAGCGCCACCGTTCCGCGGCGCGGGCCGCCGGTGCGCTGGGCGCGCTCGCCGCGTCGACCGAGATCTTCGCGTGGATGACCCGCAATCCCTCGCATCCGCTCGCGCGCGCACTCGCGCGGCCGGGGCACGAGCTGCAGCACCGCGTCGGGACGGACGACCCGTCGCCTGAGCAGCTCGAGGTCGCCGAGGCCGCGCTCGCCGCGTGCCTGGAGCTCGAACGTGCTCACGACGCGTAAGCGGCTCGACCCGGGCATCTTCGACCTTCCGGTCGAGAAGATGCGCGCCGGCTGGTACACGGACGCGTACTTCAACCACGCGCGCTCGACGCTGCTCGCGAACGACAGGCATCCGCACGTCGTGCTGCAGGTGTTCCAGAAGAACATCGCGTACCTCGGTGGCATGGACGAGGCGATTGCGATTCTCAAGCTCTGTGCCGACGACTGGGATGCGCTCGAGGTGCATGCGCTGTACGACGGCGACCAGATCGAACCGCACGAGTCAGTGCTGACGATCGAGGGCGACTACACGACGTTCGCGCATCTCGAGACGCCATGCCTCGGCACGCTCGCGCGCCGCACGCTGATCACGACGAACGTCGTGCACGTGCTCGAGGCGGCGAACGGCAAGCCGATCATCTTCATGCCGGCACGGCACGACCACCACCGCATCCAGTCCGGCGACGGCTACGCCGCGCACGTGGCGGGGCAGATCGTCGGTACCGAGATCGGCGTCACGACGGAGGACCAGGCGTCATGGTGGGGCGGCAGCGGCATCGGCACCGTCCCGCATGCGCTGATCGCCGCGTTCGGCGGCGACACGGTTGCGGCGGCGCGCCACTTCGCCGACTGGGCGCCCGACGACATGCACGTCACGGTGCTCGTCGACTTCGAGAACGACTCCGTGCGCACGGCGCTCGACGTTGCCGACGCGCTCGGCAAGCGGCTGTGGGGTGTGCGCCTCGACACGTCGGAGTCGCTCGTCGACCGTTCTCTGTGGGAAGAGCTCGGAGACTTCGGCCCGACCGGCGTCAACCCGCGGCTCGTGTCGAAGGTGCGCGAGGCGCTCGATGCTGCCGGCCGCAGCGACGTGCGCATCGTCGTCTCCGGCGGTTTCAACCTCGAGAAGATCCGCGCGTTCGAAGCGGCGGACGTCCCGGTCGACGCGTACGGCGTCGGCTCGTCGCTGATCCGCGGCGCGAACGACTTCACCGCCGACATCGTCATGACCGACGGGAAGCCCGCCGCGAAGTTCGGCCGCCGCCACAACCCGAGCAGCCGCCTCGAGCGTGTGACGTGAAGATCCTCTGGGATGTCGACACGCAGGTCGACTTCATCCAGCCCGACGGGAAACTGTCGTTCGAGGGCGCCGCCGACGCGCTGCCGGCGATGGCGCGCCTCGTCGATGGCGCGCGGCGCGCGGGACTCGTGCACGTCGCGTCCGCCGACGACCACGAGCTGACCGACGGGGAGATCTCCGACGAGCCGGACTGGCAGGCGACGTTCCCGCCGCACTGCCTGCGTGGCACGCGCGGCGCGGAGCGCGTCGCCGAGACGAAGCAACTCGATCCGGTACCGCTCGGGCTGACCGAGGTGCCGGATCACTGGCTGCAGGGCCGCGAGTTCCTGATCTTGAAGAAGGCGTTCGACCCGTTCACGAACCCGAACGCCGACCGGCTGCTGAAGCTGCTCGCGCCCGAGGAGATCATCCTCTTCGGCGTCGCGACCGACATCTGCGACGACGCAGCGGTCAACGCCCTGCTCGACCGGGGCCAGAGGGTGGCTTTCGTCGAGGATGCGGCGCGGGCGCTTGATCCGGCGAAGGGCGAGACCTGCATGGCTGCGTGGCGCGGGCGCGGCGTCCGCTTCACGACGGTCGACCAAATGCTTGCCGAGCTTTAGGGTGAGGAGGGAGGTGCCGATGACTCACCAGATGCCGCTCGGTCCGATGCGTAGCTTCGCGGTCCTGCTGAGCGCTCTCGCCAGCCTGGTGTTGGTCGGCAGCGCGGCGGCCGCACGCGCGACTCCGCCCAAGAACGTGGGTCAGCCGGCGATCTTCGGTGAAGTGAAGGTCGGGCAGGCCCTGGCGGCGACGAGCGGGACCTGGTCAGGGACGACCCCGCTCAACCTGTCGTACCAGTGGCGGGATTGCGACGCCTCCGGCGCGAACTGCTTCAACATCCCGGGCGCCACGATCTTGGCCTATACGCCGGTGTCG
>Ga0157369_10005811_pt1 | contig 14344 bp, 8 predicted proteins | sample C25metaG_FD_113461 | JGI IMG/M metagenome (GOLD analysis project Ga0157369, IMG submission 113461) | Corn rhizosphere microbial communities from Kellogg Biological Station, Michigan, USA - C2-5 metaG | ecosystem: Host-associated > Plants > Roots > Rhizosphere > Soil | place: USA: Michigan...
GATGTCGGCTTTTCCGATTTCGGCTGCTACGGCTCTCCGATCAGGACGCCGACCATCGATCGGCTCGCAGCCGAGGGGCTGCGCTATTCCGGCTTCCACACCACGGCGATGTGCTCGACGACGCGCGCGGCGCTGCTGACCGGGCGCAACCACCATTCCGTCGGGGTCGGCTGTCTCGCCAATTTCGATTCCGGCTATCCCGGTTACCGCGGCAAGATCGCGCGCGAGGCGGGGACAGTCGCCGAGATGCTGCGTGCGCACGCCTATCGCAATTACATGATTGGCAAGTGGCATGTGACGCCGCTGACAGAAAGCGGCGCCACCGGACCGTTCGACGGCTGGCCGCTCGGGCGCGGTTTTGACCGCTTCTACGGCTTCCTTGATGCCGAGACAGATCAATACGCCCCCGAGCTCGTCTCCGACAACACGCATATTGATCCTCCTGGCACCTACGCCGACGGCTATCACCTGACGAGCGACCCGATCGACCAGGCGATCCGCTTCATCGGCGACCACATCGCCGACCGGCCCGATCTGCCCTGGCTGACCTGGGTGGCATTCGGGGCCTGCCATGCGCCGCATCGGGCTCCAAGCGACATCATCAAAAGCTACGACGCCATGTTCGCCCATGGCTGGGATGTCGAGCGCGACCAGCGTCTGGCACGGCAAAAGGCGATGGGCCTCGTGCCGCAAAATACAAAGCTGCCGCCGCGTAATGACGGCGTGAAAGCCTGGGACGAATACGGTGCCGACGAGAAACGCGTCTTCACCCGTCTGCAATCGGCCTATGCCGGCATGCTCGACCATGCCGACCGCCATCTGGCGCGGCTGATCGCATTCCTCGAGAGCGCCGGCGTGCGCGAAAATACGCTGGTTATCGTCATGTCGGACAACGGTGCGAGCCAGGAAGGAGGGCCGCTCGGCTTCATCAATGCGATGGGGCCGTACAATCTGCGTCCCGAGCCGATCGCCGAGAAGATCCGCCGCATCGACGACATCGGTGGTCCGGACACGCATTCCAATTTCCCGCATGGCTGGGCGATGGCCTCCAACACGCCGCTGCGCCGCTACAAGCAGAACACCCATGGCGGCGGCATCCGCGATCCTTTCGTGATGAGCTGGCCGAAGCGGATCGCGGCAAGAGGCGAGCTGCGCCATCAATTCGTCCACGCCTGCGACTTTGTGCCGACGCTGCTCGATCTGATCGGCATCGAGGCTCCGCATGCGATTGCGGGATGTCAGCAGACGCCAATCGAGGGCGAGAGCTTTGCGCGGTCGATCGCCGATCCTCAGGCTCCTTCAAAGTCCTCGCCGCAATATTTCGAGATGTTCGGCCATCGCGGCATCTGGCAGCAGGGTTGGAAGGCCGTCGCCTTTCATCCCTCCGGGACGCCGTTCGAGAACGACAAATGGGAATTATTCCATCTCGACGCGGATTTTTCGGAAGTCGATGACCTCGCCGACAAGGAGCCGGAGCGCTTGGCTGACATGATCAAGCTGTGGTGGAGCGAGGCCCAGAAGCGCAACGTGCTGCCGCTCGACGATCGCTTCGGCCCGCGCTTTGCCGAAAATGCCGCACGGTTCCATGGCGCGCGCCATCAGTTCATCTTTCATGCCGGGATGGGCCATGTGCCGACCGACGTCGCGCCGGATGTGCGCAGCCGCAGCTATACCATCGAGGCGCATGTCGAGATTGGCGATGGTGGCGCGCAGGGCGTGTTGATCGCCCACGGTGATGCGACCTCCGGCTACAGCCTCTACCTCAAGGATGGCTATCTCGTGCATGACCTCAATATCGGCGGAGGCCACGAGATCCTGCGATCGGAGCACATGATCTCACCCGGCGCGCACCGGCTCGGTCTGCATGTCGAGCGGCTGGTTCGCACCGAGCCGCCGGCCAAGGGCGCGCGCACGGGCTTTTCCAGATACACGCTGTCGATCGACGGCGAACCTTCGGGTTCGATGCAGACCCAGCTCGCCTTTCACAATTTCATCTCATGGTCGGGACTCGACATCGGCCGCGACCGTGGCAGCCCGGTGTCGCATTACGAGGCGCCGTTCGAGTTCACCGGAAAGCTCTCGCGCGTCGTGGTGAAGATGCACGATGACCAGAAGCTTGACGGCGAGGGCGTCGGCAACGCGCAGATAGCACGGCAGTGACGCCGGCGCGTATTATTTGATCTTGTCGTAGGCGGCGGCGAAGTCGGTCAGCGGCATCGGGATGGTGATGGTTTCCTTATTGAGGTTCTGAAACGACACCTTGAGCTGCTTGCCGTTGCGCAGCGCGGCCAGCATGTCGGGTGCGATGGGCAGGTTGGCGTAGCAGCCGCGGTTCTCGCAGGTCTGGATCTGCAGATCGTGGGTCTTGCCTTCGTCGACCTGCAGCTTGGCACCGACCGGCAGATTGAGCCCGAGCGGCAATTGCACGAGCGCGGTCGGCTGGTGGGTGTCACTGGCGACGCGGATATTGACGAGCACAATGAGCTGGCCGGTCTTGGAGAGGACGGCCGTCTCCTCCACCGCGCATTCCAGCGGCGCTTCGCGGCTCGTGGAAGCGCAACGTGCGACCCAGCCGGGCGGGGGTGGAGCGTTGGACTCGCCCTGCGGTGTGGCTGACGGGGCCGGAGCTGCCTGCGCGGCGGCGGGCGGAGCTCCCTTCTTCGGCGACGCGGCTTGTGCCGCGACCTCGGTCGCCCAAGCCAACATGATGACAGATGCAAGAACAACAAACCTGGCAATGATCTTCACGTGATGCGCTCCGGAAAATGGTGCTTTCCGATGGGGCGGCGGAAGATCAAAGTCAAGTCACTCAGCGGCTTCCTTGACCGAGCCGTGCTCGTCGCCGTCATGCGTGTCGGCGCTGGAGCGGCCCCAGCTCGCAAATGCGTTGGAGAGCTTGTCGAGATAGAGGTAGATGACCGGCGTGGTGAACAGCGTCAGCGCCTGGCTGACGATCAGGCCGCCGACCATGGCATAGCCGAGCGGCTGGCGGATTTCCGAACCGGTGCCGGTGCCGAGCATCAACGGCACGCCGCCGAGCATCGCCGCCATCGTCGTCATCATGATCGGGCGGAAGCGGAGCAGTGCGGCCTGCCGGATCGACTGCTCCGACGACAGGTGCTGGTCGCGTTCGGCGGCGATGGCGAAGTCGACCATCATGATGCCATTCTTCTTCACGATGCCGATCAACAGGATGATGCCGATCAGCGCAATCAGGCTGAAGTCATAGCCGAACGCCATCAGGATCGCGAGCGCGCCGACACCTGCCGAAGGCAGCGTCGAGAGAATGGTGATCGGATGGATGTAGCTCTCGTAGAGAATGCCGAGGATCAGATAGACCACGACCAACGCCGCCAGGATCAAGAGCGGCACAGTGCCGAGCGATTGCTGGAACGCCTGCGCCGTGCCCTGGAAGCTGGAGTTCAGCGTGGCAGGGGCGCCAAGATCGGTCATCGCCTTCTGCACGGCATCCGTCGCCTGTCCGAGCGCGACGCCCTGGGCGAGGTTGAAGCTGATGGTGATCGCCGGGAATTGGCCCTGGTGGCTGATCGAGAGCGGACGGACCGGGGCGCTGGTCCAGGTCGCGAAGGTCGAGAGCGGCACCTGCTCGCCCGTGAGCGGCGAACGGACGTAGAGCTTGTCGAGCGTATCGATCTTGCCTTGCAGCTCCGGCAGGATCTCCAGGATCACGTGATAGGAGTTGAGCTGGGTGAAGTATTGCGTCACCTGGCGCTGGCCGAAGGCGTCATACAGCGTGTCGTCGATCAGCTGCGGATAGATGCCGTAGCGCGAGGCGGTATCGCGGTTGATCTTCAGCTCGAGCGTCGTGCCCTGCGTCTGCTGATCGGTCGCGACGTCGCGCAGCTGCGGCAACGTCTGCATCTTGGAGAGGATCTTCGGCGCCCATTGATTCAGTTCGGCAAGGTTGGCGTCCTGCAGCGTGAACTCGAACTGGGTGCGGGTCGGGCGGCCGCCAAGGCGCACGTCCTGCGCCGCCTGCATATAGAGGTTGGCGCCCTCGACCTTGGCGAGCTTCGGACGCAGCCGCGTGATGATCTCCTGGGCGGAAGCTTTGCGCTGGTCCCGCGGCTTCAGCGTGATGAACAAGTTGCCGTTGTTGCCGGCGCGGCCGGATCCGCCGATCGCCATCGCGGCGGTCGCAACGTCAGGATCCTGCAGCACGATATTGACCAGCTCTTCCTGCTTGGCCTTCATCGCCTCAAAGGAGATGTCCTGTGAGGCTTCCGAGGTCGCGGTGATCAGGCCGTTATCCTGCTGCGGGAAGAAGCCCTTGGGGATGATCACGAACAGATAGATCGACAAGGCCAGGGTCGCGAAAAAGATCAACAGCGTGACCCGCCTCCAGCTCAAGGCGAGGTCGAGGACGCGCTCGTAGCCGCGCAGCATCGCGTCGAAGCCGCGCTCGCTCAATTGATAGAGCTTGCCGTGCCGGGTTTCATGATGCGAGCGCAGGAAGCGCGACGCCATCATCGGCGTCAGCGTCAGCGACACCACCATCGAGACGAAGATGGTCATCGCCAGTGTCACCGCGAATTCACGGAACAAGCGGCCGATGATGCCGCCCATCAAGAGCAGCGGGATCAGCACGGCGACCAGCGAAACGCTGATCGAGACGATGGTGAAGCCGATTTCGCTCGCGCCCTTGAAGGCCGCGGCAAGAGGCTTTTCGCCCTCCTCGATGTAGCGGGATATGTTCTCGAGCATCACGATGGCATCGTCGACCACGAAGCCGACCGCGATGGTGAGCGCCATCAGCGACAGATTATCCAGCGTGTAGCCAAATACCCACATCAGCGCGCAGGCGCCAAGTAGCGCCAGTGGCACCGTCACCGTCGGGATCACGGTGGCCCAGAAACTGCGCAGGAATATGAAGATGACCATGACCACGAGGAAAATGGTCAATAGCAGCGTGAACTGGACGTCCTCGACGGCCGCGCGGATGGTCTGGGTGCGGTCCGAGATAATCTGGATTTTGATCGCCGGCGGGATCGCGGCCACCAGCCGCGGCAATAGCGATTTGATCTTGTCGACGGTCTCGATGACGTTGGCGCCCGGCTGCTTGAAGATGACCAGGAAGACGCCGCGTTTGCCGTTGGCCCAGGCAGCCTGCTTGGCATCCTCGGGGCCGGTCACCGCCTGTCCGATGTCGCGGATCCGCAACGGGGCTCCGTTGCGGTAGGCGATGATGACGTCGTTCCACTTGTCGGCGTTGAGCAGCTGGTCGTTGGCGTAGATCGTGTAGGCGCGCTTGTCGCCGTCGATGTTGCCTTTGGGGCTGTCGACGGTCGTCATCGTGATCTGGTTGCGGACGTCCTCCAGCGACAGGCCCTTGGCCACGAGCTTGGCCGGATCGATCTGCACGCGGATCGAGGGCTTTTGCTGGCCACCGATGATCACCTGAGCGACGCCGGAAATCTGGCTGATCTGCTGGGCGAGCTGGGCATCAACCGCATCGCTCACCGTGGTGAGCGGCAGAGCATCTGAAGTCGCCGACAACAGCAGGATCGGCGAGTCCGCCGGGTTGACTTTGCGGTAGGTCGGCGGCGACGGCAAATTCTTCGGCAATTGGCCGCTTGCCGCATTGATCGCACCCTGCACGTCGTTGGCGGCGCCGTCGATCGAGCGGTTGAGGTCGAACTGGATCGTGACCGCGGCCGTGCCGAGATAGCTCGTCGAGGTCATCTGCGCGATGCCCGGGATTTGCGCGAATTGTCGTTCCAGCGGCTGCGCCACCGACGAGGCCATGGTCTCGGGGCTCGCGCCCGGGAGCGTCGCGGTGATCTGAATGGTCGGGAAGTCGACCTGCGGCAACGGCGCGACCGGCAGTTGCGGGTAGGCAACGAGACCGACGAACAGGATACCCGCCATCAGCAGCGAGGTGCCGATCGGAAAGCGGATGAAGGGAGCCGAAATCCCTCCACCTTTAACGCCGGTCTGACTGGTCATTCCGATTTGACCTTGTCCTGGGCCGCCGAATCAGAGCTTGCCACCGTCGTAGTGACCAGGGAACCCGGCTGGACCTTGAATTGTCCGCCCGTGATCACCCGCTCACCCGGCTTCAGCCCTTCATCCACCACGGTGCGTCCATCGATGGATTGGCTGACTTTCACCTTGCGCAGCTCCGCTTTGTTGTCTGCGCCGACCGCATAGGCATAGAGGCCGTCGGTTCCGTGCTGGACCGCATCATCCGGAACGACGGTCGCGTCCTTCAGCGTCCTCACCAGAAGTCGCGTCGAAACCGACTGGCCCGGCCACAGCGCGTGGTCCTTGTTGTCGAACACCGCCTTCAGCCGAATAGTCCCGCTGGTCGTGTCGACCTGATTGTTGATCACCGCGAGCTTTCCTTGTGCCAGCGGCTTCTTGCCGTCGGTCGTGATCGCGATGGCTTTCAGCGGCGCCACTTTCTGGGCCTCGCTGATATAAGGCAGCTGGTCTTCGGGCGCGGTGAAGATCACGGTGATCGGCTCGACCTGGGTGACCGTGACGATGCCGGTTTGCGTCGCCGCATTGACGATATTGCCGACATCGACCTGGCGCAGGCCGACCACGCCGGAGATCGGCGATTTGACCTGGGTGTAGTCGAACTGGGTCTGTGCGTTGGAGATGGCGGCGTCGTCGGCCGCAATCTGCGCGGTCAACTGCGCAACGGTGGAGCGCTGGGTGTCGGTCTGCTGGCGCGTCGCAAACTCGCCGAGCCTGGTATAGCGCTGCAGGTCCAGATTGGCGTTGGCGAGGTTCGCCTCATCCTGGACCTTTTTGGCCTTGGCCTGATCGAGTGTTGCCTGGAACGGTCTCGGATCGATCTCGGCGAGCAGGTCGCCCTTAGCCACCGTCTGGCCTTCCTGGAAGGCGATCTTGTCGATCTGGCCGTCGACGCGGGTTCGCACGACCACGGTATTGAAGGCCTGCACCGTGCCGAGGCCGGTCAGGTAGACCGGGAAATCAGCCTTTTCAACGTCGGAGATGCTGACCGGGATGGCGGGCTTGTGCGACGTCGCTTTCTGGGCAGCTTCCGCCCTTGCCGTGGCCTCAGAACCGTAGAATCGCTGCCAGCCGAAATAGCCAGCAGCGGCGACAACCGCGATCAGCAAAATCCACCGGATCAGTCGCTTCATAGCAGTCCATTCGGCTCGAAAGAAAAACAATAGAGGGGCTTAACAAGCGTTCCCGGCGTCTACACATATAGTATGCATGCACTTTATGTGTAAACACACTATAGCTTGAGAATCCTAAACTTTTGGCAAGCTTGGAGAGGACCGCCAAGGGCATGTCGCTCGATCTGAAGCGTCAGCTAGTTGCGCAGTTGGTGGAGAGTTCGAGGCTTCTGCGCAATTATATCGATCATCGCGCAAAAGGTCGCGGTACCACGCGCGCGCAATGGATCGTGCTATTCCGTCTGCGCCAGCAGGAGGGCCTGTCGCAGGTCGATCTCGCCGACGTGCTCGAGTTGCAGCCGATCTCGCTGGTGCGGCTGCTCGATCGCCTCGTGGAGCATGGTCTGCTCGAGCGCCGGCATGATCCCAAGGATCGTCGTGCCAACCGCCTGTTTCTCACCGCTGATGGCAGGCAGCTTGTCGACGATCTCGACAGCTTGCGCGATGCGATCGCGGGCGACGTGTTGAAGAACCTCTCGCCGGAAACGATCGAGACCAGCCTTGGCGCATTACGCGAGATCAAGTGCCGCATCAAGGCGCTATCCGATTCGTCGGATCACGCCGCGACGAAGTAAGCCGCCTTCGGGCGACTCCCCTGCGAGCGCTACTGACTGATCGCGTTGAGTGCTTCCGCGCGCGCCACACGCAAGCAATTTCTCTGAGCTGACGCTTAGAATCATTTTTAGAAGTCTTACAAGAACAATTCAAAAGCGAGGACCGGGAATGGCGTAGGCCCAGGCGGGTTCTTCTCCACAGGTTGCGCGTGCGTGGATGGCATTTTCGTCCGGTGCCGAGTTCGACGCTTCGCGCGTGCATCTGGTGGGGCAGGGCGGTCCGGTTTCGTGAGGCGTGGATGTGTGGGGCGTTAGCGTCGGTGCGTGCGATTGCGCCCGGCCGTTCGGCGAAAGATGCGTTCGATAAGCAATGGCTTGCGGCAGCAAGCCTGATCGTCCTTGCATCGTTATCGGCAACGCCGGCCAATGCTCAGAGCGCCGCGGAGCAGCAGGCGCGGCCGAGCGAAGAGCTGCCAGCGGTCAACGTCAGCGCACCCACGCCGAAACGTCGCCCTGCTGCCATCACATCGTCGCGGCGCGCAGCGCCTGGAACGCAAATGCACCAGACTCAAGTCGCGCGCCATCCGACCGAGCGGCCGCCGTCGGTCCAGACGAGCGGCGCCGACTCGTCGAGTTCGATCAACGCCGGTAATTCCGGGCCGCCACTGCAACAGGTGGCCTCGCTCGGCAAGACCGGCACCAGGCTCGAAGACCTGCCGGTCAGCGTACAGATCGTCCCGCGCGAGGTCATCAACCAGCAGGGCGTCACGACGCTGCGCGATACCGTCTACAATGCGAGCGGCATCAATTTCGGCGGCCAGGATTCGCTCGGCTATTTCGATCATTTCCTGATCCGTGGGCTCAATGCCCAGGTCTATAGCGACGGTCTCTCCGATGGCGATCAGCTCGGCGGGCTGTCGCATTCGCTGAACGGCGTGAAGCGGGTCGAGATCCTCGAGGGGCCGGGTTCGGCGTTGTTCGGCAGCGGCCCGCCCGGCGGCACCATCAACATCGTGCACTACGAGCCGTCGGCTGATTTCCACTGGGGCAGCAGCATCCAGGCCGGCTCCTTCGGCACCGTCTCCAGCTCCAGCTTCGTCACCGGGCCGACCACGGTGCAGGGGCTGAGCTACCGGCTCGATTCCTACTTCTCGCGCTCCGACGGCTTTCGCGATCTCGGCTCGCAGGACTATGAGCTGCGGCCGGAATTCGTCTGGCATGTCGAGGACCATACGCTGAGCTTTTCGCTCGATGCCCGCCATATCAGCCAGACGCCGGATTCCTACGGCCTGATCTATCTGAACGGATCGCCGATCACGGGCGTGTCGACCGACGCGAAATACTCGACGCCGTTTTCCTTTGCGCATCAGGATTACGTCCGCCCGACCATCACGGACAAATGGGACGTGTCGGACTTCCTGACCATCACGAACAGCTTCTCCTACACCAACCGCTCGATCGACGTCATGCGCAACAATGACAGCATGAGCGCGAGCGGAACGCATATCGTCGGTGACTCGCTCGTCGGCCGCCAGCTTCGCTCGCAGGACGATTCCGATAATTTCTATGATTATCATTTCGAGCCGCTCTGGAAGTTCGGCACGGGCTCGATCCGTCACACGTTGCTGACCGGCTTCGAATATCAGCGCCAGATCCTCGATACGACGCGCACCACGGCGGACCTGCCGAACATCACCAACATCTTCGCGCCGACGCCACCCGAGCTCTCGCCAAATAGCCTTGTGTTCCGGTGCGACGCCAAGCATTCCTGCGACCAGGACCATCTCGTCGGCGATTTCTATGGCGTCTATGCCACCGACCAGATGGATCTGACGGACAAATGGAAGCTGCGGCTCGGCGTCCGCCAGGACTGGTTCAACACGGAGCTTGATCCACTCATCACAGTGCCGACTTCGGCGGCCAATCCGGCGCCGAGCCGCTTCACCTCGGCGGGCGTGCCCATCATTGCCGGCATCCCGCAGGTCCGAAACGACCAGCCGGTGAGCTGGAATGTCGGCACGCTCTACCATCTGTTCCCGGGCATCTCGCCCTATGTCGGCGTGTCGAAGAGCTATCTCACCAATTTCAATTCGGAGAACACGCAAAACGGCATCGGCGCGCCGGAATCGGCCCTGCAATACGAGGCCGGCGTCAAATACTCGCTGTTCAACGACAGGGTCGTGCTCAACACGTCGGCCTTCAACATCTCGCGCGACAATGTGGCGACCTTGATCAGTGCGACCGACACCATCGTCTTCGACAGCCAGCTCACCAATGGCGTCGAAGCTTCGCTCGACGCCAGGATCACCGATCATTGGCACCTGCTTGCCAATGCGACCGCGATGGAAGCCGTCATCACCTCGGCGCCGCAGTCGATCGCGACCGTCGGCAATCATCCGCAGGGCGTGCCGGCCTACATGGCCAACCTCTGGAGTACCTACACCTTCTCGGTCGCCGGCATTTCCGGGTTCCAGGTTGGCGCCGGCCTGAACTATCGCGACAAAACGTATAGCGACACCACCAACGTCAACTCGGTTCCGGCCTATGTCATCGGCAACGCCATGGTCGGCTGGGAATCGCCGAATTGGCGCGTCGCGCTCAATGTCAAGAACGTCACCAATGAGCGCTACTTCATCGCCGCCAACGGCGCCGGTGGCCTCGTCGGCGAAGGCCTGAGCGCGTTCCTGACGATTGCGTATCGCGAGTAGCGGCGCGTCCTTCGTACTTCAGAACGTCTCTAAAGAACCGCGCGGCACCCTTGTTTCGTTCGCAAAAGCTCGGTCATACCAGCCCCCGAAACGGGGGACTTGATGGACGAGCTGAACGGCAAACTGATCGCGTGCCAGATCCTGGTCACGGGACTGATCGCGCGGGTCGCCAACGAGCAGCGCGATCCCCTGCGGTTCCTTACCGACTTTCGCGACGAGATCAGGGCTGTCGTGAAGGGCATCAATATCGCGGGCCTGGAGAACTCCGATCGCGTGCGCTATATCGCGCAACAGACCGTCGACGAGTTGTTCTCGCTGATGAAGCCGCCAAGCGCGGAGTGAGAAAGCGCGGCGATTGTCGCGTACCGAAAAGCCCTGTCCCACGCTGGTCTTTTCGGTTCGCTGATTTTAGAACGATTACAGTTTTGAATTAGAATAATTAGAGAGTGTGATATTTTGAACGCGCGATTTCGAAATCGCGCCGATCTGGAAATATTCAAGCATCTCAGGTGTCGCCGTTGCGTTGACCCATCGTTTTTCGCCCGATAGCACACTCGAAATCGCTCGTTGAATCCAAAACGGGCGACCGACAAAAACACTTCGAAATTTGGGGCGTGTGAATATGGGGCGTGCAATAGCACCGCGGTCGCTGCGGTCGTTCGCAGCGATCAATCGGGGTGAAACCGAGGTCGATCGTTACTCCGGCAAGAAGGTCTCCGCGGTTGCGGGACTGATCGTCGTGGCGTCGGTCGGCGGCGCCGAAGCGCAGCAATCGAACCTCCCGCCGGTGACGGTCGATGCCCCGACCGCGCGCCCGCGCCCTGCCTCGAGGCCTACGCCGGACCAGGTCCGCGCACGCAATGCCTTGCGGCGGGCCGCGCAGCGAGCGCAGCCGACGCACGCAGCCCCCGTGCCGTTTCCGAACGCCGGCGAACTGCGGGCCGACCGCGATCCCTATGCGGATGCGGCAGCCCCCTACAAGGTCGATCATCTCGAACAGTCGGGGAAATTTCCCGAGCCGATCCTGAACACACCGAAGTCGGTCACGGTGCTGAGCAAGGAGGTGCTGGAAGACAAGAATGCCACCAATCTGAAGCAGGCCGTGCTGTCGACCGCGGGCGTGACGCTCGGTACCGGCGAGGGCGGCAACGCCTTCGGCGATCGCTTCTTCATCCGCGGCTTCGACGCCCGCAACGACATCTTCATCGACGGCGTGCGCGACCCCGGCGTCAGCGTCCGAGAAAACTTCTTCACCGAGCAGGTCGAAATCCTGCGCGGCCCGGCTTCGTCTTTTGCCGGCCGCGGCACCGCCGGTGGCGCGATCAACATCGTGACCAAGCAGGCGACGACCGAGAAGAGCTTCTACAACGAAGACACCACCATCGGCACCGACAACACCAAGCGCGTGACGCTCGACGTCAACCAGGTGATCAGCCCGACGCTGGCCGTTCGCGCCGGTGGTCTGTTTCAGGACGCCAACGTGGCCGGTCGCAACTATGTGACGGACAATCGCAACGGCGCCTTCGTTGCGAGCACCTGGAAGCCGATCGATGCGGTTAAAATTGACGCGAACTACATCCACACCGAGCTGACCGGCATTCCGGATTTCGGCGTGCCGTATTATCGGCCGAGCACCGCGACCACCGCGGGCGGTCCGTTTCCGGAGTTCGGTGTCGATCGCCACAATTTCTACGGTTTCGTCAACCGCGACTTCTTCCGCACCGGCCAGGACATCGGCACCCTCAATGCCGAGGTGCAGATCACGCCTGACTTGCTCGTGACCAACAAGTTCCGGGATTCGAGCTCGAGCCAGATGTATGTCGGCACGCTTCCGGAATCGCCGTCGTTGGTCACTCCGCTATCAGCCTCAACGCTCACGGCCAACCCGCAGAGCCGATTCCAGGTCACGGACGTCATCGCGAACCAGACCGAGGCGACCTACAAGTTCAACGACGGGCTCGGCTTCAAGCATACGGCGCTTGCCGGCGTCGAGGTCGATCGCGAGACGTCATCCATTAACAGCTTCACCGGCCTAGCTTCGGAAATCACGACCGGCACGGCGGCCTTCACCGGTGCCGGATCGCTGCCCGGCGTCAGCGTGTTCGCGCCGCAATTCGCCGAGACGCCGTTCACTCATGGTTTGGCGCTTGGCGCTCACCCGACCAACATCGGCATAGATACCGCGAGCGGCTATCTGCTCGACACCGCCAACTATCATGATCTCGTCATCCTCAACGCCGGCGTCCGCTACGACGATTACAAGATCAACACCGCCGGCTGGGGGTCGGGAGCCACCGCGAACATATTCGGCACCCAATCCGCGGAGTTCGGCATTCCGGACTTCAACCTCGGCTTGACCTTGAAGCCGGCACCGAACGGCAGCGTCTATGTCGCCTACGCAACTTCGGCCAATCCGGTCGGTGCCGAATTCGACGGCACCAGCACGGCCTACGGCGGCCTGAATTCATCGCTCGCCGGTGGAAACACCCAGATTTTCGGCCCGGAAAAGAACAAGGCCGCCGAGATCGGCACCAAGTGGGAGTTGTTCAACCGCCATCTGCTGTTGACGGCGGCATTGTTCGAGACCACCAAGGACAACGCCCGCGAGGCACAGAACGTCGGCAGCACCGCCGCGGCGGCGGCGCTTGGCTGCACATATGCTCCGCCGAGCGGATCGGGTAACGTGTCCTGCATTACGGCTGGCGCATCCTACTACGTTCGCGGCATCGACCTCGGTGTCGGCGGCAAGATCACCGACAAATGGAGCGTGTTTGGCGGACTTGTCCTGATGCAGTCGGCGGTTACGAAGTCGCTGGCGCCGCCGGCCGATCCATTGCTCTACACCAGCAATGTCGGGCTTCCGCTGGCCAATATCGCGCACCAGTCCTTCAGCATGCTCACCAAATATCAGCTCAACGATATCTGGGAGCTCGGCGGGCAGGCGGTCTATCGCTCGAAGGTTTATGGCGGCACGCTGCTCGCGGCCAACCAGGGTACGTCGATCCCGAGCTATTGGCGCTTCGACGCCTTTGCCGAGGCCAAGATCGACAAGCACTGGACGGTGAAGCTGTTCGTCAACAACATCTTCAACAAGCTTTACTACGACGCGCTGTACCAGAGCTCGGCGCCGTTCGTGCTGGAAGCGCCTGGACGCGCCGCCTATCTCGTGCTCTCGGCGCGCTACTGATGCTGGTTTGCGTTCCAAACGTGCTGAGCAAGGCCGATGTGGCGGAGTTCCGCCGCGTCATGGATGCGAGCGAGTGGGAGGACGGCCGCTCCACGGCCGGCGCCCAATCGGCCATGGTGAAGCGCAACGAGCAATTGCCGCCCGACAGCGAGGTCGCGCGCAAACTCGGTAAGCGCATCGTCTCCGCGCTGACGGCCAATCCGCGGTTTCTGTCGGCGGCCATTCCGCTGCACATCTTCCCGCCGCTGTTCAACCGCTACACGGCGAGTGACGGGCATCATTTCGGCATTCATGTCGACAATGCCGTGCGCGGCGACCGGCTCACGGGATTGCGTATCCGCACCGATCTGTCGGTGACGCTGTTCCTGTCCGAGCCCGACGAATATGATGGCGGCGAGCTGGTGGTCGAAGACACCTACGGCTCGCACGAGGTCAAGCTACCGGCCGGCGATCTCGTGCTTTATCCGGCTTCAAGCCTGCATCTGGTGACGCCGGTCACGCGCGGGGCGAGGGTGGCCTCGTTCTTCTGGCTGCAAAGCATGCTCCGCGATGCGCATAAGCGCAGCCTGATCTACGATCTCGACAATTCGATCCAGGCGCTGGTGGAGCGGCTCGGGCGGGACGATCCGGAAACCGTCAGGCTCACCGGCATCTACCACAATCTCATCCGCCTTTGGTCGGAGGTGTGAGCGTCCGCCTTAATGCGAGCCAAGTTTTAGA
>Ga0157369_10005812_pt1 | contig 14343 bp, 11 predicted proteins | sample C25metaG_FD_113461 | JGI IMG/M metagenome (GOLD analysis project Ga0157369, IMG submission 113461) | Corn rhizosphere microbial communities from Kellogg Biological Station, Michigan, USA - C2-5 metaG | ecosystem: Host-associated > Plants > Roots > Rhizosphere > Soil | place: USA: Michigan...
TGCCGCGAGCAGGATGTCGGCTCGGCGCAGATCAACCAGGCGATCCAGCAGCTCGACAAGGTCGGCCAGCAGAACGCCAGCGCGTCGGAGGAAGTGTCGTCGACCTCGGAAGAGCTGGCCTCGCAGGCCGAGCAGCTGCAGTCGACCATTTCCTTCTTCCGCATCGATGAAGCCAATCGTGAGCGGGCGGCAGCCGCGGCGCCGGTGGACCATGCGGTCAAGCAGCTCAAGGCCAAGGCCGCCAGCATGGCAGCCGTCGAGCGCGGCGGGCGCAAGCCGGTCGCCGCCAAAGCCGCGCCGCGCCGTGGGCTGAAGGTCGCGAACGGCAGCGGTGGCGGCGGCTTTGCCTTCGCCATGGATGAAAGCGGCGACGACCGGGACGCAGAGTTTCAACGCTAGGAATAGGCGGGCCGCCGGTAAAGGCGGCCCGCAGCAAATTTGGGAATAGGGGCTGACAATGAGATTCTCGATCAAGGCCAAACTCGCGGGGGCGTTTGGTACGGTCATCATCCTTTCGATGGTCACCGGCGCGATCGCCTACAACAAGCTTTCCGCGTTGAGCGAAGCGGAAGAGCGCACGGTTGCGCAGGCGCTGCGGCTGAAGATGGCGGCCGACGTCATGAACGGCATCCAGGGCCAGCAGCGCGCGGAGTCGCGCATGATCTACGCGACCAACGACAAGGACACCCAGGATAATTACAACGCGATGGTCGCGCGCCGCGCCAAGGTGACCAAGTTGCGCGACGAGCTTTATGGCAAGGCCAGCGAAGCCGGCAAGCAGATGCTGGACGCGGCCGCCGTTCCGATCAAGCGCATGAACGAGCTGGAAGAGCAGGCCGGCAAGCTCGCGCTCCTCAACTCGAACAACAAGGCGGCCGAGCTCTGGAAGGGCGAAGGCCAGCCGGCGGTCCGTGAGCTCGATACCACGCTCGATTCGATGATCGCGGAATTGAACAAGAACGCTTCCGAAAGCCAGCGTCTGGTGACGCTGCTGATGACCGCCAAGTTCGATGCGGCGCGCATCGCGCGGGCGATCATTTCGGCCTACTCCGCATCGAACGTCGCCGATGTCGACGGCGAGGTGAAGGAAGCGCTGCAGAAGCTTGCCGCCGTCAAGGCCGATGTTGCCAAGCTGTCCGCCGAGCAGGCCAGCGGCGCCGCAACCGCGCTTGCCGCCGAGCTCGATCGCCTGACCAAGGCGGCGGAAAAGGCGGCGAGCCTCGCCTCGGAAGCCGGCAACATCAAAGCGGGCGCGATTGCGGGCGGCGAGGGCCGCAAGGCTTTCATTGAAGGCCTCGATGCCATCGAACAGTATGTGAAGCGCAATGAACAGCAGATGGCCGAAGTGGCCGACGAGGGCGCTCGTGAGGCCTCCTTCGCCAAGATGCTGATGATCAGCGTCGTGATCGGCGCCCTTCTGATTGCGCTAGTATCTGCGACCTGGATCGCGCTCAGCATCAGCCGTGCGCTCGCCCGCGCCGTCGGTCTTGCCGATGCCGTCGCGATCGGCGATCTCAGCCAGAAGATCGACGAAGTCAGCGATGACGAGGTGGGCGATCTCGTCAAGTCGCTGAACAAGATGACGGCAAACCTCAATACGACAGCAGCCGTTGCCAATGAGATCGCGAATGGCAACCTCACTGTTGAAGCGAGGCGTCAGTCGGATGTCGACACGCTCGGCATCGCGCTGGAGCGGATGGTCGAGAAGCTGCGTCAGATCGTGGCGGAAGCCCTGACCGCCGCGCAGAACGTCTCGGCCGGCAGCCAGGAGCTTTCGGCGAGCGCCGAGCAGCTCTCGCAGGGCGCAACCGAGCAGGCGTCGTCGGCGGAAGAAGCCTCCTCCTCGATGGAGGAGATGGCGTCCAACGTGAAGCAGAACGCCGACAACGCCAGCCAGACCGAGAAGATCGCGGCGCAGTCGGCCAGGGATGCCGAAGCCAGCGGCGCTGCCGTCGGCCGCGCCGTCGAAGCCATGCAGACCATCGCCGAGAAGATCACCATCGTGCAGGAGATCGCACGCCAGACCGACTTGCTCGCGCTCAACGCGGCGGTGGAAGCCGCGCGCGCCGGCGAGCACGGCAAGGGCTTTGCGGTGGTCGCCTCCGAAGTGCGCAAGCTCGCCGAGCGCAGCCAGGCCGCTGCGGCCGAGATCGGCACGCTGTCGGCGGATACGGTGAAGGTCGCGCAGGAAGCGGGCTCGATGCTCTCGAAGCTCGTGCCCGACATCAAGAAGACCGCCGATCTCGTGGTCGAGATCACGGCGGCGTGCCGCGAGCAGGATGTCGGTTCGGCGCAGATCAACCAGGCGATCCAGCAGCTCGACAAGGTCGGTCAGCAGAACGCCAGCGCGTCGGAGGAAGTGTCCTCGACCTCCGAAGAGCTGGCTTCCCAGGCCGAACAGTTGCAGTCGACCATCGCCTATTTCCGGATCGAGAATGCAGCCGCCCACAAAGCCGAAGCGCCGGTGGACCGTGCGGTCACCCAGCTCCGCGCCAAGGCGGCAACCATGCAGGCGGCCGAGCGCGGCGGCGCTCGGAAGGTAGCTCCGGCGGCCAAGCCCGCGCGGGCTCAGAGGGTCGCGAGCGGCGGCGGATTCACCTTTGCGATGGATGAAGGCGCAGACGATCGCGACGCGGATTTTCAACGTTAGCAAATGAATGGATGGCGCGGTCCCGATCGGGCCGCGCCGCTTCCAAAGGCTCAAGGATTGAGGAACGCAACATGGCCGAAACGGCGCAATATCTGACGCTCGGTCTCGCGGGCGAGACCTTCGGCATCGGGATTCGCAACGTGCGCGAGATCCTGGACATGCGGCCGATTTCCCGCCTGCCGCATGCCCCGCATTTCCTGCTCGGCATGATCGACGTGCGCGGCAGCGGCTATCCCATCGTCGACCTCCGCCTCAAGCTCGATCTGCCGAGCGTGCCGTCGACCGACGCGACGCGAATCATCATCCTGGATGTGCCGCTCGGCGGGCGCGTGATCGGCGTCGGGTTCGTCGCCGATTGCGTCTACGAGGTCACCGATATCGACGAGGCCAGTGTCGAGCCGGTGCCGGAGGTCGGCGGACGCTGGCAGTCCGATTACAGCGCCGGCATCGGCCGCAAGGGCGACAAGTTCGTCATCCTGTTCGATCTCGCGCGCCTGATGGCGCATGAAGGCATGCCCGCGGCTCGCGAGAGGCAGGTCGACGAGACCGTCGCGGCGTAAGTTCGATGACCCCAGCCATGCCCCACGCCGCCGGCGGCCTGTCGGAGCGCCATTTCCGCGCCATCGCCCAGTTGATCGAGGGGCAGGTCGGCATCAAGCTGCCAGCCGGCAAGCGGCTGATGCTGGAAGGGCGGCTGCACAAGCGCGTCCGCGCGCTGAATTATTCCGGCCTCAACGAGTATGTCGACAACCTGTTCGATGACGGTCAGCTCGATACCGAGCTGATGCACCTGATCGACGTCGTCACCACCAACAAGACCGATTTCTTCCGCGAGCCGTCGCATTTCGATTTCATCCGCGAGATCGCAGTCCCCGCGCTGCTCAAGCAGCGCGGACGCGCCGACCTGAAAGTCTGGAGCGCGGCCTGCTCGACCGGTATGGAAGCCTATACGACCGCCATGGTGCTCGACGACATGACGCGGAGCGGAACGCGCATGCGCTTCCGCATCCTCGGCACGGACATCTCGACCGCCGTGCTGCGCATCGCCAAGGCGGCGATCTACACGCGCGACACGCTCGAGCCGGTGCCGGGCGATTTCGTCAAGCGCTACTTCCTGCGCTCGCGCAACCGGCTGAGCGACGAGGTGCGCGTGGTGCCGGAATTGCGCCAGCTCACCAATTTCATGCGCATGAACCTGATGGATCGGAAATATCCGGTCGATCGCGACGTCGATATCATCTTCTGCCGCAACGTGCTGATCTATTTCGAGAAGGAAACCCAGCGCAAGGTCGTGAGCCAGCTCTGCGAGCACCTGCGTCCCGGCGGCTATCTGATGGTCGGACACTCCGAGTCCATGATTCACAGCGTCGTGCCGGGCTTGAAGCAGGTCCAGCCGACGATCTTCAAGGTCTAGGAGCGCGCACATGACGAGGCCGAAAGTTCGTGTGCTGATCGTCGATGATTCCGCCTCCGTGCGCCAAATCCTCTCGTCGATCTTGAGCGAGGATCCTGATATCGAGGTGATGGCGACCGCTTCCGATCCGTTCGCCGCAGCGCGGCGTTTGCAGAACGAGCTGCCCGACGTCATCATCCTCGACATCGAGATGCCGCGCATGGACGGCATCACCTTCCTGCGCAAGATCATGGCGCAGCGCCCGATTCCCGTGATCATCTGCTCCTCGCTCACGGTCGAGGGCTCAAACCTGATGTTCGAGGCGTTCGAGGCGGGCGCCGTCGACATCGTCCCGAAGCCCAGGATCGATACAAGGCAGGCGCTGATGGAATGTTCGGCGCGGCTGCGCGAAGCCGTCAAATCGGCGGCGCGGGCCCGCGTGCGTGCGCGCGCGGCGCCGCGGCCGATCGAGAAGAAGCTGACGGCGGATGTGATCATGCCGGCGCCGGTGCAGGGCAGGTCGCGTCCCACCACCGAGCGGATCGTGTGCATCGGGGCTTCCACCGGGGGGACCGAGGCGCTCGCCGATGTGCTGGAGATGCTGCCGTCGAATGCGCCCGGCATGCTGATCGTGCAGCACATGCCGGCGGGATTCACCGCGGCGTTTGCCAGGCGGCTCGACGGCATCTGCCAGATCAACGTCAAGGAAGCCGAGGACGGCGAGCCTGTATCGCCGGGCTGCGCCTATATCGCGCCCGGCGCGCGCCACATGCTGTTGCAGCGGAGCGGCCTGCGCTATCACATCGCCATCAAGGACGGTCCGCCGGTGTCGCGGCATCGCCCGTCCGTCGACGTGCTGTTCCGCTCCGCCGCGCAATATGCTGGGGCGAATGCGCTCGGCGTCATCATGACCGGCATGGGCGATGACGGGGCCCGCGGCATGCTGGAGATGCGTAAATTGGGCGCGACCACGCGCGCGCAGGACGAGGAAAGCTGCGTCGTGTTCGGCATGCCGAAGGAAGCGATCGCGCGCGGCGCGGTCGACAAGGTGGTGTCGCTGAATCAGATCCCGCGCGAGATCATGCTCTGGTATCAGGCCGGCGTGCCCGTGGCGGCGGATTGATGCGATGTCGGTATCATCAGGTGAAGACAGCACCAGCTTTGCAATAGCAGCGATCGAGGACGTATCCTCGAAGATCGAAGACACGTTTGCCAAGGCCGGGCACCAGCTCGGGCGCGGGCACGCGATCTTCATGGAACTGAACCAGGCGCTCACCGCGCTGTCAGGCGAATTGTCGGGCGCGCAGTTCGAGCATGCCTCCGAGGCCCTGCACGATATTGCCGACCGGCTGAATGGCCTCGCCGAAGCGCTTCCGGCCGAAAGCGCGCTGCTCGCCTGCCTCGGCAAGGCCGCGAACGGCGCCTCCGAGCTGCTCAAGCCGCTGTTCAAGCACATCCAGATGATCTCGATCATCGCCCGCAGCGCCAGGATCGAGGCTGCTTCGCTCGCCGAGGACCGCGAAGGCTTTCTCGCCTTTACCGGCGAAGCCTTCGAGCTCGCCAAGGCGGTGCAGGCTTCGCTCGAAGGCTGCGCCCGCGACCAGGATCTGTTGTCGAAGGCGGTCGAGGTCGCGCTCGGCCGGCAGAAGGATTTCGATCTGCGCTACCGCGACAAGCTGTCCTCGGCCGGCGGCGACTTGATTTCGGCCTATTCGGGCATCCAGGAGCAGCAGAGCAAGAGCGCGCATCTCGCCGATCTTGCAGGCCACAGCACCAAGAAGATTGCCGACACCGTCGGCCGCGCGATCATCTCGCTGCAGACCGGCGACAGCACGCGTCAGCGGCTGGAGCATGTCTGCCACGGCCTTCATTTGGCAAGCGGCGCGGCGCCGGGCCTCGTGCCCGGGCGTGAGGACAGTTCGGCCGATGTGATCTGCCGGCTCCAGGGCATGCAGCTCAAGGACGCACAGCGCGAGCTCGATCACGGCGTCGGCCAGATCATGCATTCGCTCTCGGCGATCCTTGGCGATGCCATCCATGTGGTCGACCAGGGCCGCTCGCTCTATGGCGGGCAAGGGAATGGGCAAGGGAATGGCCAAGGGAATGGGCAAGGGAGCGGTCAAAGCGCCGATTCCTTCCTGAACCGCATCAAGGAAATGCTGGCGCAGGCCTCTTCGCTGATCGCGACCTGCGAGAGCGGCGGCAAGTCGGTCGATGACGCGCTGACGCTGGTCGAGGACACGCTCGCCAAATTCCGCGAAGCGATCTCCGGGCTGTCGGAAGCGGTCGTCGACATCACCTTGATCGGCATGAATGCGAGCCTGAAGGCGAGCCATCTCGGCAGCAAGGGCAACGCCTTTGTGGTGATCGCGAACGAGCTGAAGGTGACCGCCGACCAGGTCTCCGCCGGCGCCGCTCGCCTCAAGCCGGTTCTCGATGAGATCGAGAAATCGGCGAACGAGCTGCGCGGCCTGCGCGTCCACGGCGATGGCGCGCAACTGACGCGGCTCGAGCCCGCGATCCTGGAGGCGCTGCACGAGATCGAGGAAGGTAACGACCGCCTCGGGGGCCTGATCGGCCGCCTCGTCGCCGAAGGCGCCGAGTTCGAAGGCCTGATGAATTCTTCCACGAGCCTGATGAGCGAGCTCGGCAAGGGCGCCGAGATTCTCCCCGAGGTCGCACGCCGCCTCGATGGCGCGAGCCACGCGGCGCCAGCCACCGCGCTCGCTGCCAGCGACGAAGCCGCCCTCGACGGCCTCTTCGCCCGCTACACCATGGAGCGCGAGCGCGACGTGCACCGCGATTTCCTGCGGGCGTTCGGCGCTGCGCCGAAGGAGCCGGAGAAGGCCGCGGTGCAGGCGGAAGCGGATGATGGGCTGGAGTTGTTCTAACGTCAGCTCGGCCGCGCTACGCGAAGCCCGAAGGGCGAAGCGGGGCTTCGGCCTCTCGAGACAAAGCGCTGGACGCCGGTCTGATCGAGCACGAACTCCGGGGTTGCCCGCATCAGGTCCATGTCGCGCACCAGCACGAGTGTGCGGTTGTCGAGAATGAGCCACTGCTCGTCGACGCGCACCGCCACCACCGCGTGGTCCTCTTGCGGGAACGCGTTCTTCAGGATCACGATCTTCAGATCATCCCTGGAGATGCCTGCCTCCAGCAGCGCGAGATATTTGACGATCGCATAGTCCTCGCAATCGCCGCGGCTTGAACGCAGCGTCTCGAACGGCGCACTCCAACGGTCGGCAACGCCCCATTGCGCGTCGTCGCTGACGGGCCTGATGGCAAGATCCACCGCTCTGTTGATGAGCCCGACCTTGGCGCGGCCATCCCGGCCGGCGCCGGCCGCGCTCAAATCGATCAGCTTTTGCGCGTCGGCGGGGCATGGACCGTTTCCGTGGCAGGCGGCCACGACGTCAAGCTCCCGGGCGATCTCGGCCTTGGCATCATTCCATTTCTTAGAGATCGCGGATTCCGTAAGAGGTTCGGTCTCCATGCCGAAAAGAGCCGACCTGTAGGGTCGGATCGGGGCAGTTCTGGCCGCGGGCTCGGGCTCCAGCGCCGCTGTTTTGATGCGGCCTTTAGTCGATGTGACTGCTTTGATCTTGCCCGAGTCGAAAATAAAGCCTGCGAGGTCGGTCAGCGGCCGGGCCGAAGCCGGCGAGGGGGGCATGACAGCCAACAACAGGCCAAAGGCCAGCGCCCAACATTCCATGCCATGAATCGTGCTATGGATCGTGTCATGGCGCGCCGAACATTGACCTCGGATTGCGGCTGACATCTGAGCGAGCTTTCTGCGTCGTGCGAGCTTTCTGCGTCGTGAATGGCTCCGCTTGGCTGGTGCAGGGGCGCTCGGTACCCAGGCATTTTCAGAGCCCCCCTGTCGCGATCAAATCGCGTGTCTCCGGCACTTGACACTTATACCCCCAAGCCGATCACACTCGGCTCACAGGTCCGTGCGTGCGACAATGCTGCCCGGCGAGGCTGCGTTCCGCGAAGCCCCAAGTCAAAGCGTGGATCGGCGCAGCGTGGATCATCGAACCGGCTATAAGTGCTATATATTTGTGACGGGCCTTGACGTTGAATTTGCCGCCCGCAGTAAAGGACGCAAGCGAATGAGCGATACGATGATTGGTTCCCCCGACCCCGGCCTCGATCTGTCGGACGGTTTCAAGCCGCACACCTCGCATTGGGGCGTGTTCTCGGCGCGTCTGGGCGAGGCCGGTCTCGAAGTCCGCTCCTATGCCGGCGATCCCGATCCAAACGGCATCATCGACAATTTCCCCGCTGCGCTCCGCCATCAGGCCCGCATCGCCCAGCCCGCGATCCGCCGCGGCTGGCTCGAGCGTGGTCCGGGTCCCGACGATCGTCGCGGCCGCGACGAGTACGTTTCCGTCAGCTGGGAGAAGGCGCTCGATCTGCTCGGCGGAGAGCTCAAGCGCATCCGCGACACGCGCGGCCCCGGTGCGGTATTCGGCGGCTCCTATGGCTGGTCGAGCGCCGGCCGCTTCCATCACGCCCAGAGCCAGGTGCATCGTTTCCTCAATATCGCCATGGGCGGCTATGTGCGTTCCGTGAACAGCTATTCCTCCGGTGCGTCCTCGGTGCTGCTGCCGCAGATTCTGGTGGGCTACGAGGACATCACCAAGCGCAACGTCACCTGGGAGCAGATCGCGGAAAAGACCGAGATCGTGCTCGCGTTCGGCGGCATGGCGCTGAAGAACTCCATGGTGGCCGGCGGCTCGATCTCCAGGCATGTCGAGCGCGGCGCCATGGCAGCGGCGCGGAGGCGCGGCTGCGAGTTCGTCCTCGTCAGTCCGCTCCGCAACGATCTGCCCGCGGAGGCCGGCGCGGAGTGGATGACGGCGCGTCCCGGCACCGACACTGCGCTGATGATCGGCATCGTGCACACGCTGGTCAGCGAAGGCCTGCACGATCAGGCCTTCCTCGACCGCTACACCGAGGGCTGGCCGGTGTTCCTGCGCTACTTGACCGGCGAGGCGGATGGTCAACGTAAGGACGCCGAATGGGCCGCATCGATCTGCGGCATCGACGCCGACACGATCCGCAAACTCGCGCGCCGCCTTGCCGGGAAGAGGTCGCTCATCACCATCTCGCATTCGTTGCAGCGCGCCGAGCATGGCGAGCAGCCGGTGTGGATGGGTCTGGTGCTCGCGGCCGCGCTTGGCCAGATCGGCCTGCCAGGGGGCGGCTACGCCTATTCGCTCGGCGCCATCGGCTATTACGGCCGCCGCGTCAACGCGGTGCCGGGCCCGACGCTGGGGCAGGGCAAGAACGGCGTCGCCGACTTCATTCCGGTGGCGCGCATCGCCGACATGCTGCTCAAACCCGGCACGACCTATCGCTACAATGGCGAGACGCGCACCTATCCGGATATCCGTCTTGTCTACTGGGCCGGCGGCAATCCCTTCCACCACCACCAGGATCTCAACCGCCTGCGCAAGGCGTTCGCGCAGCTCGACACCTTGGTGGTGCATGATCTCGCCTGGACCGCGACGACGCGGCACGCCGACATCGTGCTGCCCGCCACGATGACGCTGGAGCGCGAGGACATCGGCTATTCCAGCAACGATCCCTTGATGGTCGCCATGCACCGCATCGCCGAGCCGTTTGGTCTGGCGCGCGACGACTTCGATATCTTCGCCGATCTCGCCGAACGTCTGGGGGCGCGCGAGGCCTTCACCGAAGGCCGCACCGCGCGTGAGTGGCTGGCGCATCTCTATGAGCCGACCCGCGCCTCGCTCGCCGCGCAGGGCCTCGCCGCGCCGAGCTTCGAGGAGTTCTGGGAAGCCGGCAGCCTGACCGTGCCGCAACAGGCGGACGACGGCGGCAAACTTCGCCGCTTCCGCGAGGATCCGGCCGCCCATCCGCTTCCGACGCCAAGCGGGCGCATCGAGGTCTTCTCGACAAAGATCGCGGGCCATGGCGATGCCGACTGTCCCGGCCATCCGGTCTGGCTGGAGAAGACCGATGTACCCCAGCCCGGCTCGCCGTTCTACCTGGTCGCCAACCAGCCGACGACGCGCCTGCACAGCCAGCTCGACTTCGGCGGATATTCGACCGACGCCAAACATCGCGGCCGCGAGGTCGCGCGTATGAACCCGCGCGATGCCAAGCCGCGCGGCATCGCCGACGGCGACATCATCCGCCTGTTCAACGCCCGCGGTGCCTGCCTCGCCGCGGTGCGCGTCACCGAGGCAATCGCCCCCGGCATCATCCAGCTTCCGACCGGCGCCTGGTACGACCCGATGGATCCCGAGGAAGAAACGCCGCTCTGCGTTCACGGCAATCCGAACGTGCTGACGCGCGACGTGGGCACCTCATCCTTCGCGCAGGGATGCACCGGCCAGCTCACGACGGTGGAGGTGGAGCGCTTTAATGGGAATCTGCCGCCGATAAGGGCGTTTGATCCGATGTAGGGGACTCTTGCTGCGCCTGCCTGTCTGCTTCGTTCGAACGTGCGGCGGCAGCCGCAGCCGCACGTTCGAAGGGCCTACGCGTACGCTTCTAGTGCTTCTATCTGGTTCCGAATAAGCGCTTCACGGATTTACTTAGGCCCGCCGCGAGGGCCGTGGCGAGACCAGCAGCAGAACTCACGACGATAATGCCGCCCGGCACAGTGATGAATAATAAGACAGAGTGTTCTGGTGCGACACTCCAGCCCATGTATGTGCCAATCCAAACGGGCAGGTTGGTAGACGTTAGAAGGCCTCTCAGTGTGACGTGAACCGGAGGCGAGCGCTCAATCACAATGGGTTGGTCGATGATATAGCCCACGATGTTCGGATTTTTCAACGAACGCTCTGGGCGGCCGAACTCATACTCGTCAGCGTCCATTAAGAATAAATCGGTGTAGTTGCGCAAAAGGTCGTCGGAAAGCGCCTCGTTCTTCACTCCTGGAAAAGATCGGAAAATCTTTAGGTTCTCGATTGGCATTAGCATCGTGGTGTCGCCACCAAACCAAGCGACGCCGACTCCAGGCTCCGGCTCCTCACCGCGTCCGCGTGGACGATGATGCCGCTCTAGCTCGTCGACAATTTGCGAGCGGTCAAAGTACATCCAGGTAGTCAGAACGCGCATGAAGCCCTCCCTCCGCGGCCAAGAATACTACCGGCGCGCTAGACGTATTTCTAGTACTCTCAGAGAGCGATAAGAGGAGAGGTTTGAACGGCGCCAATAGGAGGCGGTTAGCTTGGCATGCGCTAGGCCAAAAACTGGTCTATGCTACCTAAAATTGAACGGACCGCGCGAACGACCGATGCGTTTTCAGCGATCGGAGGGGTTGACCGCATCTGAACAGGTGCCTGCAGAACTATGCGACAAATCCTTTCTGAAGCTGTGGACCTACCCCAACTTGTTCAGGAGGCCGGGCAAGGAGCTTACCGACCTGTTGGTCGTGTTCGGGAATGATGTGATTATCTTTTCCGACAAATCTTGCAACTATCCAAACACCGGAAATACAGACTTGGACTGGTCGCGCTGGTATAATCATTCGATTGCTCTCTCTGCCAAGCAGATCGCCAAAACAGAAAAGTGCATTCTTTCCAATCCGGACAAAGTTTTTCTGGATGCGAAGTGTCTTCAAAAGCTGCCCATTGATCTCCCTAACGCTGCCAATATGCGCGTGCATCGGATTTGTGTTGCGGTGGGTGCACTCGATCGTGCCCAAGCCGAAACCGGAACGCGGGCGTTAAGAATTGAGCCTTCAGTCCTGAATGATGCCGTTCGCTTTACCGTGGGTACGACCGACAAAGCGTCCGGGTGGGTCCACGTCTTCGATGAAGAAGGCTTGGCAACCGTACTTTCCGAACTCTCGACGATCACAGATTTCATCCACTATTTGAACGGCAAGGTTGCGCTAACCCAAACCAATTTCAAATCTGCTGAAGCGGAAACCGATCTCTTGGGTTGCTATCTCTGGCACGGAAGGACGTTTCCAGCTAGGGATCGCGATTACCGACTCGAACCCAACCTTTGGGCCACGGTTGAGGCTTCAAAGGAATTTCTCGCGGGTAGAGAAGCGAACAAGGGTAGTCAGTTTTGGGACGGTCTTATCGAGTATATCAACGATAACTATCTCAACGAGACGCTCGAATTTGGCAACCAACACAGCATGTGCGAGCATGAACGTATCATGCGAATTTTGGCTAGCGAAACCCGCTTTCACAGAAGGGTTCTCTCAAAGGCTATTTTACACCGAGCAGAATTCGCGAAAAAGCAAGCGATTAGCACGCTGCTCCCATCCGACCAGCCCGACGTCAGTTACGTTCTTTATATTGGGAAAGGCGACGAAGGAAAGGATCACGCGGCGTACCGCGCGGGTCGCGCCAAAGAGCTTCAAATGCGTTGCCATGCCGCAAAAGCGGTCAACCCCGAAAAACGCTTCATAGTCGGCATAGCACTGGATGCTCTCGGGGTTAAGGGATCGTCAGAGGATTTCATTTGTCTCGATACCGACGAATGGACTGCTGAAGATATTCAAAAGGCCCAGAAAATGCGGACCGAGCTAGGCTACTTCAAGGGGGGCAATGCAATTTTGTCCCGCTTCTCTGAAGACGAATATCCCGGAAGCCGGCGAGCGGTTGATGTGGCCAAACTGGCCGATGAGCTTTCCAGGCTCACTGTTACCGAGTCAGTCGAACTCGCCGCAATGCTTAAGACAAGTTGGGATATTTCGTAAGGGAAGAACCATGGCCCAAATTACGGTGACAGTGCACTTAATCCGTTTGCCCTTGTTGGGCGCAACGGTCAATTGAGTGCACTGTCACCGTAATTGTAGTAATTGTATGCACGGCGAAAACTGCTTAATTAGTCGCCCCGCTTCGACCTGACGATCTTGCGCTTGCGTCGGATACGTTGGGCGGTCGGGGTAAGCGGAATGATGATTGCGGAGGCCGGCTTTGGCGTTGGCAAGAACGCGTCGAAGAACATTGTGGCCGGCAAAAGCCAGAGGTCGATCGCAGCGCTGAGCATTGGCTGTTCCTCGGTTCGAGGTCGGAACCCGGTGCAGGCTGCCTGCAACTCTCGACGCGCGCCATCCGGGACCATACGGGGTGTGGATATCGTGCGGCGAGCTTGGACAGATTAACCCGACGATCCGATATTTCCTCGAATTGCGGTGACAGTGCTGTGCACTTCCAGGCCCGTCGAAGCTTCAGGGAAGGCCGCAAGTCGGGCGATGACAGAGGAGGTGCTGTTTGACAGTTGAACAGGAAAGCCGCCGTCATCTCAATGAAAGATCCGCCCAGCGTCGATAACGACCGTCTGCCCCGTCATGGTCTCCGTTCGGCACATCGCGACCACCATGTCGGCGCAGTCGTCCTTGTCGGCTGGCTTCTTCAGGAGCGAGCTCGATGCGGAACGCTCGATCTGCTCGGAGCGGAGATTGGCTGTCGCGCGGGTGCCGTCCAGGAGACCCGGTGCCACGCAGTTGACGAGCGTCTCGGGCGCCAGCGCCACCGCCATGCAACGCGTCAGATGTATGAGCCCCGCCTTCGATACGGCATAGGCGATCGAAGAGCCGGTTGGGCTGAGCCCCGCTACCGACGCTATGTTGACGATGCGGCCTCGCCCCTGGGCCTTCATGTGAGGTGCTACCGCCCTGGTCAGGAGCATCGGCCCCGTCAGGTTGGTGGCCATGATCCTGTTCCATACCTCCGGCGTCAGACTGTCGAGATCGCCGAAGGGGATCGAGAGGTTGTAAGCGGCGTCATTGACCAGAACATCAAGGCGGCTGAAGGCCTGCCTTACCTCGCCGACCAGCCGATCCACCGCCGCGCCGTCGGTGATGTCACAAGCGAAAGCTCGCGCGTTGATTTGATAACGGGAGGTTAGTTCGCTGGCGAAGTTTTCCGCCTGGTCGCGGCTGCGCGCGTACATGACAGCGATATGTGCGCCCTCCTGCGCGAGCGCATGGCAGATGCGCTGCCCCAGCCCGCCATTGCCGCCCGTCACCAGTGCAACCATGCCCTTCAGGTCCATCGCTTCTCTCCCTTAATGCCATCGCGTTTAATGCCAGTGCGCGGTCGCATCGCCGCCACTCCCAGGTGGAGAACACCATCGGCAACCCAACTAAGCACAGTAATGCGATCAGAACCAAGCTGCGCGACGATCTTGAGATTGATCTTCGGCAGCGCCCTCTGAACCGGTCGGAAATGATCCAGGCCGTGTGGAAACGTTTTTCGTACCCCAATAACAGCAAGCAACCGGGCGTGATGGACCTCGACGCGACCGTCTGAGCCTATTTTTGCTGTATCGAGTCTGGAGTCAAATCCGGGCACAA
>Ga0157369_10005813_pt1 | contig 14342 bp, 9 predicted proteins | sample C25metaG_FD_113461 | JGI IMG/M metagenome (GOLD analysis project Ga0157369, IMG submission 113461) | Corn rhizosphere microbial communities from Kellogg Biological Station, Michigan, USA - C2-5 metaG | ecosystem: Host-associated > Plants > Roots > Rhizosphere > Soil | place: USA: Michigan...
GCCACATCACAGCCAGATCGCCGTGCGGTGAATAGCCAATGTCCGGCTTGGCGATGGTGGTTCCTGCACTTCCGCCGGCTTTGACTGGCCCCTTCCATGTCTTGCCGTTGTCGTCAGTGACGTAGATTTGCATTTCCAGATTCCCGGGAGTCACAGTCATTACCGCGAAGCGGCCGGGGTGGCTGGCGTCGGCTGCCGCCGCTATACCAGCGCCACCGAAGTTCCGTGATACAGGCATCTCGTACTTCACGACGTTGCGTTCGAAGGTCTTGCCTTCATCGCGGCTGGTTTCAAAAATCAGGCAGGGGCATTTTCGTGTTCCCGTACCAGCGGGAATGCTCGAAGCCACATACGCCAAGCCGAGAACTCCGTTGGCAGCCGCTGGCTTGGATGCACCGCCCCCTTCCGGATAATCCGCGGAATCGTAGCTATAGACCAACCCCCAAGTTTTGCCGTTATCTTTCGAGGCGCGGAAAAATGCCTCACGATGCACGGGATCTCCGCCTGTTCCATGCCCCGGAATATAGATCGTGCCAGTCGACAGATCGGTGGCAAGAAATGGGCGGTCGTACGGTGTCTTGCCCCTGAAGTGCGGCTTCACTCCCGGACCATACTCCTCGAGCGGAGTGGCCTGGCCCATTACATGCGAAGGTGTACTCCAGGTCTTTCCACCATCGGCGGAGGATGAAAGATCGATGTTGCCGTAGAGAAGTCCGGGATCGGGCTCTTTCTCGAGCTGAAGCTGGAGAGGAGAGGCATTCTGAGGAAAGAAGTTCATCGCGCCGATGAATAGCGTTCCATCCGCACCCGCGCCGACAAAGGCGTCAGCGGTGCCGTTCATCTTGAAATAATCGCGGAACTGATCATCAAAGAACCGCCATGTCCGTCCGCGGTCATAGCTGATGGCATAGCTGGAGATGGATGCGCCGGGCGTGTTGCGATACTTGATGACTCCGACTGCATTGCCGAAGGGCTTGCTGAGATCCCACGACTCACCTTCGACGTAGTTGAGGTTAGCCATCGCACCCACGATGATCATGTTGGGGTCTTTGGGGTTGATGGCGATGACCGGCTCGCCGGCGCCGCGTGTTGCGCTGCCCATGAGCACGTACTCTTCCCCTTTGTAGCTAGTTGCCAGATTGATCGGGAGATCAATCGCCTTCTGCTGCCCGGTCTCCTGAGTGTGCCCGACGAGTGCGGGCATGAGGGCTGAAAGTCCGAGAACAAGCCACTTGATACGATTCATTGCCAAAGCCTCTTGAGTGGATGTAAAGCGTTACCGGAAAACAGTTCGGATAGAACCGTGGACCGTTGTTGACATTTAGAGATTGCCGGTGACATGCAGCAGATCAGTGAAGCAGGCTGTCTGGTGGTAGGAGCCCCACTCTGGGCCGTCGACTGCTCCCTTCATGTAGGCGCGTGGACCGAGGTTCTCGCGAGGTTCACCGGGGATAACGGTCTCGTACCAGCCACCGTAGGTGCGATCGAAGAAGTTGGTGCGGACGAACTCGAGGCAGCGGTCAAAGACGGGCCAGAGATCGGACCGGCCGTGCTTGATGGCGTAGCGAGCTGTGGCCTTAATGGTTTCGCATTCGGGCCACCAAAGCATATTCTTTCGTGGCGGCGTTCCTCCCTGTGCCGTTGCACTTGTCCACGTGCCGCCGGTTCCTGGATCTACGCCGATCTTGATCCCCATGTCGATATTTCGGCTGCCCAACTCGATCAATTTCGGATCGGCGCCAAGCTCCACTGCCTGGCTGAAGAGAGCTGCCCACTCAAATAAATGCCCCACATTGAAGTTCGTGGTCGGAATGGCCTTTCCGTCCTGGTCGTAGTTTTCCGGTAGAAAGCCGCCTTGTCGATCGAACAGCCTGATCATCAGGGCAACTTGTCTTTCAATCTCCTGCCATACAGACCGATCCTTGGTAGCTTGATAGAGCGCCAGGAGAGCCTCGAACATATGCTCGCTCAGCCTGTGATTGTTCCTCGCCGCGGCGGGTGGAACATTGTTCCCAGCAACTCCGGCATATGGACTAGGCGCCGATCCACTGAAGTCCCGCTTCATGCTACCGTTGAAAAATTCTCCAGCGCGCATCTTCGTGCTCACTTCCTGCCACGCCTTCATTGCCTCCTGCGCATGGTTGCCTTCACCAGTGATTCTGGCAATATGCGCAAGGGGGAAAATCGCAAAACTCGTAAAGTCTGTCTTCCTATCGTCAATTACCTTCAGCTCAGGGGTCGTTCGATTGAAGAATCCGCCGTACTCCGGATCTCTCATTTTGAGCAGAAAATCAGCACACTTCTCAACTGCATCCAGATAGTCCTGCCGGCGAGTCAATTCGTATCCTCGGGCCATGCAATACAGCTGGCGGCCTTGTCCATTCAGGCTTGCCTCTCGCAGCGTTCCCCATGGCTTCCAGTCGCGATCGAGATTTTCCTGGATGAAGCCATTGGACATGACCGAGGCTTTAAGCCAGTGGTCCAGCAATCCGCCAATCAGGGTCTCTTTCACCCAGTCCGGGTCGATATGGTTGCCCCACTCCGGCAACGCAGCTTTTTGGCCCTCAGGCTTTTCAGTCTGACCGTGCTTGTTTTGTCCTAACGCATGGACCAATGTTGCTGAGGAGGACAATGCAACAGAGGTTGCCGCTACTTTCTTCGCGAATTCACGTCTTGTAATCACCTGGCTTTGCTCCGGTGTCGTATCTGCGTTACTTCGCGCGAACAACTCAGCACAGCTCCTGAGAGGCCGCTTGATGAGTGCAGTCTTGCTGGTTTGCAAAAAGCTAACGAGCTACTTCTTATACGTCTTGCTGAAGCCGTTACGCTCATTGGTGACGGTGAACGTACCGTTCTTTTCGGCCGAGATCTTAATGCCCTTCATGCTGTCGGGTGCCTGAAGATTTGCGACGAAATCTGCCGGCGGATTCTTCTCCGCTCCAGTCTTCTCGTTGAGATGGAGCAACCAGATGTCAGGCGGATGAGGAAGCGCGTGAAGGCCGGCCCAGACGTCCGGGTCATTGCCTCTCCCCAATCTCCCATCGTTGAACTCGATCACCACCGGGACCTTAAGGGCGCTTGCCATTGCAGCGGAATATCCCTTGCTCTGCCCGTGAACATTGACCGCCCAGAGGTCGACTGGGCCTATCAAGTTATTGGGGCAGACCAGTTCGTGAGCATAGTGCCCTTCCAGATCGGCTGCATCGTAATAACGGAATTTCCCGTAGGTGTAAAGCAGGCCAATGGAGGCATTGTCCTCCAAATCTCTCGGCACCAGATCGGGCTGCTTCGCTGTAGAACAAGCTGCGTTGGTGGCGCCGGCTCCCGGCAACGCCTTGGTAATCCACTTTCCACCCGCGTGAAGCACCTGTACGTCGAGTCCTTTGATCGGCAACTTGTCGCCTGGCTTCAGAATGGTGCGGCCGATCTTCTCGCACGCCACCACATACGCCTCGAAGTGCTTCTTTGAGGCCTCGGCCATCTGGGCAAACCGCGGGTTGTCTTGCTGAGCCAGTTGGATATCGCCGTGGTCATAGCAATGTCCGACGGGAATTGACGCCAATAGCTCTGATACTTCTCCGATGTGGTCTACATCGAAATGAGAGATCACAAGATGGTCGATGCGCTTGATGCCCATCGCCTTGAGGGCATCCACCACCTGGTTTGTCGTCGCAGGCCTGTTTCCAAAGCTGGTCCAGCCGAGGTCCTCCAACATCGTCTCGCCGGAAGGGGCGATGGTTAGCACTGCCTTACCTTCACTATCGATGGCGTAGATGTCGAGCGTGTTGGCAGCCCACAAGGCGGAAGCACCAACTGAAAGAAACAAAGCTGTTAATAAAGCCCGCATATCTAATCTCCTGAATACGGCAGACGATCTGCCTGCCGGACACTTACTGACTTCCCGAAGCGCTCACTTCCAATCTGTCGCCGTAATGCATGTTTTTTATTTCGGCGGAGTCATGCCACCCGGCCGTTCCCACGGTGGAATTCCAACGATCGAAGTGTCCACCTTAAAAAGGCCCCGCACTCGCAACCAAGCTTCCAGTAGGCTCGGCCACTGATCGAGAGCTTCATCTGCTCTGCCCAATCCAGTGCCATGGGAACCGGTGGAAAAGATGTGCATCTCCGCCGAGACATTTGCCTTGCGCAACGCGTCGAAAAAGCGCAATGACTGTTCTACAGGCACAGTTTGATCAGTGTAGGTGTGGTAGATGAAAGTCGACGGCGTGTTTTTGCTGACGAACAGATCGGGCGAATACGCCTGACGCAACTTCTCGCATTCGTCCATGAGATTGAAAACTTTGCAATAGCTGAGATGCGAGGTATCACTCGATATGGCGCCGATCCAGGGATATCCCAGGACCAGATAGTCTGGCCTGCTGGAGACACGCTCGATCGGATCCTCTGCATCGGGTTTGCCATCAACGAACTGAGTTGCGGCAAGAGCAGCCAGGTGGCCGCCGGCCGAGAATCCAATCGCCACAATCCGGTTTGCCCCAATGTGATAGTCCGTCGCACGACTTCGTACCGTCTGAATGGCTCTCTCGGCATCGAGCAAAGGGACAGGAAGACGGTAACCATTTGAGGTGAGTCGGTAACTCACCACGAAGGCTTTGAAGCCACGCTCGGTAAACCAGTCGGCAATCTCTCTGCTCTCCATGGGGGTCGTCAGGCTGCGATATCCGCCGCCCGGAAATATGACTACAGCTGACCCATTTGCCATACCGAACTGCGGATCAATTTCGGTAAGTGTAGGAATATCCTCGCATTGTTTGCCTTTCGCCTGCGGGGCGTCACCGTCCCAGAGTCTGACTGTCTTGATGCCTAAAAATGCATTATCGGTCCCGGCAGTTGCGCAGGGTACAGTCATTTGCGCGTAGCCTGCCGATGTAACGACAAACACTCCCAATATAGCTCTGACATACGCCAGCTTCATCAATCCTCCGAGCACGCCGAATTTTCGAGAGCGCGACTGAACGTTACGCCGAAACGCCTAATAACGCGCTTGCCAAATTGGCTAGTCAATCACGATTCCCATGAGGTCATCGAAAATGAGCACCAAACGATCGGACCCAATATTGTTGATCAATTCCAATTACTTCGCGAAGGTACTCAGCTTGAACGCCGCTGCCATGATTCCGTTGCCGATGTCGTTGGGATGAATGTGATCGCCCGGGTCTAAGTCATCGCGCAATTTGGCGGGATTGTCCTTGTCCTGAAGCACCGCATCAAAATCGACGACTGCGTCGAACTCACCACTTGCCCTAATCCACTGATTGAGTTTTTGCCTTGTCGCTTCCCCAATGGGACCCGCCGGCCAAACCCCCATATCGGGAGTCAGAGTAGCGCCCATCACCTTTACTCCATTTAAATGCGCGCGGGCAATGATCTGCCGGTCACCTCGAATCAGATCATTTGCCGTTACCGCATCTGGACCGGTGATCTGGCCATGAATGTTGATATCGTTTATGCCTTCGAGGAGGACAATCCACTTCACTCCCGGTTCACTAAGTACGTCTCGATCGAGCCGCGCCAGAGCACTTACGCCTGCCCCATCGCGCAGTATCTGATTTCCGGATATACCTTCGTTGATTACAGCAACACGAGGTCCTGTTTTCTGAGAAATGAAACGGGCGGCAAGCAGAGTCGGCCACGCCTGATCTTTGTCTGCGGTCGTACCATATCCATCGGTAATGGAATCGCCGAGACAAGCTATTGCAAAGTCTTGTGTTGATGCGACCACATCTACACTTCGAAGCCACAGATATGAGGCTGTGGTGGTGGGCTCGAGCATCGATGCTGCACCCGTTGTATCCCCGGGAGAAATGTAGCCTGTATGAAGACTTGGAGTGTGACTCGTGGGCTTCGCGGCCTTATTAACCACATAAAGGGAAACAGCAAGATCTGCCATCGGAGGAAAGGTAAGCTCTACGGGATCGCTTACGATAACAGCTCCCGGTCGGAGTTCTATGGATGGATTGCCGCTGAAGTTGAGAACGCGATCGCTTCCCGCTTCGATTGTCGAATCCTTAGAGCGAATTGCAAGATGCGCTGCGCCGATCGATACACTACTCAGGTCGAAAGCGTTCGACAATTCTATGCGCAGCGTCGATCCACCGATGCTCGTATGAACCATCATCCGGATGGTCTGATTCTCGATGTTGTCCGGCGCCTGGGGCGGACGCCTCCCTCTCATTTTGGAGAAGTCAGGTTTCGGCGCATCTGCGGGAAGCACAACGCGATCGGGAGCCGTCACGGCCATTTGTTCAGCCGTTGCCCAGGTCGCAACCCAATGCTCACCCGGACGCAGTGGCGGCTGCGCCGTCCCGGCAGAGGCAACAACGATCAATGCACAAATCCCAAAACCGGGCTTGAGCCACTCCATGCTTGCACGTCTCCGTATTCGCGTTCTGAACCTCTGTTTGCAACCGACTCCTGCCTTAGGTTCGAATTGGTTCGCTCACTGCCAGGAGGCGCTCGATTGCGCGTAACTCATCAAAATGACTTGCGTTGGTTAAGTACGATGGCAGTTTCCTGAGTCATTTCAAGGACGGTATCCTTGATGCTCTCCCGGCCTACGCCACTTAGTTTGAATCCGCCGAACGGAACGTTCCCCGGCCGGAATGCTCCGGCGCCGTTCACCACCACACCGCCTACCTGAAGTCTGTGGGCGACACCCAGCGCGTCGTGAATATCATCAGAGAACACGCTAGCCTGCAATCCATAGGGACTGCTGTTAACTTCCTCAATAGCTTTTCTTAGATCTTTGAACGGCATTACTGGGGCAACCGGCCCGAATACCTCGTCGCATAGACATGGCATCGCATGCTGCACTTCTACCAGCACCGTAGGTGCATAGAAGTTTTTCCCAATGCGTTTGCCACCTGCCAGACACTCGGCGCCCGATCTGATCGAGAGCTCGACATCCCGCTGAACCTTTTCCGCGGCTTGCTCTGAGATCAGGGGGCCGAGGTCGGTCGTCTCATCGAGGGGATCGCCCACCTTGATCGCTTCAACCTTTTTTAGCAATTCATCAATGAAAGTACCGTAAACGGATTCCGCTACCAGGATTTGCTTAACCGCGCAACAGATCTGACCTGCTCCATTGGTCAGGCGTCCCTGAACGACTGCATCTGCCGCCGCTGAGACATTTGCACTATCGAGCACCAACATCGCATCGACTCCGCCGAGTTCGAATGCAGTTTTCTTCATGTGGGGTGCCGCCGTTGCCGCAATAGCGCGGGCAGATCTGATACCACCGGTGAAACTGATCATCGATACTTCTGGGGCGGTCAGGAGCCGATCGCCCATCTCGCTCGGATAACCTACCAGCATCTGCAGCGCGTTTTCAGGGAGACCGGCTTCATACAGGATTCGCGCCAGCTCAAGCACCGTGAGCGGGCATTGCTCCGGTAACTTAACGATCGCCGCATTCCCGGCCGCTAAAGCGCCTGGGATCTTGTGAGCAAACAGTTCCGCTGGATAGTTGAAGGGGATAATCCCGACTATCAGTCCCATAGGCTGGCGAATCGTGTACGCGATCATGTGCTCAAGGCCAGCAACCGCGTCCATCGGGATAGACTGGCCATGCAGACGTTTTGCCTCCTCTGAAAAGTCTAAGAACAGCCTTTGAGTTGCAGTCATTTCTGCACGGCATTGACGGATTGTCTTACCGTTTTCGCGACAGAGAAGTTGGCTCAATTGCTCATGTCTCTCGGCAATGACCTCCGATGCTTTGCGGAGGATGTCGCTGCGGAGATGAGCCGGCATTTTTCGCATCGTTTCCCTGCCACTGATCCCGATTCGGATTGCCCGCTCTACTTCATCTGCGCGAGCCCTCGGAACGGAGTCGATTACTTCGCCCGTAGCTGGGTTCCTAACATCGATGACAACTTTTCTGCTCTCTTCAACCTGTGATTCAGCTACTGGCATTTTTCACCTCGGCAAACGGTTATATGAATGAAATCTGCAACGACCACATTGAGACCCTTGAATCAGTCAGCAGGATCAGGGTGGATTACTGCTAGCAAACGCCAAGAGATGATGTCTTTCATCAAAGGCAATTCGCATCCACATGCTCATAATTCATCTCCGACGACGGACGCGACCCCTGCTTGGTGTCCTTCTTCCTGGTTGAAAACTTTGTGGGAAGAGAGCAGGATCATGCAAATTGCAATAGAGCAGCAGGGCAACAAGAGCAGACCGCGTCCGATTCCTTTAGGATCTGAACCCGACAACCATCCAATGACAGGGGAACTTAGAATTAGCCCGCTGAATCCGCATGTAATCGCGAAGCCAATCGCAGTGGCGGAGCGGGAGCGGAATATTTTTCCTATCATGGCAACCGTTGTTGGGAACACTGGGGCCATCGCAATGCCGGCTAAAAATACCATGATGGATATAACCCATGTCGGCATGGGCTGAAGGATCAGGTATGTGAACAGTGCCATTGCCACCGAACAGCTGACAGTAACCGCCAACGGCGAAGCACGCATCAGGACTGGTGTAGCCGCCACCCGACCCAAAAGCAATCCAGACGCGAAGCCAAGGGAGAGAATCGTTAGCGCGCGCGCACTCGGCATTCCCATAGCAATCAGATATTTCGGTAGCCAATTCCAGATTCCAAATTCACACGCTGTATAGAGAAGGGTCACAGCGGAAAGAAGGTATAGCGAAGCATTGCCGAATGGGCTACTCGTCGCCGGGCAATTTTGTGGCCGATGCTTCTTAGAAATAGGGGTTAACAGCGCAACCACCAGAACTAATATTGTTGCTAATAAACCAAACACGGCGGTTCTCCTCGGATTCGCACCGAGAAGGTTCCCAGCCACAAAGGGGGTGACGAGACCTCCCAATCCGGAAAACACGTTCAGGAAGTTCAGTGCTGCAGCTCGCTTCTCGCCGCCAGCCTCGTTTGTGATTGCGTTGGCACCGACGATCACGATGCTGCCACCAAAACCGAGAACAGCCATGGAAATCGCAATTGAGAACGCATTTGTAGATTGCGTGAGCAAACCAAGCCCAGCAATGGTTGCGATGAGGCCCACAGAGACACCCAACTTCGTTCCCTTGCGGTCCATCAGAGCGCCAGCAAAAACTGAAGTTCCAGCAAGCCCAATTCCCTGTGCAAGAGCAATGTAGCCGATGACAGAATTGGTAAGATGCAACTGATCTGCCAGCCCTGGAATGATTGTCCCAAGGAGCGAGGACAACATTCCATAAACGAAGATGACGAGGCATGCAACAAAGATGAGCATATGACGATCCTTCCAGAAACAATCACTCAGTTCTGCGGAGCGGACCACGGCCTGTAATCCGGCGCGGTGATGCGCCACAATTCATATGCCAGCTTCGTCTGATGGTACGAGCCCCACTCAGGTCCATCGACCGAACCCTTATAGAAAGCCCTATCGCCCTGCTCTTCGCGAGTCTTGCCGCCAGGTAAGTACCACTCGAACCATCCCCCATCCTTGGTGTCAAAGTAGTTGTTCTTCACGAAGTCGAGCGTTTCGTGATAATAAGGCCATAGGTCCTTGCGGCCATGGAGAATTGCATACGTTGCCGACGCTTTGATGACTTCGCACTGAGGCCACCAGAGCATCGGCGTCGGTTTGCCTTGCGCGTTGAAGCCACCGATTCCGCCGATTTCTGGCTCATATGTTGTAACAGCGAGATCGAGAATCCGGTTTCCCAACTCAATAAACTTCGGGTCAGCACCATAATCTACAGCGCGACTGATTTCGGATGCCCACTCAAACAAGTTATGTCCTGGGTTTGCCGTCGGCGAGCCCGCCGGCTTCCAATCGGCGTCATAGCAAGCTGGCAGGTACCCAAGCTTGTAGTCGAACACTCGTGAGATACCCGACATGTATTTTTCAACTTCCTTCCACACCTCAGGTGACTTGGTTACTTGGTATAAGCCCAACATCGCTTCGAACATATGAATGTCTAAACAGTGGACCGCGTTTGCGCCACCAGGTCCGCCGCCGCCCACCAATCGGGGAGCTCCGCCGGGCGGATTGCCGGACGACCAGCCCATCGGATCCTGAAAGCCGGAACGGGGTGCGCCGGCCGCTCCGCGAGTGATCTTCTTCCAATCTCGCGTATAGCTGCCGCCAGCTCCAAAGAACTCAGCATCGCTCATTTTGTCGCGAATAACTCGAAATTGCTCTGTAGCAGCATCGAGATATTTCTTGTCGCCCGTTGCGTCGCCGACCATCGTCAGCGAGTACAAAGCGAAGCTCTGATATGACGTCTTAGCATCTTCGACCACATGACCGTCGGCCCCGACGCGAAGGTAATAGCCGCCATACTGTGGATCGCGCATATTCATGAGGAAGCCGGCAGCACGAGTGATAGCTGACAAATACTCTTTGCTCGTTTTCCCATTCATTTCGTAAACGAGTGTCATGCTCAGCAACTGACGACCCTGCCCATTGACAGTAGCTTCCTGCTGGGCTCCCCAGGGCTTCCATTGCCGGTCCATATCCTCCTGGATAAACCCATTCGGCGCCACGGCATTCTTGACCCAGTAATCGACCAGACCATGGGTGATCATGTCCCGAACCCATTCGCGATCAACGTGATCTCTGATCTCCCACTCCGGTAAGCGGGTATTGGCGGGTTCAACATTCGCCTGGGCACGAATTGTGTTTGCGCCAAAGGAGGCAAAGGCAACTGTCAAGCAGCAAGATGTCAGGCAGTGACAGACTTTTCGGAAATCCATTCTGATGAAAGCTCCTTTGCAGCCCAATACGGCGAATTTCGCCATCGTCGCGTCGGTCGTACCGGGTGCGAAACAATCGGCCCGCTTACGAGGCATCGATGTTTGAGATTGAAATAGTATCACCATATTTGAATTAAAATCCAATACATTTTGTCTCTCTTTTTAGATTAGGTTTGAATCTTTTTTGAAGTCAAAGTAGCACGGGTCAGTGCACGAATGAGACGCGAAATCTGCGCATGTTCTTGGTGAGTAATGAGTTAAAGTGGCGTATGGCTTTTGCCGCTTGCGGTGCTTTAGAATTGAGCAGGTGTACACCGGTTAAACAGCAGCTTCAGATTCCCCGCTTGGGTGCGGACACAGTATGGCCAAATATAAAGACATCTTCGAGAGCATTAAACAGTCCATCGATGAAGGCACCTATACTGCGGGCCTCCGGCTCCCGAGCGAGAATGATTTAGTGCGGACCTACTCGGCGTCCCGAGTCACGGTTGGTCGAGCGTTGCGAGAGCTTCAAGACAGCGGATACGTTGAGCGGCGTGCGGGCTCCGGAACTTATGTGAAGACCTACACATCCAAGCAGTACACGTTCGGCTTGCTTATCCCGCAATTGGGACGAACGGAAATCTTTGAGCCTATTTGTCAAGGCATGGTGGCTGCACAGCAAAGTAAAAGCCATGTGCTCGTATGGGGGAAGTCCATTGTGGACCATGATCCTACCGAGGCAGAGGCTCGCGATGTGTGCCTTCGGCTCATTTCGAACAAGCCGTCCGGCGTGTTTTTTGCGCCTCTGGAGGCGAGCGCCCACCAAGACCAGATCAATCAAACTCTAGCCGGCATCCTGGATGAGGCGGGTGTTCCAACAGTTCTTCTCGATCGGGATATAGTTCCGTATCCGAATCGGAGCAAATACGATTTAGTTGGGATCGATAATCGCCGAGCAGGTAATTTGGTTACTCGACACTTAATCGAGGCGGGATGCAAACGGATTGGTTTCATCGGGAAACCACATTTGGCGCCGAGCTGCATAGCTCGCGCAGCTGGATACCGTGACGCCATCGCTAACACAAACTTGGGGGTGGAATTTTGTGAGACTTTCGATTCCTCCGACGAAAGTTCTCTATCCGAAATCATCAGAAAGCATCGTCCGGACGGGTTAGTGTGCTCGAATGACTTTACCGCCGCGCAGGTAATGCAAGTTCTGGCCGGGCTGGGTATCGGTGTGCCGGACAAGATTCGACTTGTCGGATTCGACGATGTCAAGTACGCGAGTCTGGTCTCCGTGCCCCTTACAACTATCCATCAACCATGCGCCCAAATCGGAGCAACGGCAGTCCAAGCGATGATTCAACGGATTGAAAACCCGACGATGCCATCCCGCGACATTTTTGTCGATTTCCAACTCGTAGTACGTCAGTCGTCCGGCGCGAAGAACGGCAGCAAATCCTAGTAACTCGACAACGGTACACGTGCATACCACGCACCCAGGAAACCCGCGCGACCATCGGCCCAAACGATGTGAACGTACTCGTTATCAACCGCGATTGATGAGAGATCGTCACCGTCTCGGTTATTGCCGCGATCTTTGATGCTTGCGCGAGCCGGTGACGGGGCTTGGCTGACCTTGATCTGCTTGCCGAAAGTGACACCTCCATCGTGTGAGGCGTTTGACCATGCTGTGTAGGTGCCATCCTTTGCGACTGCAAGCCACATTACCGCAAGATTGCCGTTCGGCGCGTAGCCGATGTCCGGCTTGCTGATGCTGCCGTCGGCAACATTCCCCGCCTTTGCGGGGCCCTTCCACGTCTTGCCGTAATCATCGGTGATGTAGATCTGCATCTCGGAGTTGTCCTGCGCGGTGGTCATCACGGCGAAGCGGCCGGGATGACTGGGATCGGCAGCGCCGGCAAGTCCGCCTCCGCCGCCAAAGCCACGAGGCAGCACTAAGTCAGTCTTGACGATACTTCGATCGAAGGTCTTTCCTTCATCGCGACTGGTTTCGAAGATCAGGCACGGGCACTTGGCCGCTCCCTTCAGCGCGCCTGGGGGAGCGCTGGCTGCGACATAAGCTAATCCTAGAACGCCGTTGGCTGCCGCGGGCCGGCTCGCTCCACCGCCTTGCGGGTAGTCGCCGGAGTCGTAAGAGTAGATCAGGCCCCAAGACCTGCCGTTGTCCTTCGAAGCACGGATGAACGTTTCGCGGTGCACCGGATCGCCGCCCGAACCATTGCCGGGTACATAGATGGTGCCGGTGGACAGATCAGTAGCCAGATAGGGCCGATCATACGGAGTCTTGCCTAGAAAGTGCGGCTTGACGCTTGGGCCATATTCTTCCTGCGGCGTGGCCTGCCCCATTACGTGGGCTGGATCCGTCCAAGTCTTTCCGCCGTCGCTCGAGGAGGAGATATCGATTGCGCCATAGAGAAGGCCGGGGGTCGGTTCCTTCTCTAGTTCCAACATCAGCGGCGTCGGATTCTGCGGAAAGAAATCCATTGCGCCGATAAACAACGTTCCATCCCGCCCGGCGCCGACATACGCATCAGCGGCAGTATTCATCTTGAACGCATCGAGGAAAGGATCGTCCCAGAAACGCCAGGTTCTACCACGGTCATGGCTGATAGCGAAAATTGAAATCGAAGCACGGGGCGTGTTCTTGTATTTCAAAGTTGCGTTGCCGCCGACCCGCGGCTGGCCGGGGGCGGCCATGGGAACACCATCGACATAATTGAGATTGGCCATTGCGCCCACAATAAGGTTGTTCGGGTTGGTGGGGTCGATTGCAATCACCGGCTCGCCTGCCCCGCGCACGGCGTTGCCGATCAAGAGGAACTCCTCGCCTTTATAACTTGTTGCCTGATTGACTGGAAGGTCAATGGCAGCCTGCTGCGCGCTCGCCGAATTACTGATGGTCACAAGTGACAAGACACCGGAGAGAATCCACTTTCTTGAAATCATTAAAGCCTCTTACGAACCGATGTTTGAAGTGGTTTTGCCGGGACAAGGAAGCGGTTTGGACCTTTCGCCGCAATCAGCGCTCTTCAGGCATTCACTTGCCTATTTCATTGTTGTACAAAATCTGGCCTCTCCGGATAATTTCGGAAAGGCCAGTATAGATAAAGAGACTTAGAACATTACCTTGATCGCGAACTCGAGCTGGCGTGGTGAGGTGCCGTTCGCGATGGACGTGATTCTTCCAGCTGTGGCCGAGTCGATGGAGGCAAAACCCGCAAACTGCGGATTACCGGCGGGCGTACTCGGGTTGATGTGGTTGAATGCGTTGAACGCGTTCACGCGGAATTGTGTGCTGATATTCTCGTGGATCGTGACCGTCTTCGAAGCCGCGAGGTCGACGTTCCACATTCCAGGTCCAACCAGGCTATTGCGCTTGAAGTTGCCGATCTGATCGAGACCAGGTAGCGCCCACGGACCGGAAGCCACGTTCGTTACGCAGTTGCCCGGAGCTCCCGGGTAGTTGCAGCGATTCAACGTGGGAATTCCGGTGAAGTAGGTCTGGGCATGGAGGGTGGGGTTGAACGGGGTCAGCTTCGTTTTGAGTGGGGCAGTCTGATCGGGATAGCACGGCGCCTGAGCGTTGGCCGCGTTCTGGGCTGCAGAAAAC
>Ga0157369_10005819_pt1 | contig 14336 bp, 15 predicted proteins | sample C25metaG_FD_113461 | JGI IMG/M metagenome (GOLD analysis project Ga0157369, IMG submission 113461) | Corn rhizosphere microbial communities from Kellogg Biological Station, Michigan, USA - C2-5 metaG | ecosystem: Host-associated > Plants > Roots > Rhizosphere > Soil | place: USA: Michigan...
CATGGGCCACGGCTACGCCGGCATCGACAACGAGCTCTACACCAACCAACACACCGGCATGCTCTTCGCCGACGCCAAGAAAGGACTCGCCACCCTCACCGCAGGCGTCAAGACCCTGGTCGGCTGAGCCACGGTCGGCGCAGCCACGGCACCCGCGGCGGGTAGAACTGAGGGATGTCGTACACGCCGCGGGAAGCCGTCGAGAAGACCGGATTCAGCATGGACACCCTGCGCTACTACGAGCGGATCGGCCTGCTCGACAGCGTCGACCGCAACGCCGGCGGCCAGCGGGTGTTCACCGACGACGACCTCGCCTGGCTGGGCATCCTGCGCTGCCTGCGGGACACCGGGATGCCGATCCAGCGGATGCTGCGCTACGCCGAGCTTGCCCGGGCTGGCGACGACACGTTCGCGCAGCGGGCCGAGCTGCTCGAGGAGCACGACCAGGAGATCGAGGCCAAGATAGCGGCGTTGCGCGACGAGCGGGCGCGGATCCGCGAGAAGATCCGGTGGTACCGCGACAACACCCCCGACCGCGGCATTGACCTGGACCGCACTCCAGCCCCTAGCGTCGGGTGAATGATCGCCACCATCCCGCTGGGGCGCACCGGCGAGCGGGTCAGCTCACTCGCGCTCGGCTGCATGCTCATGGGCACCGCCACGGACGAGCCCGAATCGTTCGAGATCCTCGACCGCTACCACGCCGCCGGTGGGCGGTTCCTCGACACGGCCGACTGCTACGCCTGGTGGGTCCGCGACGGTGACACCGGCGGGGAGAGCGAGGCGCTGCTGGGGCGCTGGCTGGCCCGTACCGGCCATCGCGACGAGGTCTTCCTCGCCACCAAGGGAAGCGCCTGGGTGCCCGATCCGGCCGCGGTGCGCGCCGGCCGGGCCGCGTCGGCCGACCAGTACGTGGGCGCGGGCGGCGAGACGCTGCGTCACGCGCTGGACGAGAGCCTGCGCCGGCTCGGCGTCGAGCACGTCGATCTGTACTACGTGCACGTCGACGATCTACGCACGCCGCTCGAGGAGACCCTGGAAGCGCTCGCCGGCCTCGTCGCGGCCGGCAAGACCCGCCACCTCGGCTGGTCCAACGTGCACACCTGGCGGCTGGAGCGGATCCGCCAACTGTGCGACCGGTACGGCTGGCCGGCCCCGGTCGCGCTGCAGCAGGAGCACTCCTACCTGCGCCGGCACCCGCGCTCGGACAACTACTCCATCGTGGACGGTGAGCAGCTGCGGTACCTGCGCGCACACGACGACCTGACCCTGGTGGCGTACTCCCCCATGCTCCAGGGCGCCTACGACGACCAGGAGAAGCGGCGCAGCCACCACGTGTTCCGCGCGTACGCCGGAGCCGACTCCGAGGCCCGGCTGGCCGCGGCCGCCAAGGTCGCCGCCGACCTCGGCGTGACCACGAGCCAGGTCGTCCTGGCCTGGCTGCGCCATCAGGACGACCCGCGCCGGGTCACGCTCATCGGCCCCCGCACGCCCGGGCACTACGCGGCCGCGCAGGCCTCGCTCGACATCCGGCTCGCTCCGGACGTGCTGGCCGCACTCGACACCGCCGGCGCCTGACCGGTCAGGAAATCCGGCCCGGAACGTCCACAGTGGATGGAAGGTGGTCCAGCGCCGGGCCGGCCTGGGTCGGGATGAGCGGCTGCGGCCCGAGCACCTTGAGCCGGTCGGGGAGGCCGGACACCTCCACCCCGCCGTCCCGCCGCAGCGTCACGTCGACGGCGTGGCCGCCGACGCGCAGCCCACGGGCGCGGATGCCGCCGAGCGGCGCGTCCGGCATCGGGCGCAGCACCAGCTGGCCGGCGGGTACGTCCGGCTCCAGGCCGAGGGCGGCACGCAGGATGGCCACCGCCGCCGCGGCCGACCACGCCTGCGGGGCGCAGGACGCCGGGTACGGGGTGGGGCGGCCGTACCGCCCGCGCTCGTCGCCGCCGTAGAGCTCGGGTACCCGGTACCCGAACGCCTCGGCCCCGGCCAGCAGACCCTCGGCGAGGTCCGCGGCGACCGTGCCGAAGCCCTCCCGGGCCAGGCCGGCGATGACGATCGCGGTGTCGTGCGCCCAGATCGAACCGCAGTGGTACGACAGCGGGTTGTACCCACCGTCCATTGTGGACATAGTGCGCAGCCCGAACCCGCCGGACATCGCGGGCGAGGCGAGCCGGGCGGCCACCTGTGCCGCCTCCTGTGCCGACAGCAGCCCGGTACCGAGCAGGTGGCCGATGTTGCTGGTGAGCGCGTCGACGGGGCGCTTGTCCGCGTCCAGGGCCATGGCCGGGTAGGGCCCGTCCGGGCCGTCCACCCAGAACCGCTCGCGGAAGCGGCTGGCCAGGGCGTCCGCGTACTCCGTCCAGCGCGCCGCGCCGGGCCGGTCGAACGCGTCCAGCAGCGCGGCACCGGCCAGCGCCGCCTCGTACGCGTAGCCCTGCACCTCGCACAGCGCGATCGGGCCGGCCGCGACCGTGCCGTCCCGGAACCGGACCGCGTCGCCGGAGTCCTTCCAACCCTGGTTCACCAGGCCTCGGCCGGACAGGTCGAGGTACTCCAGGAAGCCGTCCCCGTCCGGGTCGGCGTGCTCGGCCAGCCAGCCCAGCGCGCGGTCCAGGTGGGGCAGCAGCGGCGCGACCTCGTCCTCGGTCAGGCCCCAGCGCCACGCGTCGTGCAGCAGGCTGATCCACAGCGGGGTGGCGTCGACCGTGCCGTAGTAGACCACCGGCGCGTCGCCGCCGCGCACGCCGAACAGGCCGCCGTACCGGAGCTCGTGCATGATCTTCCCGGGCTCCTCGCCCGAGGTCGGGTCGATCCGCTCCCCCTGCCGGCGGGCCAGGGTGCGCAGCGTGCCGGCGGCCAGCTGGGTGCCGGTGGGCAGCATCATCCGGGCGGCCCAGATGCTGTCCCGGCCGAAGAGCGTCAGGTACCACGGCACGCCGGCGCCGAGGAAGGTGTCCCGCGGGTCGGCCGCGTCGGACAGGCGCAGCGCGGCGAGGTCGGACATCGACCGGTCGAGCAGCCGGACCAGGCGCCGGTCGTCGGCGACCACGGCCGGCCGCTCCCACTCGGCCGGGCCGCGCGGCGAGGTCACCGCGGCCGCCGTGGTGAGCACCCGCACGCTCCAGCGCAGGGTCACCGACTGCCGCGGCGGCAAGGTCATCGCCCAGGACAGCCGGCCCGTGGTGCTCTCGACCGAGGCGCCGGCGCTGGACCCCGTCACGGTCACGGTGGTACCGCCGGCCGACCACACGAGCTCAGCGCCGTCCAGGCGCACCTCGGCCGGCACTGCGGGGGCGCCGTGCTTGACGTCGCGCATGACCGCGAAGTCGGCGGCGAGGTCCAGGGTGACGATGGTGTCCACCGGGGCCGAGGCGGTGGACTGGATGGTGATCTCCTCGACCAAGCCGACCGGTTCGGCCCGGCGCGCCCGGTCCACCCGGACCGTCGGGTCCGGCCCGCGGTTGCCCAGGTGCCGCGCGAGCGCGACGAACCGGGCGCCGTGGGCGCCGTCCAGGGCATGCATGATCGGCTCCGGCTCGTGCCCGTCCAGCCGCAGCACGGCCTCGCACAGCACGCGGCTGTCGGCGTAGTAGACCCCCTGCACTCCCCGGTCGACGATCTGTCCACTGTGATCGGACAGGGCGGTCACCGGGGCATGCGCGATCGCGGTCAGGTCGTGCAGCAGGGGCTGCAGCGGACGGGTATCCGACGGGTTGATGCTCACCGGGGGGCCTCTCTCTTGACAGGACGCGCGCCGAGCGGGAAAGTGCGTGGCATCCGGCCAGTTTGAACGATCTAATCCTGCCGCATCGCGTTTAGATCGTTCAACCCTTAGGAAGGCGGAGATATGCCTGAGAAGGTGACGATCGCCACCGTCGCCACCCATGCCCAGGTGTCCCGCCAGACCGTGTCCAACGTGCTCAACGCCCCGCACCTCGTCCGCCAGGAGACCCGGGAACGCGTGCGTGCCGCGATCGACGAGCTCGGGTACCGGGCCAACCAGGCCGCCCGGCAGATGCGTACCGGCCGATCCCGGCTGATCGCGGTGCGTATCGAACCGGCCCGCGACGGCATCAACGGCTGGATCCTCGACCGGTTCCTGCACGGGCTCACCGAGGCCGCCGCCCCCGCCGGGTACCGGGTGATCCTCTACACCGCCACCGACGACGAGCAGGAGACGTCGACCTACGACGACCTGCTCGCCTCCTACGAGCTGGACGCCTTCGTGCTGACCAGCACCCATCGCGACGACCGGCGTACCGAGTGGCTCGCCGGGCGGGGCGTCCCGTTCGTCACCTTCGGCCGGCCCTGGGGTGCCCCGACGATCCACCCCTGGGTCGACGTGGACGGCGCGGCCGGCACCGCCGAGGCGACCGACCGCCTGCTCGCCGCCGGCCACCGGCGCATCGGCTTCATCGGCTGGCCGGCCGGCTCCGGCGTCGGCGACAACCGCCGGGACGGCTGGCTGGGCGCCCTGCGCCGGGCCGCCCACGACCCGACCGGGCTGGACCGCGCGGTACTGGACGGGGTGGCAGAGGGCGAACAGGCCGCCCTCGACCTGCTCGCCACGGCCCGGCCCACCGCGCTGGTCTGCGCGAGCGACTCGCTCGCGCTGGGCGCCCTGCGCGCGGTCGGCACGCGCGCGCAGTCCGGCCCCAGCCCTGGCGCCAGCCCTGGCCCCAGCCCTGGCCCCGGCCCGGACGGCCGGATCGCCGTCATCGGTTTCGACGACACACCCGTCGCCCAGGCCGTCGGCCTGACCAGCGTCGGCCAGCCGCTGGCCCAGGCCGCGGCGCGCTGCATCGAGCTGCTCACCAGGCTGCTCGACGACGTACCCGGCGCGGCCGCGCCGGAGCACGTCCTCCTGCGTCCACACGTGGTTATTCGCGATTCCGGCTGAGCGCAGCCGGAGCCGGTTTGTGCCGAAGGCGAGCACAGCCCTCGACAACACCGGTTGACCCCGGCCGGCGTCACGCTGCTCTACCCCCGCAAGGAGCCGAGAATGAAACGACCCGTCCCGGGCACCGCCGGCATCGCCACGCTGGCGGCCGCCCTCCTCCTCGCCCTCACCGGTTGCGGTGGCGGCTTCAACAACAACAAGCCCGCGCAGCAGCAGAGCGGGCCGGCGTCGCTGCAGGTGCTCATGGCGTCCTCCGGCGACGCGGAGACCAAGGCGGTGCAGGATGCCGCCGCCGCCTGGGCATCCAAGACCGGCAACAAGGCCACCGTCACCCCGGCCCAGGACATCGCCCAGCAACTGGGTCAGGCCTTCGCCGGCAGCAACCCGCCGGACGTGTTCTACGTCGACGCCGCCCGGTTCGCCGACTACGCGAGCGTGGGTGCCCTGCTGCCGTACGGCGACAAGGTGCCCGACGCGAACGACTTCTACGAGTCCCTGCGCAAGACCTTCACCTACCAGGGCAAGCTCTACTGCATCCCCAAGGACTTCTCCACCATCGCCATGGAAATCAACACTGACCTGTGGACCAAGGCCGGCCTCGGCACCTCCGACGTGCCCACCACCTGGGACCAGCTGACCACGGTGGCCCAGAAGCTCAAGGCGGCCGGCGTCAACCCGATCGCCATCGGCGACACCCGGGACCGGATCGGCGCGTTCATGGTCGAGGCCGGCGGCTGGATCGTGAGCCCCGACGGTACCAAGGCAACCGCGAACACCCCGCAGAACCTGCAGGCGCTGCAGTACGTGCAGTCCCTGCTCAAGGGCGGCCTCGCGCAGTACCCGAAGGCGTTGTCCGCGGGCTGGGCCGGCGAGGCGTTCGGCAAGGGCCAGGCCGCCATCACCTTCGAAGGCAACTGGATCAAGGGCGCGATGCAGAGCGACTACCCGAACGTCAAGTACACGGTCAACCCGATGCCCAACGGGCCGAAGGGCGCCGGGACGCTGATGTTCACCCAGTGCTGGGGCATCTCGGCCAAGACCAAGTACCAGGACGCCGCCATCAAGTTCGTCGAGGCGATGACGGCAAAGGACCAGCAGCTCTCCTTCGCCAAGGCGTTCGGCGTGATGCCGTCCCGGCAGTCGGCCAAGGACCAGTACACGGCACAGTTCCCGACGGACAAGGCGTTCATCGACGGCGCCGCGAACGGGCAGGGTCCGGTCAACGCCCCGAAGATGGACAGCGTGCTGACCGACTTCGACGCCGGGCTGCAGCAGCTGGCCACCACCGACCCGCAGACGATCCTGCAACGGCTGCAGACGAACACCACCGCCGCCATCGGCGGCTGAACCGGAGCCGGCCGTGGCACTCGACGTCGCACAGGCCCCGAGCACCGGACCCGCACGCCGCACCGGCCGGGTACCCCGCCGCCGCCCACCCGGCGGCGGGGTACGGCGCGGCGAGCGCCTGGCCGGCTGGCTGTTCATCGCGCCGGTCGTCACCATCCTCGGCGTGTTCCTGCTGCTGCCCATCCTGATGGCGGTGTGGGTCAGCCTGACCAAGTGGAACGGTCAGGGCAGCCCGTTCCAGGCCGGGGTACCGATGGCCGGTGCCTCGAACTACACCCGACTGTTCACAGTGGACGGTCTGGCCCGCCAGGACTTCATGACGAGCGTGCGCAACACGTTCTACTACGTGCTCATCGTGGTACCGACGCAGACCGCGCTCGCGTTGGTCCTGGCGATGGTGGTCAACCAGCGGATGCTGAAGGGGAAGTCGTTCTTCCGCACCGCGTTCTACTTCCCGTCGGTCACCAGTTCGGTGGCGATCAGCGTGGTGTTCCTGTTCGTGTTCGCCAACAGCGGCGCGATCAACAGCCTGCTGGGGCTGTTCGGGGTGCACGGGCCGCAGTGGTTCGCCGATTCGCGGGGTGTCCTGCACCTCCTGCTCGGCGGGCTGGGCCTGGTGAACCCGGACGCTCCCCCGTCGGCGCTGGCCGGCCACCAGATGTTGGGGCTGTCCTGGTGGGACTGGCTGTCCGGGCCGAGCGTCGCCATGTGCAGCATCATCGCCCTGGTGGTGTGGACCACCTCGGGCACCTTCATGCTGATGTTCCTGGCCGCGCTGCAGAACATCCCGCAGCAACTGGAAGAGGCGGCGCTCATCGACGGTACCAACCGGTGGCAGCGGCTGCGGTACCTGATCCTGCCGATGCTGCGCCCGACCATGTTCCTGGTGGTCACCCTCGGACTGATCGGCAGCTGGCAGGTGTTCGACCAGATCTACGTGATGAGCCAGGGCGGGCCGGCCAAGACCACGCTGAGCCCGGCCTACCTGTCCTTCCGCACCGCGTTCAAGGACTTCGACTACGGCTCGGGCGCGGCCATCTCGTTCATCCTGTTCGGCATCATCGTGGTGATGACGCTGCTGCAACGCTTCCTGCTGCGTGAACGGGACGGTGCGAAGTGAAGACCCACCGTCCACTGTGGAGCCGGATCGGCGGGTACGTGGTGCTCGGCTTCTTCGCCGTGGTGTTCATCTACCCGTTCGTCATCCAGGTCACCAACTCGTTCAAGTCCGAGGCGGACGCGACCACCAACCCGCTGTCGCCGGTACCGCACCCGTTCGACAGCACGAGCTTCGTGCACATCTTCGAGGGTACGAACTTCCCGCTGTGGCTGCTGAACTCGGTACTGGTGACGCTGCTGGCCACCGGCGGGCGCATCTTCTTCGACTCGCTGGCCGGCTACGCGCTGGCCCGGCTGCGCTTCGGCGGCCGCAGGGCGGTCTTCGCCGCGATCCTGGCGGTGATGAGCGTACCCAACGTGGTGCTGCTGATCCCGAAGTTCCTGGTGCTCAACCAGCTCGGCATCTACGACAGCTACGTCGGGCTGATCCTGCCGCTGATCGTCGACGCGACCGGCGTGTTCATCATGAAGCAGTTCTTCGAGTCGATACCGGTGAGCGTGGAGGAGGCGGCACGCATCGACGGCGCGAGCGTGTTCCGCACGTACTGGTCGATCGTGCTCCCGATCGGCCGGCCGGCCCTGATCACGCTGACCATCCTGTCGTTCCAGGGATCCTGGAACGAGTTCCCGCACACCCTCGTGTCGGTGCAGAACCCGGACCTGTTCACCCTGCCGAGGGGCCTGGCCGACCTGGTCAGCGGATCGCTCGGCGCGGGCAACCAGTACCCGTTGAAGCTCGGCGCGGCGATGCTGACCATCATTCCGGTCGCGGTGATCTTCCTGATCTTCCAGCGCTACTTCGTGCGTGGCGCCGCCGAGGGCGGCAGCAAGGAGTAGGAGGAAGGGGTAGCCGGCCGGGTGCGAGGGGTCCGGCCGGCTACGTTATCGGCGGGTCACTCGCGGGCCGCCGTGCCCGCCCGGTGGCAGTCCGCGCACAGGACGGCCTGCGGGATGGCGTGCAGGCGCTGCAAGGGAATCGGCGCCTCGCAGCTCTGGCAGACGCCGTACGCGCCGACGAGCATCCGGTACAGGGCGGTGTCGATGTCGGCCAGCGCCTGCCGGGCGCCGGTCAGCAGGGCCGCGCTGACCTGGTCGTAGGCGTCGCCCGCGGTGCGTTTCGCCGGTACCGCGACGGGTTCGCCACCCGCGGTCAGCGCCGCGATCTGCTCGGTGCGGAGCTGCCGGTGCTCCTCCAGCTTCGCCCGCAGCGCGGGCAGGCTGAGCAGCAGGTCGGTGCGGGGTTGGTCGGGAGGCCAGAGGGTGCTGGGCATGTCTTGTTCTCCGTGCCGTTAGCCGGAAATCCTGGAGCGGCACCGGGTGCGCTCACGCGCCCCGGATGCCGCGCGCGCCGCGATGGCTGCCAGCGGTTCGGGTCGGGCCGTGAGGGTTCAGCTCGGGCCGGGCGCGGCGACCCGGCGGGGTCGCGGCTCAGCCGAACTGCCAGCCGAGGGTTGGCGGTCCCCGACCGGCGTGCATGCGGCCGACGCGCCGGCGACGCGGGCGGACCACCAGGGCGGCGACGACCAGCAGGCTCGCGCAGCCCGCGAGCACCGTCGCGCGGCTCGGTGCGTCGAGCCCCGGGCCGGCGGTGGCGAGGAACGTGGTGGCCTTGCCCCGGGGCGGCCGGCCGGTGGCCCAGTGGGCGCCGTCGTGGACCGAGGTCTGGGTGGCAGTGACGGCCGCGTGCATCGCGTTGGCGGCCGGATCGACGGCTCGCCCACCGGCGAGGCCACAGAACACGAGGGCGGCGAGCAGAGCGGCGATGGGCCAAGCCGTCGCCGGGTGTCGTCGCTGTCTGTAGCCGGACATCCTGCGGCCAGGGTACACGCTGTGGCTAAGCGCACCAAGACATCGTAAACGGTGAATATGTTGGTGACCAGACCCCCTTAGCTGAGCCAGATCGCGGTGTCCGGCGCGACGACGCGGGTCGGACAGGTGCGCCGCGCGCCGGCGCCGGACGTTCGCGGGCGCCGTACTGAAGTTGACAGATCGGAGCAAACTTTTGTTTTCGGATCGCAAGCGGGTGGGTCGATGGCTGACGGGTACGCGATCGGAGGCGGGAAGTACCGCGACCGAGCCTCGGCTGAGCGCCGGACAGACATACCGGCGGCGATGCAAGAGCTTGCTCGACAACGTCGTACAGTTTCGCCATGACGACGGGCAGGCTGACTGAGGTTGCCAGGAAGGTCGGGGTCAGCGAGGCGACGGTGAGCCGGGTGCTCAACGGCAAGCCGGGGGTCTCCGACGCGACCCGCCAGGCGGTGCTGACCGCGCTGGACGTGCTGGGCTACGAACGGCCGACCCAGCTGCGCGGGCAACGCGCCCGGCTGGTCGGCATGGTGCTCCCGGAGCTGGAGAACCCGATCTTCCCCGCCCTGGCCGAGGTGGTCGGCGGCGCGCTGGTCCAGCGGGGGTTCACCCCGGTCCTGTGTACCCGCACGGCCGGCGGCCTCTCCGAGGCGGACTACGTGGCGATGCTGCTGGAGCAGCAGGTGTCCGCCGTGGTCTTCGCCGGCGGCCACTACGCCGAGGCGGACGCTCCGCACGAGCACTACAAGCAGCTGCTCGACCGGCGGCTGCCGGCGGTACTGGTCAACGCCGCGGTGGAGCACATCGGGTACCCGACGGTGTCCACCGACGACGCGGTCGCCGTCGAGCAGTCCTTCGGGCACCTGGTGTCCCTGGGCCACGAGCGCATCGGCCTGATCGTCGGCCCGCACGACCACATGCCGTCGCGCCGCAAGCTGGCCACCTTCACGGCCCTGGCCCAGCAGCGCGGCGTCCAGCCGTCGATCGGGCACGGGCTGTTCTCGCTCGAGGGCGGGCAGGCGGTCGCGACCCGGCTGCTCCAGGAGGGCGTCACCGGCATCATCTGCGCCAGCGACCCGATGGCGCTGGGCGCGATCCGGGCGGTACGGCGGGCCGGACTGTCGGTGCCCGGGGACGTGTCCGTCGTGGGCTTCGACGACTCGGCGTTCCTCAACTGCACCGATCCGCCGCTCACCACGGTCCGCCAGCCGATCGAGGCGATGGGCCGGGCCGCGGTGACGCTGCTCGTGAACCAGGTGGACGGGGCCGCGGTCGCGGCGGACGAGCTGCTGTTCGAGCCGGAGCTGGTGGTGCGCGGGTCGACCGGGCCGGCCCGGTCTCACTAGCTACTTGCCGGTGAGCGCGGGCTCGGCGCGGCGCTGCGCGGGTACCGGCTCGGCCGGCGCGGGGCCGGTGGAGCCGCGCACGACAAGCTCGGGATCGAACAGCATCTGGTCGGTGGGTACCACGCCGCCCGCGATCTGGCTCACCAGCAGGGCGACGGCCGCCTGCCCCATCGACTCGATCGGCTGGCGGACGGTGGTCAACGGCGGATCCGTACAGGCCATGAAGGCGGAGTCGTCGTAGCCGACGATGGACACGTCGCCCGGTACCGACAGGCCGATCCGGCGCGCCGCCCGGACCGCGCCCAGCGCGAGCACGTCGCTGGCGCAGATGATGCCGGTCGCGCCCCGGCCCAGCACCCGGTTGGCCGCCGCGTGGCCGCCCTCCATCGAGAAGATGGTGCGCTCCACCAGACCGGCGGCGTCGCCACCCGCCGCCGCGAACGCGGCCAGCTTGCGGTTGGACGGTACGTGGTCGGCCGGCCCGATGACCATGCCGATCCGTTCGTGGCCCAGCGAGGCGAGGTGCTTGTGTGCCTGGTCGACCGCGTGCCCGTCGTCGGTGGCGACGCACGGGAACCCGATGTCGTCGATGGCGGCGTTGACCAGCACCGCCGGCAGGCCACGCTCGCGCAGCCGGAAGTAGTGCTCGTGGTCGGCGGCCGCCTGCGCGTAGAGGCCACCGGAGAAGATCACTCCGGACACCTGCTGGTCCAGGAGCATGTCGACGTAGTCCGACTCGGAGACGCCGTCGACGGTACGGGTACACAGGACGGGGGTGAACCCGCGACGGCTCAGCGCCCCGGCGACCACCTCGGCGAAGGCCGGGAAGATCGGGTTCTGCAGCTCGGGCATGACCAGACCGACCAGCCGGGCCCGCTCGCCGCGCAGCTTGGTCGGCCGCTCGTAGCCCAGCACGTCCAGCGCGGTGAGGACGGCCTGCCGGGTCGCGTCGGAGATGCCCGGCTTGCCGTTGAGCACCCGGCTGACCGTCGCCTCGCTCACCCCGACATAGCGCGCCACCTCGGCGAGTCGTCGTGTCATGCGTGCAAGCGTACTGCACAGCTACGCAAACCCTTGCGCAGCAAACGACCCGGGCATCCGCCTCAGGAGGCGGCGCTGGCGCGACGACCCGCGGGCACCGGAGAGGCGGCCGTACGGGCGCGTTCGCGCCGCACCGCCTGGCGGCGTACCCGGCGGATCCGCCCGGTACGGCGGCGCGCCGACACCTTGCGCGGCGCCCGGGTGGCCGACGCCGCCGGCGGTGACGCGGCGGGTGGCGACGCGGCGGCCTGCCGCGCCTCGGTCGCGTCCGTCCGGCCCAGGCCCCAGCGCCGCAGGTACGCGTCGGCGAGTAGCTCGGCGGCGGACTCGATGCCCTCGCCGGACAGCGCGCACCACAGCTGGATGATCTCGCGCGCCTCGCCTGCGGTCAGCGATGTCCGGCCGTGCCCGAGCTCGGGCGGCAGCTGCCCCGCCTCCAGCCGCAGATAGTGGTGGGCGTAGACCCACGGATACCAGTCGGGGACGAACGGTACGGCCGGCCCCTGTGTGCGTTGCACGAACTGCGTCACGGTCTCCACGGCGCCCCCCACGGATCACCCGGACTGCTGAAGAACACATTCTGCGGCGCCGGGCGGCCGGAGACCGGCGAATCACCCAGGCTCGCGAACAACGTGGCATATCACGCGTCCCACCTGGCCGAACGCCGGCCTCGACCCGCGGGCCGGCCTCGGGCGACACGCCGGCCCCATCGCGGACCGGCGTCGGGCCGGCGTCGGCCCGGCCGGTCAGGGCCAGCCGACGCCGCCGACCGGGGCCCGGGCGGTCAGCACCTGCCCGGAGCGCTCGCCGCCGAACGGGTCCGCCGGATTCCAGCGCGCCGCCATGACGAACAGCGTCCGGCGGTCCGGCCCGCCGAGCATCATCGCGAAGGGCCACCGGTCCAGCTCGACGCGGTCCAGTACCGCACCGCCCTCCCGGACCCGCACGCACGCGGTACCGCCGTCGGACGTCCACACCGCGCCGTCCGCGTCGACGCAGATCCCGTCCGGCCCGACCTCCTCGGCGAAGACCCTGCGGTTGGACAGTTCGCCGTCGGCGGCGATGTCGAAGGCGGTCAGCCGGCGGCCGAAGGACTCCGAGACGATCAGCGTCCCGTTGTCCGGTGTCACCACCATGCCGTTGGGGAAGTCGATGCCGTCGGCGACCTGGCGTACGGTGCCGTCCGGCCGGACCAGCCCGATGAAGCCGGGCCGGTAGCCGGGGCGCTCGGTCAGCGGGGCGTCGGACGGCTCGGCGATGAACTTCAGGAAGTCGAAGCCGACGCCGTTGACGTAGACGTTGCCCCGCCCGTCGGCGACCACCTCGTTGAGGCCGCCGGGCAGCGCGTCGCAGTCGGCGTACGGGCGCACCGACCCGTCGTCCGCGCGCAGCAGCAGCCGCCCGAGGTCGGTCCGCTTCGGTACCAGCAACTGCCGCCCGTCGGGCAGCCAGTCGATGGAGTGCGCTCCCACCCGGGGATCCAGGGGCAGCACCTCGGTCGCGCCGTCGACGTCGACCGCGAGGATCTCGTCGGGTCCCCAGTGGCAGAACCACAGCCGCCCGTCGTGCCAGCGCGGCGACTCGACGAGTACCAGGTCGGTCAGCAGGACGTGTGCGGTGGGCATGGGCCCCTCCTTCGGCTCGGTTGTCCGGTCACCCACTACACGAACGGCCACGCCGCGATTCGACAGCCGCCGCGCCCGGTGTCGGATAGCCGCCGGTACGGGAGGTATCAGCGGCCACGCCCGACGCGTCTGTGTCCCCGATCCGCCCACCGACCCGGGAGCCGCGCCGTGTCCAGACCTACGAACCCAACACGATCCGACGGACCCACCGCCGCCGCACTCGCCGGACTGCGCGCGTTTCTCACCACCGCGGTCGGCGACGGTACGGCGGTGGACGTCGCCGTGCCGCAAAGCGTTGCGCAGCAAGGCAACGAGGCGCGGCTGTGCCTGTGGCCGCTGAGCCTGCTCGCCGACCAGGGCACCCGCGGCGGGTACGGGCAGCAGCGGCTGCGCCTGCGCGCGCGGTACGCCGTGGTCGCCGACGGGCCGGTGGATGCCGCGGTCGCGCTGATCGACCGGGTACTCACCGCGGCGGCGGACGAGGACGCGTACCGGCTCGTCCTGGAGCCCGTACCCGCGACGCTTTGGGGCGCCTCCGGGGTGCCCCGGCCGTCGGTACTCATCGACGTGCCCGTGCAGATCGTGGTCGCCGCGGCGGCCGCTCCCCGCGTCACCGGCGGGCTGCGGCTGGCGGGCGGCGGACTGCGCGCCATCGAGGGCCGCGTGCTCGGCCCCGGTGACATCGCACTCGCCGGAATGACCGTCGCGTCACCAGCGACCGGAACGTCGGTGGTGACCGACAACCGCGGCGGGTTCGTGCTCGCCGGGCAGCCGGCCGGCACGGCCGTGCTGCTGCACCTGTCCGGCCGAGGCCTGCACCTGCAGGTCGAGGTGGTACCCGAGGCGACCGACCCGGTCGCCATCCACTGCCCCATCGAGGAGGTCTGATGCCCTTCTACGCTTCTCCCGGCGTGTACGTCGAGGAGGTGCCCAGCGGCGCGCGGCCGATCGGAGCGACCGGCACCAGTACGGCCGGCTTCGTCGGTACCGCGCCGGACGCGACCGCCCGCTGCGCCCCGGCGGACGACCCTCCGCCCGCCCGGGCCTGCTGCTGATGGAGCTCGAGGCCTCGGTCCGGATCCTGTCGGCGCTGGCCCATGCCAGCCGCCTCAGCGTGTTCCGCCTGCTCGTGCGGGCCGGGCA
>Ga0157369_10005821_pt1 | contig 14334 bp, 13 predicted proteins | sample C25metaG_FD_113461 | JGI IMG/M metagenome (GOLD analysis project Ga0157369, IMG submission 113461) | Corn rhizosphere microbial communities from Kellogg Biological Station, Michigan, USA - C2-5 metaG | ecosystem: Host-associated > Plants > Roots > Rhizosphere > Soil | place: USA: Michigan...
TCAGGGCGTGCGGAAAGCGGTCGCGCGCCAGCATCCCGCGCAGGCGGTCGACAGTTTCGGCGTTGCCGTGAAAATCCGAAAAGCCCATACGTAAACCTATTTCATCACGAAGGCAGGAAAATCAGAACTCACCGCGGAGACGCTGAGTCGCAGAGAGTCAAAAATAAAAACCCTCCGCGTCTTTGCGCCTCCGCGGTGAAGAACTACTTTCCAGCCTTTAGCGCCAGTCTCTCTCGCACCGCCGCCACGATCTCCCGGTGTACCGTCGTGATCGGCCTTCGCGCGTCGACCATGTACACGCGCTTCGCCTCGCGTTTGGCGATCGTCAGATATTGCTGGTGAACGCGCTCGAAGAACCCCCGGTTCTCCTGCTCGAAGCGATTCTCGTCGGCGGCGGAACGCGCGCGCTTTGCCTGTATGTTGCGTCTCCTGGCGCGCTCCACGCTGGCGGCGGCGTCGGAATCCATGAGGACGGTCAGGTCGGGCCAGAAGTCGCGGCAGATCACTCGATGAATCGCCAGCACCGTGTCGCTGCCGAGCTGGCGCCCCGCGCCCTGATAAGCCTCGGAAGAATCGGTATACCGGTCGCAAAGAACGAACTTGCCCGCGGCGAGCGCTGGATGCACGATCTCCTCCAGCAACTGCGCCCGCGAGGCGAACATCAGCGCCAGTTCGGCCAGCGGCGCCAGGCCCAACGTGCGCGAGTTCAACAGCACGGCGCGCACCTGCTCGCCGATCCCCGTTCCGCCCGGCTCGCGCGTGGTGACGACGTCATGCCCGTCGGCGCGCAACACGGCGGCCAGCTTCTCCAGCTGCGTGCTCTTGCCGCAGCCGTCGAGGCCTTCAAACGTGATGAATTTTCCGCGGGAGGCGGGCATCTGGCCGAATGATAACAACTTCCACCACGGAGACACAGAGGCCACGGAGAAAGCCAATTCAAAAGTCAAAATTCAAAAGTCAAAATTGCTGGTGAAGAGTGCTCCGGATCGGCTTCTTGTTTTTGAACTTTGAATTTTGAATTTTGTATTTGTCTCTGTGGTAGGTTTTTCTTTTTCGGAGGAGGACCCATGCGCCTGGGCGACGAAGTCGACGATTACTGTTCCCACTGCAAGCGCACGCGGACCACCTGGTCGTCTCCATGGTCGACGACGACGCCAAGAAGGTCCGCTGCCGTACGTGCGCCTACGAGCACACCTACCGACACAATCGCACCGGCAAGAAAGAGATGACCGCGAAAGAGGCCTTCGACAAAGTGCTCGCCAGCGTGATGGGCTCGGGCGCCATGCCGAACGCTCCAGAGCCGCCGAAGAAGCGCAAGAAGTAGTAGCCCGTCCGCTGCTCACTTCCTGAACGCGTTCACGTTGACCGTCGCGCCCACGCGCCGCGCGATTCGCTTTTCGGCGATCAGCAGGTCGGCATCCGAGATGTCGAGCCGCAGGTGCAGCCGCAAGACGTGCGCGACCGCTCCCACCACCTTCGAGTCGTCCGGTTCACCCACCAGCCACACCAGGAAGCGTTCCGGCGCGCCCTCGCGCTTCTGCTCAACGCTGAGCGAGGAGCGTTCCACCATGACGGTCGTGGCGCCGGGCACGCCGCCCGCGCGCGCCTCGTCGTCGCTAAGGTGAATGAACACCGTTTCCGGCATGGCCGATTTGTCGCGATGAAGTTCCGCGCAGACTTGATCCACGATGGAAGCCACCCGGCGGCGGTCCATCTTCGCTCCAGCGCCGTTCGACTCGGTGATGACGATGTGTCCCTCGGCTGCGGCGAACCCCGCCGGCGCCGCGGGAAACGCCGCTGCGAGAACGGCGGCCAGCGCAAATCCGAGTTGGCATATCCGGCGCATCATACTTCTCGTATATGTCGGACAACTACCGATACAACCGAAGACTCCGCCGTGTCAATGGACGAGCCCGCGCGGCAAAGGAAAGCCATCATCTTACCGATATTTGCAGAAATCTGAATAATCCGGCGCCAGCCCTTGACAGCTCCGTTTGAATGGAGGTACACCGAGGTACACCTATTAACGCGACAGGTATCTATCCTATGCGTGATGATAAATCCGACTTCCTCAAGGGAACGCTGGACATGCTGATCCTGAAGATCGTGGCGCTCGGGCCGATCCACGGCTACGGCATCGCGCTTCGTATCCAGCAGATTTCCAACGATGTCTTCCAGCTCCAGCAGGGCTCGCTCTACCCCGCCCTGCACAAGCTGGAGAAGGACAAACTTCTGACCGCGGAATGGAAAGCCACCGACACCGGCCGGGAGGCCAAGTTCTATTCCCTCACCATCAAGGGCCGGAAGCATCTCGAATCCGAGGTGCAGAACTGGCAGCGCGTATCGGGTGCGGTATCGATCATTCTCAGTACCGCGGAATAGGAGTGCCCCATGGGCTGGGATCCGTTTGCGAAGAAGGCCGCGCGCGATCGGGAGCTCGACGCCGAGTTGAGCTTTCACATCGACCAGCGCATCGCCGACAACATCGCCTCCGGCATGGCTCCTGACGAAGCGCGGCGTCGCGCGCTGATGGAGTTCAGCACCGTGGACCGCGTCAAGGAAGAGGTCCGGGACCTCCACTGGGAGACGGTGGTGGAAGGCTTCTATCGCGATCTTCGTTACACGCTTCGCACGCTGATGAAGGATCGCCGTTTCACGCCTCTCGCCGTTCTTGCCCTGGCCCTGGGGATTGGCGCGGCGACGGTCATCTTCAGTGCCTTCTACGGCGTCATCCTCAACACCTTCGCGTTCAAGAACGCCGACCAGGTCACCGCGTTTTACATCGTCGACCAGGAACATCCACGCAACACCCGCCCCAACCTGACGCTTCCCGAACTCGTGTACTTCCGCGAACACAATCACACGTTCCAGGACATCAGCGGCGAGTTCGGCGGATTCGGATCCACGCCCCTGCGGACGCTCTTCGGCGCCGGCACTGTCCAGTTCGACGGCGCTTATCTCAGCGCCAGCTCCTTCGACATGTTCGGCATGACGCCGCTGCTCGGACGCTTGCCCAACGAGAACGACGTCAAGTCCGGCGCGACGCCCGTCTTCGTGATTGGCGCAAAGCTCTGGCGCGAGACGTTCAACAGTGATCCCAGCATCGTCGGCAAGACGTTCGTGTTGAACGGAGTTCCGCGCACGCTGGTGGGCATTATGCCGCCGCGTTTTCGCTGGGCCTGGGTGGATGCGTGGTTGCCGTTCAGCCTCGATCAAAATGAAATCGCCAACAATCCCGAGTTGAAAGGGCAGTGGGCTTACGTCGTCGGCAGGCTGAAGCCCGGCGCGACCGTCGAGCAAGCGGCCGCCGACCTCAACCTTGTGGCGCACGCATATGCGCGGATCGAGCCGCGACTCTATCCCCAGCGTTTCGCGGTCACAGCGAAGAGATCTTCGCAGCAGGCGGTGGAGGGACTCGGATTTGCACAGTTGCTCTATCCCCTGATGTACGCCGTTGGCCTGCTGCTGCTGATCGCCTGCGCCAACGTTGCCAATCTTCTTCTCGCCCGTGCCACGGTGCGCGCCCGCGAAATCTCGGTTCGCTCGGCGCTGGGCGCAAGTCGTGGCCGCCTCTTGCGGCAGTTCCTGGTCGAAAGTCTGTGCCTCGCCTTCGCCGGCTGCCTCGCCGGATGTTTCCTCGCTTACGTCGGCATCAAAGTACTGCGTCCCCTTATTCCCTATAACCAGTTCCCGCAGGAAGCCGTCATCGAACTCGACTGGCAGGTGTTGCTGTTCTCGATTTCGATGGCGGTGTTGAGCACAGTCATTTGCGGCATGGCCCCGGCGCTTCACGCTCTTCGCAGAGACATCCGCTCGGGGCTGAGTGGCACGGGAGCGTCAACCGGGACCGGCGCGGCTCATGGCAAGCTCCGCTCCGGACTCGTCATCGTCGAAGTTGCCTTGTCAGTGATCCTCCTTGTCGCCTCCGGATTGATGATGCACAGGTTCGTGCAGGTCGAGCGCACGGACCTCGGCATCAATCCCCACGGACTTGTTTTTGCGGGGCTGTCGTTCCCGCCGACGATCAAGCAAACACCGGAGCAGCAACGGCTGGTCTTCGAGAGGTTCTTCAACAAGCTGAGATCGCTGCCCGGCGTCACTTCCGTCAGTTCAACGGTCACGCAGCCTCCTTTTGCAGGCCCCGGCAGCGACATCACCATCCCCGGGAAAGTCCACACCCAGAGGTGGATGACAGCCCTCGAGTTGTGCAACGAAAATTACCTCGCGACCTTGCAGGGCCGGCTGCTCCGGGGACGCTTTCTCTCCGAGACCGACGTCGTCGGCGCGCGACGCGTTGCCGTCGTGAATCAGGAGTTCGTCGATCAGTACCTTGCCGGCGAGAACCCGATTGGCCGCACCGTAAAATTCAACCGCTTCGATCAGGTCCCCGCGCTCAAAGATCAATTCTTTGAGATCGTCGGGGTCGTCGGCAACACAAAGAACCAGGGCATGAGCCGGCCCACCGGCCCGCAGGTCTATCTCCCACACACGATCATGTGGTCCGGCTCGACGAAGTTCATCGCGCGCACCGCCGTTAAGCCTGAGGCCCTGCTTCCCGACATTCGCCGCATCGTTTGGGAAACGGATCCCAGCGTCGCGCTCATTAATGCCACTTCGCTCGACGACCTCTTGCAGAAGTACATGTACGCGACTCCCGAATTCGAATTCATCACTTTCACTACCCTCGCGAGCATCGGCCTGCTGCTGGTACTCATCGGAATCTTCAGCGTCATGGCGTACACCGTTGCGCTCCAGACTCACGAGATCGGCATCCGCATGGCCCTCGGCGCGGCGCGAAATAAAGTGGTCGCGTGGGTGCTGCGCAGGGGCATGAAACTCGTCGCATTCGGCATGCTCATCGGACTGGCGGGAAGCATGGCTACCAACCAGATTCTTGCCAGCCGGATACAGGGCATTCAGTCGCTCGATCCCTGGGCTTATGGCAGCGTGCTTGTCCTCACACTGATTGCCGGAGCAGCGGCCTGCCTCGCTCCCGCTTACCGCGCGTCGAAGGTTGATCCTCTGGAGGCGATCCGTTATGAGTAATCGATCTCTGCTGTCGGTCCATCGGTTTTCAACTTTCGCTCTTCTGTTGCTGGTTGCGACCAGCGGGCTGTTCGCCCAGACCGCCGACGCGCCGCGATTCGCAGTGGCATCGATTAAACGCGACGCGTCCACCGAACCGCTGTCGATGGCGGCCGCGATGGGAGTCGGCTATCGGCCAGGAGGCCGACTTGTCGCGCACAACGCCCCGGTGACCATGCTGATCCAGCGGGCATATGGGCTTCAGAGTTGGCAGATCGTAGGCGGTCCTGCCTGGATCGGCGCCGAGGGCTACGACATCGAAGCAAAGCCTGAGAGCGCCACCGACCAGAAGCAGATGTGGCTGATGTTGCAAACCCTCCTCGCCGACCGCTTCAAGCTCGCCACGCATCGCGAGACACGGGAACTCCCCGTTTACGAGTTGGTCTTGGCCAAAGGTGGACCCAAGGTCCAGGCGCCCCAGAGTCCTTGCTCCGAGATGACCACGCCGCCGGAGCGCGGCCAAGGGCGGCCGGATCCCCCTTGCAGCCTCGGCGTCGAGGGCACTGCTAGCGGCTTGACGATGCAGGGCATGAGTTCCTCCATGCCGGCTCTCGCCAAGCAGCTCTCCATGCTTATGGGGCGAGAGGTCGTCGACAAGACCGGCTACACCGGGGCCTTCTCCGTTCACATGGACTTCGCCATGGACGATGCGCTCGCCGGCGTCCCCAATCCGCCGCGCGTCGCCTCATCGGAGCAACCGGCGGACCGGGCGCCGACCATCACCACCGCTCTCCAGGACCAACTGGGATTGAAGCTCCAGCCGGCGAAGGGCCCGGTGCAAGTGCTCGTGATCGACCGCGTGGAGAAACCAACCGCGAATTAGCTCTTACCCGCGATCACGAATCGTGACTTATGCCCTCATTCGGGCATAATGGCGCGTACGCTCAAATCTTTCCCAGACTCATTTCATTTCTGAGGAAATCATGTACGGACTCCGTCCCCTGCTGCACTCCGCCATCGCGGCACTTCTCATTTCATTCTGCAGCTTCGCTGCCGCGCAGGACTTATCCAACCAGTCGTTCACGGTGAAGTACGACGCCACCGGTATCCGCAGTCTCAAGCGCACCGCGGACGCCTATGACACCGATTACATCTCGGGAAACGCGGCGCTCGGTCGCTTGCTGATCCGCTACCGCTCGGCGCCGAACGGTGACTGGCGCGACCTCCGCGATCCCATGCCGGTACGAACAGGAGACGGCAGTGCGGTCGAGTACGTCCTCGGCGCGCGCAAACCCACGCTCGCTTCCAAAGCCAGTCCCGGTGCGTCGCGCGGCGTCGGCAGCCTGCGAGCGCTGAACGACGGCCTGATTCCTCCAACCGGCCCGGGTCGCGGCGGCTTCGGTGGCGGACCTCCGACATTTCCCGGCTTCCCTGCCCAGGAAGTTCCCACATTCACCTTTCCGACCGGCGCGGTCGAACCCGGCGGCGGTGGCACGGTTCCTGAAGGCACGGCGCGCTGGGTGCAGTACACGTTTCCGGCCGTCGAACAGATTTCCCGCAACGACGTCTTCTGGGTGAAGCCGCCGAAATCGTGGCGCGTCCTCTACCAGGAAGGCGGGCAATGGAAACCCGTTTCCGCCCACGGCGCCTATAGCGTCGCGCCGAACGCGATGGCGACCATCGAGTTCGATCCGGTCAAGACGAACGCGCTCCGCCTCGAGGCCACGATGGATCCCAACCAGGAGGTATCGATTGCGGAATGGCAGGTCGGCGAGCCGGCGGCGCTCTCGGAACCGGACGATCTCCAGGTAAAGGAATCGTTCGCACTGCAGGGAGACGCGCTCAGCTGGACGATCACGCTCACCAACAACGCCGGCAAGCCCGTCGAGGTCGCTGACCTCGGGGTCCCGCTTCTGTTCGCAGAGCGCACGCCACCGCGCACCGATATCTACACGAAGAAGCTGCTGCGCCATTCGCTCGTTGCCGAGCACGGCTCATTCGTCTACTGGCAACGCAGCAACGGCGCCGGACCATACCTCGTGATGACGCCCCTGGGCGACGCGAAATTCGAATATGCGGAAAACATTTCCCCAGCCGGCGGCTACACGGCATACGTGCATTCGCAGGCGGCGCAGGCGGCCGTCAAGGCTCGCGGCGGGACTTGGCGATTCCCGGCCACATCGCTGAAACTCGCGCCGAAAGGCGCTCCCGGCTCCACTCTGACCTACACCTTCCGCTTCCGTTGGGCGAAAGATTTCGCCGGCGTACGCGACGTCCTATATGAAGAAGGAAAGTTCGACACCACGGTCGTGCCCGGCATGGTCGTGCCGTCGGATTTGTCAGCGATGTTCTCGCTGCGCACGAAGAACGCCATCACCGCGGTTGAGCCGGAGTTCGCCTCTGCAACCCACGTCGAGCCCGTTGGCGAAAAGCCCGGCGGCTACAAGGTGTACCGGGTTCACTTTTCGAAGCTCGGCGAGAACATGTTGCGCGTGAAGTTCGACAACGGCCACTGGATGGGACTCGAGTTCTTCGTCACCGAGCCGTTGGAAACGGTCATCAGGAAGCGCAGCGCGTTCCTCGTCAACACGCATCAGCATAAGGACGCGTCCAAGTGGTACTTCGGTATGTACAGCGACTGGGATGAGAAGAACGAGATCCTTCGCAGCCCGGAGGATCGCGACGGCCTCTCCGCCTGGCTCACCGACGCCGATGACGACGCCGGCAACGCGCGGCCCGCTTTCATCGCCTCCAAGAACGTTTTCCTGCCCGACAAAGCCGAGATCGCCAGCGTCGAAACCTACATCGAGCATTACTTGTGGGGCGGAATGCAGATGACGGACAAGGAGAAGTATCCGTACGCCATTTACGGCATCCCGAATTTCATGGCGAATCGCGCCAGCGCCGACACTGGGCGCAACGGCCAGGCGCATGTGTGGCGCATCTACGATTACCCGCACATCATCATGCTCTATTACCGGATGTACCAGATCGCGAAGTTCTATCCGTCGCTGGTGAAGTACCTCGACGCGAAGGGCTATCTGGAGCGGGCTTACAGGACGTCGGTTGCCTATTGGACCGTGCCGATGGAAGTGGAGAAGTGGTCGGCGGATTCGGTCGGCACGATGAATGAAGCGTTCCTCCCCGAACTGATCCAGACGCTCGAAGAAGAGGGACATGCGGACTGGGCAAAAACGCTGCGCGGCTACTGGGAAGGCAAGGTAGATCGCTTCGTAAATCACGCGCCGAACCTCTACGGCTCCGAGTTCGCGTTTGATTCAACCGGGTTCGAATCCACCGGCGCGTTTGCCAGGTATGCGGTCACCCGCGATGCGGAAGACTTCCGCGCCAAGGTGAGCCCGGAGGCGGCAAAGAAGTTCCAGGACTTCCAGTTGCTCCTCGACATGACGGACCGTGGCTGGATCGAGACCAACTACTATCAGCTCGGAAGCGACTACCGCGGCGGATTGTCGTATCTGCTCAGCTACATGTCGCAGATGGGCGGATGGACGATCCTGGACTACGGCTTGAATTTCGCTGCCGATCCCACCGACTACCTTCGCTTGGGTTATGCCTCTTCCCTGAGCTCCTGGGCGCTGGTCAACTCCGGGACGAAGGAGAGCGGATACGGTTACTGGTTCCCGAGCAAGGCGAACGACGGCGCAACCGCCGGCGGCTTCATGGCCGATGCCATCGGACGAGGCTGGATCGGCAAGGAAATGCCTCGTGGCGCGTGGCACTACAGCGCGGAGGAAGATGTGGGCTACTGCGGCGCGCTGCGTACGCATGCGACCATCGCGGTGAAGGATCCGGTGTTTGGCGACTTCGCCTATGGCGGCGTCCTCACGCGCAGCCCAGGCGCCGTCAGCGTGATTCCGCGCGACGGCCTCCGCGTCCGCTTTCACGTGATTCGCGGTAATCAGCGGCTCCACATGCTGCTCGACCATGATGGCTACGCCAAGGATCAGCCGGTCGTCGTTGCCGACGACCTTTCGCGCATTGCCTTCACGCTTGAGAATCGCACCGGCGGCTCACACTCGACCCTATTGGCGATTGCAGGCCTTCCGGCCGGGAGTTACACCCTCACCGTCGACGGCAAGAAAGCCGGGACGTTGAAGGGCTCGACGAGCGAGGCGAGTTTCTCTTTGCCAGTCGGGGCGGCTCCAACCGCACAGGTGGAGATTCGCAAAGCGGGTCTCTGATCGCGCTGGTTCACATGGGGGGCCGGCGTCCCCGCCGGCCTCATGTTCATGGAATCGGAATTCCCCTTCGGCGATTCCGGTGCTTACGGCGATTCGTTTAGACTCTATCCGGTCTCGCCAGAGGTGATGATGTTCCGTTTCCGTTCGCTCGTTTGTGCAGCGCTGCTGTTTGCCCTCTCTTCTGCTTCCCTGTCCCAGGCCGGCCGTTCGCGGCGCTTGGCCGCGCCGTCGTCGCCGAATGAACCGCTCACGCCGGTCGCGAGCCTTTCGGTCGACGCCAGCGATGCGCCGCGCAAGATATTCCATGCGCGCGTAACACTTCCGGCGCACACCGGCGACACGGTTTACGTCTACCCGAAGTGGATTCCCGGCGAGCACGGGCCCACTGGCCCTGTCGACGACATCGCAGGAATGAAATTCACCGCCGGGGGACGAACGCTCACGTGGCATCGCGACGATGTCGACATGTTCGCCTTCCACGTCGAAGTGCCTCCGGGCATCGCACAGGTCGAAGCGGCCTTCGACTATCTCTCGCCGGCGGATGCCTCGGGCTTCAGTTCAGGCGCATCGGCCAGCGCGAAGATGACGGTCGTCAGCTGGAATCAGGTGCTGCTGTATCCCGCGAACACCGCGTCGGACAAGGTCATGTTTCAGGCGAGCCTCAAGCTGCCCGCCGGATGGAAGTTCGGCACGGCGCTTCCGGTCACGTCGCAGAATGGCGACTCGGTTCAGTTCCAGCAAGTCACCCTGACGACGCTGGTGGATTCGCCGGTGATTACGGGCGTTTACTACAAGGCGGTGCAGCTTACGCCGGGACAGACGCCGTCGCATGAGATCGACATGGCCGCCGACAGCGCGGCTGCGCTGGAGATGACGCCGGAGACGTTGAGCCACTACAAGCAGCTCATCGCCGAGACGGGCGCGCTCTACGGATCGCGGCACTATCGCGACTACCACTTCCTGCTCAGCCTGTCGGATTACGTCGCGCACTTCGGCCTCGAGCACCACGAGTCGAGCGACGATCGCGTGGCCGAGCACACGCTCACCGACCCCAGCGAGCGCAGGCTCGAAGCCAGCCTGCTTCCCCACGAGATGACGCACTCGTGGAACGGCAAGTATCGGCGCCCCGCTGGGCTTTCCACGCCGAGCTACCAGGAGCCGATGAAGGGCGAGTTGCTGTGGGTGTACGAAGGCCTGACCGAGTATCTCGGCGACGTGCTGGCGGCGCGTTCCGGCCTGTGGACGCCGGAAGAGTACCGCGACAATCTCGCGCACGTCGCAGCGTATCTCGGGCCGGCCGGTCGTCCTGGACGGACTTGGCGTCCGCTGGTCGATACCACCACTGCTGCGCAGCTGTTGTACAACGCGCCGGGTTCGTGGGCGTCCTGGCGCCGCGGCGTGGACTTCTATGACGAGGGCGAGCTGATCTGGTTGGACGCAGACGTCACCATCCGGCAGCTCTCCGGCGGAAAGAAGTCGCTCGATGACTTCGTGAAACTCTTCCACGGACCGGGCAGCATGTCGCCGGGATCGACAACGGGACCGGGCGGAGTCGTGCTCGGCCCTCCCGAACTGAAGCCGTACACGTTCGACGATGTCGTGAACGCCATGAACCAGGTGGTCGCGAACGACTGGCGGAAGTTCTTCAACGACCGGCTGACCTCGCTCAGCGCGCAGGCGCCGCTCGGTGGCGTCGAAAACGGCGGCTATCGGCTGATGTATGACGACAAGCCGGGCGAATTGGCGCAGGCCGGCGAAGAATCGCGTCACTCGATCGATCTCACGTTCTCGCTGGGACTGACGCTCAACGAGACGGGCGCCGTGGTCGACTCAGTTATCGGTGGTCCCGGGTATCGCGCGGGCGTAGGACCGGGAATGCGAGTCGTGGCGGTCAACGGCCGCAAGTACAGCTCGGGCGTGCTGAACGACGCGCTCGCTGCCAAGGACAACGCCGGGATCGAGTTGCTGATCGAGAACGCCGAGTACTACAAGACGGTGAAGATCGACTATCACGACGGGAAACGCTATCCGCACCTGGTGCGCGACGCCGGCAAAGCGGATGTGATCGCCGAGATCATTAAACAGCGCGCGGCGACGGTCGCTCCGCCCGAGCCGAAAATGGAGATCGTCGTCCACTGAAGGCGGCGCAAACCACTCCGCACGCAGTCGCGACAAACGACAGCAGCACGAGGATGTTCTCGGACGCGTGCTCCACGCGATGGGTGTACGTCGCGCTGTCGACCGACGCCTTCAGCGTGGCCCAGAAAGTCAGTTGCCATCCAGCCAGCGCGATGGCTTCCCACGAAGCGAGTCCGCCGATGATGGTTCCCAGCAGATAGGCGGCAGAAACGCCGAGCTGCCGTTGATCTTGCCGGTCGCGCGCATAGTCAATCGCCGACTCGATCAACATCGATAGCATGACCGCAGTCAGCGAGGCGACTCCGAACAGGCCGATCTGGACAAGAAGCCACAGGGGATTCATGGGCGGGATTGTAGTCCTGCGCCGTGCGGTGGTCTGTGACACAAATAAATTTGAGCGCCGTGCTGGAACTCAGGTAGCATGCCGGCCCACTCACGGTCATCCACACAGCAAAAGCTGAGGTGGGTAAGACTGCCCGGCAGAGCTGCACCTGCATCCAAGTTCAAGTGAGATTGATGCCGGCATTCGCAAAGCAACTCGCAGCTGTCCTCCTGGTCGTCGCTCTGGCGATGCCGCTGATCGCCGCGCGCCAGCCCCAGGAAGTGGACGAATGGACGTTCCATTCGCTGGTGCCGCTCGGGTTCATGCCGCTCACGCTGAAGCCGTCGAACACGACACTCAGCCTGATGGCGACCGCGGAGAGCCCGCAGTTCGAGGGATGGCGACGCGTGGTCCGCGAGCACCGGCGCACGATTTTGGACGCAGCCGGAGCGCCGATCCAGATATTTCCCGGGACGGTGGATTTTCGCGTGACGGCCAGCACGCGCAGCGATCGCATCATGCCGTTCGATAAGCCCGATCCCATCCCCGGGACCGATGCGAACGACTGGCTGAAGAGCCTCACGTTTCGGCTCAAGATCTTCCATGGACTCGAAGCAACGGAAATCGAGCCGGCTGCGCTGAAGAATCTCGGCGTTCCGGCTGATGTCCCGTACGACGAGCGCATTTACCTGGTCAGCTTCGACCTGCATGAGGTCCCATCCACCGATCGCCTGGTGCTGGAGGTCTTCGGTCCCGACGGAGAACGCGTGGGACGCTTCCACCTGGAACTCCTGTAAAGAAGGACAGAGGGCAGTAGGACAGAGGGCAGGGCAAAACGACGCTGCCCTCTGTCCCCTGTCCTCTGCCTTTATTGACGTGAGAGCCGTTGGCGACAAAAACAACGCGCCCACCTAAAAGACATTTATCATCCTTCGCCATGGTGATCTTGTTTCTCGTGCTGGGCGTGGTGGTCGGCGTCTTTTCCGGAATGATCGGAATCGGCGGCGGAGTGATCGTTGTGCCGTGCCTCGTGTATTTCTTTCACATGACACAGCACAAAGCGCAGGGAACGTCGCTTGGGTTCCTGCTGGCGCCGATCGGCATTTTCGCGTTCTGGGAGTATTACAAAGCCGGAAATGTGGACGTGAAAGCGGCGATTCTCCTCGCCGCGGGTTTCGCCGTTGGAGCGTGGCTCGGTGGAAGGTGGGCGCAGTCGATTCCGGATCTCGCGTTGAAGCGCGTGTTCTCGGTCGCACTCACTCTTATCGGTCTGCAAATGTTTCTGCGGACGTTCAAGTGGTGAGAGCAGCCATCAGCTCTAAGCCGTAAGCCCTCAGCCGGACCGACTTATGGCTTGGAGCTTAAGGCTTCTTTGTCGTCGGTTATCTCTTGATCGAGTAAGACGCTCTCCTCCGCGGCTCGATCGTTCGCGTCTTCCTCCAGCATGAACTCCAGCGCCTGCTGCGGCACGGCCGAGGTCCAAACCGGTGCAAACGATTGCCGATGCAGCGGCGACGGGCCGTGTTCGCGGAGAGCTTTGAGATGCTTGGGCGCGGAGTATCCCTTGTTGCTGGCGAGGCCGTAGGCGGGATAAACGGGATCCCACGCGGCGATCATGCGATCGCGCTCAACCTTGGCGACGATCGACGCTGCGGCGATGGAGGCGGAGAGCGCGTCGCCGTGGATGATCTTGGTCTGCGGACAATTCCAGTCGAGCAGCATGGCGTCGATGAGCAGGTGATCGGGAGCGGGAACGAGCTGCGCGATCGCCTCCACCATCGCCAGGCGCGACGCGTGGTAGATGTTCATCTGGTCGATGCGGGCGACGTCGACCGCAGCCACCGCCCAGGCGACGCAGCGCTCTTTGATGCGCTCGGCGAGAATGTCACGGCGATCGGCGGGCAGCAGCTTGGAATCGCGCAGTCCCTTGATGCGGTCCTCGGGATTGAGGATGACCGCGCCGGCGACGACGGGGCCGAAGAGCGATCCGCGCCCGACTTCGTCCACGCCCGCAACCAACCTTGCACCCGACGCCCACGCCAATTTTTCGAATTTCGTGGTGCACTTCAGGCGCTTGAGCAGACGCATTTTCAGCGTGGCCTTGGAGAGGGGCTTATCGGGTTGAGCGGCAGTTCGGGGCACGATTACCGATTACTCTGAACGCGAAGCAGAGCTGAGTCAATCCGGCGATAACCCGGGGCGACGGATTTCCGGTGCGCGCCGCGACGTGCAGGCTTAGAATGCCGCCAAAACCTGCCGTCACAAGGAGAACAACATGGGTCGGGTGAATCCCGCAGCGGTGGTGGTATCCGGATTGGTCTTCTGGTTTATCCAGGCAGGGTGGTACACGGCGCTTCGCCAGCCCTACGTCGACGCGCTCGGCCTTTCGCCGGACCAGGTGAAAGAGGCGATGGCGAATTGTACAAGGCCTCGTGGGAAAAGTCCCTGGAGACAGGAATAGACGAATTCGAGCGATACAATAAGATATACTGCTTGCTCCTACAGCCTGTTGAAGGGAATCAAGGCACATATAGCAGAGTAGGGCTATGTAATCTGGCCTGCCGTAAGACAATTGAGATCGGCAGAATGACCTTTGGAGACCGTAGGTCCCTCACTATCATTTGATGATCCTCGAATTGGTATAGA
>Ga0157369_10005823_pt1 | contig 14331 bp, 10 predicted proteins | sample C25metaG_FD_113461 | JGI IMG/M metagenome (GOLD analysis project Ga0157369, IMG submission 113461) | Corn rhizosphere microbial communities from Kellogg Biological Station, Michigan, USA - C2-5 metaG | ecosystem: Host-associated > Plants > Roots > Rhizosphere > Soil | place: USA: Michigan...
TCCAAACCCCGCCCGGTCCTCCTGGCGGGGTTTCTTTTTGCAAGAAGGAACCGACGCGTGAACGAACAAAGCAAGATGCCGAACGCAGTGGAGCGCCACGGCGCTTTGGCGTCTCCCGTGCCACCTCCTGGGGCGGCGGCCGACTGGACTGTACCGCAACGATGGGAAGAGCTGACCGAGGAGGACCACCGCGTGTGGGATATGCTCTTCGCCCGGCAGAAGCTGCTGCTCCATGACAGCGCTGTCCACGAATTCGATCAGAACTTGGAGATCCTCGAGCTGTCGCGGCCGGGAATCCCCAGTTTTGACGAGCTCAACCAGAAGCTTGGGTCAAGAACCGGCTGGAAGGTGGTCGCGGTCCCGGGGCTCGTCCCCGACGACGTCTTCTACCAGCATCTCAGCAAGCGCCAGTTCCCGGCCGGCAATTTCATTCGACGCGCCAACCAGCTCGATTATCTCGAGGAGCCGGATGTTTTCCATGACGTGTTCGGCCATGTGCCCCTCCTTGCCCAACCCGCCGTCGCGGACTTCATGCATGAGCTCGGGCTGCTCGGCCTGAAGGCCGCTGAGCTTGGCGAATTGCACCGCATCGCGCGACTCTACTGGTACACGGTGGAGTTCGGGCTGGCGCTGGAGCGGGGAAGCCCGAAAATCTATGGTGCCGGAATCCTGTCGAGCTTCGGCGAATCCCATTATTCGCTCGAAAGCCCGGAGCCTCACCGTCTCGCCTTCGACCTCAAGCGCGTGCTTCGGACGCGCTACCGGACCGATGCCTTCCAGCAGAGCTATTTTGTGATCGGTCGCTTCGAGGACGCGCTGAACCTGCTGCGCGAGAACGACTTCGCCGCGCTGTGCAGCGACCTGAGCGATCTTCCGGACATCGATCCTTCGGTGGCCGAAGCCGACGAACTGATCGCGGCCTGACCGGCAGCTTCAACGACTAGGCCTCGCTCCGCGCGTCGAACCGGTCGAACTCATAGGCAATCGATCGCTCGACCAGCGTCTCGTAGAGCTGGACAATGAAATCGTCCGGGATGGCGGTATCGCGCGCCGCGCCGCTTACCCGGTCGATGACCTCGGCTTTGCGGCGCTCGTCGCGAACCTTATCGCGGGTAGGCTTGATCCGCGCGGCGGCTTCCATGAAACGAAACCGTCTGGCGAGTAGCTTCACGATCTCGTCATCGACCTGGTCAACGCCCCGACGGACCTCAGCCATTGTGCGGCATTGTTCGGGATCGATCATGACCGGGTACCAAGCTTTTGAAAAATAAGAAAATTTGGAAGCTAGGACCAGTCGTTGGTCGACAGGTCCGCCTCGCCAATTCCCTGATCACCGGGAATTTACAAGGAATTCTTTCATTTCTGATCTTTGGGCGGAGGTTTGCCGTTGCCGGGAATGGCAGCTTAGGCGTGCGACATTTGACTGCCGGGGAAAGAAGGCCCGCTGGATGGTACCAGCGAGCCTTCTAACCTCGACTGTCCAAGTGGGGTTGGACGTCTGGCCTGTGTAGATAGATGACGAGCCTTAGCGCCGGGTAAGTAATCGTCCCAAAATGGCAGTATTCCGCCACGTTGGTACATAATCCCTGATAATGCGGCCTCTCTGAACCCCCGTCGGCCCCGCTCATATGCAAGCCTCCGTTGGCCTGTCCCACTACTTGCCCGCAACTGCACGGTTCGGCACAAGGCGCTGTGAACTCTGCAACGGCGTTGCGCCGGCGACTTAAGGCAGCGCGAAAGCGTGGAGCGCGTTGGGCGCACATCGTCGATACTCTCCGTCTCCTGCGCTCGGCGGAGGGCCGATCGATATTATGGACTTCTTCTGTACACCGCTCGATGGTGCACCAGACCACGTCAAACACCTCGGAAGATCGATACCCCGATTTGTTCGATTGCGTCGCCAGACTGAGGCCAGATGCGGAACGGATACTCTCGTTCGGCTGCTCGACGGGTGAAGAGCTTACTTCGCTGAGGTCTCGTTTCCCGAGTGCGGAAATAGTAGGAGCGGAGATCAACCCGCGCTCAAGGCGCATCGCCAAACAGCGCATGGCCTTCGACGGGAGAATGGCGGTAATTCGGCCCACAGCGGTCCACGGTGATTTTGACATCGTGTTGGCTTTAGCGGTGCTGCAGCGCGAGCCTCTTTCAGTATTCGAGGCTGGTTGGATCAACCTGTCGAGCCGTTACAGTTACGCACATTTCGACAATATTGTCCGCCAGCTTGTGGCTGGGTTGCGAACTGGCGGGCTGCTCTGCGTGATTCACAGTCACTACCGAATCGAAGATTCATCGGTCATCAGCAGTCTACAGCCGATCGATTCATGTCCGAGAGCCCGCCACACCTACTTCGGACCAGATGGGCTGAGGCTCCCCGATGCTACCAGCGCGACGGTATTTCGGAAGATTTGATAAGCCCGCAATATGTCCGGCTGGAGCCGGGAGGCTGGAGTTCAATTCCTCATCCGGGCCTTTCGGCCATTGCGTTAGATCAGATCTCCCGATTGGACCGAGTGCATGAAGTGCGCGGCGGCAACGGCTCGAAGAAGGCCGGTCCGGTATCGCATGGCGATATCAGCTCGTTCCCAGCCGCCAGTAGGCCAAGTCCCGAGCGTCTTTCGCATCCAGTCCAGGTCGAGGACTCGGGAAGCTTGCGTGCCGTCAATAGCGTCGATGAGGTCGTTAATCCGCGGAAGGTCCTCCTCCAAACCTTCATACCAGTCTGCGGCTTGGTAGCCCCGGACGAAGTTTGACAAGACCTCCTGTGGGACCCGGTCACGGAACGTCCGCCGCGCCAACGAACGATATACTCCGCCTTGAACATATGTTTCGTATGGCAAGGAGAAACAATAATCGACCACTCGCTGGTCTGCCGTCGGGTCGCGAACGCTGATGCCCCAGCGTGCGAGCACAGACTTGACGTTGTTTCCCCCATCAAAACGCGACAGCATCCATGTCCGCGCCTCGAGCGGATCCCGTCGTGGCCGGAAGAGGAAATCCAGACCAGTTTCGCCTGCGCGGCGCCGCAGCTGTGAAAGGCGGGTCATGTTCACGGCCGAATAGGAGGGAAGATCGGTGGGCCGCTGGCGGATCCTTGCCAGGGCGCGCCAAAGGGGTGCGGGGATGTAAGCGCCGAGTGTATGCGCGAGCAGCGAGCGGGCCGGTAGTCCGTTCCGTACAAGATTGAAGCCGATGGCACCCAGCGTCGTCAGCTTGCCACGAGCAAGTAGATACGGCAGCAAGTCAGCACCGGAATAGCTGATCGAAATATTGCCGGCTGAGGCCATCAAGAGCGTTCGCAAACCGCGATCCCGAGCCGACTTGTAAATCGCATGCAGCCAAACACCGTTACAAAGATTGACCGGCGGCTCCTGAGCATGTGCGCATTCATCCGCCATTCCGGTGAGGGGGGTTGCCCTGGGCTCAGTGATGACATGGTCCACATTAGGGTATCGCTGGGCGACCATCGCAGCGAGCCCCCGTTCATCGGCACGCATGCCGGTGGGGACGGGCCCGTTGAAGTTCTGTGGGGGGGCCGCGGTGAAAGCTACAATCTTGTGGGGCGCATTGAGCCGGGCCGCCGTTGACGTCACGATCGAGCTGTCCAATCCTCCGCTCAGATGTGTAGCAACATCTGCCGAAAGCCCTCGCAATTGGGATCTGACGGCACGGTCGAGCGCATCACGAAGGCCTTCTTCATGGTCACGCGAGCTACCCGCGCGTGGCTGCGGAGGCGTCCAGAAGGACGACTGCGTGATTCCGCGGCGTGTAATGCGCACAATATGGCCGGGCGCGACCCGCGATATCCCCTGAAAATAGCAGCTGGGCCCCTGCTGGGGGACAAGGGCTAGCTGCTGGGCGATAAACTCATAGTCGAGTTCCTTTGGAATGCCGGGTATTGCATGGAGACCGCTGGGCATCGAGGCGAACGCGCAGAATTTGCTATTCACGTGGTAGTAGATCGGTCGCATCCCAATGTAGTCGCGAGCAAGCAAGATTGAACGTTCTTGCTCATTCCAGAGTACAAAGGCGAACTCGCCGACCAACGCACGAACTGCATCTTCCCCCCGCTCCGCGAGTGCGCGCAAAAGCAGCTGTGCATCGCAGATTTGTCGCAAAGTCGCGTTTCCGAGCCCCAGGCTGGCGGCAATCTCATCGCGATTGTCGAGGCGGACGTCAGCGACGAGTAACAGGGGGCCAAGCTGTTGTGGCCCATGATCGAAACGATCCTCAGGAAGGCTGGGGAAAAGATTTCTGCCGATCGATATCGACCTCCGGGAAACGACAGCGGAATCGCTTCCATAGCGAGCTTGAGCGCCGAGCATTGCAGCGCAAAGCTGTCCAGTTTCGCGGCAGTCGAACGACAAGAGCCCGGCAAGGGCGGTCAGCTCGTCGCTCCGGCTTTAGATGGTGCGGTGACTTTAGACGGTTCGGTGATCATCCTGAGATGAACAAATTGGCGACGATTAAGACGCGTGAGTAGCCGGCCCTGTTCCGCCTTCTTGAGCCGAGCCGCCCGACGTCTCCGCACGACCTGCGATCATCCTCTTCACTTCCGGCCTCTTCCAGAACTTCTTTTTCACCAGCGGTCTCCTCAACACGTTACAATAAATGCGTTTACACCCCGGTGCCGGGATTGAGTCAACGTCAGGCGCGCCGAACGGCTCCGAGCTAAGTCGCCGACGAGCGACATTCCATCCCCGGGGTCATGCGGATCGTCCACCTGTCGCGAAGCCCGCGCCGCTGGAGAGCATTCCAATTCCATTAAATGATCAGGAATGAAAGTAAATTTAACAGCCTGTTTGCTCAAATGTCGGATGGTTGCGGCCTCAAAAGGAGGGCTTATGAATACGCGACTGAAGACTGCTCTGATTATCGCCGTTGCCACCGCCATCGGCTCCGCTACCGTCGGCGCGAACGCAGCGTTTGCTGCGTCGCAAACTCCCTGGTGTGCAATCAACCATGTTCCGTGGTTTCTGCCCTGCAAGTAAGTCGACACTGACGTCGTCCGCGAGGCGTCATCTGGAGAAAAGAAAGGGTCGCTCATCTCGAGCGACCCTTTTTTGCTGCTTCACGACTGGCAATTGAAATGTGGGTCATCTTTTCGATGACCCCATCAGGCGGGACATTTGTCCACATCTGGTCGCGATCCCTCGCCCTGAACCGCATTGCGGACAAGAGGATCGTCGGGTCGAAGGGCCGTTCTAGGCGCCGGGACTGACGGCTTCGAGATACCGATTCATCTTTTCGAGGCCCTGCGGACTGAGGCTCACGAAGAATCTTCGGCTGTCGAGCGGGTCCTGCGACCGACACACTAGCCCATGACCCTCAAGGGCTTTCAGCCAACGGATGGCCGTGCTGAGAGGCACCGACGAGGCCGCGCAGACACTCGTCACACAGGCGCGCTGTTGAGCCAGGTGCGCGCAATATAGGTCCAACAACATATCCCAGGCGGGCTCGGCGAATAGGCTGTCGCTGAAGAAGGAACTGCGCACATTACGCTCACCGATCATTCGGCGAGCACGCGCCCCGGCGGGTGTGTCGTCCGTGGTAATCCGGAGCGTTCCGTTCCGGCGAGCAAGGCGTTTTGTATCGGCATCTACGAACGCCTCGTCGGCTGGCTGGCGCCGCAATGCCGTCTCGACTGCATCGGGCTTAAGCATATCCTACTCTCCGGGCTATGGCGAACTGGGTGCCTCCGTAGCTACTTAACGCGGAGCTTCGGCATTTCACCGTTCCATCCATACGTCTGAACTTATTGATTATTTGCATAATAACTAAAGTTAGGTCGCCTCAATTATGGCGAATCGGAAGCGTTCTTGAAATAAGCTCCGACGGACACCCCCAACATTGCCGACCATTTGGCCCAGGAAGCATCGGATAAACTGAACTTGGGGGAGTTGATTTTCACGTACACATGTTGAAAGCCTGCCGTCGCCGGAGGCTCGGTTCGGCGCTCGCATTGCGGAGAGAATAGTGTCTGTCAGGGGGGAAGAAGAGAAAGCGCGGCTGCTCAAGGCTTCGGAATATGTTAGGTCCGCGATCACTATTCTGGACACGGCGGGTGCGCCGGAAGACATCGCGGCTCACCTGGATTTGGCAGCGGAGCGGATTCGAGACTTGATGGGAGATCATTCGCGTCGATCCAACGGATCTGACGACGATTCCGAAAGGATGGTTAGTTCCGGCTGATCATTCGAATCGACGATCCGTACTCCGTTCACTTCTGTCGCTGCGGGTCGCTCGCACAGGGTCTGCGACATTCGGATTTTGCCTTCATCCCGACGCCGCAGCACCTTCGGTCACTCCCCAGCGCTTCAGCCAGCTTGTCAGCTGTCCGAGCTGCAGAAGGTCGTTGAAGAGAATACCGACACGGTCTCCATCAACCCACCGTACCTGCCCGGAAATTTTTGGGAGGTCCGGTATCATGATCTCGACTGGGCCTGACGGCGGCACATCAGCTCGCGGAACAATCATGGCTCCGGCCGGCGAGATGTTGACCAAGGCGCAGCGGTACAACTTCGAGTCACATCGCAGCCGCACATCGCATTGTGACTGAATGCGCGGCAAGCGCCGACGCCCAAGCTCGGCGCCGCCGAAGCGCAAGACAGCAGAGGCCGGGAGCGGATTGGTGAGGTGAACTCCGATCAAGTTGCCGTCAGTCCAGACCACCTTTCCGTCAGCGGTACACTCGTCCGGAACTCGGATGCACACGTGATTTCCAGCGTCGATGGGAACGAACACCCGGGCTTGGATACCCTGGGATGAGATGTTCGTGATCCGGCAAAGTTGCGTGTTCCCAGATGACTGGAGCGCCGCCATTCGCAACACCGACGTAGCGCGATTTTCAGCCCGCCGACCCTGCGCGACCTGGGCTTGGTGTACCTTCGGCTCGATGTTTCGTTTCGGCATTGTTCACATCTCCGTTGGTGCAGAGATGTGCCGACTACCTTCCCGGCAGGTAAAACATACTTCCAGAATTGCACTTATATATCGTCTGCAACAAGGTGCGCTAAGCCGGCGAGAAAGCGCGGAAGCGTGCCATTTTGCTAATCAAAATATGGGACTTAAGTCCCAGAATGTGGGTGGAGGCCCGAGCCGGAATCGAACCGGCGTGCAAGGATTTGCAGTCCTCTGCGTAACCACTCCGCCATCGGGCCCCGGGGAGAGGCGGTGCTTTGACGCGAGGGGGCGCCAAGGGTCAAGCCCTGCCGTTCGTGGCCGGCCCTTTCGATGAATGAAGGTTGGCGCGCCCGGCGCCGCCCGATAATGAGCCCCTTGAAGCCCCACTGTATTATTGGCATATAACAGCTATGACCGTCCAAAGTCCGATCCCCGATTTTGCCGCCGCGCGTGAGGCGATGGTCGAAAGCCAGCTGAGGCCGCAGGGCGTCACCGACCCCGCGGTGCTCCTCGCCATGGGCCGGGTCGAGCGCGAGCGCTTCCTCCCCGGCTACACCCGGCCGCTCGCCTATGTCGATCGGGCCGTGGCCATCGGCCCGGGCCGCTTCCTCTCTGCTCCTGCGGTGCTCGGCCAGCTCCTGACCCAGATGATGGCCGAGCCCGGCCAGCGCGCGCTGGTGATCGGTGCCGGGGCCGGTTATTCGGCGGCGGTCCTCGGCGACGTCGGCCTCGACGTCATCGCGCTCGAAAGCGATCCGGGGCTTGCCGCGGCGGCGAAGGAAAATGGCATTGCCATCGTGCAAGGACCGCTCGAGCGCGGCTATCCGGCTGGCGCTCCCTACGACTATATCCTGATCGACGGCGCCGTCGAGATCGTCCCCGATGCGATTGTCGACCAGCTCGCCGACGGCGGCCGGCTTGGCGCGGCGCTTATCGACCGCGGGATCACCCGCCTGGTCGTCGGGCGCAAGGTAGGCGGCGCCTTCGGGACGCTGTCCATCGGCGATGCTGGCGTTCCCTCTCTGCCCGGCTTCAATCGGCCGAAAGCCTTCATCTTCTAAGGATCCGGCGTGCTTCGACCTCTCATTTCCGCTTCCCTCGTTGCTGTGCTGATGGGCGGCACAGCGTCGGCCGACACGCTGCGCGAAGCGCTGGTCTCCGCCTACCACACCAATCCGACGCTGACCGCCCAGCGCGAGACCTTGCGCGGGACCGACGCGACCGTTGCGATCGCGAAGGCTGCGGGCAGGCCGCAGGTAAGCGCCAACGTTGGCGTCAATCGCGCGATCACTCAAAGTGGAATTCTCGTCACCGCCGGGAAGGGGCCAAACCTCTCGGTCGAAGGGACGATCAGCTATCCGCTGTTCAACGGGGGGTCGGTCCGCAACTCGGTCCGCGCCGCTCAGACGCGGGTTGAAGCTGGACGCGCCACGCTCCAGGCGGTCGAGGGCGATGTCTTCACCCAGGCGACAACGGCCTACATGGATGTGATCCGGGACCGGGCGATCGTCGAACTCAACCAGAACAACGTGAAGGTCCTGGAGACCAACCTGCAAGCGACGCAGGACCGGTTCCAGATCGGCGATCTTACCCGCACCGACGTCGCCCAGTCGGAAGCCCGATTGCAGCTCGGCCGGGCCCAGCTGGCGCAGGCGCAAGGCACGCTGACCGCGAGCGAGGCGACCTATCGGCAGGTCATCGGTCATGCGCCCGGCGTTCTTGCGCCGCCACCCCCGCTGCCGCCGTTCCCCGCCTCGGCCGATGAAGCGGTGCGGATCGCCCTTGCCGGCAATCCCGATCTGGTCGCGATCAGCCGCCAGGCGATCGCCGCAGGCTACGACGTCGACGTCGCCCGCGCCAGCCGGCTTCCGACCCTCTCGGCGCAGGCGACCGGCGATTATGTCGATAACCTGGCTCGGAACAGCCCAACGGGTTTCCCGAACACAGGCACCCAGACAACCATCGGCCTGGGCGCCAACATCCCTATCTTCCAAGGGGGACTGCCCGCGGCCCGGATTCGCCAGGCCCAGGCGCAGCAGGGCCAGACGCTCGAACAGGTCGTGGGCACCGAGCGCGCGGTGGTTCAGGCCGCGCGCGCCGCCTTCGCCAACTACGACGCGTCGCAGCGTGCGATTCAAGCACAGACTGTCGCGGTGCAGGCGAACGAGCTGGCACTGGAGGGCAACCGGGCCGAGCAAAGCGTCGGTACCCGAACGATCATCGAAGTTCTGAACGCCGAGCAGGATCTTCTGAACTCCCAGGTGGCTCTGGTGACCGCCAGGCGCGACGCCTACGTCGACGGCTTCACCCTGCTCAATGCGATGGGTCAGGCGCAGGCACAGGATCTCGGGCTGGATGGCGGCCCACTCTACGATCCTCTCGGCAACTACAGGCGGGTCGCAAACAACTGGAACGACTGGGCCAGCGACCCTCGCCATCCGACCGTCGCCACGCGAACAGTATCGCCGGAGGAGATGCCGGCCAACCCGATCGTAAAGCCGCAGATCGACTCCGCGCGGATCGATACGTCGGCGCCCGCAAGTCCGACGGCTGCCCCTCGGGCGCCGCCTACCGGGACGGTCCCACCGCCCGCGAACTCACCCGAACGCGGCTGAGTGCGACTTGGGCGTGACTCTGCCGCGCCATTGAAGCTATCGTCGACAGCCATGCAGACGCCCGGCCGCGAACCCTCGATGGAAGACATCCTCGCTTCGATCAAAAAAGTGATCGCCGAGGAGAAGGGCCTGCGTACGACGGTTCGGCCCGCCGATTCTGACGCGGATGAGGCGGAAGAGGCCGACGACGACATCCTTGAGCTCAACGAGCCGCTCGCGCCGGCCGCCGACCTCGGGCCGCCGCTGATCGACGAGCATGCCGCGGGCAAGAGCCGTCAGGCGCTCGAACAGCTTCAGACCGTCGCGGCGACCGTGCCGCCGCCGCCCCCGATCAACCCCCTGGAGGAGATCATCCGCGAGATGCTCCGTCCGATGCTCAAGCAATGGCTCGACGAGCATTTGCCGCAGATGGTCGATGAGCATGTGAAGCGCGAGATCTCGCGGATCACCGGACGGCCGCTGTAGTTCTTGCACCGAAGCGTGGCTTTGCTACGCCTGCGCCCATGACCAAAATCTCCCTCCTCGCCGCCGGGGCGATTTCCTTTGCGGCTTCGCCCGTTGCCGCGCGTCCGATGACGGCCGTCGATCTCCAGTCGATGCATCGCCTCGGCTCGCCCGACGTGTCGCCGGACGGCCATTGGGCCGCGTTCACCGTCTCCAGCACCGATTGGGCCAAGAACAAGCGCGTCAACACGCTCGAGCTGCTCGATCTCTCGAGGGCAGGGGCGCAGCCGCAGCCGATTTCTGGTGCCGAAAAGGGTCACGATCCGGCGTTCGGTTCGGACGGCTCGCTGTGGTTCCTGATGCCGGTCAGCGACCAGGACCAGCTGTTCCGGATGACGATTGGCAGGGCGCCGGTGCAGGTCAGCAACTTCAAGGGCGACATCGGTGGCTTCAAGGTCGCGCCGTCGGGCGATCGAGTCGTCGTCTGGGCCGACCGCGACTTGAAATGCCCCGACCTCAATTGCGCCAGCGTCATCGAGGCGAAGGCGATCGGCTCCGGCCGCACCTACGATCAGCTGTTCGTTCGCCATTGGGATACGTGGGAAGTGCCGGGCGTCCGCTCGCGCCTGTTCGGTTTCACTGTCGAGGGGGGCAAGCTGGCGGGTCCCGGCCTGGCACTGACGGACAAGCTCGTCGGCGACGTTCCATCGAAGCCGTTCGGCGGCGGCGAGGAGATCACTTTCTCGCCTGACGGGCGCACGGTCTTCTTCGCGCTGCGTGAGGCGGGGCGGACCGAAGAGCTGTCCACCAACCTCGATATCTTTGAAATTTCGGAGAACGGCAGCAGGCAACCGGTCAACCTCACCGCCGCGAACAAGGCGACGGATAATTTGCCGACCATGTCCCCCGACGGACGCACGCTCGCTTACGTCGCGATGGCGCGGCCGGGCTACGAGTCCGACCGCCAGGTGCTGATGCTCCGCGATCTCGCCAGCGGCAACGTGCGGCCGCTGACGCAAGGCTGGGACCGCTCGGTGGGATCGATCGAATGGGCCAAGAACGGCCGGAGTTTGCTGGTGACCGCCGACGACACGCTCGAAGTGCCCGTGTTCCGGGTCGACGCGGCGAGCGGGCAAGTCACGCGCCTGACGGCCGACGGCGCGTTCGGCAACGTGCATGCGCTTCCCGGCGGCGGCTTGATCGCGACGATGAACAGCATCCGAGGGCCGGACGATCTTTATCGAATTGACGGTACGCGGGTGAGCCAGCTCACCAACCTCAACGGCGCGTTGCTCGCTCAGCTCGATCCGATGACTTTCACAAAGTTCAACTTCAAGGGCGCGAACAACGACACGGTCTGGGGCTGGACTCTGAAATCAACGCTTCAGTCAATCGCCGTGGCCACTTGCACAGGACCGGTGGAAGGTAGCGCTTCGTGCCCAGCTCCTACCACTCCTCCAGGCAATGTCTTTCCGATCTCCTTCCTCGTCCACGGGGGCCCGCAGGGCAGCTTCAACGACAGCTGGTCCTACCGCTGGAACCCGCGGCTGTTCATCGCGCCGGGCTACGCGGCGGTCAGCGTCGATTTCCATGGGTCTACGGGCTACGGGCAGGCCTTCACTGACGCGATCCACCAGAATTGGGGCGGCTGGCCGCTGACCGACCTGAAGCTCGGCCTCGCCTACGCCGTCGCTCACGACCCGGACCTCGACGGTAGCAATGCCTGCGCGCTCGGCGGTTCTTACGGCGGCTACATGATGAACTGGATCGAGGGAAATTGGCCCGACCGGTTCAAGTGCATCGTCCAGCACGACGGCGTCTTCGACGCCCGCGCCATGGCCTTTGAGACCGACGAATTGTGGTTCGACGAATGGGAGCATGGCGGGCACCCATATTACGAGGCGCCGGCCGAGTTCGAGAAATGGAACCCCGTCAACTTCGTCCAGAACTGGCGCACCCCGCAGCTAGTCGTCACCAGCGAGCACGACTTCCGAATCCCGTACACGCAAGGGATCGCCGCCTTCACCGCGCTCCAGCGCCGCAACATCCCGTCGCGCTTGCTGGTCTTCCCCGACGAGACCCATTGGGTGCTGAAGCCGAAAAACTCGGTGCAATGGTATCATGAGGTGTTTGGGTGGGAGCAGCAGTGGCTCGGGCAGGGACAGCCAGTGCCGAATGCCGTTCCGGCCAGTGAGACGCAGGCGGCGCGCGGCGAGCGGGGAGAATAGCTCCTCCCCGAGCAAGACTCAGGGAGGAGCTTGGCGGTTGATGCTTCTCCACCCCCCCGCTAACCGCTCGGCCTGATGAGCGAGCTTCCCAAGACATTCGATCCCAGGAGCATCGAGGAGCGCTGGTACGCGCACTGGGAGTCGCGTGGGCTGTTCCGGCCCGACCGCCCGAACGAGCAGCCGTGGACGATCGCCATGCCGCCGCCCAACGTCACGGGCTCGCTTCACATCGGCCACGCGCTCGACATCACGCTCCAGGATGTGCTCACCCGTCGCGAGCGGATGCTCGGCAAGGATGCGTTGTGGGTGGTCGGTACCGACCATGCCGGCATCGCGACCCAGATGGTGGTCGAGCGGCAGCTCGACCTAGAGCAGAAGAAGCGCACCGACCTTGGTCGCGAGGCCTTCCTCGAACGCGTCTGGCAGTGGAAGGAAGAAAGCGGCGGCCAGATCACGCAGCAGCTCCGCCGCCTCGGCGCCTCGTGCGACTGGTCGCATGAGCGCTTCACCATGGATGCCGGCTTTTCGAAGGCGGTGACCCGCGTGTTCGTCGAGCTGTGGAAGCGCAAATTGCTCTATCGCGACAAGCGGCTGGTGAACTGGGACCCGCGCTTCCAGACGGCGATCAGCGATCTCGAAGTCGAGACCACGGACGTCCCCGGCAAGTTCTGGACGCTGAGATACCCGCTGGCGGACCCCCGATCGGGGCCGGGGGCAGGCTCTCGCGGCGCGATCGAGGTCGCGACGACCCGGCCCGAGACGATGCTCGCCGACATGGCGGTCGCGGTGCATCCGGAGGACGCGCGCTACACCGCGCTCATCGGCCAGCAGATCAGGCATCCGATCACCGGGCGGTTGATCCCGATTGTCGCCGACGAGCATGCCGATCCGGAACTGGGCTCGGGCGCGGTCAAGATCACGCCGGGCCATGACTTCGACGACTTCGAGGTCGGGAAGCGCGCGGGCATCAAGCCCGCCGACATGCTCAACATGTTCGATGGACAGGCGCGGGTCGTTCAGACGTTCGACGGCCTGATCCCGACGGAATTGCTGGGCCTCACGCGCGACGAGGCCAGGACGAGGGTGGTCGAGCTGCTCGAAGCCGAGGGCGCGCTGGTCCGGGTCGAGGATCGAGTCATCCCGACCCCATTCGGCGACCGCTCCGGGGTCGTGATCGAGCCGTGGCTCACCGACCAATGGTATGTCGACGTGAAGCCGCTCGCCGAAAAAGTGATCGCCGCGACCAAGTCCGGCGAGATCAGGATCGTCCCCGAAAGCTGGTCCAAGACCTGGTTCAACTGGCTGGAGAACATCCACCCCTGGTGCGTCTCGCGCCAGCTTTGGTGGGGCCATCAAATACCAGCCTGGTACGGACCACTGAAGCAGTCGAATGGTTCACTGGTCGAGGGCCTGAACCAGCGACAGGTATTTGTGGGAGAGTCTGAGGACGATGTCCGCGCGCAAGCTACTGATTATTATGGCCCTAACTACGTCATTCAGTTTTCTAAGGAGCCAGCGTTCAGCTTTGCGGGAGGCCAGCTTAGCGTTGTAATTGAAGCCTCAAATCAGAATATTTGTTACCTTAAGCGGGATCCAGACGTCCTCGACACCTGGTTCAGCTCGGCCCTGTGGCCCTTCGCCACGCTCGGCTGGCCGGAAGAAAGCTCCTCCCCCCCTGTGGGGGAGGATGCGCAAGGTGCGGATGTCCCCCGGACATCCGCAGCCTTGTCTGGGGGACAAGGCGACCTTGCGCATGGTGGGGGGCGCGACGCGTCTGCGTCGCAAGAGACTCATTCAGCCGCGGACGCGGCTGGCCCCCACCCCAACCCCTCCCCACGAGGGGGAGGGGCGAATAGCGACCTCGCCCGCCACTACCCCAACGACGTCCTCATCTCCGGCTTCGACATATTGTTCTTCTGGGACGCGCGGATGGCGATGCAGGGCCTCGAATTCATGGGCGAGGTGCCGTGGCGCACGCTCTACCTCCACGGCCTGGTCCGCGACGCGCAGGGCCAGAAGATGTCCAAGTCGAAGGGCAACACCGTCGACCCGCTCGGCCTGATCGACAAGTACGGCGCCGACGCGCTGCGCTTCACGCTGGCGGCGATGGAAAGCCAGGGCCGCGACATCAAGCTCGATGAGAA
>Ga0157369_10005825_pt1 | contig 14330 bp, 14 predicted proteins | sample C25metaG_FD_113461 | JGI IMG/M metagenome (GOLD analysis project Ga0157369, IMG submission 113461) | Corn rhizosphere microbial communities from Kellogg Biological Station, Michigan, USA - C2-5 metaG | ecosystem: Host-associated > Plants > Roots > Rhizosphere > Soil | place: USA: Michigan...
ATCCGCTGGTGCTTCACCTTGACCCACGCCGGCGAACGCCGTCCGGGCTGGTAGACCGAATCGAGCCGCTTGCACACCACACCCTCGAGCCCGGTCTCGAGGCTGGCCCGCATCGCGTGCGCCGGGTCGCCCTTGAACGCCGGCGGCACCGCCAGGCATTCGCCGGAGATGTCGAGTTGGTCGAGCAGGTCACGCCGGTTCGCATAGGGAACGCTCAACACGTCCTTGCCGTCGATGCGCAACACGTCGAACAGCAGGTAGTTCACGGGAATGCCGCTGCGCAGCTTGGCCACCTTGGCCGGGTCGGCCACGTGCATCCGTGATTGCAGCAGGCCGAAATTGGGCCGCCCGTCGTCGTCCATCGCAACGATCTCACCGTCGAGGACGACGTCGCAGTTCACCGCGCGCGCAAGCACGTCGAGCTCGGGATAGGACACGCTGACGTCGCGATCGTTGCGGCTGAAGACGCGCACCTTCGAGCCCGACACGTAGGTGACAGCGCGCACGCCGTCCCACTTCATCTCGGCGGCCCACTCATCAACGCGCACGGTCGGCAGCTCGCCGGGAACGGCGAGCATCGGTTTGATCAGCGCGTCGGCTGTTGCTGCCACGAATCGGATCTTCCCAGCCACCCGCGGTTGAGACTGGGCGGTCGGTCAGCCGGCGGTTTCGGCGGGCGGAAGGCCGGCGATCGCGTCGTCCCACGCGCCCGGCCACATCTTCAAGAGTTGCCGGTCGCGGTCGAGCGCAGCCTGCAGGAAGTCGGGCAACTGCCAGCCACTGCTCACGCCGGCCTGGAACATGGCAACCCTGGCCTCGATGACCTCGTCGGCCAGCCGCTCGACCTCTTCCGGCGGAGCGCCGTGGCGCTCGGCGTACTCAAGCTCGGCGGTAGCGTCGCGCCAACGCTGGCCAGCAATCTCCGGATCTCCGGCCGGCTGCGGTCCCGCTGACAACTGCCGCCACCTCCCTCTTTCTTCCCGGTCAGTCTGCCTGCGGGCGAAATGGGAGCGCATCATCCGAATGTCCATAGACGGTTAACTGATGGGGCGGTTTGCGTTGCACCCGCTCGGCGTAATGGCGTCTGCATAGGGCCACCGGCGCTGCCTTACCGATCTCCGGCCCGCGCGGCTGCAATCATGTACGGCGAAGCCAGTGAATGAAGTTCACCGAACAGCCGACCCGTCACGAAGGACGACCGCGATGGCGCAGAAGATCTCATACAACTTGGTCGACGATCTCGACGGCGGTAAGGCTGTCGAGACGATCATCTTCGGCCTCGACGGGCAGACCTATGAAATAGACCTCGGGAAGCGCAACGCCGACCGACTGCGCGCCGTCTTGACGCCGTACGTCGATGCCGGTCGCCGCATGGTCAAGACCGCTGGCCGCGGCCGTTCGCGGCTGGTGGTGCAGCGGCGGGTAGACGTCGCCGCCGACCCGCGCGCCGTCCGTGCCTGGGCGCGCGCGAACCGGATCACCGTGCCCGAGCGCGGGCGCATTCCTGCCGCAGTCATCGAGCAGTATCGCGCGGCCGGCCACTGAACTCGGCCGACCTTTCTGTCAGCTGCCGCAACACCGGCAACGCCTTCCTGATCGCGGCCAGCGACGCAGCATCGAGCGCGCCCAGCCGTGCGGCCAGCAACGTGGTGCGCTCGTCGGCGGCCTGACCGACGAGTTCGCGGCCGTGCTTAGTGAGCTCGATGAAGGACGACCTCGCATCAGCCGGGTCGCGAGTGCGATCGACCAACCCGGCCTGCTCGAGGATGTCGACGCCTCGCGACATGGTCGGCGCGGCCACGCCTTCGCGCGCGGCCAGTTCGTTCAGCCGTAACGCGCCGCACTCGTCGATCGTGGTGAGCGCCGAGAGCTGGGACGGCGTGAGCCCGCCGCGCGCGCCTCGCGTCTGACGACCTAACCGGCTCATTGCCACCCGCAACTCCGTCGCGATCGCGAGAAGCTGCTCGTCGGACGTGGATTCCGAAATCATCGCGCCCTCCTGACCGCCGCGTCGGCGGCGTCCATCCGGCTCGCCGCAGCTCTGGCATCTGCGGCGGCATCTGCGGCATCGTCGTGCACGTAGCGGCCGCCGCGCAGCAGCGACGCCACCGCGCCGACCAGCGACATCACGATCGCCATCGTGAACACGATGACCAACCCGTGGTGGAACGGCCCGGAGATCAACGAGGGAAAGAACGTCTTTCCGGTCAGTGTCTGCGCATCGGACGCCGGCAAGGACGCGAGCGTGTGTGCGCCGAGCAGGCTCTGCACCGGGTTGTACCCGAGGAACGCGGCAAAGAGACTCCCCACGGGAGGCGCATTGCCGATTTTCGTCGCGATGTCCGCAGAGACGCCGTGCGCTTCCAGGCCGCTGGTCAAGGTGTGCGGCAGCGTGGCGGCAAGCCCCACGATCATCAGCGAGAAGAAGACGCCGATCGACAACGACGTGCCGGAGTTGAAGAACGTTGCGCGCATGCCGGACGCCGCGCCGCGCTGGTGCGCCGGCACGCTGTTCATGATGCCGGTGGTGTTCGGCGCCGAGAACAATCCCGACCCGATGCCGTTGACCACGAGCAGGAGCGCGAAAAGCCAGTAGGGAAAGTCCGTCGGCAAGAAGGCGAAGCCGACGAAGCTTGCCGCGACCACAATCAGGCCACCGGTTGAGAATGTGCGGGCCCCGAACCGGTCTGACAGGTATCCCGACAACGGCCCGGCGACGAGAAAGGCGGCGGTCAGCGGCAGCAGGTAGATGCCGGCCCACAACGGAGTGTCCTGATAGTTGTAGCCGTGCAGCGGCAGCCAAATGCCCTGCAGCCAAATGATCAGCATGAACTGCAGGCCGCCTCGTGCCACGGAGGCGAGTAGACCCGCGAGATTTCCGGCGCTGAAGGGCTTGATGCGAAACAGCCGCATCGCGAACATCGGCTGCGCGACCTTGGTTTCCACGACGCCGAAGATGACGAGCAGCACCCCGCCGCCGATGAGGCCGGCGAGCACCCACGGATTCGTCCAGCCCATGTCCGACGTGCCGTACGGCTGAATGCCGTAGGTGATTGCGGCCAGGACGGCGGTGAGCCCGACCGCGAACAGCGCGTTACCCCACCAGTCGATGCGAGCCGGACGCCGCGCACTCGTCTCGTGCAGGCTCTTGTACGACCAGATCGTGCCCAGCAGCCCGAACGGCACCGAGACGAAGAACACCAGCCGCCAGTCGACCTCAGACAGCAGGCCGCCCGCGATCAGGCCGATGAAAGACCCGGCGAGGGCGGCCACCTGGTTGATGCCCATCGCCATGCCGCGTCGGTCAGCGGGAAAGGCATCGGTGAGGATCGCCGTCGAATTAGCGAACAACATCGCGGCGCCGACGCCTTGTACAACGCGCCACAGGATGAGCCACAGTGCGCCGCCACCGGCATGTAGCGGGTCGGCCGCAAGGGCGATCGAGCCGATCGTGAAAACCAAAAAGCCGATGTTGTAGATCCGCACGCGGCCATAGATGTCGCCGAGCCGGCCGAGCGTGACGACGAGCACCGCCGTGACGACCAGGAACCCCATCAACACCCACAAGAGGTAGCTGACGTTGCCCTGCGAAAGCGGATCGAGATGGATACCGCGGAAGATCGCCGGTAGCGAGATGATCACGATGGAAGAGTTGATCGTCGCCATCAGCATGCCGAGCGTCGTGTTCGAGAGCGCAACCCACCGGTAGTGCGGATGCTCGGCGCCTACCGCGTAACGGTTCAACCGTGAGGCAGCTGGCTCGGCCACGTACGTCTCCCTGGGCCGTCGGGGCAGTCGTTCGTAGAAGTTCGTTAGCGTCAACTAACGAACTACCCAGCTTATGCCGAGCGAACGCCGAGGTATCGCCAGATGCTCGGCTCCCGAATACGTGGTCGCCGTCGATGGCCTAGCCTGGGTTGAAACCGGAGGTACACCGCCATGCCATTCGACCTCAGCGTCACGAAGCTGCTGCTGCTGGGTCTTATCGCCATGATCGTCTTCGGCCCCGACAAGCTGCCCCAAGTAGCGCGCGATGCCGGCCGCATGCTGCGTCAGTTGCGAGGTTTCGCGCAGCAGGCCCGCAGCGACCTGAAGTCTGAGCTCGGCGACACGGTCGGCGACTTCGACATCGCCGACCTCAACCCCCGCGCGTTCGTCCGCAAGCACTTGCTCGAAGACGACACCGATGTGCGGACGACGACAGCGACCGCCGCACCGGCAGTCGCACCGCCCTTGCCTGCCGCGCGCAGCGGCGGCCCGGTGCCCTTCGACCCCGACGCGACCTAGCGCGGCGGGGCCAGTCGTGGCCTTCCGTTAGGCATATCGCGGTTAAGAGACCCGGAACTGCCTAACAGTCGAGGCACCAAGCCCTGCGTCAGCAGTGGAACGTGCCGGCGACGTGGATGACCGGCGCCGGAGAGTCGAGGCCCTGCTGAGCATTGCCGTCAACCATTCCTGAGGTAGGGCTATCGAACGACACGGTCGGGGGTTGGACGCTGAGGTAACCGGAGCCGGGATCCTGCCCGACGACGGTCAGGTCGATCACCACGTTGCCGGTCTGCTTGCCCTGCCCGGTGAAGTTGTTGACGTCGATGTGCACCGCGTACGTCGTCCCGCCGATCGTTCCCTCGACGTCATTCAGCACCCACAAGTCGGGATAGGTCGGCGTGCCGCACTCATACTTCGGCCCCTTGACGGGATTGTCGAGGTGGCCGACGGCCGCACCGCTGAACGTGAGGTCGACTTGGGCGGGACCGCCCGGCGCGCCGGAAGCCGAGGTCGTCGGTGAGCTCGAGCCCGGCCCGGTCGGCTGCGATGTCGCGGGCGCGCTCGTCGACGCGGACGTCGACTGCTCCGGCGGTTTTGACGTGTGCTTGGACGACGAGCAACCGGCGACCACCAGGCCGAGCAGAAGGAGCGGCACAGTCCCGGCCCCCATCCGATGGATCCTTCGCATTGCCGCTCCCCGATCCTCGGCGGCCCCCGCCGAACACCACTGATTGTGGTGTTTCAGCGCCCCGATGTCCGCACCGACGCGAGCCTTTCTTCCGCGTCCGCCCATGCTTTGCGCGCCTCCGCAACCGAGACCGCACGAAATCGCAGCGCGGTGCCCGGCCGGGCCTGCGCGACCATCGGGAGATCGGCCGACGCCACGACGGCGATCACCGGATACCCGCCGGTCACCGCGTGGTCGGCGAGCAGCACGACCGGCGCACCGTCGGGTGGCACTTGGATCGCGCCCGCAACCATGCCCTCGGTCGGTGCCTCAGCAGAGCCGACGCGCTCGATCACCGGGCCGGCCAGCCGCACCCCCACGCGATCGGACTGCGGCGACACCACGAAGTCGCTCGCCGTCAGTGCCTCCACCGCAGCGTCAGAAAAGACGCCGGACGACGAGTTGAGCAGCACGCGCACTGGGCGACCGGCATCGGGGAGCACCGACGCAAGAACGTCCGACGGCGCTGCAACCTCCGGCCTGGCGTCGCCCGGACAGCCGATACCGACGACATCGCCGGCCGCGAGCGGCGCCGGGCCGAGGCCCGAGAGCGTGTCGGTCGACCGGCTGCCAAGCGTTTCAGGAACGTCGAAGCCACCGGCCACGGCGATGTAACTGCGCAGCCCGCGAGTTGCCCGACCGAGCTGCAGTGTCTCGCCGGCCGCGACGACGAACGAGCGCCCGAAGTCGACGGAGCGGCCGCCGACGACGATCGGTGCCGGCGCGCCCGTTATCGCCGCCACGGCCGCCGCCTCGAACCGCAATGACGGGCCGAACAGGGTTGTCTCGAAAACCGCGTAGCCATCGGGATTTCCGACCAGCGCGTTTGCTAGCCGCATGCTGAGTTCGTCCGCAGCACCGGAGCGTGGCACGCCGAGATGGGCGAGCCCACGTCGTCCAAGGTCTTGAATCGTCGTACGAAGGCCAGGCTTCTCAACGGCGATCACGGCGTCACGCCTCGACAAAACGCACCGTCCGGCCGGCCGCGAAGGGCGTCGGCGGCGTCGCGGCAACGTCGAACAGCGCCACGTCGGTGCGGCCGATCACCCGCCAGCCACCCGGCGTCGCGCGCGGGTAGACGCAGCAGCGCGATCCGGCGATCGCGACCGAGCCTGCATCGACTCGGGTACGCGGCGTCGCCAGCCGTGGTACGCGCAATGCGGTAGAAAGCCCGTCCAGATAAGCAAAACCGGGGGCGAAGCCCATGAACGCCACGGTGTACTCGGCGCCCACATGATGCGCAATCACGTCGGCAGGCGATAGCCCGGTGATGCTCGCGACGTCGTCCAGATCGGGCCCGTCGTAACGCACCGGCACCACCACTGGCGCCGCAGCCGACTCGACGACATCAGCGGCCGACGCAATCGCGGCGCGCAACGAGCCAGCTGCCGAATCGAGATCGCATGCAGCATCGAGACGCACGAGCACGCTGCGCTCGCCTGGCACGATGTCGACGACGCCCTCGAACCGCGCGGCCGAAATCGCTGCGGCGGCGGCGTGCCGCATTTCGGGCCGGACGTCGAAAAGCAGTGCTGCGTCTCCGACTTGCCGAACCCCGAGATCCTTCATACGACGCCCTTCATACGACGCCGTTCATACGAAGGGCCGCAGCCGGACGCCGGCTTCGGTCAGGGCGTTGCGGATCGCAGCCGCCAGCGCCGCAGCGCCAGGCGTGTCACCGTGCACGCAGATCGAGTCGGCGCGCACCGCCACCCGCGTGCCGTCAATCGCCTCCACGGTGCCGGCGGTCGCCATGGCCACCGCACGCCCCGCAACGATGTCGCGATCGACGATCACCGAACCGGCCACCGTGCGCGGCACGAGAGCACCACCCGGGGTGTACGCGCGGTCGGCGTAGCATTCGCCGACCGCGCGCAGGCCGGCGTCCGCACAAGCCTTGGCCACCGCGGAGCCGGGCAGCGAGAGCACCGGCAGCGCGGGATCGAACCGCCGCACGCCTTCGACCAGAGCGGTTGCCACGGCGAGGTCAGCCGCTGCGCTGTTGTAGAGCGCGCCGTGCGCCTTGACGTAGCGCACCGACGTCCCGAGCGAGCGGGCGATCCCGTCGAGCGCCCCCAGCTGATAGATCACATCGGCCGTGAGCTCGGCGGGCGCGACCGACATCGCCCGTCGTCCGAAGCCTTGGAGGTCGCGATACCCGACGTGCGCGCCGATCGTCACGCTGCGGTGGGCCGCGGCTTGCACCGTACGGGTCATGACAACCGGATCTCCGGCGTGAAACCCACAAGCCACACTCGCGCTGGTGACCAGACCGAGCACGGCGTCGTCGTCGCCGATCGTGTAGGCGCCGAACGATTCACCGACGTCCGCGTTGAGGTCCATCGACCCATCATCCCCGGCCGAGATCGACTACGAAGCCGCCCGGTAGGCTGAGACACGCCAACCGACCACAAGTCGTCGGCCACCGCGAGCAGATTCCCGGGCGTGCAACATCCACCGCCCGCGTCGGCCCGCGCCCGACGCGACACTTTGCGCGGGGCGAGCCGATGAAGGTCAAAGAGATCATGAAGGCGCCGGTCATCACGGCTCGCGTCGACATGCCCGCCGCCGATGTCGCCCAGCTGCTCGTGCAGCACCGCATCAGCGCGGTGCCCGTGCTCGACGCCTCGGGCGCGGTGGTCGGCCTGGTCAGCGAACACGACCTCATCTCGCGCGAGGGTCCGACCGCGACCGATGTCATGTCGCCGGGCATAGTGAGCGTCACCGAAGACGCCGACGTCGACGACGTCCGGCATCTGCTTGTCGACCGCCGCATCAGGCGGGTGCCCGTGCTTTCGGCTGGTCAGCTGGTGGGCATCGTGTCCCGTGCCGACATCGTCGCGCTGATCGCGATGGAGTGGGTCTGCGAGGTGTGCGGCACGCAGGTTCGCGGCGAGCGGCCACCGGCTTCCTGCCCCACCTGCGCGGCCGACACGGTGCGTTTCGTGCACCAACCGCAGCCACCCGGCGCCTGACCGCCGACCCAAACGACGACTCCCGGCGCCCCGAAGGAGACGAACGTGCCACCCGCACAGAAGAAGAAAGCCGCCAGCGCTACCAGCGCTGCGAAGGTTTTCGGCAACGAGCCGCACGAACAGCTGCGCGCTTACTACCGCGAGATGCAGCTGATCCGCCGCTTCGAAGAGCGCGCGGCCGAGATGTACCAGCGGGCAAAGATCGGTGGCTACTGTCACCTCAACCTCGGCGAAGAAGCCACCGTCGTCGGCCTGATGGCCGCGATGCAGCCGCGCGACTATCTGTTCACCACCTATCGCGAACACGGCTACGCGATCGCGCGCGGCATCGAGCCGGGCCGCGTCATGGCAGAGCTTTTCGGGCGGACGACGGGAGTCTCCAAAGGCTGGGGCGGCTCCATGCACCTGTTCGACGTCGAGGCCCGGCTGCTTGGCGGCTACGGCATCGTCGGCGGGCAGATCCCGCCCGCTACCGGGGCTGCGCTCGCGATCGCGTATCGCGGCCCGGGCGGCCCCGAGACCGAGGCGGTGGTGTGCCAGCTCGGCGACGCCACCACCAACATCGGGGCCTGGCACGAGTCGCTCAATCTGGCCGCGATCTGGAAGCTGCCGATCGTCTACGTCGTCATCAACAACCGCCTCGGCATGGGCACGCCCGTCGAGAAGGCGTCCGGCGAACCCGACCTTTACAAGCGCGGTTGCGCCTACCGCATCCCCGGCGTACGGGTCGACGGCAACGACGTTCTCGCCTGCCGCGAGGCAATGAGCGAGGCGTTGCGGCTCGCGCGTGAAGAGCGGCAGCCATCGATCCTCGAGGCCACCAGCTGGCGGTTGCGCGGCCACAGCGTCGTCGACCCTGCGAAGTACCGCACCAAAGAAGAGGTGCAGCGGTTGCACGAACTCGACCCCCTTGCGGCCTACCGCAAGCAACTCATGGATAGCGGGGTCGCGGGCGCTACTGACCTTGCCGCGATCGACGATGAGGTCGAGGCACAGGTCAACGCGATCGTCGAGTTCGCCGACAACTCGCCGAATCCGAGCCCCGATCAGCTCTTCGCACACGCCTACGCGACTCCGGTTGCGAACGCGCCGCACGAGCTGCCCGGCGACCCCCTGATCAGTCTGTAGCGAAAGGCGATTTCGAAGTGGCTGTCATCACGTATCGCCAAGCGCTACACGACACGTTGCGCTCGGAGCTGTTGCGCGACCCGAACGTCTTCTTGATGGGCGAGGAAATCGGCGTCTTCGAGGGCTCGTACAAAATCACGGCGGGCCTGCTCCCCGAGTTCGGGCCGGAGCGCATTCGCGACACCCCCATCGCCGAAGAAGGCTTCGTCGGTGCCGCGATCGGCGCGGCCATGCTCGGCCTGCGGCCGGTCGTCGAAATCATGACGATCAACTTCTCCATCCTCGCGATGGACCAGATCGTCAACCACGCAGCCAAAATCCACACCATGTTCGGCGGCCAGTCGAAGGTGCCGATGGTGATCCGCACACCCGGTGGCGGTGGTCAGCAGCTCGCCGCCACCCACTCGCAGAACCTCGAAGTCTGGTACGCCCACGTGCCCGGTTTGAAGGTCGTCGTCCCGGCTACCCCCGCCGACGCCAAGGGGATGCTGGCGGCGTCGATTCGCGACGACGACCCGGTGATGTTCATCGAGCACCTCGCGCTCTACAACACGAAGGGCGAAGTGCCGGACGGCGACTACGTGACCGAGATCGGCAAGGCGGCCGTGATGAAGGAAGGCACCGACATCACGATCGTGTCGTACTCGCGCATGGCTGCGGTTGCGCTCGATGTGGCCAAGCGGCTCGAGGAAGACGAAGGCGTCTCGGCCGAAGTCGTCGACCTGCGATCGTTGCGGCCACTCGACCGGCACACGATCGTCGAGTCGGTGAAGAAGACCGGCAAGGCGGTCGTGCTCGAAGAGGACTGGCTGTCATACGGCGTCGGCGCCGAAATCGCGGCCACGATCCAAGAAGGCGCGTTCGACTACCTCGACGCTCCGGTGCGGCGGGTCGGTGCGGCTGAGATCCCGTTGCCCTACAGCAAGCCGCTCGAACTCGCCGCGCTCCCCGACGCCACCGCGCTTGTGAAGGTCATTCACGAAACGCTCGACGCCACCCGCTTCCGCGGCTGAAGGAGTTCTCGATGCCCGAAGTCTTCATGCCCCGGCTCTCCGACACGATGCAGGAGGGCACGGTCAGCACGTGGACCAAGAACGTCGGCGACCGCGTCGAAAAGGGTGACGTCCTCGCGGAGATCGAGACCGACAAGGCCACGATGGAACTCGAGGCCTACGACTCCGGTGTGCTCGAGAAAATCCTCGTGGACGTCGGGAAAACCGTGCCGATCGGCGAGGTGATCGCGGTCATCGGTGACGGCTCGGGTGTCGGCAAGGGCAGCGGCAGTGGCGTGGCAGCCGGTGAAGCGACGCCCGCCGCGCCGGCCGCCGACGTGCCGCCCGAGCCGCCGGTGTCACCGATGCCGGGCACGCCGACTGCGGTGCCTACCGGTGGCGCCGTCGAGCCGCCCGCCCCTGTCTCGGTGAAAGAGGCCGCTGCGGGCAGCTGGGCCAACGGCACGGCGCCGGCTGGCCCGATCAAGGCGTCGCCCCTCGCCCGGGCCATCGCCCGCGATGCCGGCCTCGACCTGTCGACCGTTCGCGGCTCTGGGCCCGGCGGTCGCATCGTGCGCGCCGACGTTCAGGCGGCCGTTGCTGCGTTGGGCTCGGGTGTCACGCCGGCTGCGGCCGCACCCACGCCGTCCGCGATTTCAACCGGGCCGGACGTCGAGGAGTTGCCGCTGAACAACGTGCGCCGCATCACAGCGAAGCGGCTCGTCGAAAGCATGCAGCAGGCGCCGCATTTCTACCTGACCAGCGTCGTCGACGCCGACGAGCTCGTCGCGGCTCGTGCGCGCATCAACGCCGGGCTGGCCGCGGTGGCGGGTGATGCCACGCCCGTGAAGGTCAGCGTCAACGACATCGTGGTGAAGGCGGTCGCGTCGGCGCTGCGGGCGCACCCTGAGGTCAACGTGTCGTATACCGGCGAGAAATTGCTGCGATACAGGCGAATTCACGTCGGCGTGGCGGTTGCCCTGCCCGACGGCTTGATCGTGCCGGTGATCCGCGACGCCGACACGCTCACGATCACACAGATTTCGGTGCAGACGCGCGAGCTCGCAGCGCGCGCCCGCGCGGGAAAGCTGAAGCCCGAGGAGTTCACCGGCTCGACGTTCTCGGTGAGCAACCTCGGCATGTTCGGCGTCGACCAGTTCACCGCCGTCATCAACCCGCCCGAGGCGGCGATTCTCGCCGTGGGCGCCACCAAGCAGGAGCCGGTGGTGCGCGACGGCGCGATCGTGGTGGGTCACACCATGCGGGTCACGCTGTCGATTGACCACCGTGCACTCGACGGCGCAACCGCTGCGAAGTTCCTCGCCGACCTCACCGCGTTGCTGGAGAACCCGCTGGCCGCATTGGCGTAGCTGGCGCGGAGCGCGCACGCGGAGCGGCGGGAGGGCTCAGGTGCCGCCGCTGCCGCCAGGGTGGCCGAACTCCCAGTGCCACGGCTCGAACGGGTTGCGCACGGCCCACGCCGGATGCACGAAGCCGTAGGTGCCGGCGTGCTGGGTCATCCAGCGGTACTGCGGCGAGCCGTAGTTCTGCACGCCGCAGCCAAGATCGACCGCGAGGCCCCAGCCGTGGTTGCTCGTGCCGGGCACCGCTGCGAACGACGGCTCCAGGCGGAACAGCCGCACCTGGTCGGCGTAGGGGCGGTAGGCCGCATTGATACACAGCGGGCGGCCGAACGCTCGCGCGTAGGCCTGAGTCATGCGGTTGAAGGCGACCGCGGCGTCAGGCCGCAGCATGCCGCCGCCGATGATGCCGCACAGGTCGGACGCCGGGATGAGCCCGTTCGCGTAGCCACCCCACGCGCCGGACGGGTAACGCCCGCGAACCGAGCAGTTGGCCGGTGCAACGGCGAGGTTGCGCGCGAGCGCCTCGGCTCGCCGGGCGGCGGCGGCACGGGCAGCCGCGTCACGCGCGGCCTTGGCTTTGGCCGCCCGCTCAGCCGCCAACCGCGCCTGCTCCTTTTGATAGGCGGCCTCGGCGGCCTGCAGCCGGGCCGCGGCCTTCGTCGCCGTGTCCTGGAGCGCCTTGACCTGCTGGCTCATGGACTTCTGCAGCGCAGCAGCCGCGGCGACGTTTTGGGCAGCGGTCGCGCGCAAGACCTTGGCCTGCTGTCCATCGACGGCCACCTGGCGCAACGCCTCCGTGCGGCTGGCGTTGGCGAACTTCAGCAGCGCCGCGCCCTGCACCGACTGCTGTATGTCGACGTCGGACAAAAGCCGCGTCGTGACGTCGGGCATCGGGTTCTCGTACAGGTCACCCGCGAACTGCCCGATCTCGCGGCGAAGATCGGCAAGCTTGGCGTCGAGCTTGGCCGCGGCCGCGTTGGCGGCAGACGCCTTCGCCTGCAGCTGTGCGAGCTTGGCCCTTGCGGCATCGAGCTTCTTCGCGCCCGCGGAGAGCTGTGCCTGCACAGCGGCGGCATCGGCCCGCATGGCCGCGAGCTGCTGGACCGTCGGCACGTCGGGCGCGCTGGCCGCGAAGGCCGATGGAACGGCAAGCGCCGGTAACAGCGAGAACGCAGCCGCCAGAGCAAGCGCTGCCGGGATCGACGGATGCCGAAGACCGCGTTTGCGGCGGCGGGTCAACGGGCGACGAAAGATCACGGGCTGGCTGTTCTCCGGTGTGCGGCGGCGGTCGGCTGGCCGCGATGCTACCGGCCGTCGTCAACGCCGCCCGGGAGAAGCGCCGAACATAGTCAGGAAGAGAAGGCGAATTAGCCGAACGGGTGGGCTGCGCACGCGTGCAAGGCGAGGCTGTGATCAGGTCAACACCCCCATGCGCAGCCGTTATCGCGCGCCGCCCGGTAGCCTGGATGGTCGACCGGTCGGTGCGTTCTCCTCGCCCGAAGATCCGCCCATCGGCCGGTAGGTCAACCCACACACCATGACGGGCGTCGACCCGTCGGCACAGTCGAAGAGGCGATCGCCGCGGTGTCCTCCACATCCGCCACCCCAGCCCATCCATTCGCCGGATTCGGTGCGAACGAGTGGCTCGTCGAGGAGATGTATCAGCAGTACCTGAAGGATCCCGCCTCGGTCGACAAGGCGTGGTGGGACTTCTTCTCCGACTACGCGGGCGGGGAGACGTCGCGCGAACAAGCCGCGCCCGCCGCGTCGGCACCCGCGGCTCCGACGGCCGCGACCGCCGCGACGGCCGCGCCGGCGGCACCGCTCGCGCCCAGCGCCGCCGGCGTCGACAAGGCAGCCGAGGCCGCCAGCCGCCCGGCGTCGCCCGCGGTGCCACAGCACTCGGTCGCGGCTCAGGCGAGCGGCGGCGATGGCCGTGCTGCACCGGCCACCGCGCCACGGCCTGCTGCGCCGCGTCCCCAGGCCCCGGAGGCGACGTCCGCACCCTCAAGGCCTGAACCCCCAAGGCCCGAACCGCACGACGAGACACTCCCGCTGCGCGGCGCGGCGGCCCGCACCGTCGCCAACATGGAGGCGAGCCTCGCGCTGCCTACGGCGACGAGCGTGCGCGACATCCCGGCAAAGCTGCTCGCCGACAACCGGCTGGTGATGAACAACCACCTGCGGCGCGGGCGAGGCGGCAAGCTCTCGTTCACCCACATCATCGGTTACGCCGTGGTGAAGGCCGCGGTGGCGTTGCCAGAGATGAATGCTGCGTTCGTCGAGGTCGACGGGAAGCCGAGCGTCGTGCGCCACGGCAACGTCAATCTCGGGCTCGCCATCGACCTGACCAAGGACGACGGCACGCGGCAGCTCCTCGTGCCGAACATCAAGGCTGCGCAAAGCCTCGACTTCGCACAGTTCTACGCGGCGTACGAAGACATCATCCGGCGGGCCCGCAGCAACAAGCTGACCACCGACGACTTCGTCGGCACCACGATCACACTCACCAACCCGGGCACGCTCGGCACCGTTCACTCGGTGCCTCGGCTGATGCCGGGCCAGGGCTGCATCGTCGGTGTGGGCGCGATGGAATACCCAGCACAATTCCAAGGAGCGTCAGGCGAGACGCTCGCCCGGCTCGCGGTGAGCAAGGTCATGACTGTGACGTCGACCTACGACCACCGGGTGATCCAGGGCGCGCAGTCGGGCGAGTTCCTCCGCGAGATTCACCGGCTGCTGCTCGGCGAAAACGGCTTCTACGACGACATTTTCCGGGCGCTGCGCATCCCCTACGAGCCGGTGCGCTGGGTGCAAGACGTCGTCTCGACGCACGACGACGAAGTCGGCAAGCCAGCGCGCATCATCGAGATGA
>Ga0157369_10005827_pt1 | contig 14328 bp, 11 predicted proteins | sample C25metaG_FD_113461 | JGI IMG/M metagenome (GOLD analysis project Ga0157369, IMG submission 113461) | Corn rhizosphere microbial communities from Kellogg Biological Station, Michigan, USA - C2-5 metaG | ecosystem: Host-associated > Plants > Roots > Rhizosphere > Soil | place: USA: Michigan...
AAGCATTAAGATAATGTTTTTTCTATTTAAAACAAAACCTAAAATTCCAATTGTAAATAAAATTAGTGATAAATTCATTGTGTAAAAATATAAGTTAATGTCTGTTTGTCAAAATACTCTCATATAAGAATCGAACTTAGATGGGAATGCTATATTTCTTTTTTATAAATTTTTTATTGAAAGAAATAGCGGTCGAAAAAAAAGAGAAAAATGGGTGGAAAGTACTATGGAAAACAATATTTATTGCTTCCTTATTTTATTTTAGCAGGCTTTAAGTAGAAAATTTACTCTTCTCCCCTCCTCTCCTCTTTTGCATATTAAATAAAAATTTAATGTGCAGATTCCCACTGATAGTTATGAGCAGGATATGTCGTACAAAGCAGTAAACTTGCATAACAGGATTTATCTATAAAATAAAACAATATTGCTTTCTTATTTTATGGTCTTTAACTAAAAATAATTTTACTCTTATCCCTTTTTCACTATTAAATGGAAGTTTGTACTCCAAATTTTTCAACCGATAGTTATAAGCAGGATATGTCTACAAAGCAGTAACTTTGCATTTCAAGTTTTAGATACAAAATAGCTATAAGAACACGGGTACCATTACAAGCAGTGCATATACAGATAAAGAGAATATAAATGGAAAAATTGTAATAATATATTTAACTATGAAATATGCTGCAAAATATAAAAGGTTAATCGTATTAATATATAATCTATTTTGTTTAGATATGTCTTTTTTTACTAGACTCCCCATTTTTAGGGTCTCTAGCTTGTTGTAGAGATTCCTGAATAGCTCTAGACATATCATCATCCAAACTGCTGTCGTAACAGGATAAAGGTGAATCTTCCGAATCTCTATGAATTTCCTCTACCTTAGCTTTCCCCTTACCTTTACCAGAAACATTTTTATTCTGTCCCTGTTTAGAACTTTCTAAATCAACTTTTTCTGTTTCTGACAGTTCGTCTTCAGAACTTTCTGCAGACGCGAAATAATCGGAAGTTGCACAAGAGTCCGAGGAGTAATAATCACTGATAGAGTGTAATATTCGCTCAAAATACTTGTTAAAGAGATCTTGTACTACTGCATTTCTATAGGATAAAAGACGAGAATCAGTAGTTCTCAAGCTATTTAATTTACTTATATAATCTCTAGCCAAATGATTTGACTGCTGAGCAGTTAATGACACGGAATTATGAATAATAGACATTAGACTAGACTCATTTTCTATGAATTGTTCACGCATTATTTGATAAGCTTTTCTTAGATCAATTATAGTGGTATCTCTTTCATACTCCAAAGCTTCAATAGTGTCACAAGACTCAAAAATAGATCTAATTAAGCTTTCAAAGTGGTCATCTGAAAGTAATGCTCCTCTTAACTCTGAAAGTCTAGACCGGAAAGCAAATCTAGATATATCTTTAAAATATATTTTCTCAAGCACGTCCACAGTACAATTACTAGAACTATCGCTATTATTAGATGAGTTATCACTTATATAACTACTATTATTAGAATCTGTATCAGAACCATCGATTATAAGTGTGTTTACAATTAGATTTTCATTTAGGTTAAGATCTGTTAAAGCTAAAAGCTTATCTTTCTCAATAGAACAATCATAGAAAAATTCTTTATATTTAGGACAAGGATCTAATAAATTTTTTGAAAAAGGTGAAATAGATTTACAATTTAAAAAGTCCATATTACTAACCACTTTATCCCCAACTTTACTAATAGAAAAATTTAAATTATTTTTATTTAGATTAAATTCTCCGAGATTACCTGTTTTTATCCTAGTATTTATAAATATTTGATCTGCACCTGTTGATTTTATTTTAGCTGTAACAGTTATATAGTTACAAGCGAAATTAGAAATAGGGCTTATGTATTGTAAAATACTATATTTAAATTTTTCTTGTAAATTAGTAGTAGTTCCTTTATAGGTATAAAATAGTTTATTTTCTACAATTGTAGCTATATGAACTTTACTGAATCTACTAATAGTTCTTAAAGGATAAATGTAAGTTTTTTCTTTAATTCCTCCATTATAAGATAATATAAAAGGTCTTGATAGGTTACTATAATTAGTACTAACCCTAGGCAATTTTAAGTATCTACCAACAATAGGAAATTTAGTTATAATATTAAATATGCCTTCAGCTGCAGGTTTAAAATAATTAGCTTCAATACCTATACTTTTAACTAAAATACATAAAGTTGAAATTATGTTTTTTAGTTTGGTTATAGCTAAAGGTACCATTACTTTTACATAAGGCATTACATAGAAATAATTAAAACCACCAAGTAAAACCATAAAAATAGCGCTAGATAGACTTAAAGATAGGTTATCTAATTTAAATTGCTTAGTAAAAATACAAAAAATAAATATTGAAACCAATTTAATACTTATTATTTTAGAAAAAAATGTGTAAATAAAGAACGTTGGAGAACTTGTATTTACTACAATTCCTAGATTTACTAGAAATAATAACATATTTACAGTAAGAATAAGGAATAAGGTAGCTAATCCAAGAATAAATAAAAGTTGCTTATTATTTATAATAAAAATATATTTGTCTTTAATTGACGTAGTGTTTTTAGTATTTACTACACCAATAATAAGCATAGTTAAACCTATAATAAGATTAATGGATATAAATGTATCATTAAATAAAGAATGATAAGTTGTTTTTTCTAGTAAAAATAAGTAGTATCCTGAAAAAACAGATAACATATCCCCGTTATAAAAAAATGCTCTGTTAGAGCTGTTATATACAAATAGTAAAAATATAATAGTCCCTAACGTTAAAAATACAAGCACACAAAAATATGCTATATTTCATTCCAATCATACAGGGGTGAAAGCCAAAAGGAGTAAAATGATATTTAATGATAAAAAGTCAGAAAAAGCTAACTTTTTAAAAGAGAAACTAGTACTAATAGCACTAGTTGATATGTATTTGTTGTAAAAATTTTTTATAGTAGCTTCTTTTTTTTGGTTGTTTTATTAATAATGTCTGTCAATCTATTGTCTGTCTCATACCAGACATGGGTCATGTAATGGTTTACCATTATCAAGCTCATCTATCAGGATACTTGAGTCACCCCAAGCCCCGGGAGAATGGTCAAATTCTCCAGATTGGTTAACATCAAAGTATACAGGCTCTTATAAACACCGACACATAGCTGGGGAGGTGCTAGCACCCACAACCGTGTTACCCTCCGCTGGATAGTCGCTCATGTTCTATAAGTCTTTGTATACCCGACAATGTCATTTTCCTACCCCTTACCTTACTATGTTGTGTTTTGCTTAACTAAATAAACCATTGGCAAAACAAAAAATAAGAGAAAGAGTAGAAACTAGCTAAGGAAATTAGTGTAGCTAGCCACTTCTATTATATTTTATAAACACAAATATCGTCACATGCTTCCGTTGAGTAATTTTTTTAAAACTTATATTAAACTATTCTAGTGAAGTGGTAAAGATATTTTAGAGCTAATAAAAATATTTTGCGGAAGTAATAAAAATACTTTGAACTAATAAAAATATATAGGTTAAGTAATAAAAATACTTTGAACTAATAAAAATATTTTGGTTAAGTAATAAAAATATTTAACTGAGCTAATAAAAATATTTTACTGAGCTAATAAAAATATTTTACTGAAGTAATAAAAATATTTTAGTGAACAGAGCCATACGAAGGAGTTGAATCTTATATTTATGATCTGCAATAAAAATGCATAGCCCTATGCAACATACCCCCTTTTTTTCAATCCTTTTTTTCTCTAGTTTGTTTTTAGGATTTTAACTAAAATAAATTTTATTCTTCTACCAATTCCAAAGATACTTTTTTTAGCAGTGGGATATCACATACAATGCTTTCTGGGTGTACTAAAGAGTAGGATAATTTATATAAAAAGTTGAGTTACGGTTAACTATTTTTGTTAACCATTTACATAGTAAAAATATTTCTGTAGTCCTTTTTTAATATAAAAGAAAGGTTTTACAACAAGTTTATTTTACTGTTGTTATTCTAATATAGAAAGGAATTTTTCTAGAGAGAGATATTCTATAACAATAGGCATAGAACTGTGTAGATAGTGGTTAAATGTAATGATAAAGAATTTTGTAAGCTTTTTAGCTAAATAAATCTAGCTATTTTCAGATCTAGGGCTATTTTCAGCTCTAGGGCTATTAGGAGTGGACTCGTTAGCTTCGTACCTCTGCTCCGCCACATCAGCTCTTGTTCTCCATTCTTCCGTTTCTTCTTTCTGCATAGCTAGCTTATTTTCCGATTCTTTTAGTGCAGCCAAGGCCTCCGAATGCTGTGTATTTCACATTTCTTCTTTACCTTGCTCTATATACTGCTCTTTTTCAGATTCTAATCTTTTTACTTTTTCAGTCTCCTCATCAACAGCCAATGAATAAACCCTTTCTTTGTCGTAACTCCTGCTTAATTTAAGAGTTGGCTCCATAAAAGCGCCTAATCTCTCTAAAGCAGCCATTTGCTCTGCATCCGTTGCAGTATGTGAACTTGTAGGCTCGTTCATTCCTAGACTTGAGTCAGGTCTATGCACTGCTCACTGACTTCAAACTGTATCAGTTTCCTCAGGAGAAGGAGATCGAGCTCGGTTATTTCCAACCGAAGATCAATCAAATCCTGAATTATTGTTAGATCCTGAATTATTGTTAGATCCTGAATTATTGTTAGATCCTGAATTATTGTTAGATCCTGAATTATTGTTAGGAGCTGTCATAAGACTTGAAATACCATTATTGCTTAGTGAATCGTTACCAGATATACTATTACTATCTCCCGTAGGGCCATCAAGATAAGACATTCCTAACTTATGTGAAAGTCATTCCCTGATTAAAAACCTTACACCACCTAAAGTGCAAAAATAAGTTAAACTAGGCATTCAGTTATCTAGATTCGTAAAAACGTCATATTGAAAATATTTCATAAGAATAAGTCTTACTACGTAACCCATAATAGCAGTAATAAGACTACTAGCTAAACCAATAATAATCTTTCTATTTACAGTGAATATACCACTTTGTAGTGGCATAGAAGAAAACCCGTGGGGTTTAGGTAAATGATTGACTTCATGTACATGATTGATTTTAGGTAAATGATTGACTTCATGTAAATGATTGAGTATAGTAAAATAGTTTGTTTTAGTAAGATTATGTTTTCTTGAGTTATAGAATACATTTACCATTTTAAGAATACTAGTTATAAATAACATTTTTTTTAATATATTAGAACTAACTAGCATTATTGCTCCTGTAATCAAGACAAAAAGTTGTGCAAAGGGACACATTCTACTACTATAGGCATGGAACTGTGTAAAATACCACATATTTCTGAACACTGACCGTAGAATGTTCCTAATCTGTTAATTAGAACAGAGAATTGATTTAATCTACCTGGATATGCATCACATTTAACACCTAATGCTGGTATAGCAAATGAATGGATAACATCAGCTGCAGTAAGGATAAATCTAGTGTGTGTAATTTCAGGAAGAATAACTCTATTATCTACTTCTAACATTCTTAAAGCCCCTTCTTCTAAGTCAGATTCAGGTACTAAGTAAGAATCAAATTCTATAAAGTCTCCATCACTATTTAAGAAATCTGGGTACTCGTAACTTCAATATCATTGGTGCGAGGTTATAAACTAACCTCTCGACTGTACATTAAGCAGCTATTACAATTAGCCACCCACAAGGACCCAGTCTGTTGCAATAAATAAAAAAAACAAAATTATCTACTGACAGTCTTATATTATTATACCTAAAAGGCGATATTGAAAATAATAATATGTTGACTGTTTTCACTCGTGTCGCCAAAGAAACTATATATTTCTTTAAGATCCCTGTCGAGATCTTAGAAATTAATAAATTGAAACTCATACTTAAATAAATATATTAACTATATATGGCTCTATTATATAGTTACTTCTTTTTATTAATCTCACGACTATTAAATATATCACATGTTTACTAAAAGAATTTATACTTGTTGACTATTTTTTATTCCTAATTTATATTGCATACTGGGTATTATATATAGTAATACTAGACCTTTTAGTTTTGGTATAGAATCTTTTTTTATATATATAGAATAATGGTCTTGTATATTTTGAATTGTACAATTTAAACCGTAAAGTTTAACTAACATATTTGCTAATAATTTTACTTCATCTAATTTAAAACAATTAGTAGCAATTCTAACCCCATTACCTGTTCAACAGCCATTGTCCATTATTCACACAGCTAAAGCTAAAGGAGTTAAATATAGCTCTAACTTGGGGTTTATAAATTTTATACCATTTTTATAAAATAACTTATGAATTCAATTAAAGCTTCTAAAAGTAAAAGTATTAAATTCATGGCCATAGTACTCTTTACCTTTTACTGTTCTTGTATATTTCCTAGGTTTTAGGTTTGAACAGTAACCTCTTTGAAAATAAAACTCATATAACCAAAATAAATAATCTGTATGAATATTGCTTTGCCTATATGCAATTCTAGTTCCTTCTATTGTTCTAGCATTTGCATAACCATCTCCTAGTAAAGAACCTACTATTACAGATAAAACATCTTGGTTATGAGGCCCTATTCTATTAGAAGCTCTAACCTTTGTATGAAATGTTCTTTTTAACTGTAAGCTAGTAAATTTACAGCGTTTAAAATATAATGTATAATCAGTATCTTTGACTCGAGCTAGTCTATTAAAAGATACACAAGTATTGTTTTTTTCTCCAGTAATATCCTTTACACTACTGGCATCTTTTATTTTATAAAAAACATATAATATAGATAATTTAAGGCCACCTAAAAAGGAACCTTCTGCTAATACAGATAGTGAAGGATCAGTAACTTCATCCATTAAGTATAATAGTTTGAAAGAAGGGAAAGCAATTAATACTAAGATTAGAGCTGGAGTAATTGTTCATATTAGTTCTATTAATGTCTATATAATAATATATCTCTATATTCTGTGGACTATATCATCATATGTTAGGGTTACCTACTGCATATGTCTCACGTGTAGTCTCTGAGGATCCTATTAAGGTAAGTACCTTTTAGTTTCCTGCTGATAATCCATTGTATCATCCATTAAAGTTGTTACTAGTCATTAGTATTTAAGGCTTTAGGGGTTTCCAGCATTAGTGAGATTTTTTTTTCATAGTTCTTCTAATTATATCCATTTATTTGGGAGCTTGCCCCTAAAATTTATATCTATCTTTAAATACCTCTCCAGAATGCATATATTTGATGATAGTACTACCGCTAATACCTAAAAACAAACCTGCTTTTCTAGCAGAAATGAAATTTTCTATAAATTTAAATCCCTGTAAATTACATTTTTCATAAATATTCACAGGATTACCTCTAGTCTTACTCATTTTTTCTAAAGTACTAGGTAAATGTTTTCTACCTCTAGCTTTTTGTTTCATAAACTCTCTAGTTTCATCTGTGAGTTTTACCATAGAAATAATTATCTTGGCCTTTTCTCATTGAACTCATAAGCTCTTTAGTTTGATCAGTATGAGTTGTACCATATAAATAAGAATTTGTTCCTGTGTATTTACCTTTTAAGCTTAAACTACGTTTATCTTTACTTTCTTGTGTATGTTTATAACCTGATGAACTTCCAGCTATTTTTAATGTATTATATACTGGTTTTATAACATTGATATTATATACTGGTTTTATAACATTGATATAATATTGCTCTCTTTTGTTTAAAATATCTTTGTCACAATATTCTAAAATACTAATAGAAAAATTAGCATAACCATATTTTATTAAAGCTCTACTTATAACGAGAGTATTTCTATTATTTAAATAGCTTAAACTAAAGTATCTTGTTAATCTTTTAGCTAAATCAATAGATTGACCAACATATTGATCTTTATTAAGTAAATTTGTAAAAAGGTATATTCCAGATTTATTTTGATTTTCATCTATAATTTGGGGTTTAACGGGTGGCATTTTCATATAATTTTTAGCACATCTATTTATGTATGTATAGACAAAGTCTCTTCCTTAATTTCGGAAGTTGAAGAAGTGGAATAGTGTTTTTTTTTTGATATAATTAGAGTACTTTTGAATCGGCACATATTTACCGTGATTAAGGTATTTATTACTTATAGGTGATTTTGCGCTATCAAAATTTTTAATAATAGCTCCTTGTATTCAACCAACACTAAATAAAATAGCAACTAAGTAATACATAATATTATCCGCTATTTCATTAAAATGTAATAAGTCTATAAACCCAGCCGCAGGAGCTTACGCCCCCCTTATATCTTGCTCCACTAAAACTTTATGGTAGGCAGCTGAGAGAACATTTATCTTTTAAACTTATTATATTTAATATACCAATAAATAATCCTACTAATTTGAGTTGTTACTTTTACTCTTTATGTTTGTGCTGATATTAAGGTTATTTAATGGCTAATTTCTCATCCATTTATTATATACTCGTACGGTATATAAATGAAAGAATCCTAGACTTTCTATTGCTACAGAATGACTCTAATTATTGTAATCTTCCTTGCTAAAGGTATTCATTTGAAGTTTTATTTTTAATATCTTCTCAGATCCCTCGTTAGTAAGATGAGCTTTCGAAGTCATTAGTTTGGCGATATTTACTCAACATTCAAATTCTTTACGCTTAGAACCCATTACTGGGAAATTAGTAAAGAAAGGGATGATGATTTTATTTATATCTGGTAACTTAGTTACAACATAATTGTCGTAAATCTTTCTAGATATTTCAACTCTACCGCAGTTAAAGAAAGAACAAATTTTGTGCATAACTAAAGAATCTCGACTGTGCTGTGTAATTTGACAACCTAGCACAAATCTAAGCTCATTGTTCTTATTGTAAAGAGACTTTACAAAGAAACAACCTACACCAGCAAAAAACTCTTGAAGTAATACTAAAAATTCTTTATCCTTTTTGTGTAAAGCTATAGAAAATCCAGGATTAACATAATAACCTAATTTATATCTAGAGTTTTCACCTATGGCTAAATGAAAACATGCTTCACCATCACAAAACCCTGTCACATAAGCAGGGTGTAACTTATTTAAATTAGCAGAAAAAGCAGAATTTTGCTTAAATTCCCCTGAATGCGTAGCCGATCCAAATTTATAATCATTCCGACACGCAAGGTTTAATACCAACAAATTTTCCCTATATTTATTCAATAATATAAGATATATAAGATTTCGCCGTATACCGTACGAACATTAAATAAAGTCAGTCCGGCTTAGCATAAAGCTTACCTAGAAAGTATTTTAAACTCGTAAGTCTTTACTACCTAAGTTTTTATATTATCAAATCGAGATTAATAGTAAACTATTTATCATCTCCGCGTTTTTACGGTATAAATTTAAGCAAACTCTAACCCAGCCATATGACGGTGCTACGAAAAAGTCCCCGGCTATTACATAAAGCTCTTGAGGGAGACTTCGTATTTCGTATGGCTTACCGTAAACCAATCAAAGATTGGTATAAGTGAAAAGTGGCCAGCACCCTGGAAGGGTTTAAATAGAGCCTTCTAGGATTTTTTTCATACTATATATTTATTAGATCCCTTGATTTCTCAAAGGGCCAGAGTACACCTTACAGTTAAAAAACTGAAGAGTCGTCTACTCGTTGCTCTTTTACAAATAATATAAAATATTATATTACTGATTTAGATCCGCGATCTTCCATTTTAAGTTGTTCTAACTTATATCTCTAACCTTATTACCTTACCTTAATGATTAGTTAAGCCAGATAAAATTTTACTTTATATCCATGGTAGTTAGAGCTTTAGGACGTCCCCGGAGTTTGACTCTTATACACAAAATTTATGTAATTCTACTAGAGCTTCCATTTGTGGGCTAGCGCTATCTTGGAAGTAAAGTCCTCAAGCTCTAGGTGCATCACATACAAATTCGCTAGAAACAGCAAATAAAGTGCTAATTGTGGCAAAAATAGAAGATAAGATTGTACTACTTTGTAATGGTAAGCTAGTAAATGCGTGAGGTTTAGGTGGATTACTTAATGCTCACTCTAATCCTGGAGCAGATTTATCTTTAAGTATTCTTAAGTAATCACTAAATAGTTGAGGAACTGCTCAAGGGTAACCAAATATAGCTTTTCCTTTAACAAGTTGTAAGTATACTATGTGTAAGAATAACACAGTAGCAGCAACAGAGATAAGTGAACCAATACTACTAATGAAATTTCAACCTGTAAAAGCATCAGGGTAATCACTTATTCTACGTGGCATACCCTGTAACCCTAAGAAATGTTGAGGGAAAAATGTTAAATTAACCCCTGTGAATAAAACTCAGAAATGAGCTTTAGAGTAAAGCAAGTTATAATCTAATCCTAAAATTTTAGGAATTCAGAAATATCAACCGCTAAATAAGGCAAATACAGCACCCATACTTAAAACGTAGTGGAAATGCAACTCAAATCATTATTATATTTTTTTTATCTTATTATATTTTTTTATCTTATTATATTTTTTTTATCTTATTAGTTAACAATAAGACAGATATTATTTCTTTTAGTTGTAATATTTAACGTATATTTTATATTATAAAAGTACACAAAATATTTATCTTATAATACAAGTGATAATACAAAATAACCTAAAAAAAAAGGTCAATAATGTAATTAAGTATTGTGGACTGTCTCTTTACCCCAATAATTATACTATTTATCATGATATAATAAATATTTACTTACGCAAAGAACTTTATATCATAAAGGATTCCCATGCTTAAGTCAATCAATCACAAAGTTTGAATAAATTTTATGCTCTAAACTATGTTTTGGTGATGTTTTATATTTTCTAATTTCAATAAAGGATTTGATTTTCGTAACTCTATAGAATTTAACATCACAATATAATCTATTATGCATAAAATAATCATAGATAAATAGCATATTATTGACGTTTTGAAATTTAAACGCAATAGATGTGAAGTCTTTAGAACCCCCAAACTTAGAAGATTTTTCACGTTTAACAATATATGGTTTACTATGTAAAATAGTATTATCAAAGTTTAATCTAGATGTGTATTCATTATATTTGAATTCCAAATTACACTCTATTCTATTACCTGCATAATTAAATACTATGCTACCATCTGTATCAACTAAACCGGCAAAATAAGGATCATAAAGGCCAATATTATAATTTGCTTCAATATATTCTATATTGCATAAATTACAACTTTCTTTAAACCCATCTACTTTAAGTCTAATTAAACCATTAATATGATTAAGGACATAGGTCATATCTTCTATAGTAGAGATAATATAGATTGAATAAGGTTTATTCTTATCTGCTCTAATTCGACCCATATGTAAATAATTTTGTATACGTGTTAATATTCTAATATCTCTATTGTGCAATTTAATTCTAATTTGTTTAAGAACTTTTTTTTTACTAGTGGGACAGGTTCGAATATCAAAATTACCATCCCCATCTATTACACCTGCAAATCAATTTCAAAACTTATAATCATCTATTTTAGGTAACTGACGTACAGTCTCTGAGAATCCTTTACAGTTTTCTGCTGATTGTATACTAGGAAGTTCATTTAAACTCGTTGTACCGTTATTTTCACTGTTTAAAAGAATAAAATTCTTACTAACATCTAATTTATAAAGATAAAACATATTAATAAACAGTAAACAATACAGGAATAGTATAGTTCCCAGCATATAGTCAGTTGCAGAAGAATTCGTAATAGAACACGAATTCATCAGGCCCATTTGAGCAACTACGTAATAGGTCAATTAACTTGCTCATTTATTTACATACAACACTGCTCACGCAGTGGATCGGACTATAACTTATCTAATGATTTAACTTAATAAACTTTCGACTGTCACGTTTAGTCTCTACGGATCCTACTCGAGAATATATTCACTTTTGTTTCCATGGTATTACCTTACATGGGTTAAAAAAAGAAAGATTCCATCTTTCTTTTTTTTTTACCCCCTTATATTTTCCGTCTTAAGAAAACACATAAGGACAAACCCAAGAAAACCTAAAATATAGAAATAAATTATCTTTGGTTTCCACGGTATTATCTAGCACGTTCTTTCTTATTATCCGCCTTAAAATAATAAGTAAAGTATATATACGCCATATAACCATCTTTATATATTTTACTCCTAATATATTATCTACTTTAATTATTTAAACCCTCTTTAAGAAGTTTTCTTTTATCCAACCCGCCCCTTTTGAATTAAATGCGCTTTAGAACCAAGTAATAAACCAATTTATCTAAGGATTAGATAATGTTTAAGCTTATTACCTTATAATTTATGTGCATCAAAATGAGGTAGTACCTTACTTATCAAGTCTGATTTTTTACTTATAGAAAATCGAGCGGTATTTCTACTTAATGCGATATTTGTAGAACCCACCCCCTCCAAAAAATTTTTGTATGGTTGATAATAAAGGAACTTCCCTTTTATGTAGCTCAATAATATAATAAGCAGTAATTTGATTAGTATTAGAAGAAATATTTACAGTGAAGCAACCGTCTCCTAATTTTTTTTTTCTAATAATTTAGAATAAATTATGTCGAAAAAAAAATAATGTAAACCCACTGACATAATTAGGATTTAATGGAATATTGGCAACATCCAAAACAGGTCTATTTATAGCTATTACAGAAGGGAAAAGAGCTTTTAATTTATCAGATAATCCATTATTAAGCACAGATTTTATTGATAATATTCTATTTAACTCTTTCTCTTGTAAATGTTGCTTACTTTGTAACAATTCTGCACATTAAGACCATAGATCATAACCTATTTTTTTTTTTTCATACCATGTAAAGAACCTTCAGCATCTACTAATACAGTTACTCAATGAGGATGTAATACTCTTCCTTTTATTCCCCTCACGGGTGATTAGGGGCCCTTTCTCGGAAGGGAAAGAGTTACTTTTTTTACGATAAGAATACGATCTAGTCTTTAATGCAGAATGGTAAAATAACCCCTTATTTTCTCTTGTTGTTAATATTTTATTCATATATATAATTACGACCATCATTATTAATAAAAATAGCTCGTAGATATAGAGATAAAAGTAAGTAAAAATCTGTTTTATTAATAATCTTTTTAAATGGCCAATAGAGGGCTAGACTTCACCGTTAGCAAAATTAATAATTTTACCGAAAAACGTATGTAATTTTTCATGGTGACAAGACAACACGACACCTACTAAAGAACACAAAAAGCTCTAAATTTTTTTAAAGACTCTAACTTTTCTCCCAATAAAGGATAGTTAGTACAATGTGCCATTATTTTCGCTAACACCTCTTTCTTGTACACCTCTATAAAATAGAAATTACCGTAAGGGTTACGAACTTTATTTGATATTTCAAAATAGTGTTTTATAGCGCTTATTAAATAAAGGTCGTCATTTTGTCCTATTGAGAACGAATGTGCATTGGTTTTACGAATAGAAAAACAACCTTCCGCTTCTATAAAACCAGATAATCAAGCTTTAAAATAAGTAGGTAGCTTAAAATTAGCGTTTATAATAGCAGATTGCTCTTTAAATTTAGTATCTCTTGTATATAAGTATTTTTCTACCGAAGTTTCAGTTAAACATGTTTTTAAGAATGCAAGTTGACAGATTTTTTTTGAAGTTAAAGGAGGATAACTATCAAAAATTTGGATTATTTCCATAATTTGTTCCTTTTTATTTACAACTCAAATAACATCCGCCTTCTTAGTGGTAATCCTAACAGTTCCACCTACTACTTTAGCAACCTGCAGCAACATATTATAATTAGATTTAACGTTAGATAATTTAATAACTAATCTGTATTGTAGAGATTGTTTACGTCAATGGTTTACTTGAATACTTCCATATCCGTCCATTAGCCCTACTCAAAACATTTTTATATATTCTTTATAGTTATTGTTATCAGATAAATCATTATAACTGCAATTATTCTTATAACTAAGACTAGAATTTGAGGGCGTAGCCTCAAACCCTGTCCTTGTCACAACAAATAAACTAGCCGAAGGGCTGGGCTCAGCCTGAGGGAGACCTCGCCTAGGTATTAGCATACTTAACGTAAAGACTCTAGTATCGTGGAAAGCAATATCAAGTGATGCGTTAGCAAGAACCACACCTGATAACCCTCCAATAGTAAACATAAATACGAAACCTAACGCAAAAAGTAATGATGGTATGAAATGTAAAGAACCACCATAACAAGTTGCTAATCAAGAGAATATTTTAATACCAGTAGGAACTGCAATAATT
>Ga0157369_10005834_pt1 | contig 14318 bp, 17 predicted proteins | sample C25metaG_FD_113461 | JGI IMG/M metagenome (GOLD analysis project Ga0157369, IMG submission 113461) | Corn rhizosphere microbial communities from Kellogg Biological Station, Michigan, USA - C2-5 metaG | ecosystem: Host-associated > Plants > Roots > Rhizosphere > Soil | place: USA: Michigan...
AGCTTCGGCCCCAAGCCGCAGGATGACGTCTATCTGGAGTACGAATACTTCGGTCGCAAGGGGCCTTTCGAGTTGTACGGCTATATCGACGTGCCGAAGATCCTCACCATCGGTAACAGTAATGACAAGGGCGTGTGGGACCATGGCTCGCCGGTGTTCATGGAGCATGAGCCGCGGATTTCCATCGACTACCTGGCGGGCCGCAGCCTGGCCATCGGGCCGTTCAAGGAATGGTACGTGGCCTTCGACTGGATCTACGACCACGGCAGCAACAAGGCCAACCGCGCCAATACGCTGTACAGCGGCCTGGGCACCGATATCGACACCCACTCGCGGGTCAACCTGTCGGCCAACTTCTACGGGCGTTACCAGTGGGAAAACTATGGCGCCAGCAACGAATATTCCTGGGACGGCTACCGTGCGCAAATGAAGTACATCGTGCCCATCGGCAAATTCGATAACGGCGCCTCGCTGACCTACATCGGCTTTACCAACTACGATTTTGGCTCGGACCTGCACAAGGACATCCCTGCACGCACCGCCAACTCGCTGGTGGCCACCAACGTGCTGCTGTATTCGTTTACCCATCTGCGCTTCACCCTGGTCGTCCGTTACTTTCATAACGGCGGCAACTGGGAAGACGGCAGCGAGTTGAATTTCGGCGAAGGCAATTTCCGCGCCCGCTCGGACGGTTGGGGTTACTACGCCGGCGTGGCCTATCAATTCTGATCAAGGAGCTTTAGATGAACGCATTGACCCGTCTCTCAATGGCCGTTGGCCTGACCTTTCTGCCCCAGGTGGTGCTGGCCGATGCACCCGCGCCGATCAAGCCCAAGGTGATGCTGATCACCATGTTCGCCCCCGAGGCGCAAACCTGGATCGACCGCCTGGAACTCAAGCAGGAAGTGCGCGTGCCGGGCCTGTCCGCCGAGTATCCGGTGATCCGCTGCAATACCCGGGATGTGTGCCTGCTAGTCACCGGCATGGGCCAGACCAACGCCGCGGCCTCCACCCTGGCATTGGCCCTTTCGCCCAAATTCGACCTGCGCCAAAGCTATTTCCTGATCGCCGGGATCGCCGGTATCAGCCCAAGCACGGCACGATCGGCACCGCCGCGTGGGCGCATTACCTGGTGGAATTCGGCACCCAATGGGAGCTGGACTCACGGGATGCGCCGAAGGATTGGCCGACCGGCTATCTCGGCATCAACACAAAGGGCCCCAACGAAAAACCACCGCTGGACTACAAGACCGAAGTGTTTGAGCTGAACCCCAAATTGCAGGCCAAGGCGTTTGCCCTGTCACAGAAGGTCGAGCTGACGGAAAGCAAGGAATCCAGCGCCTGGCGCAAACACTACCCGGCCGCGCCGGCCAACCAGCCGCCACAAGTTACGCGCTGCGACACCCTGGCGGGCAACACCTGGTTCTCCGGCACGCGTTTGAGCGAGCGCGCCGAGGTGTGGACCAAGCTGCTGACCGACAACAAAGGCGAATACTGCACCACGCAGCAGGAAGACAACTCCACCTATGAGGCCCTGCTGCGCGCCAGCCGCGAAGGTTTGGTGGACATCCAGCGCCTGGCGGTGGTGCGGGCCGGTTCGGATTTCGACCGGCCGTACCCGGGCTACAGCGAAGTGGATAACCTGTTGAAGTACGCGGACCAGGGCGGTTTTGTCCCGGCGCTGGAGAACCTGTACCGCACGGGCAACCCGCTGGTACAGGAGATCCTCAACAACTGGTCGGCCTGGGAAAAAGGTGTTCCCGAGGCATGACCGCCAGGATCAGGGCAGGAAGATGAGCTTGTCTGCGCTGCCCTGGTTCACCTCTTCGAAGCACTGCACCCCATCGGCCAGCGCGACTTCACGCAGGCCGGTGGGCAGCTGCAACAAGCCTTCATCGAAGAACCGCCCGAACTGCTCCAGCATCACCGCACACTGCTCGCAGTTGTAGAGCAACGAATTGATCCCCACCACCGAACCGCCCTTGCGGTACAACGCCAGGGCCGGCAGTTGTACATGGCCGTCCACAGGTGCGGCGATAATGGCGATGCGGCCGAACGGTGCCAGGCCTGCCACGGCGGCGGGCAGCCAGAAGCCGGTGGTATCGAAGATCACATCCGCACCGCCCTTGAACACGGCGTTGACTTGCGCGCCCAGGTCTTCCGGCTTGCCCAGGGCAATCGCGGCGAAGCCCTGGCTCTGCAAGACTTCAACCTGTTCCTGGCGACGTACGGCGGCCAGCACCTGGGCGCCACGGATCTTCGCCAAGGCCAGGGTCGCACTGCCCACCGCGCCATTGGCGCCGATCACCAGCAGGCGTGTGCCCTGGGTCACGCCACTGCGCTCCAGTGCATCCCAGGCGGTGGTGTACGGCACACCAAGGCTCGCGGCCTGGGCGAAACTCAGGTGGGTAGGCTTATGTGCCACGCCCTTGGCCGACACGGTGAGGTACTGGGCATGGGAGCCGTCGGCAAAAAAGCCCAGGTCACGGCCGGTGCCCCACACTTCCTGGCCGACCAGCGCCTGCGGACCTTCAACCACAATCCCGGCGAAATCACGGCCGGGGATGCGCGGCAAGGTGGTATAGGGAAAACGACCGAGCACGTTTTTGACGTCGCTGGGGTTGAGGCCCGCAGCCTTGATCTGGACCAGCACTTCACCCACGGCCGGCACCGGGGTGGCGACGTCGACAAAGCGCAGGTTGTTGAGGTCGCCGGTGGCAGTAAATTGCAGTGCTTTCATGGCCAATATCCATCGAAGAGAAAAAAGAGATCAGGAGAACCAGGTGCCCACCAGCTGCCGCCCCATGGGCCAGAGCTTTTCACCCAGCAACATGCCCATCAGGCCGATCAGGGCGATGGCCGGCGGTGCGGGCGAGCGGAAGTCGAGGGCGCCGTAGATCACGCCGACAAACAGGCCGATGGCCAGGGAAATGAGGTAGTTCATTGGGCAGCGCCTTGTGGGTGGATGCGCTCAGTGTAGAGAGCACCAGCCTGAAGCATCGGCCAAGTGCTTCAGGATTTCGGCCAACCCCTCAGCCCACGTATTGCGAGGGCGCCACACCGAGTTCACGCCGGAACATGTCGCTGAAACTGCTGGGCGAATACCCCAGGGAACGCGCGATGGCGCTGACCGACTGGCCCTGGATCAACTCTGCCACCGCCGTGGCCAGTTGCACCTGGCGGCGCCATTCGGCAAAGCCCATGCCCAGGTGGGTCTGGAACAGCCGCGCAAGGGTGCGCACGCTGGCGCCGGCGGCTTCGGCATGCTGCTCGAAAGGGATCTCCAGGGACGGCGCAGCCATGACCGCCTGACAGGCATTGATCAGCCGACGGTCGGCCTCCACCGGCATGGCGATGCGAATCGGCGAGCGACGCGCCCGTTGCAGCTCCAGCAAAGCCAGGCTGACCAGCGCGTCGTAGTAAGCCACCTCACCGTTGTCGCCCTCGTCCACCAACGTGACGATCAGCTCGCGCAACAACCCACCGACTTCGATCACCTGCACCTGGCTGTCCAGCGTTGCCGCCAGGGCCGGGCGCAGGTAGATATTGCGCATCTGCAAGTCCGAGACCACGCGGATACCATGCTCCACGCCGGGCGGCAGCCATACGGCACGCTGTGGCGGCACCACCAGCGCTTCCTGCGGGGTGTCGACCCACATCACGCCGCTCATGGCATAAAGCAACTGGCCCCAGTCGTGGCTGTGGGGCTCAATGTAGAGCCCACGCGGATAGGTGCGCGCCAAAGGTTGCACGGGAACGGCAGGATCACTGAGGTCAGGCGGCGCGGCCAGGGCCATGGGGTGCACATCATTCGAAGGAGAGTCGCTATGGTAATCACCGCCGCACGACAATCCGAGCGATTTTTGCGGCCCGCAAACCGTGTGGGAGCACGCATGCCCCCACCGGTTCAAACACCGCTAGCCTTTGGCAGACTTGGCACATTCACACCCCGTCGCAGCCGCACACGGCTCACCATGGGCATGGTGCTCGGCACAGCCCTGGCAGCAATAGCCCTTGCCGTCCTTCATGACCGCATCAGGTCCCAGCACGCATTTGCAGTGTGGGCAGGCACAGGTTTTATCTGGCATGGTCAGACTCCTTCTTCATGGTCGTCCCGGTGCGGCGGGCGCCGACACCTTAAGCAGTGACTGCGGCCCGCCTTCGTTGGTTCAAGCCATCAGTCGGTGCGGGTATTGCTGCGATACATGAACACCAGCGCCAACGCGAGGCAGGCCATCGCCACGATGCGGCCGCTCGACAGCTCGATGGCAGGGTTGCCCAGCCAGCCGAAGTTGTCGATCAGCATGCCCATGCCCAATTGGCCGACGATCACCGCGACGGTGGCAACGGCCGTGCCGACCACCGGCACCGCGCCGACCATCACCATCATGTACACCACACCGAACAACGCACCGGTCAGTTGCCATTTCGGCACGTCCAGCAGGCTCACCGCCTGGACGGGTTCAAAGAAGAAAATCATTAACGCGGTGACAATCGCCCCCACCGAGAAAGTCACCAGGCTGCCACGCAACACCCCCACCGCCTGGCCCAGGCGACCGTTGATCGCCGCTTGCACGCTCAACACCGCACCTGCGGCGACCACCACTACCAGTAACAGAATCAGATTCATCGCCTTAACCTCGTGCAATCAGAACAAGTGCCACCACAATCAGTGCCAGGGCAATCCAGCGTTCGCCATTGACCCGCTTGCGCGCCGAGCCGAACCAGCCGAAATGGTCGATCAGCACACTCTTGCCGACCTGCCCGGACAAAATCGCGATCATGGTCATCGCAATACCGATGTGCGGCGTGGCCAGGGTCAGCACGATCACGTAGATCGGTCCCAGGAAACCGCCGATCAGCTGCCAGCGCGGCAGTTCGGAGAGCGCCGGGCCCTTTTGCGGGCCACTGAACAACAGCAGCAGATACAGGATCGCCGAGCCCACCCCGAAAATGCTCAGGGTCGCCCACAAGTGGCCGACCTGCACACCCAGCGGGCCGAGCAACCCGGCTTCTACCGACAGGCCCATGCCGGCCAGGATCACCAGCGGCAGCAACAGCACCCTCAAGACGTTTTTTTTCGGCCTGGCTTGCGCCACACCCTCGATGGAACTTGCTTGCATACATCACCCGCGCTCAAGAAAGGAAACATGGCGCGCATTATCCGGTGGCCGAGCTGTGCGATAAATGGGAGCATGTCGACAACACCTTTGCGCAAAACGCACAGCCTGGAGACATGATGCAAGGCTTGAATGAATTGAGTTTCAAGGCGCTGCGCCTGTTCGTGGCCGTGCTGGACCTGGGCAGCTTCTCCGAAGTGGCTCGCCGCGAAGGCCTGGCACCCTCCTCTATCTCCCGGCAGGTACAGCTGATGGAACAGGCCCTTGGCCAACAGTTGCTGTACCGTCACACCCGCGCGGTCAGCCCCACCGAAGCCGGTCGGCTGCTGGGGCGGCATGCGCGGTTGATGCTGGAACAACTGGAAGCCGCCGGCCAGGCGTTACAGGAACAGGAAAGCGAGCCCAGCGGCCTGGTGCGCATCAATGCACCCATGGTATTCGGCCAGCGTCACCTGTCACCGTGGCTGGGTGAATTGTGCCGACGCTATCCGAAGCTGCAACTGGACATCCAGCAGACCGACACTTACGTCGACCCACTGCAGGACGGTACCGACCTGCTGTTCCGCATCGGCGTGCTCAACGATTCCAGCATGCAGGCCCGCATCTTCGCGCCCCAACGCTTTCGCATCGCCGCCAGCCCCGCCTACCTGGCCCGGCATGGCACCCCGCAGCACCCCGACGAGCTGAGCAACCATCAATGCCTGGCCTACAAAGGCGTCACCGGCCAGCAGCGCTGGTTCTTTCCCAAGGGCCAGGGCGACTGGACGCCCTACAGCGTCAAGGGCCCGATCACCGGCAACCATGCTGACACCTTGACCCACGCCGCCGAGCAAGGGCTGGGGCTGGTGGTGTTTCCCTCCTGGTTGATCGGCGAAGGCTTGCGCGCAGGCACGTTGCAGGCGGTGCTGACCGACTATGAAGTGGCGACAACCCTGGAACCGCAGCAGATTGCGGCACTGTGGCCGGGCAGCCGGCGCTTGTCGCTGAAGGTGCGGACGGTGATTGATTATTTTGTGGAGTGTTTCGGGGGGGTGCCGTATTGGGATCGGTGAGCAAAGAGGCTCAGGAGAAACATCGCCACATCAGGAATTTTCTTACAGGAGGAAGTAGTTCCATTCTGTTTTTTCGGGCCAGTATTCTTCTGGCCAAGCCTGTTACGGCAGACTTTCGCCACATCTTCCTTTAGAGAACTGCCATGAAAGTCACGTATCACAAACCATCGCGATCTGAGCGTGCCGCGTCCGCCAGTGGTCTGGCCGTCTTTGATAGCGCACCCAGTTTTGGCTATATTTGGCCAAAATATGGGGATAACCACATGATCACGGTTCCTTTGGGCGAAGCGAAAAACAATCTGTCGAAACTGGTGGATGAGGCCGCTGCGGGCAAGGTCATCACCATAGCCAAACATGGACGTGCGATGGCACAGCTTGTGCCCATGGGGAAATACAAGGGTCGCAGAATCGGTGCCATGAAAGGCAGGTTCATCATTCCCGAAGACTTTGACGCACCTTTGCCTGACGATCTGCTGGATGCCTTCGAAGGCAAGCGTGCATGAGAGTGCTGTTGGACACCCACATTCTGCTGTGGACCCTGACGGAAGACCCCAGGCTATCCGGCAAAGCCAGGAAGCTGATTGAGAATGCCGCAGAGATCTACATCAGCGCTGCGACATTCTGGGAGATGGCAATCAAGGTCGGCCTGGGGAAACTCGCTGTCGATCTGGATGAAATCCGTGAGTACTGCCTGGAAAGCGGATTTGTCGAGCTGCCCGTCACCTCGGAACATGCCATCGCGGTCAAGGATCTCGAACACCATCACAAGGACCCTTTTGATCGGCTCATCGTTGCGACAGCCATGAGCGAACCCATGAGGCTGTTGACCGCCGATCCCCACATCGCCCAATACACGTCCTTGGCGATCCTGGTCTAACTCATCTCGACGACAGCACCACCTCAACCAAACACCCACTGCCCAATCAACCAGGCATTCGCCCCACTGATCAGCGCAAACAGAAACCACGCCAGCAACCGCGTCGGCAGCCGATTCACGAATGGCCCCATCAGCTGTTTATCGCCGGTCATGCGGATCAACGGATACAGCGCGAATGGCAACTGCAGGCTGAGCACCACCTGGCTGAGGATCAGTAGCTTGCCGATGGCATCGTCGCCCATCAGCCATACCCCCACAAACGCCGGAATCAGCGCCAACCCACGGGTGATAAGACGACGTTGCCAGCAGGGGATGCGCAAGTGGAGGTAGCCCTCCATGATCACCTGCCCAGCGATGGTGCCGGTAAAGGTAGAGCTTTGCCCGGACGCCAACAGCGCAATACCGAACAAGATACTGGCAAAGGCACCGCCCACCAGCGGGTCAAGCAGGTGGTAGGCGTCCTGGATCTCGACCACCTCGGTGTGGCCGGTCTTGTGGAAAGCGGCGGCGGCGAGAATCAGGATCGCGGCGTTGACCAGCAGCGCCAGGGCCAATGAACCGATGGTGTCGATACGCGCCAGCTTGACCGCATCCACTTTGCTGGCGAGGTCCTTGCCGATCAAGCGGGTTTGCACGATGGAGCTGTGCAGATAGAGGTTATGGGGCATCACGGTGGCCCCGAGGATACCGATGGCCAGGTACAGCGGCGCCGCGTCGCTGATGGCCGAGAGTGACGGGGCGAAACCACCGAATACGTCCGGCCAGTACGGTTTGATCAGCACCAGTTCGATAAAGAAACACACGCCGATGGTCGCCACCAGCGCCAGCATGATCGCTTCCAGGCGCCGGAAGCCACGGTTTTGCAGGGCCAGGACCAACAGCGTGTCAAAGGCGGTGATCACAATGCCGGTGGTCAGCGATACCCCCAGCAGCAAGTGGAATGCCAGGGCACAGCCCAACACTTCGGCAAGGTCGGTGGCGATGATGGAGATTTCCGCCAGCACCCATTGGATGCGAGCGGAACCCTTGCTGTAGCGCTCACGGCACAGCTGCGCCAGGTCTTTGCCGGTGGCGATGCCCAGCCGCGAGCACAGGCACTGCACCGCCATCCCGGCCAGGCTGGCCAGCAACACCACGAACAACAGACTGTAGCCGTAGCGCGAACCGGCCGCGATGGCCGTGGCCCAATTGCCCGGGTCCATATAGCCGATGGAGACCAGCAAGCCAGGGCCGGCGAACATCAACATGCGCTTGAAGAACGAGGCCTTGGGGTCAACGGCGACGGAGCCGGCCACTTCCGGCGGGCAGAACGGGGCGGTAGCAATTTTCGGCAGGCTGAATTTCACGCGGTATCCCAGGCAAACATACAAGACAAGGATGCAGCTTATCAGTCGGACACGACCGTGCGCATCACCGTGTCCCTTGGCAGGTCGAATGCCTCCACTACCTGCACCACCAGGTCCATCTCCTGGTTCAGCGCTTCACGCTCCATGCGCTGGCGAATCACGCCGATCACCAACACGGCCAACGTGGTGATCGAATACGCCGGGCCGGAAAATGCTCGCACGCCGCTCACCACCAGCATCGCCGCCGCCAACGCCTGGCCCACCACCGGGATTGCCGTGGCCGCGCCACGGCGCAGGATAAAACCGGTGAGCCCGGCCAGCGCCGTGCCGCTCAACGCGGTGGCAGCCGAACGGCCTACGTCAAAACGGCTGAACAAGCCCTGCTCCTTTCGCGCGGCAGCCTTGAGTTCTGCGTCGAATACCTGTCGGTCCGCGTTGCTGAGTTTATCCTTGTACTGTTCGATGAGTTTCTCGGCGACCCTGGCTTCGAGATCGGCCAGAGCGACAGTATCCAGCGCCTCGTCGAATTTGATCCCAGCCGCCGCACCACATCTTCGGCGATCTGGCGGTAACCCACACCATGCCCACGGGCCAGGTTCATGAAGCTGTCGCCGCCCATGCGTTGCAGCTCAACAGCCAACTTGAGCGGCTCGCGCACCGTGGCGTCTATCGATGCACTGCGCTTTTGCGCCATCAATTCGGCGAGGAACTTCAACTCTTCCGGCCGGGCCTGCACCAGCGCCGGGAACAAATCGATGTCCTCCTCGGCAAAACGTACTTCAGCACTGCGCTGGTCAGAGCGGATCATGCCGCGCCGCTCGTGCAGCAGGTCGGTGTACTGCACCACCGTCTGCAACTGCGGCCAATAGGCGGCGTGATCGAAAGTCGCCAGGTGCACGTTGGTGACCTTGGCCTTGAGCGCCGGTGTCACCGGGATTGCATAACGGCCGATACAGCGTTCGGTGTCCGGCTTTATGGCCAAGGCCCAGTCCTTGCTGGAGTGGCAGTTGATCACTCGCCCCTTGAGCGGCGCCGACACCACGTCCCACGGGCTCGACGTGCAGATCGCCCCGCCCATCAACAACAGGTTGTCCAACGGCAGCTCACGGGCGGTTTCGGGGCTGGCGAGCAAGCTCTTGACCAGGATGCGCGCCCCCAGGGAATGACCGATCAGGTTGATACGCCGCACATCAAGGGATTCACCGTGCAGGTAGTTGGCCAGTTCCGGCAACAGGCTTTTGGCGACTTCGTCCACCCGCGCCTCGACGCTTTTGTAGTGATCGAGAAAATAGGCAATCGCCTTGCCCACCCCGACGGTCGCCGCGCCCAGGCTGCCGCCGCCCAGCACTGCGCCGATCACCTCCTTGAAGGGTGCAAACAGATTTTCCAGGAAATGCCCGGCCGGCCAGAACAGCATCAGGTTGGTCGAACCTTCGATACTCGCCAACTGCTCCTTGAAGCCACCCAATTGTTGCCGATTGAAGAACGCCGAATAACCGTGAACATAGAGATTGAGCACGTCGCCCTGAGGCTCGCCGCACAGTACGAAGGTGGGCTTGCGGGTGCGGTGCATTTCATCCCACTGGTGCTGCATGGGGCAGTGACTCCTGGCGACAAGGGACGGCGATAGTAACAAAGGACGAGGCTCGCCGCCGTACCGCTGGGGGAAAAGGCGCCCGGTTGGCAGTAGGGTTGTATCGCCGGCCGGTGAACCTCGCACCGGTCGGGCAAGTTGCGGTCATGCAAGGCGATTGATAACCGGATAAAACAAAACCCTGCACGTGCCGGGCTTTTGCAATGTTTCCAAATGCACGTCATATAGCTTTTCTGCCATCGGGACGTGTTCCTCATACCATCGGTGTCGCCCTGTCTTGTCTCCACCGATCAGCAACAACGCACATCGGCGTGGATCAAAGGCATACAACACGCGAAGCGCTCGGAACCTTGAAAAATACTGCGTGTTCCCCCTCCTGCGCCGCAAAAACACAATTATCCAAATGTAAAAAGCGCTCTAATACCTGTCTGTTGATTGGTTTTGAAGATCCTGGAGTTCCCAATGCCCCATGAAGGCAACCTGTTACAAGCAGCCGTGGTGTTCCTGCTCGCCGCCGTGCTGACCGTGCCCCTGGCCAAACGTCTGCAACTGGGCGCGGTGCTGGGCTATCTGTTCGCCGGTGTGATCATCGGCCCCTCGGTGCTCGGCCTGATCGGCAACCCGCAAAGCGTCGCGCAGTTCTCCGAGCTGGGTGTGGTGTTGCTGCTGTTCATCATCGGCCTGGAGCTGTCACCCAAGCGTCTGTGGGTGATGCGCAAGGCGGTGTTCGGCGTCGGCCTGGCGCAGGTGCTGCTTACCGGCCTGGTAATGGGCGTGGTGGCGTTGTGGCTGTTTGGCCAGTCGTGGAACAGCGCTATCGTGCTGGGCCTGGGCCTGGCGCTGTCGTCTACTGCCTTCGGCCTGCAAAGCCTGGCCGAGCGCAAGGAGCTGAACCAGCCCCACGGTCGCCTGGCCTTTGCCATCCTGCTGTTCCAGGACATCGCCGCGATCCCGCTGATCGCCATGGTGCCGCTGCTGGCCGGCAGCGATCACCCGACCACCGAGGCCCAGGGCCTGCAACACGTACTGCAGATCCTCGGCAGCATCGCCGTGGTGATCATCGGCGGACGCTACCTGTTGCGACCGGTGTTTCGCATCGTGGCCAAGACCGGCCTGCGTGAAGTATCCACCGCCACCGCGCTGCTGGTGGTGATTGGTACGGCGTGGTTGATGGAATTGGTGGGCGTGTCCATGGCCCTCGGCGCCTTCCTCGCCGGCCTGCTGCTGGCGGACTCGGAGTACCGCCACGAACTGGAATCGCAGATCGAGCCATTCAAGGGCCTGCTGCTGGGGCTGTTCTTCATCAGCGTGGGCATGGGCGCCAACCTCAGCCTGTTGCTCAGCTCGCCGCTGGTGGTGATTGGCCTGACGCTGCTGTTGATAGGCCTGAAATTGCCGCTGCTGTATGCCGTGGGCCGCATGGTGGGTGACCTCAATCGCGAAAGCGCCCTGCGTCTGGGCGTGGTGCTGGCGGCCGGGGGTGAATTTGCCTTCGTGGTGTTCAAGATCGGCCGCGACCAGGGCCTGTTCGAACCGCACCTCTACGACGTGCTGGTATTGACCATCACCCTGTCCATGGCGGTGACGCCGCTGTTGCTGCTGGTGTGCCCGAAGTTGTTCAAGCCCAAGGTCAAGCCGGTGGAAGTGCCCGAGGAGTACCTCACCATCGAAAGCGATGCGCCGCGCGTGGTGATCGCCGGCATGGGCCGTATGGGCCAGATCGTGGCGCGGATCCTGCGGGCACAGAACATCTCGTTCATCGCCCTGGACACCTCGGTGGAAACCATCGAGCTGACCCGCAGCTTCGGCGGCATGCCTGTGTTCTACGGCGACCCGCAACGCCCCGAGATCCTGCACGCGGCCAAGGTCGACCAGGCGGAGTTCTTCGTGATCGCCATGGACGACCCTGAGATCAACATCAAGACCGCCGAGTTGGTGCGCAACCTCTACCCGCACATGCAGATCATCGCCCGTGCACGTAACCGCCAGCACGTGCACCGCCTGGTCGACCTGGACGCCTCGCCGGTTCGTGAAACGTTCTATTCCAGCCTGGAAATGAGCCGCCGCACCCTGGTGGGCCTCGGCTTGAGCCAGGCCCAGGCCGATGCACGCATCACCCGCTTCAAGAACCACGACCTGCAAGTGCTGGCCGCGCAACACGAGGTGTACGACGACGCGGCCAAGGTGATGCAAACCGCCCAGGAAGCACGGGCAGAACTGGCGCGGCTGTTTGAGATGGATCGACTGGAGGAAGAGTCCGACAAGCTGTGAGGCTGCCGGTGAACGAGATTGCGACTTTTCTGACAGAATACGCCGCAATCTTGTTCATCCCCTGGAGCGCTTCATGGCCACTTTCACCAAGACCACCGTCCTGCTGGCCCTCGCGCTGACCGCCGGCAGCGTATTCGCCGCGTCCAAGCCGACCACCCAAACTATCTCCACCTTGGGCGGCAAGTTCACCTTCAACCTGCCCAAAGCCTACGCCGCCGACACCCTGCCGGCTGGCAAGGCGGAGGACGGCACTGCCGATACCCAAGGCACGATGTACGCCAACCAGATCACGAAAAGCGTGGTGATCGTCGCCGAAACCGTGCGCAACGATGGGGTAACCATTGGGGATAACGACGCGAAATTCCTGGACGGCGCCGTGGCCGGCTTCGTCAAGGACCAGAGCGCCGCCCTGCCGGACTTCAAGAAACAGAGCGAGAAGAAGCTGACCTTCAAGGGTCTGTGCCTGCGCCAGGTGGACAGCACCGCCACCCAGGGCGGCGGCAAGACCCTGAATTCGACGTTCCTGGGCGGTTCGGGCAATCACCTGCTGGTGATCCAGGCGATTTCGCGGGCGGATGATGCGAAGGGGCATGCCGCGTTGGTGAAGCAGATTACCGGCGGGAAATAACAATCTTCCAGACAACCCGATCCACATGTGGGAGGGAGCAAGCCCCTCTCACAGTGCTCGACCGCGTTTAATTCAGGCTCTTTTCCAGCCAGGCTTTCAGGTCCTGCACTTCCGTTTCACTGATGGTATGCGGCATGCCCGGATACCCGTGGAACTCCGGCTTCAATCCCAACCCCGTCAACACCTCATTCGCCAGAGTGGCCGACGCATAAGGCAGCGCCTGGTCCAAAGTGCCGTGGCCAATGAAAATCGCCAGCTTGCCCAGTGACGCATCCGGCTTCAGCTCAGCCTTGAGCACCGGCAACACGCTGCCACTCAACGCTGCAATCCCACGCAGCAGTTCCGGCCGACGCAACCCTACCTCGTAAGACATGATCGCGCCCTGACTGAAGCCCACCAGGAACACCCGATCCGGCTGGGTGTGGTATTTGACGGTGGCTTTGCCGACAAAGTCTTCGATCAGCCGGGCGCTACGTTGCAGGTCGGCGGTCTCGCCATCGTATTCGCCGTCACCGGGCGTCTTGGTAAACCAGCGATAGCCGTGGGGGTCCACCGGCATCGGCGCGCGGGCCGACAGGTAAGTCCAGGTGGACGGCAGCGCGTCCTTGATGCCGAACAAATCCTCTTCGTCACTGCCGAAACCGTGCAGGAAAATCACCAGCGGCTGGTTGCGCGCATCGCCCTGGGTCTGTTCCAGGTACGACAACGGCAAGTCGGTGTGCAGCGTATCGTCGGCATGAGCGACGCCGACCACCAGGGTCAGCGCCAGGGCAAACAGTTTGAGCATGGGACGTGACCTCAGGGTTTGCGCAGCAGATAAGTGTCCATGATCCAGCCATTTTCCAGGCGCGCCGCCTTGCGCACCCGTTCGATTTCTTCTGCCACTTCACTGACCTTGCCGCTGATAAGGATTTCATCCGGCGTGCCCAGGTAGGCGCCCCAGTAGATGTCCAGGCCTTGATCGGCCACGGTGCGGTAAGAGTCTTCCGCGTCGAGCATCACCACCAGGGTGTCCGCATCACTCGCCTGCCCCGCCGCCAGACGGCGCCCGGTGGTGATCTCGACCGACTTGCCAATACGGTTCAGCGCCACTTTATGCTGTGCGGCCAGCGCCTGCACGCTGGTGATACCGGGGATCACCTCGAACTCAAAGGCGCAACGGCCACTGGCCAGAATCGCCTGCAAAATGCGGATGGTGCTGTCGTATAACGCCGGGTCGCCCCACGCCAGGAAAGCACCTACTTCACCGTCAGCCATTTCTTCGTTGATCATGCGTTCGAAGGTCTGCTGCTTGTCGCGGTTCAGGTCCTGCACGGCGGTGGTGTAGTCGATATCGCCGCGCACGCGCTCCGGGCACTCGGCCTCAACGAAGCGATAACCCGGCTCGGTGATGTAGGTCTCGCAGATCTCGCGACGCAGGTCGATCAACT
>Ga0157369_10005835_pt1 | contig 14316 bp, 16 predicted proteins | sample C25metaG_FD_113461 | JGI IMG/M metagenome (GOLD analysis project Ga0157369, IMG submission 113461) | Corn rhizosphere microbial communities from Kellogg Biological Station, Michigan, USA - C2-5 metaG | ecosystem: Host-associated > Plants > Roots > Rhizosphere > Soil | place: USA: Michigan...
CATGCCATCGACGCCGTGGCCGGCGGCACTTCGTCGGTCACCAACGGCGCGATCACCATCGGTGCGACCGTCACCGGCCTGACGCTCTCCGGCACGGCACTTTCAAAACTGGGACTGAGCCAGGTTGGCGATGGCCTCGCCGGTCAAACGCTGTCGATCAATTCGACCGGCGGCGGAACGGCAACCAACATCACCTTCGGTCTCGGCCAGGGGCAGGTTGCCAGCCTCAACGATCTCAATAACGCGCTGGCCGCGAACAATCTGCAGGCAAGCATCGACACGATCGGCCACATCAACATCATCACCTCGAACGATGCGGCTTCGTCGACGATCGGCACGATAACCGGGACGACCTCGGGCGCCTTCTGGAACGCGGCCACGACCGCCGCTTTTGCCGGAGGCGCTCCGATCGTCGATCCGAATTCGCAGGCCACGCGCGCGAACCTCGTGTCGCAGTACAATAACGTGCTGGCGCAGATCAACACCACGGCGCAGGACGCGTCCTTCAACGGCGTCAACCTGCTGAACGGTGACACGCTCAAGCTCGTGTTCAACGAAACCGGCCGGTCGACCCTGAGCATCCAGGGCGTCACCTTCAACGATGCCGGCCTCGGTCTTTCGACCCTGACCGCGGGCAAGGATTTCCTGGACAGCAGCTCGGCGAACAAACTCCTCACATCGCTCGATGCGGCTTCGACCACGCTGCGGGCGGAATCGTCCGCGCTCGGTTCGAACCTCTCGATCGTGCAGATCCGTCAGGACTTCAACAAGAACCTGATCAATGTGCTGCAGACCGGCGCATCGAACCTGACGCTGGCCGATACCAACGTGGAAGCGGCCAACAGCCAGGCCCTCTCGACTCGCCAGTCGATCGCGGTCTCGGCGCTTGCCCTCGCCAACCAGTCGCAGGCGAGCGTGCTGCAACTGCTCCGCTAAATTCGAAGACAAAGAGAATCAAAACGGCGGGCGAAAGTCCGCCGTTTTTTCATGCCGGCACGCAATGATTGTATTGCTGCGGATAATTTCTTCGACACCGTACATGTACGGAAATTATCGCTAACCATAATTTAAGAGCGTCAACGTACAAACGCAGGCAGTCTCGTCTTGTCATTAGCGTGATCTGGGGTTCTGAATGTCTAATGCCGCCCAAGCCTATGCCCGCACTTCGCAAACGACGGCATCTCCCAGGGAAATCGAGGCGCAGGCTCTTCTGAAGGCGGCGAGGCAGTTGCAGGAAGTCAAGGACAACTGGAAGGGGCCCGACCGCAACATGCACAAGGCGCTGATGTTCAATCGCCGCCTGTGGTCGATCTTCCTCACCGCTGTCGAAGACAACGGCAATCCGAACTCGATGGAGGTTCGCCAGAACATCGCCAACCTCGGCGTGTTCGTGATGCGGCAAACCATCGAAATTCAGCTCGAGCCCGATCCGGCTAAGCTGAAACCGCTGATCGACATCAATTGCAATATTGCCGCCGGACTGGCCGGCCGCGCCTGACCGCGTCGGGCGAGCCGAGCACGCGCCAGAGCAGAGCGCAGCGCCTGTCGCTTCGGCGCTCATTAGGCGGATGTTAACCATAAGCTGACCAGATCGGCGCTCGGGTAACCTTCGAGCGCCATCACGCAAAACGAATCCGACGGCGGCCCACCGGACCCAAGGGTGGTGGAAATGCGCCTGCGCAAATCGAGCTTCGTCCATCAGATCGAGGTAGGGCCGAACAGCGTCCTGCTCGTTCACGCCATCAGCCAGCTCAAGCTCAAGGTCGACGACGAACTCGGGCGACTGATGCGCTATTTCTCGGAATGGCGCGAGTTTCCGGACGCGTTTGCCGAGCTTGCAAAGCTGCTTCCCTATGACGAGCAGGTCCAGGCCGGGGTGATTGGCGCGTTACGCGAGCGCGATCTGTTGACCGAGAAGAGCCCCGAGGAGGAGCTTGCCGCCGTTGCCGCCCGGCTTGGCCCCACCCACGGGCGCGATCCCGAAGAGCTGCTCGATCGCTACCGCCGCGAGCTGAAGGAAGGTACGCGCGACTATTGGACGGTCAAGGCCGCGCAAACCATCGAGGATGTCTGCAACACCCGACCGCGGTTCGACCTGATCGTGTTCGGCGATTGCGATGTCCATATGGAGGCCGATTTCTTGCGCCGCGAGGCCGAGCGCAGGGGATATGATCTGCGCGTGGCGGCGACGGCGCCCGACGACTTCGCGTTCGCTGGCGAACACAGGCACGACGCCATTCTGATCGGTGCCTTGCATGCCCGGCACTTCATCACCCAGACGCCCCAGCCCGGCGGCGAGGCTCACGACATCTATCTCGCGCAGGCGAGGAACGTTCTGGCGCGGCTGAGGGAAAAAACCTCGGCGCCGATCCTGATCGACAATTTGCCCGAGCCGACGGTGCAGCCGCTTGGCCTCGCCGAGCGCGGCCGCAGCGGCCATCGTACCCGTTTTCGTTCGGCCAATGTGGCGCTCGCAGAGCTCGCCGAAACCTTCCCGGACGTTTACATCGTCGATATTGCAGCGGCGCTCGCTGCCGCGGGCAGCATCGCATTGGTCGACGACTGGCAGGTCGGCTTCACCCACATGGGCTCGCCGGGCTGGATGCTGCAGCGTCCCGAAACCGAGAAGGCCGCGGTTCATCATCTCATGCCTGACATGAACAGTCTCGTTCAAGTCGTTGATGGAAATCCCTATATTCGCGAGGCTGCGATCGCGCGGACCCATGTCGATACGCTGGCCGCGGTGCTGGGGCTGGGGCGCAAGAAATGCGTGATCGTGGATCTCGACAACACGCTTTGGCCCGGCGTGCTGGCCGAGACCGGCGCGCCGTTCGCGTGGGAGCCGTCGGTGAGCGGCGTGTTCTCCTTCATCGGGCTCTATTTCGGCCTGCATGAAGCGCTGCTGTGCCTCAAGAAGCGCGGCATCGTGCTGGCTTGCGTCAGCAAGAACGACGAAGCGGTCGTGCGCGAGCTCTGGAAGTATCCGGATTCCTACCCGCGCGAACGTTTGTTGACGCTCGACGACTTCGTCACGCACCGCATCAACTGGAACGACAAGGTCGACAATATCCGTTCGATCGCCGAAGAGCTCGGCTTTGCCCATGACACCTTCCTGTTCATCGACGATCATCCGGTCGAGCGCGACCGCGTGCGGCAGTTCCTGCCCGAGATCGAGGTCTGGGGCGAGGATCTGTTTGCGCTTCGTCGCGCTTTGCTCGACGATCCAAGGCTGCAGGTCCCGCGTCTGACCGATGAATCCGCGAGCCGCACGCAACTGGTGAAGGCGCAGCTCGGGCGTCAGCGCCTCCAGGCGGAAGCGGCCGACGAGCAATCCTATCTGGCATCCTTGCAGATCAAGACGCGCGTCGAGCAGGTGAAGCCGGATGCCAAATTCGAGCGTATCGAGGAACTGTTCCGCCGCACGACGCAGTTCAACGCCACCGGACGACAGTTTACGGCGGCAGGGCTCAGGAGCCTCGTGGCGTCGCGCAATGCGCAGGTGTTCGCGTTTTACGTCTCGGATCGCTTCGCCGATCATGGCCTCGTGGGCGCCGCCGTCATCGAGGAGCGCGAGATCACCGGGCTCGTCATGAGCTGTCGGGTGCTGGGGATGGGCGTCGAGCACGAATTTGTCCGATCCATCGTCGGCGCCGCCGGGGCGGGGGCTATCACCGCCAGGATCGTTCCGACGGCGCGCAACATTCCCGTGCGAAATATCTATCGCGACAACGGATTTGCTCTCGACCCGAGCGGCGTCTGGCGCCGGGAGAGCGCCGATGACGTTGCAGAGTCCGCGAGCCTGGTCCCGGCTGAGCCATCAGGGCAGGAGCACGAGTTCAGCGCGATCCAGGCCGATTAGCGCGAAGGCGGCAGCTTATGCCACAAGATCGGTCGGGATCACGCGCCGCTGATCATACTTGCTCATGTCGAGCGCGTGGAAATAGGCGCGGCGCCGCAGCACCGCTTCCTCGGGATATTGGTCCACGACCTGGTCGGTCTTCTCGTCGACTTCCTGATAGACCATCGCGCCCGCTGAGCGATCGTAATAGGCCTGGTGCGAGACGTCGTAGCTGAGGGCCTGCGGATCGTTGCGCGCAGCCGCGCTCGCATCCGGAGCGGTGACGCTCTGGCTGGCCGGAAGGTCGGTCGTGACGCCATTATTCGCCGCCTGGCTGACGGGTTGAACAACGGGCGAAGGGGCCGGTGCGCCGACCGGCCTGATGCTGAAATCCGTACTCATGGCAGCCTCCTAAAGCCGCTCCCAGAGTCAAATCCCAACCCGTCCCGATCGCAACCATACTAGCGCTGTTTCAACGCTTTGTTAGAGAACGCGCTTAATCGCGCGCCAAGACGCACGCGCGATTCTGCGTAAAATTGTCTGCGTTTTTCCCGCAATGATTTCGCTAGAGCGAACGGCTGATCGAGATCGGCGTGATCTGGCGCGGGCTTGGCGTGGCGCGGCGTCCGGCGGCCGTATAGGTGTTCGGGATGCTGCGGCGCTGCATCTCGGCATTGACGCCGCGCACGATGTTTTCGGAAACCGCATGCGCGGTCGCGAGCACCGTCAGGTTGACCTGCAACATCGAGCGGAACACGTCGTGATGACGGTGCAGCGTCTTCAACAGATCCGGCGCCTGCTGCGACAGATATTTCTGGCTCGCCTTCATCTGGCCGACCACGACGACATAGCGGCGCGACAGCTCGGCCTTTTGCTGCTCGAATTGCATCGCCTCGCGCAGCTTGCCGGCGCGCACGAGCTCGGTCTCACGCTCGATCAGCGAGAGCAGCCCGTTCATGACCTCCATCAGGTTGTCGGCAAGCTTGCGCGCGTCGGCGGCGTTCTGAGCGCCGGGGTAGGGGGATGGCGGCTGTTGCCGCTGCGCCTGTGGGTTCATGTCAAAATCCCCTCGAAAGTCAGCTCTTGGTGTCGGTCTGCGGTGTCGGCTGCGTTTTGGCCTGCTTGATGATCAGCGAGCGATAGACTTCGCTGGCGATGCCGACGCCGCCGGCGCGCGCGAACGATTTCGAATATTGCTCGGTCAGCATCGAGCGCCACACGCCGGTCGCCGGCGTGTCGCCGAACGGGCCATCGCCCTTGAGGCCGGCGGTCATCTCCGAAAACATCGAATTGAGGAACATCCCCTCGAAGTCGGTCGCGGTCGCCTTCGCCTTGGCCTGCTGCTGCGGTGAGACCTTTTGCAGGGCGGCTGCGAAATCGAAATCCGGCCGTCCGTTGATGACGCGCACATTGAAGTCGGCGTTGGAGGCGGCGCGGCCGGAAGCGCCGATGGCTGCCGTCTGCATCACATCACCTCGATATCGGCCTGGATCGCGCCCGCTGCCTTGATCGCCTGCAGGATGCCGATCAGGTCCCGTGGGCCGATGCCAAGGCCGTTGAGGCCGTCGACGAGCTGCTGCAACGAGACGCCGTCCTTGACGACCGCGAATTTCTTGCCGTCCTCGGAGACGCCGACGCTGGTACGCGGCGTCACCACGGTTCGCCCGCGCGACAGCGGATTGGGCTGACTCACCTGCGGGCTCTCGGAAATGGTGACGGTAAGGTTGCCTTGCGCGACCGCGACCGTGCTCACGCGCACGTCGCGCCCCATCACGATGATTCCGCTTCGCTCGTCGATGATGATCTTGGCGGCAAGATCAGGATCGACCTGTAGCTGCTCGATCTCGGTCAGGAAGGCGACGACGTTGCCCTTGAACTCCGGCGGGATCGTCAGCTGCACGGTCGAGGGATCGATCGGCTCGGCGGTCTTGACGCCGAGATAGTCATTCACGGCGGCCGCGATGCGTTTCGCCGTGGTGAAATCGGCGTTGCGCAGCGCCAGGCGCACATTGGGCAGGCGGTTCAGCGCGAACTCGATTTCGCGCTCGATGATGGCGCCATTGGCGATGCGGCCGACGGTAGGCACGCCGCGCGTGATCTTGGCCGCCGCACCTTCGGCCTCGAAGCCGGAGATTGCGAGCGAGCCCTGCGCCACCGCATAGACGTTGCCGTCGGCGCCCAGCAGCGGGGTAACGAGAAGCGTGCCGCCCTGCAGGTTCTTGGCGTCGCCGAGCGCGGAGACGGTGACGTCCATGCGCGTGCCCTGCGTGGCGAACGGCGGCAGATTGCCGGTGACCATGACGGCGGCGACGTTGCCGGTGCGGATGGTCGCGCCGCGGATATTGACGCCCATGCGTTCCAGCATCGCTTGCAGCGATTGCTTGGTGAAGGGGATGTTGTTGAGCGTATCGCCGGTGCCGTTAAGGCCGACGACGAGGCCGTAGCCGATCAACTGGTTCTGCCGCACGCCCTCGATATTGGCGAGATCCTTGATGCGCGACGTCGCCTCTGCGGACACGACCGAGACCGCCAGCGCGGTCAGCGCGGCGCAGGCCACCCCCAAAATTCTCAAAGCCCGGATGCTGCGCATCCTCTGCTCCCCTCGAAACTCACTTTGCCTGGACGCTCCGCCACTCCCATAGCCTTGCGTCCGCTTCCTTCTATGCGAGCGCCGTGCCACTCCGCGTCGCTCGCGTAATTTACTGATTTCGTTGAATAAAATTTGCGAGGCCAGGTGAGGCGAGCGGTCACCAGGAGAGTCGAAACTGCCGCCTCTCGGCAGATTTTGCCGGGCCGTTTACGCCGCGTTAACCATAAGAGGGTGAAGGTCGCGCCAGCACCTCGCGGAATCAGCCCATGCGCATCTACGGACCGAACGGCACCACGTTGGGGACGCCGGCTTCGAGCACCAAGCGGACCTCTTCGTCCGGCTTCTCGCTGCCGGAAGATGTCGGCACGACTTCCGAGACCCGCGCCACGGTGGCGCCGAAGGCGACCGCCAATATCGACGCGTTGATCGCCTTGCAGGGCATCGAGGAAGATCCGACCGAGCGGCGCCGGCGCTCGTTCGCGCGCGGCAAGGGCGCCCTCGATGTGCTCGACGATCTCAAGCTCAAGCTCTTGTCCGGCAACCTCGACAAGGCCACGGTGCTGCGGCTGTGGGACGCCGCGGCGAATCTGAAATCCTCCTCCGGCGACCCCGGTCTCGACGCGGTGCTGTCCGAGATCGAGCTCAGGGTCGAAGTCGAGCTCGCCAAGGCCGGGCAGTTCTAAACCGCATTGTCCGCTGTCATGCCCCGGCTTGACCGGGGCATCCAGTACGCCGCGGCCCATCGGCTCGCGCACTGCGGTTTCTGGAATACTGGGTTGCCCGGTCCCGCCTACGCCAGGGCTTCGGCGGGCGAGCGAATTCAGGGCGCGCCGTAGCTTTAGCGGAGGCGGCAAGCCGGGCAACGACACCGCATGAAGCATCACGATCGCTTGCGCCGCACCAAACTCACGCCGCCCGGCTCTGGGCCGGCCATGACGCGGCGGTCTCCTCCGTCCACTTTTCGGCCAGCGACCCCGACAGGCTGATCGGTGCTGCCCGGGACTCGAAGGTTGGCCGTTACCTCGTGGTCGGCGGGGCCGGCAGCCTGGAAGTTGCCCCCGGCGTCCGGCTGGTGACGACCCCCAGCTTTCCCGCGCCATACAAGGCGGAAGCGGAAAAGGGCGCCGCCTTCCTCGACCTTTTGCGGCTGCAAAAGGACCTCAACTGGACCTTCCTGCCACCCTCGGCTCTGTTCATCGAGGGCGAACGGACCGGCAGGTTCCTGCTCGGTATCGACCGGCTTTTGACCGATACCAGCGGCAAAAGCTCGATTTCCTTTGAAGATTTCGCCATCGCACTCGCCGACGAGATCGAGCGGCCGGCGCATCCGAAGGCCCGGTTCACGGTCGGCTATTGAGCGGGTGGAACCGTCCCCGCTAAGGATGGATAAACCTGCCTGTGCAAGGCTTTGACCCGGGTCGCCTTTTCGAAGGGACCGATATTGTCTGTCACATGGCGCCGCTATATAAGGCGCGCGCGCGGGCGACCTGTTCCGGCCGCCCGCTGCCGCAAAGGCGCGGCGCCTGTGCGTACAAGTGGGCTGACCTTGGAAAAACTGAAGAACTACCGACCTTCTGAGAAAGAGCCGTTCATGAATGAGCGTCAGCGCGAATATTTTCGCGTCAAGCTTCTGAACTGGAAGGACGAGATCCTCAAGGAATCGAAGCTCACCTTGCAGACGCTGCAGGAGGAGAACGTCAACCACCCCGATCTCGCCGATCGGGCTTCTTCCGAGACCGACCGCGCCATCGAGCTTCGCGCCCGCGACCGCCAGCGCAAGCTGATCTCCAAGATCGATGCCGCGCTGCAGCGCATCGAGGACAACACCTACGGCTATTGCGAGGAGACCGGCGAGCCGATCTCGCTGAAGCGCCTCGAAGCCCGCCCGATCGCTACCCTGTCGGTCGAGGCCCAGGAGCGCCACGAGAAGCGCGAGAAGGTCTACCGCGACGAATAGGGGTGCGGCCGATTCGCCTTCTTGACGTTCCCGCACTTGAAGTGCCGTCGGATTTCCGTTTGAAATCAACTTGCTCGCGGCGCCTTTTGAATCAATGATTCCGCTTGACCTGATGTTGTGGGCAAAGATGAGCAGCCCGGGCCACGGCCGTTGCAGATGGACCAGATTCTCGAAGCCGCCCAGATCATCGCAACCTCGCGCCGCAATCGCGCCGCGCTGAAGGCGTTGCCCCCTGAGGTCGCGCCGCGCGACGAGGCTGAGGGTTATCGCGTGCAGCGCGCCGTGCATGACCTGTTGTTGCCGAGCACGGGGTCCCTGGTCGGCTACAAGATCGGCTGCACCAGCAAGGTGATGCAGGAATATCTCGACATTCCACATCCATGCGGCGGCGGCGTGTTCGCAGGCGGCGTCCATGACAGCGGCGTCCGGTTGCGCGCAGGCGATTTCGTGCGCGTCGGCGTCGAATGCGAGATCGCTGTCCTCCTCACGCGCGACCTCGCTCCCTCCGAGGAGCCGTTCACTGCCGAATGGGTGATGGAGGCGATCGAGGCCTATCTGCCCGCGATCGAGATCGTCGACGACCGCTATGAGAAATGGGAGACGCTCGGTGCGCCGACGCTGGTCGCCGACGATTTCTTTGCGGCGGGTTGCGTGCTGGGCGCGCCTCGCGCCCGCAACGCCGTGCGCCATCTGCTCTCGGTCAATGGCCGAGCGTTGATCAACGGCGAGGAAGCCGGCCGCGGCACCGGCGCCGACGTGCTCGGCCATCCCCACCATGCGCTGGCCTGGCTCGCCAATCATCTGGCGGAGCAGGGCCGGGGCCTGCACAAGGGCCAGATCGTGCTGACGGGAAGCCTGGTCAAGACGGTATGGCTGAAGCCGGGCGACCATGTCGTGATGGAGCTGGATGGGCTGGGCCGGGTCGAAGCGACGTTCGCGTAGGGCAGGAGCAGGGCCTCTCACTCCGCCGTCGTCTCGCGAACGCGAGGACCCATAGGCGGAATCTCTCCGTAAAGCCGAGCTGGTCGACACCCTTCGCAACACGCGATCCTGTGGCTATGGATCCCTGCTTTCGCAGGGACGACAGGGAGGGTGGGGCAGCGGGCTCGCAAACTAACGACACGACTTTACATTCCCGCGGCTCGTTCGGCCCGGGTTATCTCGATCGCCCCCGATGAAGAGGGCGCAGGGAATGCCGGATGCAGGCCGCACCCATGGCCCGCCTGCAACAAAAAAAGCAGGCGGCAGTCACCACAGGTTCAGCCGGAACAACCGGCATTCCCTGCGCGATGGTTTAGCGGCTTATAGCGCGCTCTCCCCGGGGTGCCGGGCTTGATAGCCCCCGTCACCGGCGGAAATCTCCGCCAGCTTGATCCCAGCGTCGGGAGATCAGGACCACACGCTTTCGCCGTCCGCTTTCGTGCCGCTCGCCTCGCGGCACCAAAGCGTCCATCGCATCCTCGACCCAGCGTCCGTGGCGATCGCGCGAGCGCCCCTCTTCTCGGGTCAGGACGACGCATTCATGGCACCGATTTGGTTTCTGGAAAAGCGAAATATTTTTTGAGGGAGGGCTGGACAGGAGGGGCAAATCAGTGCGTGTCCGGCTATCTCTCGTTCGCCTCGTCGCGGTCGAATTTGTAGTCGGGCGGTAAGGTCCAATTGCGATCGGCAATGCTTTCAAGCGCACGCCGTCGGCGTTCCTTTCGCGCATTGCGTCGAATGGCCTGACCCAGCGCGATCGAAAGTATGATTGCGCAGAGAGGGATCGCGATGATCAGGAGCTTGTAAGTCACGGCTCTCGCTGCAGTTGTTTCTCGGCACGTTGTATCTTATAGAACGTAAAGTGAACATTCTATTTGTCATATGGTAACGTATATGGTACCAAGTGATTGAAGTTAGAGAATACGTGTTGGAAAACGGCGAAAGTCCGTTCCGTGACTGGTTTGACGAACTTGATCCGCAAGAGCCGACGATATCCGCATTGCGTCGTTGGCGCGACTACAAGGTTCGCAAGTCTGGCAAGAGGAATTGACGGTATGCCGTTGACCAGGGATTTTCGAGAAACGGTGCAGGCGCGAGCTGTGCGCGATCCGGCGTTCCGCGAGGCGATGTTTCAGGAAGCGATGCAGGCGTTGCTGCAAGGTGACGTCGACGATGGTCGTTCGGCGCTACGCGCCTATATCAATGCGACCATTGGGTTTGAAAGACTTGCAACGGCGCTCGATCGATCGCCGAAGAGCCTGATGCGGATGTTCGGGCTAAACGGGAATCCAACAGCGGAGAATTTGTTGAGCGTGATCGGCGTGTTGCAGGTCGAAACCGGCGTGCATCTTGAAGTTCGCGCCGTCGCGGATGCAGCGTAGAAAATCACGGCCTCCGCACGATCCATGTCGCTGAGTTACATTGGTATGAGGCGACCGGGATCGGACGCAAGGAATTCAAGATCAAGCACCTGCTTTGAAGGCATGACAAAGACACAAACAAAACAACTGGTCGTCTGCGTGGATAACGACGGCTATGCGGCCTCGCTGGAGAAACGAAAGATCCATGTCGTGCTGCGCGATGCCGCAGCAGACAAGCATGGCATGCTGCGGGTGGTTGATGAGTCCGGCGAGGATTACCTTTATCCGAAGGCGCTATTTCGGCCGATCGCGCTGCCGCAAGCCGTTAAGCGAGCTGTACTGGCGGCATAGTGGCCGTTAGCTGGATTGCTTCGTCGCTGCGCTCCTCGCAATGACGCTCAGAGATCGGGTGTGGGTTGGCAGAGGGCGTATCCGTCACACGAAGTGACGCAGGACATGTTCTTTAACTGAAAGAGGCCGCCAATCGAGGCGGCCTCCTGGGTATTCGCTGGGTCAGTCTGGAAGATGATGTCAGTTCGGACGGTCGGTTGAACGGCGAACGTCGCCCGGCCCATGCAAGGCGTTAACGACCCAGCGCACAGCGTCGCCAAACCAGTTCCCGCCGTTGATCGTCTCGAGCTCTGCGTCCGTCAGCTCGAGGATTTCCGAGTTCGTCTGTTCCATGTTCTTCATTGTGGTCTGCTCCTTTTCAGATTGTCAGTGGGAAAACTGTCAGAAGTGCAGCGTGACCGTCGGCTGCGTCGCCGGACCCTGGACGGCAGCGGCAAGACGTTTGCCCAAATCCTCGTATGCCTTGATGGCCAGGTTGAGCGCCATATCGCCGCCGCTGACGCGATCGAGCTGGTCGATGTCCAGCTCGCGAACTTCACTGGTAAACTCGCTCATGTCTCTCTCCCTAAAGGAGGGGACCATCCCCTCATGCACGGGAGACGCGGCGAGATGAAAAGCCGTTCATTGGCGGCGTGATGTGCGTCACATCGGAACGCCGGCCACACAAACACGACGGCCTCCGGCAGGGGAGCTACCGGAGGCCGCGTTGGAACACTTCATTGCGCCTAGGTTCGCAATGCAGTGTGGGAGCTCGTAGGGGAGAGGGCGTAACGAGTGGCTTGACCCCTCCCTAACTCTCCCCTTGCAGGGGAGGGAATGTTCTTGTTCCTCAGCTCGATCTGTTTCCTGACGTCATCAGCTCAAGCTCATCCTCAGAAGGGCAGCAGCACGTCCATCACCTGCTGGCCGTAGCGCGGCTGCTGGATGTCTGTGATCTGGCCGCGGCCGCCGTAAGAGATGCGGCCCTGGGCGATCTTGGAGGAATCAATCGTGTTGTCGCTCTGGATGTCTTCAGGGCGCACGATGCCGGCGACGATCAGTTCGCGCATCTCGGCGTTGACGCGGACTTCCTGTTTGCCCTCGACCACGAGATTGCCGTTCGGCAGCACCTGGGTCACGACCGCGGCGATGTTGGTCGTCAGGCTTTCCTGGCGCTGGATCGTGCCCTTGCCGTCATATTGCGTCGTGCCGTTCGCCTGCAGCAGGTTGCCCGGCAGGACCTTCGCGGCCTGCGCCCCCAGCGTCTTGGCGCCGAGGAAGTCGGTGATGGCGGAGCCTTGCGAGCCGGTGGCGTTGCGCTGCGTCTCGTTGGCGAAGTTGGCCTGGTCGGTGATGTTCACGGTCACTGTCAGCAGGTCGCCGACCTGGTGGGCGCGCTGGTCCTTGAAGAAGGAGCGCGAGCCGTTCCGCCACAGCGAATTGGGATTGTAGGACACCGTCTCCGGCTTCGGCATCGGCATCGACACCGGCTTGTAGCCGGGCTGCGCCGTCGGATTGTCGATCGAGGTCAGCTTCGGGGTCTCGCCGATCTGCGAGAGCCGGCTTATCGCGGAGCAGCCGCTGGCGACGCAGGCCAGCACGAGCAACGAACCACCAAGCGCGGCACGCTTGCAACCATGACTGAACTTGAAACTGGACATCTACGTTACTCTGACCTGGAGGAGGTGATTTGCGGGTTGTTGTCGGCGACGGAGGTGGGGACAGGCGTCTCGGCGACGCCGGGATCGGTGATGACGACGGGTTGGGGCGTGGCGATCTGGATCGTCACCTGGCCGCGGCCGGTGACGACCCCGGTCACCGTGCGCTTGGATTGCAGGTTCAACACACTGACGACGTCACCCTCGGTGCCGCTGTCGATCGCCTTGCCGCGCGTGGTGAGGTAGAGGCCGGCGGTCTGGAAGACCAAGGTGACGCCCTGGTCTTTCTGCACGAGGTCGGGCTTGGTGAGGTCGGCGACCCGCAGCGCCTGGCCGGCGCGCATCGGGTGGCGCATCTGCATGCCAAGCGCGCTCTCGCGCACCGCGGCGTCGCCGCCGATCTCCAGTTTCGGCCGCCGCTCCACGATGATGTCGGAGGATTTCAGCATATCCGCGCGCTCGACATTGCGCGTCAGGACCGCGGCCTCGACCGTCTCGATCGCGCTGCCGGTGAAGCGCAGCCGGGTCGGCGCCGCGTTGACGTCGTTGCCGATCTCGAAGGTGACGTCGAAGCGCGTGGAACGCTGGTCGTAGCGCACCGCCACCGGCTGCATAACGCCGGTGTTGGCGGCGTCCAGATGCAAGTCCTGCACGTCGCGGTCGAAGGTCAGCGACAGGTTGGCGGCATCGCCAAGGCCGTTGCGATGCTCGATCGCATGCGCCACCGCGTCCTGGATGTCCTTGGCGGCGAGGTTGCGCGCAAGCCGCGTCACCGTGACTTCCTTGATGTTCTTGGTGTCGACGCCGATCACCTGGTGGGCGCGGAGCGCCGATATCACCTGCGCCGTCGGCAGCGTGCCGGTCGTGCCGAGGTCCGGCGCGCGATAGATCGCGATCTGGCCGAAGTCGCCGGCGTTGTCGATGACGTCGCCGATCCGGACGACGTCGCTCGTGACCGTGACGCTGGCGCGCAGCACCGGCACCGCGATGGCTGCCGAATCCGATTTCCAGTCGGGCGTGGGCACGGCATCGTTCGCGCCGGCCAGCGCGGGCACCGGGATCGCCGCGATCAGCGCGGCGGCAAGGAGGAGAGGGCGTAGCAGCATCATCAGCTCCCTCAGCGGAACAGCGCGGTGGTGGTCTGCATCATCTGGTCGGCGGCGGAGATCACCTTGGAGTTCATCTCATAGGCGCGCTGGGCGCTGATGAGATTGCTCATCTCCGAGACGACGTCGACGTTGGACTGCTCGAGGCTGCCTTGCGTGATGCTGCCGTAACCTTCGGCGTTGGCGATGCCGTCCTGCGGCGGGCCCGACGAGGGCGTGTCGGTGTACTGGTTGCTGCCGACCGGTTGCAGGCCGCCCTTGTTGATGAAGCGGGTGAGCCCGATCTGGCCGATGATCTGCGAGGTCGTCGAGCCCGGCAGCGTCACCGAGACCTGGCCCTGCGCGTTGATGGTGAGGCCGGATGCGTTGTTGGGGATGGTGACGGTCGGCTGCACCGGGTTGCCCTGCGCGGTGACGATGCGGCCCTGGTTGTCCATCTGGAAGGTGCCGTCGCGGGTGTACTGGTAGGTGCCGTCGGGCATCTGGATCTTGAAG
>Ga0157369_10005837_pt1 | contig 14311 bp, 16 predicted proteins | sample C25metaG_FD_113461 | JGI IMG/M metagenome (GOLD analysis project Ga0157369, IMG submission 113461) | Corn rhizosphere microbial communities from Kellogg Biological Station, Michigan, USA - C2-5 metaG | ecosystem: Host-associated > Plants > Roots > Rhizosphere > Soil | place: USA: Michigan...
TCGGGAAAAGCATCATGAGCTTCTCACAAGACTTCTTAGCGGAAATACAAAAAATAGCCGGCGCTTTGGATACCGACGCGACCGAGCGCATGGCAGGGATCCTGGGCGGCATCAGAAGCCAGCAAGGCCGTTTGTTCATACTCGGTGTAGGCGGGAGCGCCGCGAATGCTTCTCATGCCGTGAATGATTTCCGAAAGATTACTGGGATTGAGACCTATGCACCCACGGACAACGTCTCGGAATTAACGGCGCGCACGAACGATGAAGGCTGGGCGACCGTGTTCGAAAGCTGGCTGCGCGTAAGCCGGCTCAGGCCGCGTGATGGAATTCTGATTTTATCGGTGGGAGGTGGAAACCTTGAGGAACAGGTCAGCCCGAATCTCGTCAAGGCGCTCCAATATGCCAAGTCGGTTGGATCGAAGATCATAGGCATTGTTGGCAGAGACGGCGGCTATACCGCGAAAGTTGCGGATGCATGCGTGATTATCCCTATCGTGAACCCCGTGCACGTGACACCGCATTCGGAAGCATTTCAGGCAGTGGTCTGGCATTTGCTCGTTTCCCACCCCTCGCTAAAAGCCCATCAGACGAAGTGGGAATCTATTCCCGTCCGATGAACGTTCGGAGAGCGGTGTTTCTCGACCGGGATGGCGTGTTGAACGAGCCCGTCCTGCGCGACGGACGTCCTTATCCGCCCTCCGGCCTGCACGAACTGACCATTGTTCCCGATGCGGAACCAGCCCTCGCGCGCTTGAAGCAGTGTGGCTTTTTGCTTGTTGTCGTCACGAATCAACCCGATGTAGCACGCGGGACCTCTATGCAGGCGGATGTGGAACGTATTCACCGGCATTTGGCCAGCCATTTACCCTTGGACGATTTCTTCACCTGCTATCACGACGATTCCGCCCGTTGCGACTGCCGAAAGCCCTTACCAGGACTGCTCGTGAAGGCGGCCGCGCAGTACGGCATCGATTTGGCAAAGAGCTACATGGTAGGAGATCGTTGGCGCGATATCGATGCGGGTTCCGCAGCCGGGTGCGGAACCGTGCTAATCGACCGCCATTACAACGAGCGCAAATCGACGGCGAAGCCGGACTGCGTCGTGGAATCTCTTGCCGAAGCGTGCGACTGGATTTGCGCTACAGCGTAAAGCCGGAGCTGCGCGCGTCCTCATGAAACATTTGAACGGTCTCGAGCGAGAACTGCGCGAGGTCTTTCCCTAGCGTCGATAGTTTTTTCAAGATGTCGCTGGTTGCAGTAATGATGTGGCAGCCGATGGCGTCCGCCTGGACGACGTTTAAAAGCTCACGTGGGCTGGCCCAGATGAGTTCGACACCTGGCAAATCCGCAATTTCGTCAAGAGAGGCCGACATGATCGGAATCGGATCGAGTCCGGCATCGGCAATACGCCCCGCAAAGACCGAAACGAAGGCGGGCGCCCCGCCGCGCAACGCAGCCGCCACGCAGCGCACCTGATCCAGCGTGAGCAATGCGGTGATATTTAGCTGAATGCCCTCGCGGGTCAATTTCCGCACCAAGTCGAAGCACGGCTCACCTTTGGTGTTGGTGATGGGAATTTTGGCATTGACGTTTGGCCCCCACCCGGCAATGATTCGCGCCTGCCGCTCCATTTCACCAAAGTCGTCGGCAAAGACCTCAAACGAGATTGGCCGGTCGGGGATGGACTCGATGACATCGCGAGCAAACGACGCATAATCACAAATACCGGCCTTCCGCATCAGCGTGGGATTAGTAGTAAACCCCTGGATTAAGGGATTCCGGTACATTTCGAGCATGGTCGCCTTGTCGGCCCCATCGGCGAACAGTTTAATTTTTAAATCGGCGGCAGATAACATCAGCCTCGAAACTCCAGCATTCTCCTATTATGGTTCACATTCAGCTCAAAACCGAAACGGCCCCGGTATTCAGATGGTAGGCATACCCTTTGCGCACCGATTTTCCGTGGTTTTAGCGCTATTCACGGCGACGGTTGGGTAATCGAAATCTAAACCACCATTGATACTCATATCGTAGAGTGACTCCGGAGTATCATGTGCATCTCTACAAAAATGACCAAATAGATGTTGCTCGTTGCGCCCGACGTCACTGCTAAGACTTCCGTTAGGCTGAATGATGAGATGTCTATGCAAGCTCCTAGAAATCCCAAGTACGAAACAGCGGATCCCGTCTCGTATACACCAATAGGATGCTGGCGCTCAAGACGAATATATGGACGATGACCACGGTAAAGATGAAACAATGTCGCGGGCGATTGCGCCAGCCTGTGCCGTACTTCTACCATGCCATCTAGTTGTCCGTCACCGCGCAACCACCGCGGCGCGCAACTTACAAGGTTATTCACTCGAGCCCTGACGATTTTTGCCATTGTCACCTTAACGGAGCCCATCTTGCCATCGCGCACCAACTACGCCCACAGCCGCGGCCAATGAAATGAATGCCGTTACCGGGATCAACAACTCTGGTATGTCAGCGGAAAGCAGGTATCGAGCTACAAGCAGACATAGCGCCATGCCACAGTCGGCAACTAGTCGCATATAAAAATATGCGCCGATACCGGCCACGAAGAGCCGGGACAGAAAATACCAATTATGGATTCGCGGCGTGTGCGACATCGAGAGTGCAACCGTCGGGGGAATAAAAGATCTGCGATTGCATATTTACAGCAAGGGGCGTTCCATAAGCTTGATAGGGGTTCCGGAAGGGAGGTACCCTGTCTTCGATATATTCTTTTCTTGTTAGCTCAATTAGAGGCTCGGCTACCCACGCCGCCCCCGCATCTTTTGTTCTCGCGAACGTGGTTAGGAGCGGTTCTGCCGCTCCACGCCCATGAGGCATAATGCTTGGCGCTTCCCGGGCGCTTGCTAGCAGTGTTTTATTACCAAAAACGAATGGTAGAAATCAAAGAACTAGAAATATGAAGAGAATTAAGGCGCCCGGATGCCCTCTCGATTCATGTATTCGCGAGTCAAAAATACACGCGACTATTCTTCTGGCAATCCTCATTGATCTTGACATGCTGGCTTTCGCAACGCGCGTGGGCAACTTCAGAGCGGGCGACTCGGTACGCTAAACGTGGGGTTCTGAGCGGCACTCGGAGCCTGAGAGCTGCCGCGGAGCGCCGGCAGGCACAATTAATGCTGCAATCAGCGGGCGAACGCCTGGCGGAACATATGGTGCATTTTGGGAATCGAGATCGTGGCGTCAGCCTCAGCATCAACACGGTCGAGCTTATGGCAGCTTTGGACCTGTGCGCGCGAAAGACGTTGCGCTATGGTACTATTTTTTCAAAATGGCCGCGAATTTGGGCAAACGGCTGGTGAGGCGCCGTGCGTCCATCCGGAAATGCATCTCTACATGAGCCGGGCAGCCGATTACAATACCTTCTAACAACAAAGCAGGTCAGGTACACAAATTGGGAGAATTATTCCGGCGCGAGCGGCCCGACGTTGCGTTGGCTTGGACAGGTGAACGCTTCGTCACGGACATAGGCGGCGATGGCAGAATTGAAATCGAGCATCTACATAGGTACTTCGTAGCCCGTGAATTTTGCCGCGCAAAGCATGTGCTTGACGTCGCGTCTGGCGAGGGCTATGGTAGCGCGTTACTCGCGCAGACGGCCGAGCAGGTGATCGGCGTCGAAGTAGACCAAGCAAGTGTTGAGCATGCCTCGAACACTTATCAGCGCTCGAACTTGCGGTATTTCCAAGCCGATGCGGTTTGTTTACCACTCGACAATGAATCTGTGGACGTTGTCGTCTCGTTTGAGACGCTCAAGCACTTCTTTAACCAGGGACGATTTCTGAAGGAAGTGAAACGTGTTCTTAGGCCCGGTGGGTTCCTGCTCATTAGCACGCCGGACGCGAGTATATATTCGGGCGCCAGTATTGCGCCGAATCCGGCCCAGATGCGGGAATTGACAAAATCAGAGTTCTTGGCGCAATTACGGGCGGAATTTCGAAACGTGTCGCTATTGCGGCAGCGAGTTATCGTTGGATCTGCGATTCTACCGGAAACGCCCACATCGCTACCGAGCGAGAGCTGGTGCTTTGAGCGGAGAGACGCAAATACATTCGAAGCCGCCAAGCAGCTTCAACGCGCACCATACCTGCTTGCGGTGGCGTCAAACGGGGAAAACCCGCCAATCGGCACATCGATTTATATACAAACGGATAAATTGCCTATAGCCGCACAGAATATAAGGGCGGAACTGCAGCCTGTGATTGCGCAGGCGGCAGCGGACGCCGAGGCTGCTCGCGAACAGGCGAAAGCAGCAGGGGAGGAGTCCGTGCGCCTGACGAAAGCATTGAATGACGCGCAAGAGGAGACTGAAGCGATCCGGCAGCAAGCTAGAGCCTCCGCGATTTTGGAGCAGCAACAGCAGCTAGTAGTTCGACGGCTGATGCAAGATCTCAGTTGGCGCGCCCAGAAGGCCGGGCAGTGCGAAAAACAAAATCAAATACTCGTGTTGGAGCTTGAGGCAGCCAGGCAAGAGCTTGCCAAACTCAGAGAAGCCTACGATCAAATTTCTCATCTGATCATCCCCGTCTGGATGCGAAAGATGCTGCCGGCCGGTCTGAAGAGTCGACTAGCTGCTGCCAAGCGCGCCCTACGCCATGGCTGACACATCGATCGTCGCTCCGCTGGGATGGCCCCTTCAAACCGATTTTGAGCTGGATCGCCGATTAATTGCTGAAAGCGGGCTGTTCGACGAAAAGACCTATGCCCGCCAAGCTGGACTTGAAGCGATGCAAGATGCGATTGGACATTATCTTTTGAAGGGTTGGCAAATGGGGCTCGAACCAAATCCATCGTTCCCGGGCGCGCTACTGCAACCCTACTTTATAACGGCCGGCTTCGATGGACCGCCTGCAATCACCTGGCTCATGCAGCGCGCCGCCGGGTGGGACATACCAACAAACTGGAATGATATCCAGCGGCAAGCGATGCGAGTCCGCGCTACAGGATTGTTCGATGAAGCATTTTATAAAGCGCAGTTGGGCAAGGCCGCAAGCGGACTCGATCTGGCGATCCACTATAGTACCGTCGGTGAACGAATGGGAATCGCTCCCTCGTTAGACTTCGATCCGGCTTTTTATATGGAGTGCTACCCCGATGTTGCGCGTGCAGGGGTGAATTGCTTACTACACTATTTTGAACGTGGACGCGAAGAACGCCGGGTTGGAGTTGCCGCGTCGGTCTTTCGGAACGGCCGGATTACCAGCGATCCCAGCAAAGACAATATCCTCCTAGTCGTCCATGAAACATCGCGCTCTGGCGCTCCGGTTCTGGGATGGAACATCGCCGGCCATTTAGCGCGGCAATATAACGTCTACACCGTTCGCATGGGCGATGGCGAACTTACAGCGGACTTTGAGGCAATCAGCGTCGAAGTGCATGGCCCTATTCTTGGGGCGAATCGTCGAAATCCTACTTATGTAGGCCATTCACTAAAGGTTTTGCTAGATACTCGCAAATATCGCTATGCAATCGTCAACAGCATTGAATCGCGCGAAATTCTCGAATGCTGTTCGCGCAAATTCATTCCGACGCTGCTATTGATTCATGAGTTTGCATCTTTTGTCGCTCCCCTTGATTCGCTATTTTGGGCTATCGATTGGTCTACGGAGATCATTTTTCCCGCCCGGATAGTCGCACAATGGTCTGAAGATAAATATCCGGCTTTGAACAGACGCTCGACTCACATCCTTCCGCAGGGCCGCTCCTTTTTGCCAGGTCAAAAGCGCTCAGACGGCGATACCCCCAATCCCGCTATTGAAAAGCTCAGGCGCCAGCGGGAAACAGAAGGAACGTTCATTGTCCTGGGTGCAGGCGGTGTGCAGTTTAGAAAAGGCGTCGACCTGTTCCTTACCGCAGCTGCAACCATTGTGCGTAGCCAACCATTGCAAGATTTTCATTTTCTTTGGGTCGGGCACGGCTACCGTCCGGACGAGGATCGCGGTTACTCGACTTTTCTGCACGAACAGCTGACGCGTTCCGGTCTGGCGGATCATGTCACGTTCCTGGACGCCGTGCCAGACCTCTCTCCTATTTATCGGCTCGCCGATGTGTTTCTGCTGCCATCACGTCTGGATCCTTTCCCGAATATCGCAATGGATGCAATTGCGTTCGGCGTTCCTATAGTCTGCTTTAAGGAGGCAAGCGGCACAGCTGAGCTGCTGCTAACGGATCCTGAGACGGCTATAGGAGTAGTGGATCATCTGGACGCCGAAGCGGCCGGACGAATCATACTCAAACTCGCTGAGGATGATACTCTGCGTGGACGAATGGGAGAGGCAACACGACGTTTGGCCGATACCCGATTGCTGGACATGGGAACTTACGTTTCAAAGTTAGATGCCATAGGCGCGGCGGCTGCGAAGCGGATGGTCCAACGATCCTCCGACGCTGAAACCCTACTTAATGATCCAACATTCGATCAGAACATGTTTTTGGGTCTGCAGCCTATTATCGAAACGCGAGCGGAGACGATTGCTCGTTATCTCACGCTGGCATCTGCACGTGGCTCCTTTTTTAAGGAAATACGACGTCCAACTCCAGGCTTCCATCGAGAAATTTATGCGCAGGAACACGCAGCAAATTTAGCCGGCGGGGCTGACCCGTTGGCTGATTTTGTGAGAGAAGGTAGACCACAAGGTAGATGGTTAATGCCGGTGTTGCGGCCGGAAGATCCGGAAGACGAAATCCATCCGTCAGGCCATTTGCGCGTGGCGCTGCACGCACACTTTTACTACCCGGAGCTGGCCATTGAATTTCTGGTACACCTTGCAAAGAATCAGACTCGCTGCGACCTTCTGGTTAGTACGGATAATGCAAACAAAGCTGCACACCTTGAACGCACATTTGCCAAATACGCGTATGGCAAAGTTGAGATTCGCATTGTACCCAATCGAGGCCGTGACATGGGGCCACTGCTGACCGAGTTTTCAGGTGAGCTTGGAAAGTACGATCTCATCGGTCATGTTCACGCCAAACGAAGTCTGATAGTCGGCGATCCGGCTATCGGTGACAACTGGCGTCAATTCCTCTGGGAAAATTTACTTGGTGGCCAACACGCTATGATGGACCGAATTGTTGCCGCATTCGAGCGCCAGGAGCGACTTGGTTTGGTATTTCCGAGCAACCCGCATCTGATGAGCTGGGATGAGAACCTCATCATTGCAAGTGAGCTCGCCGCCCGTATGGGCTGGAAAGGCGCGCTGCCGGACTACTTCGATTTTCCGGTGGGTACCATGTTCTGGATGCGCCCGAACGCGCTGCAGCCCCTGCTGGATCTCCGTTTAGAGTGGAGTGACTATCCTGGGGAGCCGGTGCCTTACGACGGCACCATACTCCATGCCATCGAGCGCCTGATGCCCAGGGTGTGTGAGCTAGCCGGCTTCACGTCCGCAGTGACCCATGTTTTTGGGGTTTCCCGGTGAGCCGCACATAACGATCCTGACTGGATAACGCACTCAGTCCAGTATGGATAAAGCGGCATTCTCTTTTAGATCAGCCATCGTGCGTTCTATTCCGTCTGCGAAAGAGAGACGTGGCTGCCAGCCCAGAACCTCACGCGCGCGTGAGATATCGAGCACGCTGATGGGCACATCGAATGGGCGCGAATGCTCTCGCCTAACGTTGAGCCGGCGATTCAAGCGATTTTCCAATTCAGCAACGATGGCGTTCAGGCTGACACCGATTCCGCTGCCGACATTAAAAGTCTGGATCCGGTCCAGTCGCGGAGCAAGCGCCAGTGCAACCAACGCAGCGGCGACGTCTGTTACATGGATATAATCGCGAACGACCTCCCCGTCACCCCAAATGACAATCGGCTGATTGGTTAAGGCGCGATATAAAAAGGTCGTCACCGCGCCCTGACCTCGACCTAGGTCCTGACCGACACCGTAGGGGTTGGCGATGCGGGCCACTCGGCAATCGATGCCGTGTAATGCATGATAAAGGCCCAGATAAATTTCGACTGTGGCCTTGCCCGCCCCATAAGCCGTAATTGGCACGAGCGGATGATCCTCCGGTGCAGGCACTCGTTGCAATCTGCCGTAGATAGTGCCGCCGGATGAAGGGAACACTATACGACCGCCGCCGTGGCGCTTTAGCGCCTCCAGAATCGCCAATGTGGCAGTTACATTGGAAGTCAGATCTCCACCCGGATTCGCATTTGCACTAGCGGGAATAGAGGTCCAGGCATAGTGATGAACCACAGCAACATTTGCAACCAGCGTGTCCCAGTCGGCAGACGCCATTTCCAGAGGCTGCCAGGAAATACGAGGAGCCGCGTCCGCTGGAAAGGTGTATGTGGGACGAATCCGGTCAGCCAATAAGACTTGATGTCCAGCACGCGCGAGCCGGAGTGCGACATGGCGACCGATAAAGCCACCACCGCCCAGGATCAAATGACGATCTGTCACATGACACGCCGATAAAAATCTAAACGATTGTACTATGGTCCGGAAAACCCGAAGTCGACTGGCGAGCCGCTCTTATCTCAAGATTGAGTTCCCGCGGCATCGTAGGCGGCCGAGATCGGCATGGCGCATCGCAGAAAAGATTCCAGAGCACTTCGACGCAGCGACGAGCTTTTACTTAGCCGCTCTTCTGGCAATGGCAATTATACCGCTCGCGACTATTTTCGTCGGTCGATGAACTAGCTTCTTTGGCAGAATCGCTCTGAAAAGCTGAACCATCGGACTGATGACAGGAACGGGAAATCGTTCGAAGTGGGAGGACACATAGTCGAGGCTGAGTATCTTATAATTAGGATAAAATTCGATAGTGTCAAATCCAGTCGCCCGAAACAGGCGCGTGAGAGACTTTTGACTGAAGTAGGTAAGGTGCTCCGTTTTATATTCCATCCAGTGCCTGCCAAGCAATCGGCGAGACCAACTATTAAGCGAAGGCGTAACGATAACCAGCAACCCACTGGGTTTCAGCGCAGCCGATAAATAACTGAGAGACTCCGCCGGGTTGCGCAGATGCTCAATCACGTCAAACGCGCCTATAACGTCATATTCGCTTGCAGGCAGGCACTCTTTTTCGAGCGAACCAACACGGACGACTCGATAACCCAACCGCGTGTTGGCGCCACTAGCCGCATGCTCGGAATACTCCAGACCTTCCACTTTGAACCCGCGGGATTGAGCCTCAATCAAAAAATCCCCTGAGCCGCACCCGATTTCGAGAAGTCGAGGTTTGTCAGCTCGAACGAACGGCGCAATCGTGTCCATATATAACTTTGCGGTCGCCCGCTTTAGTGCTTGCTGCCGCTGTACGGAGTCCGCATCTTTCGATCCGAGAAAGTAGGAGCTAGAATATATGGAAGACAAAGTGTCGTCGGCCGGTTGCGGAAATAGAAACTCCAGGTCACATCGCTTGCAGGAGTGAATCGAATTTCCGCCTCGTTGAAAGGCAAATGAAACCTGATCGCTTTGGCCGCAGAGTGGACAATGAGGTTCCCGAATGTTATTTTGCATTGCTCTAAACCCCGCTTGCTACTCCAGCAACGCGGATGATATTAACAGTTCACATTGTAGAATGTGGCTCGCAACATCCGAGAGCCTGGGACATTGAGAAGCGCGGTCCGGTCTCAGCGGGAGCCGATGGGCGCGGCGTTTAGCCGATGTCCCATCTGCGATTCCACATATTTAGAATATGAATTCGTCGTGGATAAGTCGCCGATTTGCGGATGCCAAGACTGTGGACTTCTTTTCCTTAATCCTCAGCCTCCGATCGATGCCGGCTCAGAGAACGTATCCGCCTCACAGCCCGGAACATCGGCGGAAGTCTACGAAGCGAATGCTGCCGAAAGAATCCGTGAGCTGATTTCCTATCCCGGGCTCGCTGGCAGCAGGCTCCTCTTGGTAGGAGCGACTCCTCATCTCTGTAACGAGGCTAGCAAGGCCGGCTTCCAGATCCAGGCCTTTTCCCCACGACAATTTGAATCCGCCTCCAAATTGGAGCTGCCCACAAGAGTTCAGGCATGCATTCTTGTTTCCGCGCTAGAAAAGATGAGAGATCCCTTCCGGGCTCTTCAACGCCTTCATGACATCCTTACCCCTGACGGCTGCTTGATGGTAATTTCGCCGACCACCGACAGCAGGACTGCGCGATTGCTAGGCACTTCCTGGTGGGAATTCAATCGAACGAATCTGTTTTATTTTTCGGTCGACACACTCCAAAATCTGTTGCTTCGAGCAGGCTTTGGAGATCCTATTGTAGTCCCCGACCGCGGCTTGGCATCTGTAAATTACCTCCATGAGAGACTCGTTGCGAACCCACATGCCTTTAAGCGCCTTCGGTGGCTACGCCGGATCATTTCTCTAAGTCCTGTGCTTCGCAACCGGACTTTCAGGTTCTCTTACGGCAAAACGAGGTTGCTGGTCCGGTCCAAATCATCATCTCTCCGGCCGAGCTTGTCTGTTATCGTTCCCGTTTACAACGAGGCTGCCACCTTAGTGGAGCTTATGGATCAACTCCTCGCCAAGTCAATTGAGGGCCTGGATATGGAGGTGATTATTGTTGAAAGCAACTCAACTGATGGGAGCAGAGATCTCGTTCTGCAATATCAGAGCCATCCGCGCGTTCGACTCATTTTGGAGGAAGAGCCAAAGGGCAAAGGTCACGCAGTCAGGAGAGGCCTTAAAGCGGCCACTGGCGATATAGTGCTATTTCAAGACGCGGATCTCGAATACGATATTGATGACTATGACGCTCTAATAGCTCCGCTGCTACGTTTTCAGAGCAATTTTGTGCTCGGATCTCGCCACAGTGTGGGGAAAAACAGATGGAAGATCCGCCAATTTTCCGATTCGCCCGGTTTAGCAGCATTCTTTAATTTAGGCCATCTTCTGTTCCTGACGCTTTTCAATGTGCTGTATTCACAGCACCTGACAGATCCCTTCACCATGTTCAAGGTCTTTCGGCGTGAGTGTTTATACGGGCTCGATTTTGAGTGCAATCGCTTTGACTTTGATTATGAGATCGTGATCAAACTATTAAGAAAAGGCTACAAGCCCACGGAGCTTCCGGTGAACTATAGGTCCAGATCCCTGAGTGAGGGCAAGAAGGTGACGGTTTTCCGCGACCCGCTCACCTGGATTCGGGCGTTAGTGAAGTTTCGGAATACGCAGCTTTATTCGGCCCGGCGATCTCGCTAGTCGAGAACAACCCCCTCGCAAGAGCAGCCGCTGTCCTCCGCAATATTTCGTCGAGAGCTCAGGCTGCCTCTGCCCATGCATACTCGTGATGCAAGCCGCCGAGGATTGGTTTGGCGGGTCACGTGTGAAACTGAGGATGGTTGAGTATCTTGTTTGGAAACAGGTGGAGTCTGTTGGACTCGATCAGGAATGCCTGGTCCGAAAGAGCGATGCGGCCAGTCAGTCGCTCGCAATGAGCCTCGGCAGCGGGCGCGAACCCGGTGATCGCAATACGTAGATGCCTCAACTCTCGACCGTTTCATTCAAAGTGACCGAGAACGTCTTATGCCGGTGATGAGCAGAAAGCTGTGATCCTGATCGCCCGGGCGGGCTTCCCGCAGCTGCCGCAGATCTGTAATTCGCTCTTCGCCCCAGGTTAGATTTTCGCGCTGCCATTTGACGAATTAAGCGCCTCACCTCTGCCGATACCGGTGGACGCCCGACCGGTTTGTCAGCGCCGGTGCAAAAATCCCCGTAGTGCCGATTGAAAAATTCCCCAGCCCCTCGGCGGGTGGTGTAACCCGAACTCTGGGAAGCAGAGGAGGGCCGCGACCTGTTCAGGGGGAAAGATGTGGAAGAGATCCAAGGACTGAAACGAGAAGGACTGAGCATTCAGGCCATCAGCGAACCGACTGGTTTGATCGAAAGACGATCCGGAAGTACTTGCTGAAGCCGACGAGCAGACCGTTGTACAGAAGTAGACCAGCAGTGGTAAGCAAGCTGGAATCGTTCAAGCCGTATCTGCAAGAGCGCCTGCAAGCGGGCGTGTGGAACGCACGCGTACTGCTACGCGAACTGCGCGAACGCCGTTACTCTGGCGGCTACACGATACTGACGGACTGGCTGCGGCCACAGCGCGAATCGGCGCGAATGGTCGCCGCGCGGCGGTCCGAGACGTCGCCCGGCAAACAGGCGCAAGTGGACTGGGGACATCATTGGATGGCTCGCCGATGAGGGTGAAGAACACCTGCTGTGGGGCTTCACGATGACGCTGGGTTACAGCGGAATGATGATGGCCGCGGCGGCGACGGACCCAAGGCTCGGGACGCTGTTGCGCATGCACGAAGCGGCGTTTCAAGAATGGGGCGGGGTTCCGGAAGAGATTCTCTACAACCGGATGAAGACGGTCTGGACTGGCACGGATGAACGCGGCAAGATTCTTTGGAACGCGTTGTTTCTCGACTTTGCCCGTTACTGGGGCTTCACGCCGCGGCTTTGCCGCCCTTTCGGGCTCAGACGAAGGCAAAGTGGAATTCGGCTTGAAGTACGTGCGGCGAAACTTCCTATGCGGGCTGCTGGGCCGCGAACCAGCTAATCTCGCCGATCTCAACTCCGAGTTGCGGCGTTGGGTGGCGGAAGTAGCGAATCGGCGCGTACACAGCACGACGCGGGAACAGGTACTAATCCGCTGGGATGAAGACCAGTTCAACCTGCCGCCTGTTAAGGGTCACCTTCCCGATCCGTATGCCGATGACGAGCAGCGCAAGGTAGCGCGGGATGCATATGTCTCCTGGCACGGCAGCCGTTACTCGGTGCCGTGGCGCTATGCGGGCCGAGAGGTTTGGGTACGCGAGCAAGGCCGTGATGTGGAGGTGCGCTGCGGCGCCGAGCTCATTGCCAGACATGCATCGGCCACCAGGTCGTCACCCGAGGTGAGCATCACGAAAGCATTCCGCTTGGCAACAAGCAACCGGCCAAAACGCTCATTCACATCCAACAGAGTGCGCCGATAGTGGAGTGCCGACCACTGGATGCCTACGAGGGCCTGGCCATGGGAGGCGCGCGATGACACTAGTCTGCGAACCACTCTGGCGGCACTCAGCCTGACTGCCATCGATACGCGATTAGACGCTCTTCTGGAAAGCGCTTCGAAAAAGGAGCCGGCCTATGCCGACTTTCTGCTTGAGGTGATGATCGCCGAAGCGGATGCGCGCCGGCAGCGCTATCTCAAGACCCGCTTACAACTGGCCCATCTGCCGTATGTGAAGACGTTCGATCAGTTTGACTTCGCCTTTCAGCCCTCGATTGACGAACGGCAGATTCGCGAACTGCGCACTTTACGATTCGTGCATGAAGCATCCAATGTGATTCTGCTGGGACCGCCCGGCGGGGAAGACTCATCTGGCAGTATCGCTGCCCGAAACACAGCGATCCAGTCCGGTCAGGCTGCGTACTTCATGACGGCGCACGATCTGGTCACCAATCTTGGGCGCGCCTATCGCGAAGGCCGGCTCGACCGACGAGTACGAATTTTATCTTGCTCCGAAGGTGCTGATCATTGATGAGATGGGCTATCTGCCGTTGGATGAGCTGGGCGCGACGATTTTCTTTCAACTCGTCAGCGCCCGCTACGAAAGAGGCAGCATCATACTTACTTCCAACAAGAGCTATGACGAGTGGGGTTCGATCTTCGGCGATGCAATCATCGCAACCGCGATTCTGGGATCGACTGCTTCATCATTCAACCACTGTTGAACATTCGGGGCGAAAGTTATCGACTGAAAGAACGCCGCAAAGCCGGTCTACTTCCGTCGCCAGAACCGCAGCAGAATGAGTCTGCTTCTGCCGCCCCCCCGAACAGCCGCGGCAAAAGGAACCATTCGTCATGAGTTTTTGAGGCATGGGCAAATCTATCAATCCGATGTATTCGTTCCAGGGCTAGGGCAAGGCCGCTTCCGGCTCCGCCCCGAGTCTATCGTCCCTGATGAGTTTGCGCCAGCTATTCCTTGGCGGGCTGCACTCCTGCATTGCCCGCCTCCGCTTTACCGGCTGGCTTCTATCTTGAACCCACTAGTTGAAACTGTAAACCACCACCCGACCAGGGCTGGGGTTTTTCGACCGGAACTTTGGGGAATTTTCAACCGGAGTTGACAATTTGAAGTCCGTTTCGCGCTGGGCGGGGTATCCTCGAAACGCTTGCCAACGTGTTCCGCTCTTTGCGGACTACACCCCAAAAATTTGCAGGGCTGCGCGGTTGACATTGTGAAAACCGGTCCCCAGTGCTTCTGAAGTGGTTTGTCGGAAACTGAGCCCGCCACTATTGTTTCCGGATTGTTCCAGTGTCGCCAGCAAACCGTACA
>Ga0157369_10005838_pt1 | contig 14311 bp, 13 predicted proteins | sample C25metaG_FD_113461 | JGI IMG/M metagenome (GOLD analysis project Ga0157369, IMG submission 113461) | Corn rhizosphere microbial communities from Kellogg Biological Station, Michigan, USA - C2-5 metaG | ecosystem: Host-associated > Plants > Roots > Rhizosphere > Soil | place: USA: Michigan...
TGCTTCATGTCAGACATCGCGCAAAGCGATCACCGCCGCGCGTGCACGGTCGAGGAAGGGACGGCGCTCCTCGCCTTCCTCGACGCGGATCGGCGCGCCGAAGGTGACGGAGCAAAGAATGGGCACGGGCACGATCTCGCCCTTGGGCATGACGCGCTGCACGTTGTCGATCCAGGCCGGCACCAGCACCACCTCGGGGAACATGGTGGCGAGCGCGTAGAGGCCCGACTTGAACTTCTGCGGCTCGCCGGTGTGGCCGCGCGTGCCCTCGGGGAAGATGATGATCGAGTCGCCGCTGCGCAGGGCTTCGATGAGCGGGGCCAGCGGATCGGCTGCGGGAGCGGCCGCAGCGGCCTCGGGTTCCGGGGCAGCAGGGGGAGGCGCCGGAGGAGGCGGTGGCGGAGCCGGGAGATCGAGTTGGCCCTGGGCCTCGCGCACGACCTCCGCCGAGGCATCGGCGAAAGGCAGGGACATCGGCAGCAGCGGCTCCATCGAAGGCTCGATGCGCTCGGCCGGCGGTGCCGGTTCGGCGGCCACTGGCGGCGGTACTTCCACGGATGCTGCGGGGGCGGGCGCAGTCGTCGCCGCGCGCTCCACATACACCGCGTTGAACACCTCGGTCGTGATCCAGCGCTTGACCGGGGTGTTGGCCCAGTAGTCGCGCGCCGCGATCGGCCGGGTGATGCTGCGCAGCTCCTCCGGCAGCGCGGCCCAGATCATCACGAGGTCGGCGTGGCTCTGGTGGTTGGCGAAATAGATGCGCTGCTCGGCCTTCGGCGGACAGCCGTACCAGCGCGCCTGCGCGCCAGTGAGCAACCGGACGATTCCCAACAACAACCAACCCGTGAGCTTTGCCAGCATAGGGCGCGATGATACGGGCCATGCGATGGCGTTTCGATCCTCTTTCTCTGGCGTGGGCGGTGGCCCTGTTCTTCGTCCTCGTGCTGCTGGCCACCGCCGGCGCGCGCTGGGGCTGGGTGCGCAGTTTCTTCGGCGACGTGCTGGCCGTGGTGTGGGTGTACTTCGTGTTCAGGACGGCCGTCGGCGCGCGCGTGCTGCCGCTGGCGCTGGCCGCGCTGGCGGTGGGTTGCGCGGTGGAGCTGGGGCAGTACCTTGCGTCGGCATGGCACCTGCGCATTCCGAACCGGGCCCTGCGCATCGTGCTCGGCAGCACGGCCGACTGGTGGGACGTGGCGGCCTACGTGCTCGGCTTCTTCGGCGTGCTCGGCATCGAGCGGCTGCGCAGCGGTTTCAGGGCAGCGCGGCCGCGGGCATCCGCGCCATGACCGTCGAGGCCCGGCCGCTCAGGTAAGGCGAGCCGGGACGGCGCTCGAAGAACTTGGGGCTCGGCAGCATCACGGCCAGGCGCGCGGCCTCGTTGGCGCTCAGGCGCGAAGCCGGCTTGCGGAAGTAGTACTGCGAAGCGGCTTCCGCGCCGAACACGCCTTCGCCCCATTCGACGTTGTTGAGGTAGATCTCCAGGATGCGCTGCTTGTCGAGCACCAGTTCCAGCAGCGTGGCGAGCACCAGCTCCTGGCCCTTGCGCAGCATGGTGCGCTCGCCGGACAGCAGCAGGTTCTTCGCGAGTTGCTGCGTGATGGTCGAGCCGCCGCGCAGCCGCACGGGCTGCATCGGCTTGCCGCGCGCCACCGCACGGGCGGAGCGCTTGGCCGCCAGCTCTTCGGCCTTGGCGTTGCGCTGGCGCGCGCGTTCGATGGCTTCCCACTCCACGCCGTTGTGGTCGACGAAGCCCGCGTCCTCGCTCGCGATGACGGCGCGCTTGAGGTTGTCGCTGATCTGCGCATACGGCACCCACTCCTGCCGCCAGCCGCCGCCGCTGCCCTTGTGAATGGCGATCTGGAAGGCCTCGGAGCGCTGGAACGCCGTGCTCTCCGGGTTGACCACGGCCATGGCCGCGATGCGCGCGACGAAGAACAGCTCGAGTGCCACGCCCGCCACCACGAGGCAGGCGATCAGGCGCAGCACGGCTTTCATGCTTTCGAGGCTGCGGCTGCGAGCGAGCTTCGGAGTTCGGCCAGCACCTGGGCCGAGGGCGGACGCACGCCGCGCCAGATCTCGAACGCTTCAGCCGCCTGTTCGACCAGCATGCCCAGCCCGTCGCGCGCGACCGCGCCGTGCGCCTCGGCCCAGGCCATGAAGCCGGCGGCGGCGGGGCCGTACATCATGTCGACCGCGAGGCCCCCGGGGCGAAGCACGCCGGCGCTCACCGGCACCGCATCGCCCGCGAGGCTGGAGGCCGTGGCGTTGACCACCACGTCGAACGTGCCCGGCACCTTGTCGAGCGCCCAGGCTTCGAGCGAGGCGCCGTGGCGCAGCGCAACCGCCGCATGGCGGCGCACCAGTTCGATGGCCTTGTCGACGGTGCGGTTGGCCACCACGACGCGCGACGCGCCCGCGTCCAGCAGCGGGCCCAGCACGCCGGCCGACGCACCGCCCGCGCCGATCAGCAGCAGCGCCTTGCCCTGCAGCGGCACGCCCGCGTTGCGCACGATGTCGTTGACCAGGCCGATGCCGTCGGTGTTGTCGGCATGGATGCTGCCGTCGGCCTCGAAGCGCAGCGTGTTCACCGCCTGCGCGAGCGTGGCGCGTTCGCTGGTGTGCTGCGCCAGCGCGGCGGCTTCGAACTTGAAGGGCACGGTGATGTTGCAGCCGCGCGCGGTGTCGCCGCGTTCCGCTGCCTCGGCGCGAAAGGCCGCGATGCCATCGGCAAAAGCGCCGATGGGAACGAGCCTGCGGCCGTAGTCCATCCGCTGGCCGCAGAGTTCGGCGAAGCGGGCGTGGATGTGCGGCGAGCGGCTGTGCTCGACGGGGTTGCCTATGACGCAGTACAGGTCCATGGTGTGGGGCGGCGCGGCCGTCTCGGGTCTCCGGGCTATTGGGAGGTGATTTCCATCGTGCCGTCGCGCGCGAAGCGGAACAGGCCCTGGATCACCATCTGGTCGGCCTGTTCGCGGCGCATGGCGTCGGTGAACTTGCCGAAGCTGCCGACGCTGCGCACGATGGCCTGCGCCCGGCGGTCGAGCGCGATGTTGCCCGAGCTCTGGTCGACGTCGACCGCGAGCACCTTGCCGTCGAAGTTGACGGTCATGGTCATCTTGAGTTCGCCGTACAGCTTCTGGCCGGCGATCTGGGGGAAGTTCTCGGCGGCGCGCGCCTCGATGCGGCGAAGCATCTTGTCGACGTAGACGGCGAAGGCGGCTTCGCGCGTGGTCGGGCTGATGTAGCGCTTCTTGGGGCGCGCGTTTTCTTCGTTCACGCGGCGTTCGATCTGGGCGAGGATCTCGACCATCTGGCGCCGCTTTTCCTCTTGCGCGGCCGCTTCGGTCGGGTCGCCCGGATTGCGCGGGTCCGGCACCGGCATGGCGGCCAGTTCGCGCTTGAGCTGCGCGAGCATCTGCATCTGCTGGGCCTGCATGGCCTCGACCTGGCGGCGCGAATCTTCGAAGGAGTCGCCCACCGAGGTGAAGCTCGAAGGCGGCAGCGGGCTGGTGGCGCGGCCCTGCTCCAGGTCGCCGCCGCCCGCGAGCGAGGTCTGCGCCATGACCTTGGCCTTCGGGTCGGGCTTGTCCTGCGTCTTGCTGTTGACCAGGATCACTTCGAGCGGCGTTTCGCTGAAGACCTTGTTGAACGACTCGGGGTCGACGAAGCGCACCGCGAGCAGCGCTGCATGCGCGATGACCGACACGCCCAGGGCGATCTGCAGCGTGCTGAGGTCCTTGAAGTTCATTCTCTAAACTCCTCCAGAGGGGCGCAGGTGACCGGCCCGGTGGCTCATGCGGGCGTGTTCTCGGGCGCGGCCTCGCTGTCCGTCAGGTCGACCGCGATGGCGATCGGGCCTGCAACCACTTCTTCTTCGTCGCTTTCCTCGTCGGCGGCCGCATCGGCCTTCGGCGTGTCGAGGCGCTCGAGCACGGTGCCCGTCACGTCGAGCGCGATCTCGTCGATTTCGCCGAGCTTCACGCGCAGGCGCGCCCCGCGCTCCTGCTGGCCGGCCACGGGGAACACCAATGGCAGCGTCTCGGCACGCACCAGCGCGCCGTTGGGCAGATCCTTGATGACGGTGGCTTCGAGCTCGGTGATGCCTTGCTGCTGCAGGTACTTCAGCGTCCAGAAGCGTTCCATGCCGCCCTGGTAGGCGTTGTACGTGGCATAGGCCGCGTCGAAGCCCGAGAGAATGGAGAACAGGTCGGCGTCCTTCGGCTTGAAGGGCGCGGCCAGCGCGGCGGTCTTGCCGTGGCGCGCGGCGGCAATGATCTGCCACTGGTTCACCAGGTCGGTGTAGCGGCGCAGCGGCGAGGTGCTCCAGGCGTAGCTCTTCACGCCCAGGCCCGCGTGCGGCAGCGCGCGCGTGCCCATGCGCACCTTGATGCCCGGCGCGAGGCTGGCCTGGCTGCGGTACAGCCCGGGCACGCCGAGTTCGCCGAGCCAGCCGCCCCAGCTGCTGTTGGCCAGGATCATGGCTTCGGACACGATCAGGTCGAGCGGCGCGCCGCGCTGGCGCGTGCTGATCTGCACCTGCTCGTTGCCGGTGGGCTCGTTGCCCTCGTTGCCGACGAGGCGGAAGTTGTAGTCGGGCCGGTTGAAGTTCTCCGGCTTGCCGCGCACCACTTCGCGCTGCGCCTTCAGCTGCTTCGCGAGGCGGAACAGGAAGGAGAGCGGGGCGCGCAGCGTGGCCGCGGCTTCGGGCGTGTTGTCGCTCTGGAACGAGGCGTCTTCGAGCCAGGGCTGGGTGACGACGGTGTCGAGCTGGTCGTGGCGCAGGTTGGCGACGATGGGCACGCGCTCCAGCCTGGTCTCGGTGCCTTGCAGCTCCAGCGTGGCTTCGTCGAAGCGCGCATAGAGCGACACCGCCGGGCGGTCGCCGCCTTCGAGCAGCGTGTAGGTGTTGACCACGTCGTCGGGCAGCATCGTGATCTTGTAGCCGGGCATGTAGACCGTCGACATGCGCGCGCGCGCCACGTTGTCGATGGCGCTGCCCGGCGTCAGTGCGAGTGCCGGCGCCGCGATGTGGATGCCCACGGTGACGGTGCCGCTGCCCAGGCCCTGCACCGAGAGCGCATCGTCGATTTCGGTGGTCTGCGAATCGTCGATCGAGAAAGCCTGCACGCCGGACGCCACGGGCAGGTCGTCCACGATGGCGGGCGCCGCGAGCGCGGGGAAGCCGGTGCCCTTGGGGAAGTTCTCGAACAGGAAGCGCCGCCAGTGGAACTGGTAGGGCGAATCGATGGCGCCGGCACGCTCCAACAGGTCGAGCGGCGGGCGCTGCGTGGCGCGCGCCGCGTCGACCACGGCCTTGTATTCGGGTGCGTTCTTGTCGGGCTTGAACAGGATCTTGTAGAGCTGCTCGCGCACCGGCGCGGGGCAAACGCCCTCGGCCAGCTGTCCGGCCCACTCGGTGATCTGCGCCTGGACGGCCTTCTTCTTCTCGATGGCGGCCAGCGCCTGCTGCACGATTTCGGCGGGCGCCTTCTTGAAGCGGCCCTTGCCGGCGCGGCGGAAGTAGTGCGGCGCCTCGAACAGCGCGAAAAGCGCCGCGGCCTGCTGCGCGAGCGTGGGCTTGTCGCTGAAATAGTCGGCTGCGAGTTCGGCGAAGCCGAATTCGCCTTCGGCGGCGAATTCCCAGGCGAGGTCGAGGTCGATGGTGGCGGCGAGCGCACGCGCCTCGGCGATCAGCTCGGCGGGCGCGGGCTTCTCGAAACGCAGCACGATGTTGGCGCCCTTGACCTTGACGCGCTTGCCGGTGTCGAGCTCGACCTGTGCCGATGCTTCGGCCTCCGACAGCACGCGGCCGCCGAGGTACTTGCCGGCTTCTTCAAACAATACAAACATAGTCCCCGATTCTCCCACGCGGAAAACCGACGCGATCCAATACCAGGATGCCGCGGAACCGGCTTCGCCGGGCCGCAGGCATCGCCCCCTGCAAGGGGGTTGGCGAAGCGACACGAAGTGCGCGAAGTCTGGGGGTGTGCCTAGACGGGATTGATGAAAGCCATCACGTCGTCGAGATGCGCCTTCTCGAAGTCCGACAGCGCATGGTCGCTGCCCTCGAGCAGCTTGATGTTGCTGTCCGGGTAGCGCGCGGACATCTCGTGCCAGTCGAGGGCTTCGTCGCCCTTGGCGATGATGGCGAACACGCGCTCGGGCCGCGTGAGCTGGCCGACTTCCATGGCGCGCAGCTCGTGGATGTATTCGGGGCGGAAGTAGAAGTGCTCGGCCGGGTCGTGCCAGACAGTCTGGTCGCCGATGTAGCGCGTGAGGTCGCGCGCGGGGTGTACCGCCGGATTGAGCAGAACGGCGCGGCAGCGCGTCATGCCGGCCACGTACGTGGCATAGAAGCCGCCGAGCGAAGAGCCCACCACCGCCATCGACTTGCGCGGCCAGTGCGCGATGCCCTTCATCACCATGTCGATCGCATCGTGCGGAGAAGGCGGCAGCTGCGGGCACCACCACTGCAGGTTCGGGTGGCGCCGCGCCACGCGGTCCGCCATGATCCGGGCCTTCGTGGACTGAGGCGAGGAGCGGAAGCCGTGCAGATACAGCAGGTGAGTGGTTTGCGGATCCATGCGATGAAGATTCGGGAGGGGCGTGCGGCGCGCCACGCTTGCCATGACCGGGCAATTTTGCATGAGGTCTGTTCTTGCGAGGCCGCTTCCAACATACAAAAAACCCCGCGAGCGGGGTCCTTCGGCCTGTCGTGCCCGGACGTGTGCAAACCTCTTGGCCGCCCCTGCGCACAAGGGCTTGCACGAATCGATACTTAAAGTATTCATGTTGCTCTTTGCCGCGATGCGAATGGCTACGTTCGGGTTAACTCGACATGCGGCGCCCAGGGCAAAAAAGCGGCGCAAGTGTCGTGGGGGCGGCTGCCCAGGCGCATCCCATGAACTGGGTAGGCGTTGTTGAATTAACAGTTTGCGCCGAGCCTTATGCTCGATATATGAACATCGAGGCTCAGGACGACGGGGCGCTACGCCGGTGGGGCGTGCTCGTCGTCGAAGACGACAGCCGCGCGCGCGCTTTTTTCGAGGCCAGCGTGCAGCGCAGCCCACGCCTTTTCTGGCTCGGCAGCGCAGGCAGCGTGCAGGAGGCGCGGGCCTGGCTGGCGCGCACCGCGACGATTCCCGACGTGCTGCTGGTCGACCTCGGCATGCCCGACGGCACCGGGCTGGACGTGATCCGCGACGCGGTCGCGCGCTTTCCCGGCTGCGAGCCGTTGGTGGTGTCGGTCTTCGGCGACGAGGAGAACGTGCTCGCCAGCATCGAGGCCGGTGCGGTGGGCTACATCCACAAGGACGCCGCGCCCGAGGACATCGCGCAGACCATCGTCGAAATGAAGGCCGGCGCGTCGCCGATCTCGCCCATGATCGCGCGGCGCGTGCTGGCCAAGTACCGCAGCCTGCAGTCGTCGGCGGCCAGCGCCGTCGGCGGCGCCGAGGTGCCGGGCGGCGCGCCCGAGGCGCCCGCCGAGGAGTCCGACCGCGGCTTGCTGTCGGGACGTGAACACGAGGTGCTGACGTTGATCGCGCGCGGCTTCTCTTATGCGGAGATCGCCCGGCTCAAGGGGCTGAGCGTCCATACGGTGCAGACTCACATCAAGAACCTCTACGGAAAGCTTGCGGTGCATTCCAAGAGCGAGGCCGTCTTCGAAGCGACGCGCCTCGGCCTGCTGTCTCATCCGGGCTGAGCGCGGATGGTGCCGAAGCTGGTGTCGTCGCTGCTTTCGTTTCTCCTGGCGCTGCTCCTGTCGGGCATCGCCACGGTGGCGGCCGCGAGCGCGCCGGAGCAGCCGCTCGAACTGACGCAAGGCTCGGTCACGACCTCGGTCGACGGCGTCAAGCGCACCGGGCCGGTCGAGCTTTCCTACCACTGGGACCGGCAGCACACCGGACGCCCTGGCTTCGCGACCTTCGACCTGCCGTTCACGCTCGAGGCCGCGCCCCAGACCCCGTGGGGCATCTTCATTCCGCGCGTGGGCAATGTGTTCGACGTGCAGCTCAACGACGCGCTGCTGCAGGTCTACGGCGACATGGACCGCGGCAACGATGCCGACTACGCGAAGGCGCCGATCTACATCCCCGTGCCGGGCCGCCTGCTGAAGACGGGCGAGAACCACCTGCAGATCCGCCTTCGCGCCGACAGCGGCCGGCGCGCGGGCCTCTCGCACGTGACCATCGGCCCGGCCGCGCAGGTGCGCACGGAGCTGTTCGAGAGCGCCTACGCCTGGCGCTTCACCGGCTCGGTGCTGCTGGCCGCGTTCAGCCTGATCGTCGGCGGCATCGCGCTGGCGCTCTGGCTCACGCAGGTCGAGACCGGTGCGGACGGCCGGCCGCGCCGCGAAGGCATTTATTTCTGGGCCGCGCTGGCCGAGTTCTGCTGGGCCGTCCGGGTGGCCGACGGCGTGATCGCCGAGCCGCCGCTGACCTGGGGCGTCTGGGGCGTGCTGATGGCCATCTGCTACGCGGGCTGGGTGGTCTCGGTGATGATGTTCGGCTGCCACATCGCCGGCTGGGGCAGCGACCGCCGCTTCCGCTGGGTGCGCTGGCCGATGGCCGCCATCGTGGCCGGCACGGCGATTTTCACGACGCTGGCGCTGCAGCGCGAGGAGCCGATGTGGCTCACCGGCTGGCTCGCGGTGGAAATCGTGCTGGTCGTCGCGCTGGTGAGCGCCTTCGCCATCGCGACCGTGCGCCGCCCGAACACCGAGCAGCTGCTGGTGGCCGGCGCCGCGCTGGTGACGGTGGCGTTCGCCGCGCGCGACTGGCTGGTCATACGGCTGAGCGACGCCTACGGCGAGACCACCTGGGTGCGCTATTCGTCGGTCTTCTTCGGCGTGGCCCTGCTGCTGATCGTGTTGCGGCGCTTCCATGCGGCGACGGCGCAGGCGCGCGGTTCCGTGGCGGCGCTGGCCGAGCAGGTGGCCCAGCGTGAACGCGAACTGGCCGCGACCTATGCGGAGCTCGAAGCCGCGGCGCGCGACCAGGCGCGCACCCACGAGCGCGAGCGCATCCTGCGCGACATGCACGACGGCGTGGGCTCGCACATCAGCTCGGCGATCCGCCAGCTTCAGTCGGGCCAGACCAGCCCGGGCGACCTGCTGCGCACGCTGCGCGATTCGCTCGACCAGCTCAAGCTGTCGATCGACTCCATCCACCTGCCGCCGGGCGACGTCGGCGCCTTGCTCGCGGCACTGCGCTACCGGCTGGAGCCCCGGCTGGCGGCCGCCGGCATCGAGTTCGAATGGGCGGTGGACGAGGTGGACCCCGTGGACCGGCTCGACGCCCAGACCATGCGGCAACTGCAGTTCCTGCTGTTCGAGGCCATATCGAACGTGCTGCAGCACGCCCAGGCCACGGTGCTGCGGCTCGAGGCCGACATGCGCGGCAAGACGGTGCAGGTGCGGGTGATCGACAACGGCAAGGGCTATGACGCCTCCCAGGTGCCGAGGGCGCTGGCGGAGCGCGCCGGGGCCATCGGCGCGCGCCTGGCGGTCGAAAGCCGACCGGGCCGCACGGTCGTTCAGCTGGCTTTCGATTGAGGCGGACGCCGGGGCGGGGATAATCCGCCCCCATGTCTGCCGTGTTCAATCAGCCCTCCCTGGCGCGTCGCATCGCGCCCATCTTCCAGGGCTTCGACGGCTTTCTGGCCTTTGCCGTGCTGCTGCTCGCGTTCGCCGGATTGCTGACCATGTATTCGTCCGGTTACGACCATGGCTCCCGTTTCGTCGACCATGGCCGCAACATGCTGCTCGCCGGTTTCATCATGTTCGTGGTGGCGCAGGTGCCGCCGCAGAAGCTCATGCTGGCGGCCGTGCCGCTCTATGCGACAGGGGTGGCCCTGCTGGTGGCGGTGGCGCTCTTCGGCATCACCAAGAAGGGCGCCCAGCGCTGGATCAACCTGGGCATGGTGATCCAGCCCAGCGAAATTTTGAAGATCGCGATGCCGCTGATGCTGGCGTGGTGGTTCCAGCGCCGCGAAGGCCAGTTGCGGCCGCTCGATTTCGTGGTGGCGACGGTGCTGCTGGCGGTGCCGGTCGGGCTCATCATGAAGCAGCCCGACCTGGGCACCTCGCTGCTGGTGCTGGCGGCGGGGCTGGCGGTGATCTTCTTCGCGGGGCTGCCCTGGAAGCTGATCGTGCCGCCGGTGGTGATCGGCGCCGTGGCCATCACGCTGATCGTGAGCTTCGAATCGCGGCTGTGCGCCGACGGCGTCGACTGGCGCGTGCTGCACGACTACCAGAAGCAGCGCGTATGCACGCTGCTCGACCCCAGCAAGGACCCGCTGGGCAAGGGCTTCCACATCATCCAGGGCATGATCGCCATCGGCTCCGGCGGCGTGGGCGGCAAGGGCTTCATGCAGGGCACGCAGACGCACCTCGAATTCATTCCCGAGCGCACCACCGACTTCATCTTCGCGGCCTATTCCGAGGAATTCGGGCTCATGGGCAACCTGGCGCTCATTGCGGCCTTCATCCTGCTGATCTTCCGCGGGCTGGCCATCGCGACCAACGCCACCACGCTGTTCTCGCGCCTGCTGGCGGGGGCGGTGACGATGATCTTCTTCACCTACGCCTTCGTGAACATGGGCATGGTCAGCGGCATCCTGCCGGTGGTGGGCGTGCCGCTGCCGTTCATCAGCTATGGCGGCACGGCCATGGTGACGCTGGGGCTGGGGCTGGGCATCCTGATGTCGATCGCCCGGGCCAGGAAGCTGGCGCAGAACTGAGGATGCCAGGAACACCGCGGAACCGGCTTTGCCGGGCCGCTGGTGTTGCCCCCGGTAGGGGGAAGGCGAAGCGACACGAAGTGCGCGCAGCCTGGGGGCGAGCCATAGAATCCGACGATGATCTCTCGCGAACCCACCATCGAGCGCCTCGCCACGGCGCAACAGCTCCTTCTCACGCCGTTCGGGCTCGACGAATCGCACCTGAGCAAGGCCTTGGCCGAGATCACCGCGCACCGGGTGGACGACGCCGACCTGTACTTCCAGTACACCCGAAGCGAAGGCTGGAGCCTCGAAGAGGGCATCGTCAAGACCGGCAGCTTCAGCATCGACCAGGGCGTCGGCGTGCGCGCGGTCAGCGGCGAGAAGACCGCCTTTGCCTACTCCGACGACATTTCCGAAGCCTCGCTGCTCGACGCGGCGCGCACGGTGCGCTCGATTTCTTCGGCGGGCCGCACCGGCCGCGTGAAGACGGCGACCCGCAAGATCGCTTCGAGCCGTTCGCTCTACGACGGCATCGACCCCATCTCCACGCTCGACAGCACCGCCAAGGTCAAGCTGCTCGAGAAGGTCGAGAAACTGGCGCGTTCGCGCGACCCGCGCGTGGCGCAGGTCATGGCCGGCCTTGCGAGCGAATACGACGTGGTGCTGGTGGCGCGCGCCGACGGCACCCTGGCCGCCGACGTACGGCCGCTGGTGCGGCTTTCGGTCACGGTGATCGCCGAGCAGAACGGCCGCCGCGAAATCGGCTCGGGCGGCGGCGGCGGGCGCTTCGGCCTTGCCTACTTCTCCGACGAGCAGATCGCCGAGTACGTGGACCACGCCGTGAAGGCCGCCCTGACGAACCTCGACGCGCGCCCGGCACCCGCCGGCGAAATGACCGTGGTGCTCGGCTCCGGCTGGCCCGGCATCCTGCTGCACGAAGCCATCGGCCACGGCCTCGAGGGCGACTTCAACCGCAAGGGCTCGAGCGCGTTCTCGGGCCGCATCGGCCAGCGCGTGGCCGCCAAGGGCGTGACGGTGCTCGACGACGGCACCATCGCCGACCGCCGCGGCTCGCTCAACGTCGACGACGAGGGCAACGCCAGCCAGCGCAACGTGCTGATCGAGGACGGCATCCTCAAGGGCTACATCCAGGACTCGCTCAACGCCCGCCTCATGAAGGTCAAGCCCACCGGCAACGGCCGCCGCGAGAGCTACGCCCACGTGCCGATGCCGCGCATGACCAACACCTACATGCTCGGCGGCGACAAGGACCCGAAGGAAATCGTCGCGAGCATCAAGAAGGGCCTGTACGCCACCAACTTCGGCGGCGGGCAGGTCGACATCACGAGCGGCAAGTTCGTGTTCTCGGCCAGCGAGGCCTACTGGGTCGAGAACGGCAAGATCCAATACCCGGTGAAGGGCGCGACCATCGTGGGCAACGGCCCCGACGCGCTCACCCGCGTGACCATGATCGGCAACGACATGGCGCTCGACTCCGGCGTGGGCACCTGCGGCAAGGAAGGCCAGAGCGTGCCGGTGGGCGTGGGCCAGCCCACCCTGCGCATCGACGGCCTCACGGTAGGTGGAACGGCTTAGGCCTTTCGTCACTTGTGGACTGCTTCCTCCGGTTGCTAAGCTGCGTCCCTTTTGCGAACGACAGAACTCAAGGAGCAACTCGATGGGGAGCAGGATCAATTCATCCGCCGTGCTGTGGGCCGCGACCGCCGTGGTGGTGCTGGCCTCCGCTGGTTGTGCATCGCGCGGTGGTTCGGGCAGCCAGCCCGAGGCAGCGCCCGCGGCCGCAGCCGCTGCGGCACGGGGCGGCGCCAGGGCCGGCATGGACGCCCAGGGCAACGTCGTCGACTCGTCGAAGGTCGAGGCCGGCAGCGGCAAGACGGTCAAGGGCCTGAACGGCTACGAAGGCGAGATCACCGGCAATCCGGCGCGCAACAGCAAGTTCGCGCGCCTGCAGATCGGCATGAGCGCGCGGCAAGTCACCGACATTGCCGGCCAGCCGACCGACCAGGGCGCCTACGTGACCGGCAAGGCCTTCATTCCGTTCTATTTCGGCAGTGACCGCCACCGCTTCGAGATGACCTACAAGGGCCAGGGCCGGCTGATCTTCGCGGGCGGCGGCATGGGCGATTTCTCCAGCGGCAACCTGATCTGGATCATCCACAACCCCAACGAATCGGGCTACCGGTAAGCAAGGCCGGGCCCGCCCGCTTGACCCGGTTTTTGCTTTCCGTGCTACATTTCGCCCACATGTCCGCCCTCCGCGCTTACTTTTTTGCCTACTTTTGGTTCCCGGTTTCCGGCGGACGAGAGGCGAGCGCGTAAAGCAAACGAACACCCTCCCAAAACCGCCGGTGGCCTCAAGCCCCCGGCGGTTTTTTTATGGCCTGACGAAACCCACTCCAACAAGGAAGCACCCATGAGCACGAACACTGCCCCCGCCAGCGACAGCTGGTATGCGAGCGTCGAAAAAACCAGCAAGACCGACGACGAACGCATCAAGGACATCAACGTGCTGCCCCCTCCTGAACATCTGATCCGCTTCTTCCCGATCCGCGGCACGCCTGTCGAAACCCTGATCGAAGGCACCCGCCGCAGCATCCACAACATCATGGCGGGCAAGGACGATCGGCTGCTGGTGATCATGGGGCCGTGCTCCATCCACGACCCGGCCGCGGCGCTCGAATACGCCCGCCGCCTGAAGGTCGAGCGCGAAAAATACGCCGGCGCGCTGGAAATCGTGATGCGCGTGTACTTCGAGAAGCCGCGCACCACGGTCGGCTGGAAGGGCCTGATCAACGACCCGTACCTCGACGAAAGCTTCCGCATCGACGAAGGCCTGCGCATCGCGCGCCAGCTGCTGATCGACATCAACCGCATGGGCCTGCCGACGGGCAGCGAGTTCCTCGACGTGATCTCGCCCCAGTACATCGGCGACCTGATCGCCTGGGGCGCCATCGGCGCGCGCACCACCGAAAGCCAGGTGCACCGCGAGCTGGCCTCGGGCCTGTCGGCGCCGATCGGCTTCAAGAACGGCACCGACGGCAACATCCGCATCGCCACCGACGCCATCCAGGCGGCGGCGCGCGGCCATCATTTCCTGTCGGTGCACAAGAACGGCCAGGTCGCGATCGTGCAGACCAACGGCAACCCCGACTGCCACGTGATCCTGCGCGGCGGCAAGGCGCCCAACTACGACGCCACCAGCGTCGAGGCCGCCTGCAAGGACCTCCAGGCCGCCAAGCTGCCGCCCACGCTGATGGTCGACTGCAGCCACGCCAACAGCTCGAAGCAGCACCAGAAGCAGATCGACGTGGCGAAGGAAGTCGCCGCGCAGATCGCCGGTGGCTCAAACCGCGTGTTCGGCGTGATGGTCGAAAGCCACCTGCAGGCCGGTGCCCAGAAGTTCACGCCGGGCAAGGACGAGCTGTCGGGCCTCGAATACGGCAAGAGCATCACCGATGCGTGCCTGGGCTGGGAAGATTCGATGCAGGTGCTCGACACGCTGTCGCAGGCGGTCAAGCGGCGCCGGGGCTGAGGGGCGCCGCGCTCTGCTAGAGCATGCCGGCCA
>Ga0157369_10005840_pt1 | contig 14306 bp, 12 predicted proteins | sample C25metaG_FD_113461 | JGI IMG/M metagenome (GOLD analysis project Ga0157369, IMG submission 113461) | Corn rhizosphere microbial communities from Kellogg Biological Station, Michigan, USA - C2-5 metaG | ecosystem: Host-associated > Plants > Roots > Rhizosphere > Soil | place: USA: Michigan...
GCACGGGTCAGATAGTTCGCGAAAAAGAGCGTGCCGAAAAGCTTAGGGCGCATGATCGCGGCGGGCCTAGTCGAAACGCTGCTTCAACAGAGCGACGAGATCGACCATGCGGCGTTCATAATTGTGATCGCGCAGACAACGCTCTTGCCCCGCCCGCGCGATCGCTTCGCGCTCGGCAGGATGCGCGGTGTAGTAACGAATGAGATCGAGACATTCCTCGACCGACTGATAGGCAAGGACTTCCTTTCCGGGCTCGAACAGCTCGGGTAGATTTTCTTTCCAATCCGTGAGCAAACACGCGCCCGTGCCGGTCGCTTCGAACAAGCGCATATTGTTGGCGTAGCCTTCGGAGATATCGATATGCTTATTGAGCGTCACGTGCGAACGTGCGAGCACGCGGAACATCTCCGCGCCCCAAACCGCGCCGTGATGGCGCGCTAGAAGCGGGCTGTCGGGCGCGAGCCTCTCCGCACCATCACCCCAAATGGCGACGCCGCTTTGCGCAGCGATCGTCTCGAGAAAGCGCAACCGTTCGCCATGCGCGGGCGAGATGCTGCCGACGAAGGAGAGCGGGACGTCGCGCGCGACCTGCCCAATGCCCTGCAACACGGATGGCTCGAAAGCCAAAGGCATATACTCGGCGGCGACGCCTTCGCTGCGAAAAGCCGCGACGAAATTCGGCAATGACGAAATGACCAGGTCGTAAGCGTGCCAATTCACCGATGGGTCTCGCGGCGATGCGATTTGGGCGACCAGCGCGCAATCCACAGGCAGCACGGATCTCAGCCAGTCGGCCGAAATGCCGCCCGGATCGTGGTTATAAAGCACCGTCGGGCGAAAGGCTGCGATCTGCGCGGCGAGAATGGTGCCGAAACGCGGCTGACGGCGATCGAAGGCGACGAAGCGCTGCTGCAGCCGCTCGGGCCCGTAGGTACAGAGCGCGCGGACGATCCAGCCGGAAAGATTGGTGCGGCGCGTCGCCAGCCACGCTTCCTGCAACGGCCGGTTATTGGCGTGAATGTCGATTACGTCGATGCCGCTCGCCGGCATGTAGCGCGACATGAAATCGGCGGTGCCAAAGAAGCTGGCGTTGCGCGCCTCCATTTGCGCCGCATAGCCCAGCAACGCGAGACCGCCCTGCCCGTCGTAGAGCGACGCCAGGAAACTGGCGTAATCGGCATTGAGGAAAAGGATTCGCACGCGGCGCCGTTCGATCAGTCAGCGCGTGTCCAGCGCACGGATGCTCCGCCGGCGAGGCCAGGCAAGCGGCGGCCAAGGCCTCGCTGAACTCTACGAATGCTCATCCGTTTGCGCTTTCTTTGCTTTGGGCGGGCCTACAGTCACCGTGACCGCCTGTTCATGGGATGAACCAAGGTTGACGTTCACGGCGTGAACATACTACAAACCCCAGCGGTTTTCGGGAAGATGGAGCCGGCATGGACGCTCAAGAGAGCGAAAATGCGAGGATAATGCTGGGGCTGCTCGAATCGGTCGAGCGCGACGGCACGCGCTCCCAACGCAGCCTCGCCGCCGAATGCGGCATCGCCCTTGGGCTGGTTAACGCTTATCTGAAACGCTGCATCAAAAAGGGGCTGATCAAGGTGACCGACGCCCCGGCCCGCCGCTACACCTACTACCTGACCCCGCAAGGTATCGCCGAGAAGTCGCGACTCACGGTTGAATATCTCTCCTACTCGCTCTCCTTCTTTCGTCACGCGCGATCGGATTGCACCGCCGTGTTCGAAGGGGCGAAACGCCGCGGCTGGAGGCGCATGGCGCTCGCCGGGATTTCCGACCTCGCCGAAATCTCGACGATCTGCGCGCTCGAAAGCGGGATCGCGATCGTCGGCATCGTCGACGCGAGCAGCAGCCTCGAGCGCTTCGTCGGCATTCCGGTCTTTGCCTCGATCGATCGAATACCGGGCCCGGTTGACGGGCTGATGGTGACCGACATCAAGAACAGCGCTGAGGTCTACCTAGCCGCGGTCGAACAGATGGGCGCCGATCGCGTCGCGGCGCCGGCGCTGCTCGGCCTGTCCTACCTCGCGCCGCGCGAGCCCGTCTCGTGAGCTTCTGGCGCCGTCGCCAAGCAGCGGTCAGCCAGGGCTATGACGACACGCTGCTGATCGATGTCATCATCCGCAAAACGGCGGCGTTGCGCGATGGACGCCGCATCGACGATATCCTCGCCGGCGAGACGCTGTTGCCGACCATTGCGGGAATCGCCGCGGCGGGAAGCGACGAGCCGCTCTGCGTGCTCGATTTCGGTGGCGCCGCGGGGCTTCACTACTTCGTCGCGAAACAGGCATTCCCGCAGCGCGCATTCCGCTGGGCAATCGTCGAAACGCCGGCGATGACGGCCGAGGCCGCGCGCTTCGCCGACGAGCAGCTGCGTTTCTTCACCTCGATCGACGAAGCCACGCGCTGGCTCGGCAAGGTCGCGCTCCTCCATTGCGTCAGCGCGCTGCAATACGTGCCGGAGCCGGAAGCCACGCTCGCCAGCTTGCTCGCGCTGGGCGCGCCGACCATCCTCTGGGCGAAGCTGATGCTGGGCGAGCAACGCGAAGCGTTCACGCAAATATCGCGGCTACGCGACAACGGGCCAGGTCCCATGCCCGCCGAGATCGCCGATCGCGAGATCAGCTATACCGGAATCCGTGTCGCCCGCAGCACCTTTCTCCAGTCGCATAGAGATGCAGGTTATCGTCTCGCCTGGAAGGGCGCGGAGACGGCGTCATTTCTTTTCGTGAAAGAGGCTCAACGGCCCGACCCACGCTAATCGAGCATTCCCCGGCGAAGTCGAAAAATGGCATAGAGGCACTAAAGCTTGTTCGCGAATGAGCGGAATTTTCAACTGCACGATATGGATCAGGTGACCGCTTGAGAAGTGGACTTGGAGCCGCCGAGTATGAGCTCGTTCTCGAGCCCGGGCGTGCTGATAGACGCTATTGGTACGACCTTTGGACTTATCGCGAGCTCTTCGCGATTCTCGCGTGGCGCGATGTCGTCGTGCGCTATAAGCAAACGGTCATTGGGGTCGCGTGGGCGATGGTTCGGCCGTTTCTGGCGATGGTCGTCTTCACGGTCGTGTTTGGCCACCTCGCAAAATTGCCGAGCGTCGGTGGGGCGCCCTATCCCGTTATGGTCTTCGCGGGCATGCTGCCCTGGTTTCTGTTTTCGACCGTTTTGACTGAGGCATCGTCGAGCCTTATCGGCAATGCCAATCTCGTCAGCAAGGTATATTTCCCGCGGCTCATCATCCCAGCTTCGTCAGCCGTCGTGGCGCTCGTCGATTTTGCGGTCAATCTCGCGCTTCTTGCCGGCATAATGTTGTGGTACGGCTACGCGCCGGGATGGCAGATACTAGCCTTGCCAGGGTTCGTCGTGCTCGCGATGCTCGCAAGCCTCGGCCCCGCCTTCCTCGTCACCGCGCTGAACGTCAAGTTCCGCGATTTCCGATATATCGTCCCATTTATCGTGCAGTTCGGGCTCTATGTCTCGCCAGTCGGGTTTTCGAGCGGCACAGTGCCTTCGCAGTGGCGCTTCTGGTACAGCCTCAATCCGGTGGTTGGCGTGATCGACGGCTTCCGCTGGTGCGTACTAGGCGGCAAGAGCCCGTTCTATCTACCCGGCTTCATCATGAGCCTCGGCGTCGTGGCGCTCTTCTTCTGGCTTGGAATCATTTATTTCCGGCGCACCGAAAAGAGCTTCGCGGATATAATCTAATGACCGAGGATGTCGTCATACGCGCTGAGGGGCTGGGCAAAAAATATTTGATCGACCATCACGCCGAGCAGGCGCGTTACGTCGCGCTGCGCGACGTGCTCATGCGCGGCGCGAAAACCGTGAAAAACAAGGCCAGTGATATCTTGCACGGCCGAACGTCGGCAACCGGCGCGACGATCGAGGAATTCTGGGCGCTCAACGATGTGAGCTTCGACGTCAAGCGAGGCGAAATTCTCGGCATTATCGGCCGCAACGGCGCCGGCAAATCGACCTTGCTGAAGATCCTCGCGCGCATCACCGAGCCGAGTGCTGGGCGCGTCACGATTAAGGGCCGCGTCGCGAGTCTTCTCGAAGTCGGCACTGGCTTTCATCCCGAGCTCACGGGCCGCGAGAACATCTACTTGAACGGCGCGATTCTCGGGATGAACCGCGCGGAGATCCAGCGAAAGTTCGATGAGATCGTCAATTTCGCAGACGTCGAGAAATTCCTCGATACCCCGGTGAAACGATATTCTTCGGGCATGTATGTCCGCCTCGCCTTTGCCGTCGCGGCTTATCTCGAACCCGAAATTTTGATCATCGACGAAGTGCTTGCTGTCGGCGATTTCGAGTTTCAAAAAAAATGCTTGGGAAGAATGGCGACCGTTGCCGGAGACGGTCGCACGGTATTATTTGTCAGCCACAACCTCGGCGCCGTCGAAGCACTGTGTACCTCTTGTATCGGATTGCAGGCCGGCACCGTGTTTCACGAGGGCACCCCAAGCGAAACGATCAATATCTACTTGTCCAACGCTCAGGCTCTGCGGGGTCGATCAGATCTCTCCCGGATCAAGAATCGTCAGGGGTCGGGTCGCGTGCGCTTTGGATCAGTCGCTCTGCTCGGCAACGACGGAGAAGTTGTCGATCACGCCAAGGTGGCGGAAAGGCTTTGTCTCTCCATTGAATTGACGGGAGACGATCCCAGGCCTTTGCCGGCGCGCGTCGGAATACGCTTCTCGAGCATGCAAGGAACGCCTTTGTTCGTCTGTAGCAGTGAATTGCTCACCGAACTCAGAGTGGGAGCCGGCAGTCGGGTTCGTTGCGTCATACCTCGACTTCCTTTGAGCTCAGGGACATACAAGCTGACTTTTTTTCTCGAGCGCGGCGGCGTCGTCGAGGATTGGATAGAAGACGGGCTGGATCTATTCGTCGAGGACGGAAGCTTTTTTGGGGCGGCGAAGAATACCCCGAGCGGACATGAAGGACAGTTGGTACTCGTCGACCATTCATGGTCCTTCGACCAAATGGCTTCCGAAAAGCTGAAGCTATGAGCTTAAAAAGCATCGCCGGCCGATTGCTCGAGCGCGTTGGCGCTTTGCGTGGCGCGCGCACCTACAGCCGATTAACTCCAGAAGAGCGATCCTTGGCAGAGTGGTACACGCGCTACCTTGGCCAGGAGCAAGGCGGTGGTATTTCAATAAGGCAGAAATCTTGCCGAGACGCCGACGGATTACCAATCCCCTGGATGACTTACGCGGCGATCGAATATTTGAAACAGTTCGATCTCTCCAAACGCACCGTGCTCGAATTCGGCTCAGGATCGAGCACAGAATTTTGGGCATCCCGCGTGAAAGAAGTCACATCGGTGGAAAACGACCGATCGTGGTACGACAAGCAGCGAGGCGCACTTCGCTCCAATATCAAGCTCGTCTTAGCGGAAACGGCCGAAGAGTACATTTGCCCGGCCTCTCTAGGACATCAGGCGTACGACATCGTCGTCGTCGACGGACGCTATCGGTTCGATTGTGCCACACGGGCCATCAACTGGGTCACATCGGATGGGGTCGTCATATTGGACAACGCGGACTGGCATCCGAACACAGCGGCAATGCTTGCCGGTAACGGGTTTTTCCAGGTTGATTTTGTTGGACCCGGACCGCTTAACGCATATGCCTGGGCCACATCCTTCTTCTTGCGGCCGGATTGCTTTCTTCAGAAGGTTCGCTCTTCATCCGCGCCGGCGGTTATCGGCGGCATAAATTATATTTCGGATGAAGACGTGTCCTTAGTGAGCGTTCCCGGAACGCTCAAGGGACGCGAATAAGAGAATCTGGGACGTCATTCGTGATGCGGTAATCGAGGATGTCGCGCTGAAGCCGGGTCAAGCGCCGCTCCAACCAGGGACGCGACGCCAAGCCGCCGATGAGACAAACCCATAGATAGCCAAAGACGGCGCCCGATAAGCCGAGGACGGTCCCGACGCGGCTCCGCCCGGATACGGCAGCCGGCATCTGGCGACGCCGCTCAGAAAGGAGTCTTCGCTGAAAAACGCGAACCCGTCGCCGTAGCCAATCGGCACGCTGATAGAGCGGCAGGGCGTTTTGAATCGCGTAGACTTCGGCTTGCGATTCGCGCAGCCGGTTCGACAGGCCGCCCATCTGATAGGAGGCGATGGTCCGTTCGGTACGGCGTGTGACGAGACCGTCCGCCGTCAGCACGCGCAGGAACCAATCGTAGTCACCGGCGATGCGATAGCGCGGGTCGAATTTGCCGGCGATCTCGAAGGCACGGCGGCTGGCAAAGCTCGCCTGATGCGGCAGGCAGCCGCAGATCATAAATGCCAACGCCTCTTCCGGCGGCGGTGGCATAAAAGGCACAGCGCGCCCATCGACAAAGCGCACCTCGATGCCGCCATAAAGGAAGTCGCAAGGCGCGCGGTCGAGCGAAGCGGCCACATCGGCCAGGACCTCGCCATCGATCAGCCTATCGTCGGCGCCGAGAAAAAAGACGAAATCGCCCCGCGCCAGCGCCAACCCCTTGTTCATCGCGTCGTAGATACCCTGATCGGGCTCCGACACAAAGCGCGTCACGACATTGCCGTATTCCGCGACGATGGCCGGTGTCGCGTCGGAGGACGCACCGTCGACGATGATATAGTCGAGCGGCCGATGCCGCTGCTTGGCGACACTGAGGATCGAGCGCTCCAGCGTCGCCGCCGCGTTCTTCGTGACCGTAATGATGCTGAATTCGACCATCGTCAGGAGTGTTTAGTGGATCGCCTGAAGCCGAGCGTTCGGCGCGTCGGAGGGAGGGCGATTAAAGCGCACCGAAATTGATTCGCCACCGCTTCATGCGGTATGAGGAACACCGGATTTTATGATCACGCGATCGGTGTTTCCACGGCATCTTATCCGCTCCCTCGTCGTCCTTCGATCATCCATTCAGCAGGAATGGACGATTAACGGGACGCGGGGGATCCGCAACGTCGTTTTCGACGACACCGGTCTTTATGGCTTTCGGCGCCGCCTGGCCCGGCATATCGGGCCGCCGCTCCTGCAGCGCTGGATCGATCCCGCCGCGCCGATCGATGCCCTGCTGCGAGAGGGCAAGCTCAGCGCGGCCATTGCCCTGGCGCGGAAGGGTTTGGGCCGCATCGAACAGGCCTCGCCCCACGCGTTGCGCCGATCACGATCGGTTTGGACATTGCTCGCCGACGTCCTCGTCCTGGATGGACAGAGAGAGGAAGCGGCGTCGATCTATCACCGTATCCATGAAGTCGCGCCCGACGATTTTCCCGCGCGCTGGGGAATCGAGAACCTTCGTCCCAGGATGGAAGCACCGTCACAGCCGGCACCCCTGCCGCTGCATTTCTTCACCATCGTCCTCAACGGCATGCCATTCATCGAGCGCCATATCGACGAGCTGCGCAAGCTTTCGGTCCCGTGGCACTGGCATATCGTCGAAGGCATCGCTGAGCTGATGCATGATACGAAATGGTCGAAGTCGCTCGGCGGCCGCGCCGATGACTCCCTGCATCGCAACGGGCTCTCGATCGACGGCACGACCGACTATCTCGATCGCCTCGCCGCGGCCGAGCCGGATCGCGTCACGATCTATCGCCCGCCACTGGGACAGCATTGGCAGGGCAAGCTCGCGATGGTCCGCGCGCCGCTCGCGAATATTGGCGAGGAATGCCTGCTGTGGGAGATCGATGTCGATGAATTTTGGACCGCGGCGCAAATCCAGCGCATGCGGCAGCGCTTCATTGATGATCCCGCGCGAACGGCCGCCTTCTTCCTCTGCCACTATTTCATCAAAAATCTCGTCATCGCCACGGCGAACACCTACGGCAATCATATCGATTTCGAATGGCTGCGTGTCTGGCGCTTCCAGCCGGGCGATTTCTGGGCGAGCCACGAGCCACCGCGGCTCTGCCGGCGACCGGAAGACAGCGATATCGCCATCGATGTCGCCGCCATCAATCCTTTCGCGCATGGCGAAACGCTGGCTGACGATCTCGTGTTCCGCCATCTCGCCTATGTTATCCCGGACCAGCTTCGCTTCAAGGAAATCTATTACGGCTACAAGGACGCCGTACGCCAATGGGAACAGCTCCCGGTAAGCGGCCCGGTCCGTTTGCGTGACCATCTCGCTTGGATCACGGATGAAGCGGTCGCCGATGATTGCGAAAAATACGCAATCGCACCGCCGAATCTAACGGCCCCCGCCGCGACGGAGACGACGAGTGGTCGATCTTCGCTCTTTCGATCCGGCAAGACGGATGTCGCTGTCAAAGATTTTCGCAACATCCTGATCGTCAAGCTCGACAATATCGGCGATGCGGTATTGCTCTCGCCGTTCCTGCGCGAGCTGCGCGGGAACGCGCCGGACGCACGCATGACGCTGATGGTGCGGGAACAAGTCATCGACATCGTCGCGCTCTGTCCCTATGTCGATCGCGTGGTGGGCGTCGCGGTCGAACCCTGGAGCGAAGGCTTCCGCTCGCGCGATGCGGAATTCGCTGCCGCCTATGAGCGGAAATCCTTCGACCTCGCCATCGTGCCGCGCTGGGACGCCGATGAGTTCGGCGCCGGAGCGATCGCGCGACACAGCGGCGCGCGCCGTATCGTCGGCTTCAGCGAAGGGATCAGCCAAACGAAAGCGCGCGCCAATCGCGGCTTCGATGCGCATTATTCCGACGCGTTGCTGAAAGTGACGCCCGACCACGCGGTACGGCAAAATCTGGCGCTGCTCGAATTCATGAACGGGCACGTGAGCAGCGATGCGCTCGAAGCCTGGATCGGCCCCGCGGATGAGGCGCGCGCCGGCGCGCTCCTGTCGCCGATCGAAAATGCGGAACAACTCATCGCCATCTGTCCAGGCACCACGCATCCCGGCAAGATCTTTCCGCCAGAGCTCCTTCTTCGCATTTTATCGACGTTTCCGCCGTCTTGGCGCTTCGTGCTGCTCGGCAGCGCCGCGGAAAGCTCTCTGGCCGATGTGCTTCAGCAAGGCCTTGGCGCGCGCGCCGTCGCCCTATGCGGCAAGACCAGCTTGCGCGAAGCGGTGGCTCTTCTCCGCCGCTGCCGTGGCGCGATCGCGATGGATTCGGCGCTCGCGCATTTCGCTGCCGCCGTCCAGACACCGATCGCTGTTTTCTCCATGCACCCGCGTCACGGCGGCAACGACACGCTGGACCAGTCGCCGTATCGTTTTGGTCCCTGGTGCGCCGAGGATCGCCGCTTGGTGATCCAGCCCGAGCAAGCCTGGCCCGGCTGCGAGAACGGCTGTCGCTGGCGCGGCCGCGGGCCGCATTGCATCGCGAATATCGACATCGAGTCCGCCGCCGATTCGCTCCGCGCCTTCCTGGCGCGGCACCTGTCTTCCGCGAGGTAGCTTCAACCGCCGCGGCGCTGCCGCAAGCTGCGCCGCGCCAGAAGCGAGACAAGTCCCGGCCGCAGCGGATAGGCGGCGAAAGCCTTGAGCGCCAGCAAGGCAGCGCGACCATTGGCACCTTCGTAATGCGCGGCGGCGGCTTCTTCGATCAGCAGTGTCGAATCGAATTTCCGTCCCGCGATCCAGGCGCGGCGATACCAGGCGCCGCGATGCCGCTCGCGGATTCGCACCAGCGACTCGACAACCTGCGAACGGCTCGGATCGCTCGCCTTGTGCACGACGGCCAGCGACTCTGTGGTCACGGCAAGCCGATGCGCCGGTAAATAGCGCATCAGCCATTCCCAATCTTCGAGCCGCGGCAAATCGGTAGCAAAGGGACCGATCTCGGCGAAGACCGAGCGCCTTGCCAGCAAAGTCGAGCCGACGCCGAGCGGACAACCCCAGACGAGCGCATCAAGCGTCGTGTCCTCGGGCACTGGCGCGAAGCCGCGCTCCTCGCCGGTGCGATAGTCGCGGATGACGTAACCGCTCACGCCGGCCGCCGGTACATCGGACGCGGCGCGCAAGGTATCGAGCTGGCGCGCCAGCTTCCCCGGCGCCCATTCGTCATCGCTGTCGAGCAGCGCGATCCATTCGCCCTCTGCCGCGGCGATACCGGTGTTGCGCGCCGCCGATGCGCCCTGGTTGCGCTCATGCCGCAACAGCCGGATACGGTTATCGCCCAGCGCCGCGACCGCCTCCGCCGAGCCATCGCGCGAAGCATCGTCCACGACCAGGATTTCATGCGGTGCGTGGCTTTGCCGCAGCGCGCTTGCGACCGCGCGCCCGATCTCCTCGCGGCGGTTGTAGAGCGGGATGATGACGGAGATCGTATCGCCAGAGGCAGACATCACGCTTCTCTTCTATAGTGCCCGGCGATGAGCAGCAATCGCGAGAATATCGATCGCGCCACCGTGCGCGATTTCGGCGCGGAGTGGCAGCGTTTCGATCAGAGCGGTGTCTCCGACGACGAGATGATGCGGATGTTCGGCGAATATTTCGCCGTCTTTCCCTGGGAGATCCTGCCGCCCAATGCGACAGGCTTTGACGCCGGTTGCGGCAGCGGCCGCTGGTCGCCACTCGTGGCGAGGCGCGTCGGCCACCTGCACTGCATCGATGCAGCACCGGCCGCGCTCGCGGTCGCGCGCCAACGGCTCGCTGCGCTGCCCAATGTGACGATCCACGAAGCATCGATCGATGCGATGCCGCTCGCCGATAGCAGCATGGATTTCGGCTACAGCCTTGGCGTGCTGCATCATATGCCCGACCCGGAGGCGGGCCTCGCCGCCTGCGTCGCCAAGCTCAAGCGCGGCGCGCCGATGCTGGTCTATCTTTATTACGCTTTCGACAATCGGCCCGCCTGGTTCCGCGCCCTCTGGCATCTCAGCGACGTCATCCGCCGCACGGTCTCGCACGCGCCGTTCTGGCTGAAGTCGATCCTCGCCGAAATCTTCGCGGCGCTGGTCTACTTCCCGCTCGCGCGCGGTGCGGCGCTCAGCGAGAAGCTCGGCGCGCATGTCGATAACTGGCCGCTTAGCGCCTATCGCTGGCGCAGCTACTACTCGATGCGCACAGACTCGCTCGACAAATTCGGCACGCGGCTCGAGCATCGCATGACCAGGGCTGAGATCGCGGCGATGATGGAGCGCTGCGGCCTTCGCGATATTCGCTTTTCCAACGCCGTGCCCTTCTGGTGCGCGGCCGGGATCAAGCGCTAGCCGCCGGCTCCAGAACCCATTCACCGGCACCGGCGGCGCGATAACCGGCGGCTTCGAACATGCGAATGGAAGCACGGTTCTCGGCATGGATCGCGGCGACGATCCGCTCTTTCGGCAATAGCCGCTTACCGAGCGCCAGTGCACAGCCGCCGATGCCCAGTCCCTGCCGCTCGGCCGCGATCAAGATCGAGATTTCCGACGCATCGCGCGCCGGCAAGCGGTCGAAGCGCAAAATCCCGACCGGCTCGTCGCCGCAGAGAACGACATTGAAGATGCAATCGGGATCGGCGAGCTTCGCCTTGAGCCAGCGCTCATGCTCGCCAGGCTTGGGCGCCGCAGGGTTGCGCGCATAGGCACGCGCGCCCGGTGCCGATTGCCAGGCCAGCATCGCCGCCGAATCTCCAAATGTCGCCTGGCGCAGCGAGACCACGCGGCCGTCTTTGGCGCGCAGCGGCGCGTCGCAGTTCATGCACACCCGCGCAGCGCCGAGCCCATCGACGAGCGCCGCAGCGGCCTCGCTCATCGCCGCGCGCCCCACTTGATCGGCAGCCAGGAGTTTTAGCGCAGCGGCGATTTCGTTGACCGTGCGGCTGCCGACATCGCCCCAATAAAGCGCCGCGCCCGAAGCGGCGAGCGCCCGCGCATTGTCGTGCTGATTGTCGGCGACAGTCAGGATCGCGGAAGGCAGGCCGAGCGTGCAGCGCTCCAGCGCGCCGACGCCGCCCGCCCCGATCGCGAGATCGGCGTGTTGCATCAACGCCGCCACGTCATCGACATCGACATGCAGCGACACGGCCGCGCCGAGCGACGCGACTTTTGTCCGTAGCGCTGTGAGATGCGGCGCCGCGCTGCCGATGACGATATCGATCGCCGCCCCGAGCTGCGCCGCCGCGATCGCATCGAGCGCCAGGCTTGTCGCATTTGCGGTGTCGGTCGTGCCGAAATTGACGAAGATTCGCTCGACTTTGCCGGTGGCCCGACGTTGTCCGCGCGCCGCGCGAAAGCGCCTATCGAGCAACGCATAAGACGGGCCGAGCAGCAGCGTGCAATTCTCCGGAACGAGACCGGCATAGGCACCGCGCGCGCGGCCAGGCGATTGGTCGAGCAAGACATCGCAATCATGCGGACGGTTGGCGAGATCGTCGACGACGAGAATCCGCTTCGCCCAGCCCCGCGCGCCGCGTTCGAAGGTCGCGTCCAGGCGATAATCGTCCACCACCACGAGATCGCAGCGCACCGGCGCTTTCTCGAGCGCCCCCGGCTCCATCACTGCGAAGCCGCGGCTGCCGAGCCCCGGCACGATATTCGCTGCTTCCGCGCTGCAGACAAAGGATATCGCCCACCCGGCTTCGGCAAGCGCATCCGCCAGCACGAGGCAGCGGCGGACATGGCCGCCGCCGATCATAACGGACGCATCGGTGCGGAAGATCGCTTTGCGCGGCTCGGCCATGCTTCAGCCTTACCGCAAAACCACCCCGCTCGTCATGCTATAGTCGTACCATCAAGACCGACACACAGAATCATTCCATCGATCCCGGCGCATCGCCATCATCGGCTTCGGCTAGGTCGGCCAGCGCTTCGGCAAGGAATTCCTCGCCACCGGCCGTTTCGACGCCGCGACCTACGACATCCTCTTCAACAATTCGCCCGAGGACGCTGCGCTGCGCGATAAGGCGCGCAAGCTGAGGGTCAAGGCTTGCCCCTCGGCCGCGGCCGCGATCGAGCGCGCGCGGCGTTGAGGAGACGATCACCGCCTTGCTCGAAGAAACCTTTCCCGAGATGGATTGGGAGAAGCTTGCCGGTTATCTCATCGGCCGCGCGTGCACCACGCCACCGCCAAGATGCGCGAGGTCGCCAAAAACCGAGACCGCGATGGAGCTGGCGCCACTGATGGCATCGACAAACCGCGGAGCGTCAGGATTGGCTCGCCGACGAAGCGGTCGCCGCGCCCGAGCTCAAGTCCTTCAAGGATGAACAATGGCGCGATGTGCTCGATAAACTGACTGCGCGAATCAAGGCCAAGAACTAGCCATAAAGCAGCCGCAATCATTCCTCGCGCAACGTGTCACACCCCCGGAACTAAAGCCTAGCTTCGCCATTTACACGCGCAGGATACCTGAATGGAGGGTTTATCCATGCGCTTTGGTTTTATTGCTGTCCCCGCCTTCGTTCTCCTAAGCGCGACGGCGATGGCTCAATCGACCGTGGTTATCGCGCCGTCGGCGCCGCCCACGGTCCGCGAAGAAATCATTCCGCCGGCGCCGTCCACTGACGTCGTGTGGCATCCGGGTCACTGGTCGTGGAACGGCACGCAATATGTGTGGGTGAGCGGTGTCTATGTGGCGCGGCCCCGTCCGCAAGTCGCCTGGGTGCCGGGTCACTGGGACCAAAGCCCAACCGGCTGGACTTGGGTCGACGGTTACTGGCAGTAAGCTGATCTGAAACAGCGCGGCCGGCCCGCCCGCAAGGACGGCGCCGGCCGTTGCTTGTCTAGCGACCGAGGATTGCGCTCAACCGGCCGGTCAGTTGCGCGTGGCGCGCGGGATCGGCAACGGACACGCCTTTGCCGACACCGAGATAGCGCTCGGCGACTTCGCTGTTATGCAGCAGTTCCTCGCCGGTGCCGGAAAGCGCCACGCGGCCATTCTCGATCACATAGGCCCGATCGGCGATGGCGAGCGAGAGTTTCGCATTCTGCTCGGAGAGCAATATGCCGCGCCCCTGCCCGCGCAAACTTGCGACCAGACGGAAAATCTCCGCGACCAGAACCGGCGAGAGACCGAGCGACGGCTCGTCCAGCACCAGGATACGCGGCTCGGCCATCAGGCCGCGGCCGATCGCCAGCATCTGCTGCTGTCCGCCCGAAAGGTTCGCCGCCGGCTCGTCGAGCCGCTGCAACAGAATCGGAAACAGCCTGCCGATCTCGCCGATGCTCTTCTCGAACGCCGCGGGATCGTTCTCGGCGCCGCGCGCATAGCCGCCGAGACGCAGATTCTCGCGCACGGTGAGGCCGGCGAAGACCTGCCGTCCTTCCGGGACTTGCGCGATGCCCATCAAGACACGCGCGCCCGGACTCGCGCGATCGATGCGCTTGCCGTCGAGCGTGATCTCGCCGCGGCGGGCCGCGAGGATGCCCGAGATGGTCTTGACCAGCGTCGATTTGCCGGC
>Ga0157369_10005841_pt1 | contig 14302 bp, 16 predicted proteins | sample C25metaG_FD_113461 | JGI IMG/M metagenome (GOLD analysis project Ga0157369, IMG submission 113461) | Corn rhizosphere microbial communities from Kellogg Biological Station, Michigan, USA - C2-5 metaG | ecosystem: Host-associated > Plants > Roots > Rhizosphere > Soil | place: USA: Michigan...
GCGCGTCACATCCACTCCGCCCACGCCGGCCAGCTCCCTCGCGTTCACGCGATTCATCGGAGCATGCACGTGCTGGCACTCCTGCTCACTCTCGCTCTTCAGTCGGCGCCCCAATCGGCCGCGCGCGATACCGTGCGCGCCTCGGCCGACACGACGACCGATTCCACTCGCACCCGCGCCGCACAGCGGCTCGAGTCCGTGCGCGTGACCGCCATTCGCGGTCACGACGCGCCCCTCTCGCAGAAGACCATCCCGCGTGCCGATCTGATGCGGCAGTACACCGGCCAGGAGATGCCGATCCTTCTGCAGGACGCGCCCGGCATCACCGCGTACGCCGAGAGCGGCTCCGGGTCGAATTACTCGTACCTGCGGATGCGCGGCATCGACCAGACGCGCATCAACATCACCCTCGACGGGATCCCGCTCAACGAGCCGGAAGACGAGTCGCTCTACTTCTCCAACTTTCCCGACTTCGCCAGCAGCATCGCTTCGGTCCAGGTGCAGCGGGGCGTGGGCGCGAGCACGCCGGGCGTGGCGTCGTACGCGGGCTCGGTGAACTTAGAGTCCATCCCCATCGCCGGTGTCTCGCGCGGCGGAGAGCTCGCCCTGACTCGCGGCGCGTTCAACACGTCGCGTGCGGCACTCATCGCGCAGTCCGGACTCACGTCGAGTGGTTTCGCCGGCTACGTGCGCGGGTCGGCGCAGCACACCGACGGCTACCGGTTCAACTCCGGCAACAGTTCGCGCAGCGCATTCGCCAGCGGCGGCTGGTTCGGTGCGCGTGACGTCGTGAAGGCCACTCTCCTCGCCGGCATCTCGTCCAATCAGCAGGCGTACCTGGCGTCGCCCCTGTCCGTGTTGCAGCGCGACACCCGCGACAATCCGTTCGGGAACAGTCCGTCGCTCGCGGTCGAGGACCGCTTCCATCAGGATCTGCTCAGCATCGCCTGGACCCACGCGCTCACGCCGTCTCTCAGCGTGGCCAGTACGGCGTATGGCTTCGACGCCGGTGGCTGGTACGACTATCCTACCGGCAACGGCGACCTGAGCGACGCGTATCACTACGGCCTGCACTCGCGCTGGGGCGGCGTGATCAGCTCACTCGACTGGACCGGTGACGGCGCCAGCGCGTCGGCCGGCGTGAACGTGTCACGCTACGCGCGCGAGCACTGGATGGGCCAGCGTCCCGACATGGACACGCGGTACTATGACAACACGGGCTACAAGGGTGAACAGAGCGCGTTCGCCAGGGGGTCGGTCACGCGCGGACGCACCACCCTGTACGGCGACGTCCAGCTCCGCTTCGCCCAGTTCCGGTACGCGCCCACCGCGGGCTCCGGCGTCGCGCCGGCCGACGTGAGCTGGAGCTTCCTGAATCCCAAGGCGGGTGTGCGCGTTCGCGTGAGCGATGCCCTGTCCACGTACGCAAGTGCGGGGCTGAACGGCCGCGAGCCCACGCGCACCGACATCTTTGCCGGTGCCGACGACGTGGACAGTGTCACGGCCTACTCCGTGTATCCGCTCACGCGCGTGCATCCGGAATCGGCACGCGACCTCGAGGCGGGACTGGACTGGACACGGACGGCGCTCCAGGCGCACGTGAACCTTTTCCTCATGCAGTTCCACAACGAGATCGCGCCGATCGGGCAGATCAGCGAGCTCGGTTACGAGCTGCGCAAAAACGTGGCGCGCAGCGTCCGCCGTGGTGCGGAGGGTGACCTCACCTGGCACGCACTTCCGCGGCTCACCGTGGTGGCGACCGCGTCGCTGACCGATGCGCGCATCGCCGACTACACCGACGACGCCAGTGGCGTGTCCTATCACGATGTCACGTCGCTCATGACGCCGAAATTCGTCAGCGGCCACGGCGTCCGTGCCGCGCTCACCGACTGGCTGTCGCTCGACCTCGATGGCCGCTACACGTCGCGCATGATGCTCACCAACACCAACGATCCGCGCTTCGTCGTGCCGGCGAGCTGGTACGCCGACGGCGCGCTCACCGTCCGCGTCGGCCAGCAGTCGGTGTTGCTCGCCGTGCGCAACCTGTTCGACGCACGGGTCTACACGGGTGGCTATCCCGGACCGCTCGCCGGCAGCAGCGATCCTTCGGCGATGGAGCCGTACTACTACACGCTCGCTTCGCGCAACGTCACCGTGAGCGCGCGCATAGGGTTCTGACCGCCTCGCGCGCCGTGCGCCAGCGCTGCTCCCAGTCGCCGCTCACGCGTACGTAGCGCGCGTGACGGCGCGAGAGCGCGCGCTCGAACGCGGCGAACATCTCGTGCCGGCCCTCGGGCAGGTCGCGGATGCCATCGGGCACCCACGGCACGTCCACGTTGCAGAGCAGGTAGAGGTCGGCACGTCGTTCACGCTCGGCGCGCTCCACCCAGCTCGGCGCGTCGCCATAGTAGTGTCGCGCGTAAACCACGGTGCTGAGGAGGTCGGTGTCGAGCACCAGCAACGCAGCGCCGAGTTGCTGCACCCGCTCCGCGGCCGCGTCGGCGAGCGCGATGTGTTCGCGTGCGATCGGCCCGACGTCTGCCGCCGCGAGCGGGGCGGACTTTCGCTCCGCATATACGCGCGAGGCCTCGGGTACCCACTCCGTGCTCGTCGCATCGGCGAGTCGCTGCGCGAGCGTCGTCTTGCCGGTGGACTCCGGTCCCGTCACGCAGACTCGCGTCAGGCGTTCGGTCGCCACTCAGGAGGCCGCGAGGCTGGCACGCATCGAACGTCGCCAGTCTATGAAGCCGCGTACCGCGAGCACGAGGAATACCGCGTACAGCCCCGACGTGAGGTACAGCCCCTTGTAGACGAACATCCCCACATACAGCACGTCGACGGCGATCCACACGAGCCAGTTCTCCAGCAGCTTGCGCGTCATCATCCACTGCGCCACGAGGCTCGTGCTCGACAACGCCGCATCCATGTAGGGAAGCGCCGCGTCCGTCTCGTGGTGCAGCAGGGTGCCGAGCAGCACGGAACCGGCGATGGCGATGGCACCGAGCAGCAGGCCGAGCCGAGGCGTGGTGCGCGTGACCTGCAGCTCCGAGCGCCCTTCGCCGCCATAGAGCCACTCGTACCAGCCGTACACGGAGAGAATGGCGTAGATGACCTGCAGCCCCATGTCGGCGTACAGCTTGGCCTCGTAGAACACGAGGGTGTACAGCACGACGTTGACGATGGCCGTCGGCCAGCTCCAGATGTTCTGGCGCACGCTGAGCCATACGCTCAGCGCGCCGACGAGGGCGGCGAACAGCTCGAGCGTGTTCACGGTGCGTCTACAGGGAGCGCGGTCACGCCGCCAAGATAGCACGCGGCGCGACGTCGCTCACCCTCTCGATCCGCCGATCAGCGTGCGCCCGGACGTGGAGTGATGACGGCGACCAGCACGAGGTGTTCCCTGCCCGCCTTCATGCCGTGGAGCTCTCCCGGCTCGTACGTCACCAGGTCGCCGGCGGACACCGGACTTTCCCCCGAGGCGCCGCTTACCGTGCCGCTCCCCGCCACCACCGAGAGCAGGAGGGTCGAGGTGCTGGTGTGGGGTGCCACCTCCTGCCCTGCTTCGATCCGGAACACGACGGCGCGCGCGTCGGACGAGTCGTGCAGCAGTGCGGTGGCGGGCCGGCTCGGCTGGGCCGAAACCGCGTCGCGCGCCGCAGTCAGAGCGGAGACGACCTTCACGCCACGCTCGCCACGCTCAGGGCCTCACGGAGCGCCTTCACCAGCGCATCCAGGTCCGCGCCGTCGCGTCGCGCCGCATCGGCGATGGGCGCACCGCCTCCGCAGCAGGTGTCGAGCCCGAAGCGATTGAACACCAGCATCGTCTCCGGATGTCGAGCGACCATCTCGTTCACCGACACCGTGGTATCGATCGTGTTGTCAGCCATTCCTGCCTCCAGTATCGGTAGATGGGATTCTCGCGCTCACCACGCGTTGGGCGCAATCATGCCGGAATGCCACGCCGGCTCCCACACGATGTTCGTCTCCACGCCACAGATGCCCTCCGTCTGCATCACCGCCGCGCGGATGCCGTCGGTGATGATGTGTTCCATCGGGCAGCCCGGTGTCGTGAGCGTGTGCGTGATGACCGCGACGTCGTCCACGACCTGAACGCCGTACACGAGGCCCAGCGTGACGATGTCCAGCCCGATCTCGGGATCGATCACTGTCGCGAGGTTGTGCCACAGCAGCTCGATGCGCGGATCCGATTCACTCATCGATGACCTCGTGTAGGTTTCAGGCAGCGGCCGCTCGCCGCGGTGATGATGCATTCTCGCCCGAGTCGGCCTTCGCGCGCGTGACGATTGTCACAGGCCTGCGCGCGACGCTGAATCCCTCACCCGAATCAGTCGTCATGGCCCCGATCGACCTGCTTCGGCAGCTCCCTCTCTTTGCCAGCTTCGGCGACATCGCGCTCGCGCGTCTCGCCGCGCGCTGCGTCGCGCGCTCGTTCCCGGCGGGTCATGTCCTTTTCACCACTGGCGAGCCGTGCCGCGGCCTGTACCTGGTGGAGAGCGGGCGGGTGCGGATCTATCGCACGAGTCCCGCCGGCCGCGAACAGGTGCTGCATACGGAGGGACCGGGACGGCCCGTCGCCGAGCTGCCGCTCTTCGACGGCGGCGACTATCCGGCGTCGGCCATCACGGAGGTGGAATCGCGACTCGTCTTCCTGCCACGCGGGGATTTCGAGGCGCTGTACCGCGAGAATCCCGACGTCGCGCAGGCGGTCATCCGCTCGCTCGGCAAGCGGCTGCGGCATCTCGTGCACGTGACGGAGACGCTCGCCTTCCGGGACGTCGCCGCGCGCCTCGCCAGCTTCCTCGCCGAGTTCGCCGAGCAGCACGGCACGGTAACGCCGCACGGCACGGAGATCACGCTCGATCGCACGCGCGAGGAGCTGTCGTTCGAGCTGGGCACGGCGCGCGAATCCGTCTCACGCGCGCTCAAGCAGCTCGCCTCCAAGGGCATCATCGAGCCGCTCAGCAGCAAGCGGATGCGGATCCCGGACCTCGCCCGGTTGAGGACGCTCGGACGGCCGGGAGAGCGGATGAAGTACGAGTGAGCCCGAGCCCCTGAGACAACCGTCACACCCCCGCCTGCCGCCTCGCCGCAACATCCATCCATGCCTGCGCGAGACACCACCGGGACTCCTGCCGCTAGTCTGACCCGCGACGTCGTCACCGACGCCCTGCGGCGCGTCCCCTACCCAGGCCTGACGCGCGACATCGTGTCGTTCGGGATGGTGCAGCACGTCGCCGTGTGCGACGGACGCGTGAAGGTGCAGCTCGGCATGCACACGCGTGGCGAGTCGCTCATCGGAAAGCTTCGAGCCAGCATTCGCGACGCGCTCACGCCCCTTGGCGCAACGGATGTCGTCGTCGAGATCGTCGCGCCGGCGACCGCACCAGCCAGGGCGCCGGTGCCGCGCGGGACGCCGGACCCGTGGGCGGGCCAGGTGAAGCTCGCCAGCGTGAAGCACGTCGTCGCGGTGGGCGCGGGCAAGGGTGGCGTGGGAAAGAGTACCGTCGCCGTGAATCTCGCCATCGGCCTCGCGCGAGGAGGCCTCAGAGCTGGCCTGCTCGACGCCGACATCTACGGGCCGAGCCTGCCCATCCTGCTCGGGATGGAGGATGGTGCGAGCCGCGTTCGCATGTCGCCCGAGAAGCACATCCTCCCGCTCGACGCCTTCGGCGTCCCGATGATCAGCTTCGGCTTCTTCCTCGGCCCGGATTCTCCGGCGATCTGGCGTGGGCCGATGGTGAGCAAGGCCGTGAAGCAGTTCGCGCGCGGCGTGGCGTGGCCCGAGCTCGACGTGCTCGTCGTGGACCTGCCCCCGGGCACCGGCGACATTGCGCTCAGCCTCGCGCAATCCGTCGTGCTCTCCGGTGCGGTGGTCGTCACCCAGCCGCCCCGAGTGGCGGCCGTTGAGGCGCGAAAGGCCGCTCAGATGTTCCGTACGCTCGAGGTGCCGGTGCTCGGCGTGGTCGAGAACATGAGCGGGCCATTCGGCCGCGGCGCCGGCGCCGTCGTTGCCTCCGAGCTCGGCGTGTCCTTTCTCGGCGAGATTCCATTCGACGACGTCATCGTCGTCGAGGGCGACGCCGGCACGCCAACGATGCTCGCACGCCCGCACAGCGTGGCCGGCGAGGCGTTCGATGCCGTGGCGCGCGCTGTCGCCGGATCGCTCGGCTGGAAGCATGTCGCCGCGGAGGCGGCACCGTGACCGCCGCAGTGGGAGCGCCATCCTCGGCGCCGGTGCCTTCGTCGCCCGCGGCCGCTCCGGTGCCGGTTCGCAGCAATGTCGGCCTCGCCGGCGAACACTTTGCCGCTGCCAGCTTTTACCTGCTCATCGGCTCGATTGGCCTGATCTGGATCGCGCCCGAGCTTTCCATCGGCGCGTATCCGTCCCCGCGCGTTGCCGGCATCACGCATCTCTTCACGCTCGGCTGGCTCACGACCACCATCTTCGGCGCGCTGTATCAACTTCTTCCCGTCGCCCTCGGAGCGCCGATCCGCTCCATCCGGCTCGGTCACGCCGAATTCTGGACCTTTGCACCGGGCGCGGGATTGTTCGCCGCCGGCGTGGCGACGAGCAACACCATGCTCCACCACGTTGGCATCGCACTCGTGAGCATCGGGGTAATCCTCGGAGTGGGAAACGTGGCGGCTACGTTGCCTCGCGCGAAGCATCGCGACGTCACCTGGGGCGCCATTGCGCTCGCGATCTTCTTTCTCGCCTCCACGCTCACGCTCGGCGTGGTGCTGCTGCACAACATCCACACCGGGTTTCTCGCGTCGGCGCGGATCATCGTGCTCGCAACGCACCTGCACGTGGCACTCGTCGGCTGGGCGCTGATCATGATGGTCGGTGTCTCGCACCGACTGCTGCCGATGTTTCTTCTCTCGCACGGCGGGATCACGCACTGGACGAAGCGCGCGCTCTGCCTGCTTCCTGCGGGTGTCACGCTCCTCGCGGCAGGCCTCGCGACGCGCACCACCTGGCTGGAGTGGCTCGCCGTTGCGGTGCTCGAGGGAGGCGTGGCCTGCTTCATCTGGCAGGTCCGCTGCTTCTACGTGTCACGCGTGCGAAGGAAGACCGATGTCGGAATGCACTTCGCCGGCACGGCACTGACGTTTCTCGCGGTGAGCGCGCTGCTCGGTTCGCTCGTCCTCGCGCTCGGCGTGTCGCACCCGCGCATCGCCACGATCTACGTTGCCGTCGGGCTCCTTGGCGGCATCGTGATGTTCGTCGTCGGCTTCTTCTACAAGATCGTACCGTTGCTCGCCTGGACCGTGCGATTCAAGGACCGCATGGGCAAGGGCACGGCACCGACCGTCGCGCAGATGTTCTCCGCGCGTGTCGCACACGTCCAGCTCGCGCTGATGACGCTCGCCGTCACGCTGCTGAGCGTCGGGATCGCCACCGCGTCGCTTCACGTGACGCGCTGCGGCGCCGTGCTGTTCGCCGTCGGGGTCGTGTTGTTCCTGAGCCAGATCGCGCGAGTCACCCTCGGAGGAACCGCGTGAGCGGGTCGCCCGCCGGAAGGCCAGTGCGCGGGAGCGATCGCGTGAACGACGTGCTTGCTCGCGACGAATCGCTGGTGGAAGTGTTCGTTCGCCACTCCACCCACTTCACGAAGCTCCGTAATCGGGCCATGCGACGGATCATGGGCCGGCTGGTGACCGTCCAGGACGCGTCGCGCATGGCCGCCGTCCCGGTCGATGCCCTGCTCCACGAGCTGAACGCTGCGCTCGGCATCCCGACGGAAAGTGCGCACCAGCAGCCAGCGTTGACGCTGCTCGAGCTCGAGCCGGCATCTGGAGCCGCGCACCCGGCCGAGGCGCCCGTCGTCGATGTCGACGTCCGCGATGACCTGCGGGAGGGACGCGAGCCACTGGCTCGCATCATGGCGGCGGTGAGCGCGCTTGCCGATGGAGAAGTGCTTCATCTGCGCGCGATCTTCGAGCCTGTGCCGCTCTTCGCCGTCCTCGCCGCGCGCGGCTTCACGCACGAGAGTCGAGCGAATGCACCTGACGACTGGTCGGTCTGGTTCTGGCGCGATCCGGCGCAGTCGCCGGACACCGAGCAGGCGCGCGGAGGGACGACGAACGCGACGCCGGCAGACGAGCGACGTCCGGCGGCAGACGAGCAGGAGACTGTCTGGCTCGACGTCCGCGGCCTGCGTCCCCCCGAACCACTCGTGCGAACGCTCGCGGCGCTTGAAACGCTCCCGCCCGGCCACCAGCTCGTTCAACTGAACGAGCGCGTGCCGCAACTACTTCTGCCCATGCTCGCCGAGCGTGGGTATGCGTGCGAGCTCGATGAGTCGCACGCCGATCGAGTGCTCCTGCGAATCTGGCGTCCCGCCTGAGCACCGCGCCGTCCACCGGGCGGTCGCATCACTGCTATTATCACCGATCAGGAGATCCACATGTCGCTGCAGACCATCGAGCTCGACGTGCGCGTCATTCCGCCGCGCGACAAGCATCCTGCCATCTTCAGGACCTTCGACTCGCTCGTCAGCGGACAGTCGATGGTCATCCTCAACGACCACGACCCCAAGCCGCTCCGCTACCAGCTGCTTGCGGAGTGCCCCGACACGTTCGACTGGACGTACGAGGCCGAGGGCCCCGAGCTCTGGCGCGTGAAGATCAGCCGTCGCTGAGCGGCGCCGTCCGGGCCGGCGCGCAGCCGGCCCGGAGGTGCCCCGCTACTGCACCACGATCTTGCCCGACATCGTCGCGCCGTGAATGGCGCAGTGATACGGGTATGTGCCGGCCGTCGTGAACTGGTGCGCGAAGCTTCCGGTCGACTGCGCGCTCGACTGGACCGAGCCATCGTCGAGCACCACGCTGTGCGTGACGCAGACCTGGCCGTCTCCATAGACGTCGCCGCCGCTGCAGGTATCCCAGCTCCACGTGACGGTGGAACCGGCGGACACCGTGAGGTCGCCCGGAGTGAACGCATTGTTCGTCACCTTCACCGTATTCGCCGGGGGTGGCGGCGGGGGCGGAGGTGGCGGTCCGCCATCGGTGCTGGTGGCTGACGCCCCTCCGCACCCCAGTGTCAGTGTGATGCCAACGAGCATGAGCGCTCGGCGGCCGACGCTCGCGTGATGCATGTGCTCCTCCAGCGGAGTGGACGCGCCGACGAGCGCGGCCATCAGTGGCCAGCGCCAAGCGCGGTGTGCCAGAGTGGAAGCACCGCGCACGCCCATCGTTCGCCCGCTGAATTGCGGCTCCAGCGCCTCCTTTGGCGCTTCGTCGCATCACGCCGCTACGAATCGCGTAACGATCCGCTACGGCTACTGCCGCCTGACTTTGCACCTCGGCCCGCGCCATGCACCTGGGGGTGGGCACCCTGATGTTCACCTTCGACGACCAGCGAGGAACCTGTGGCACTCTCCGACATCCAGCGCAAGCATCTCGAACATCGCCTGCGCGAGGAGCGCGACCGCGCACTTCAGTCCCTCAACCGCTCCGTGGACGAGAGCGCCGAAGAATCCGAAGAGGATCAGGCGGGCAACCTCTCCAAGATGCCTACCCATCAGGCGGACCTCGGGACGGACACAATGCAGGACGAGCTGGATGCCTCCAACGCGACGCGCATCTCGCGCGAGCTCGCCGAGATCGACGCCGCGCTCGAGCGTCTCTACACCAACCCCGAGCGCTTTGGCATCTGCGAGAAGACGGGAGCCGCCATTCCCTACGCACGCCTCGAGATCATTCCCTGGGCCCGCACCTGCGGCGACGAGACTTCTGGCTGACCGGAGGCGGTCTCACCCCGCTTCGTCTTCCGCTTCCTCGCCGTGCTGGACGATGTCACCCTGCTTGAACAGGATGTCCTTCAGGATGGCGCGCCACTTCGGCGTCTTGCGCAGCAGGAACTCGAGATCCATACCGAAGTGCTTGAATTCCTCCTGCTGCGCGTTCTTCATGATGGCACGCGCTTCCGGATCCTTCTCCAGTGACAGCCGCTGCGCATACCAGCCGATCGCCTCGGCTTCCTCGATCAGCGACGTGATCATGCGGGCGAAGGTGCGTGTCTGCTGGGAAAGCTCCTCCGGTGGTTCGTGATACTGTTCGGTCGGCATGTGCGTTCAGGGCTGATGTGAACCTGCTGATACGATAGGCTGGTCGTTCGGCATCGCGAGAATCACTCCCGCGGCGATTCGTCGACCTCGATGGCGCCGTTCGCCGTGCGGCGCCATTCCCCCACGACCGGCAGTCGCCAGCCGCGCCTGATGGCGATCGCCCGCATCGCGAAGCAAACCAGCACGCCGCCGATGGCGCCGACGTGCGGCGGTAGCCCCACTTCGCGCGCCAGGACGACGACCAGCGCACCGCACAGCGCGGCCACCGCATACAACTCGGTCCGGAGCAGGATGGTCGGGACCTCGGAGACGAGCACGTCGCGAAGCACCCCGCCACCCACGCCCGTCAACACGCCAAGCAGTACGGCTGTACCCGGACCAAGCTGATAGGTGAGTGCCTTGAGCGTGCCCGTCACCGCGAACAGGCCGAGTCCGGCTGCATCCAGCAGCAGGATCGTCGTCCGCAGTTGCACGATCGCGGAGTCCCAGACGAAGAACACGAGTCCCGCGGTCAGCGCGGCCGCGATGTAGCGCCAATCCCGAATCCCTACCGGCGGCACCGCCCCGATGAGCAGGTCGCGCATGATGCCCCCAGCCAGTGCGGCGGCAAAGGACAGCGCGAGCACGCCGAACAGATCCAGTCGGTGTCGCAGTCCTGCGCTCGCCCCGCTGAGCGCGAAAACGAAGGTGCCCATGAGGTCCAGCACCAGCAGAAAGGTGCCGACGTCGACAGCCGTGTGCGGGAGCATCCCTCAAGCTAGGGCGGGGGTCGCCTGCGCCGATACCGGAGAGCCACCGAAATCGTCCTCTAGTCATGCGATTTCGCGCAAAACTCGCCCTCGGCGCCGGCCTGCTGGCCCTCTCGGTCATCCTCGTTCTGTTCTTCGTCCCCCTGCTGTTCCGGGAGCGCATTGCGACGCGCCTGAAGACAGAGATCGCCTCGTCCGTCAACGCCCGCGTCGACTGGCAGTCGGCGACTGTCGGACTGCTGCGCGACTTTCCCAACGCATCACTTTCACTCGACGGCCTGAGCATCGTCGGCGTGCCGCCATTCGCCGGTGATACGCTGGCCGTGGTGAAGGATGCGCGACTCGTCCTCCAGCTCGGCAGCGTAATCGGCTTCCTTCGTCACGGCGATCCGATCGTGATTCGCGACATCGTCGTCACGCAGCCCCGGGTCGCGCTGCGCGTTCTGCCCGATGGACGCGCGAGCTGGGATATCGCGCGGCCGTCGACCGGCGCAGCACGGAAGGACAGCCGCGCCGTCGGCATCACGCTCCACAACCTGCAGATTTCCGACGCCGCAATCACCCTTGACGACCAGCACGCCAATCTCGCCCTGTCGCTGCACGGCCTGAACGAAAAGCTGCGCGGTGATTTCGCGACCGAGCGGTTCGTGCTCGCCACGCGGACGCGCATCGACTCGGTGTCCGTCCGCTTCGCCGGCATCCCATGGCTGTCGCGCGTGGCCGTCGAGCTCGACGCCGACGTCGACGCCGATCTGCGCGCGACGCGCTTCACCTTCCGGCGCGACACGCTGCGTCTCAACGAGCTCCGTCTCGCCTTTGATGGCTCGGCCACGCTTGGCAAGCCGGACATGACGCTCGATCTCGCCTTCGCGGCGCCCAGCACCGCCTTCCGCGACATCCTCTCCCTCGTGCCTGCGGTTTACGCGCACGATTTCACGAAGCTTCGCACCGCCGGCACCATGTCCGTCGCCGGCCGCGTACGCGGTGCGTACGGTCCAAAATCCTTCCCTGCGCTCGCCATCCGGGCTCGCGTCGAGAATGCCGGCTTCCAGTATCCGGCGCTCCCGCTGCCGGTACGCGGCATCACGATGGACCTCGCCATCGACAATCCGGGCGGACACGTCGACAACACGGTCGTGAACCTGAAGCGCTTCCACGCTGAGCTCGGCGGTCGCCCCGTGGACGCCCGCCTCGTCGTGCGCACGCCGGTCAGCGATCCTGACGTCGACGCGCGGCTCGTTGGCGCTGTCGACCTGGCCGACCTCGCTCGGACGGTGAAGATCCCCGAAGTCACCGGGCTTGGCGGAATCGTCGCCGCCGATCTCGCCATGCGTGCACGCGTGTCCGATGTCAACGCGTCGCGCTTCGATCGCGTCGCGGCGAGCGGATCGATGACCGCGTCGAGGGTCGCACTCCGTGCGTCCTCGCTGCCGCATGCCATTGCCGTGGACACGGCGGCCGTGCGCTTCACCCCGCGCGCCGCGCAGTTGACCGCGCTCGCCGCGCGCGTCGGCAACAGTGATTTCCGCGCCACCGGTTCCCTCGACAACGTGCTCGGATTCGTCATGCACGACGAGGAGCTCCGCGGCACGGGGAGCGTCAACAGCTCGCGCTTCGATCTGGCCGAGTGGCAGTCGAAGGACAAGACCACGGAAGTGATTCCGGTGCCACCGCGCGTGGACTTCACCCTCGCCGCGGCGGCGAGTCGGGTGACTTACGGCGCGCTGGCCATGAACGACGTGCGCGGCACGCTGCGAGTGAAGGACCGTCGCATCACGCTCGACAGCCTGCGCATGAACACCATGCGCGGCACGGTGGTCGCCAACGGTGCGTATGACACGCACGATCTCGCCAGGCCGGCGTTCGATCTCGCACTCACGATCGACAGTGTGGACATTCCGTCCAGCTTTGCGGCGCTTACAACGGTGCAGAAGCTGGCACCGGTCGCACGTTGGACGAGCGGCAGCGTCACCGGCACCATGACGATGAAGGGCCTGCTCGCCAGCGACATGTCGCCGGTGCTGGGCGCGCTTTCCGGAAAGGGGGATCTCAGGACGCAGCGCCTCACGGTGCAGAGCGCATCCGCCCTGGCCAAGGTGTCCTCGGCGCTTTCCTCCGGTCCGCTCGGCTCGCCGTCGCTCGGCGCGGTGCGCCTCGCGTTCGACGTCATGAACGGGCGCGTGAACGTGAAACCCTTCAACCTCACCGCCGGCGGCATCACGGTACCTCTCGGCGGCGCGAACGGCGTCGGTCGAATTGCCGACGTGAAGCAGAAGGCCGACTCCGCCGCCACCGATGCGCGGCGTCGAGCGAGCGAGCAGGCCGCACGCATCGTGGCCGACGCGGAAACGCAGGCCGCCGGCATTCGCTCGCAGGCGCGGGCCCTCGCGGACAGCGCGCGACATCAGGCGAATGTTCGCGCCGATTCGCTCCTCGCGCGGGCGACCAATCCCGTCGCCCGCGTGGCCGCACAGGCGACCACTGATCGCATGAGACGCGAGGCGGATCAGCAGGCCGATCGCATCGTCCGCGAGGCGGACGCGAAGGCGGATGGCATCGTGGCGCAGGCGAGGCAGCGCGCCGGCGTTCTGCCCAGCGCGCCCAAACCCAAGGAAGGACAATAGATTGACCGGCAACAGCGATGGGGCCGTGCTCTGCCGACCTACGACATCCCCGACGGGTGGCATTTTCCCCTCCAGCCAGCGAACTTTTTGGGGATGACCGAACAGCCGATCAGCGATAACATCTCTTCGGAGCTCGGCAGGCAACTCCTGTCCATCAATCCCGAGGCCTGGCTCGCGGCGATCGTGGACTCGTCGGACGACGCCATCATCGGCAAGACGCTCGACACCATCATCCGCAGCTGGAACACCGGCGCGACCCGCATTTTCGGCTGGACCGCGGACGAGATCATCGGGAAGTCCGTCTACACCCTGATCCCGCCGGACCGGCATGACGAGGAGCCGGTGATCGTCGGCCGCCTCACGCGCGGCGAACGCATCGATCACTTCGAGACGGTGCGCATGCGGAAGGATGGGTCGCTGATCGATGTCTCTCTCAGCGTCTCCCCCATTCGTGACAAGGCAGGGCGGATCATCGGCGCCGCCAAGATCGCGCGCGACATCACCGAGGCGAAGCGGTTGCAACGCGTGGAACGCGAGTCCGCCCAGCAGCTCCAGGAGCTCGCCAGTGAGCTCGAGCAGCAGGTGGAGGAAGCGCAGACCCTGCAGGAGGAGCTGGAGCAGACCAACGACCAGCTGATCCGTTCACTTGCCGACGCCGAGACCGCGCGTCGGCAAGCCGAGGAGGCGCGCGGCGACGCGGAACGGGCGAACGCAGCCAAGAGTGAGTTTCTCGCCACGATGAGCCACGAACTGCGCACGCCGCTCAATGCCATTGCCGGCTACGTGGAGCTGCTCGAGATGGAGATTCGCGGCAGCCTGACCCCCGAGCAGAAGC
>Ga0157369_10005842_pt1 | contig 14299 bp, 9 predicted proteins | sample C25metaG_FD_113461 | JGI IMG/M metagenome (GOLD analysis project Ga0157369, IMG submission 113461) | Corn rhizosphere microbial communities from Kellogg Biological Station, Michigan, USA - C2-5 metaG | ecosystem: Host-associated > Plants > Roots > Rhizosphere > Soil | place: USA: Michigan...
ATTTTTGATGTATTTAGGAGGTCAACCAGCAGTTGCTCCTTATATAAAAGCTAGTCAACTGTCTACAGTTTATTACTTTTTTTTCTTTTTAATTGCTATTCCATTTCGTAACTGTATTGAAAAATACATTTGCCCAGAATTAAAATAACAATAAATACATCAAAAATAAAAATGTAAATACAAAGATTCAAAATAAAATTCGAAATAATGGTGACATATTTGAACTAATGGAATTTGGAAGAGTTCGATATAAAGGTAATATAAACAAAATTAATAAGGATGCGGCCATTGAAACTACACCACCAAGTTTCGATGGGCAAGATCGCAAAATTGCATAGAAAGGTTGAAAATATCATTCGGGTACAATATGTACAGGTGTTACTAACGGATTTGCTCTAATTCAGTTATCAGGATGTCCCAATAAATTTGGATTAAAAAAAATTAAATAAGTATATATTATTAAAAATACATTAAACGCAAAAAGATCTTTTCAAAAAAAATAAGGATAAAAGCTAATTTTGTCACCACTTGAAATCTGTAAAGGATTTGTAGAAGCTTCTTGATGTAAAATGATTAAATGAGTACAAACAATAGCGACAATAATGAAAGGTAAGGTATAATGAATACTATAAAAACGCGTTAAGGTTGCATTTCCCACGGAAAACCCACCTCATAATCAATGTGCAATATTATCACCCACAAATGGAATTGCAGTAACTAGTGATGTGATCACAGTTGCACCTCAAAAACTCATTTGACCTCAAGGTAAAACGTATCCAATAAAAGCGGTTGCCATCATTAAAATGAAAATCAATAAACCTGTTCATCATAAAAATTCTCGACGATGTTTATAAGATTCATAATAAATACTACGACCTATATGAATATACATTAAAATAAAAATCATACTAGCACCATTTGCATGTGCATAACGAATTAATCATCCATTATTTACATCTTGCATAATATGAATTATACTATCAAAAGCTTCTTTAGTATGTGGAATGTAATGCATTGCAAGAAAAATTCCTGTTAAAATTTGAATTGAAAAAAATAAACCAGCAAGTGATCCAAAACTCCATGCATATGTTATATTAACAGGAGTAGGATAAAAAAGCAAATGATTTGCAGCAGCATTAAAAAATGCACTTTTATTATTTATAATAATGTTAAAATTTTTTTTCATGAAAAAAAATTTTACCCAATAGGGTTATGAGGAGAGCTGGAGTTGAACCAACCTAGGAAGGATTTACAGTCCCCCTCTATCACCGGATAGATCCCCCCAAAAAAATTTACTCAAAAGTATGAATTGCTTTTATAGCAATTGGCATGAATGAATGTTGAACTCCACATAATTCTGAACATTGTCCATAAAAAGTTCCAGATCGTTTGATGTATAATGAAATTTGATTTATTCGTCCAGGACATGCATCGATTTTAATTCCTAGAGATGGGATTGCTCAACTATGTAATACATCTCGAGATGTTACTAAAATACGAATATTAGTTTGTACAGGAAGATAAACCATATTGTCAACTTCTAATAAACGGAAACCTCCTTTTGATAACAAATCTTCTGTTAACATATATGAATCAAATTGTAAACTTTCTCAATTACTATTTGATTCGATTTTTGAGATTATTTCTGGATAATTATAAGTTCAATATCATTGATTTCCTATAACATGAAGTGTAATTTTAGGACTAAATAATCTGGTTTCATCTAAAGAATATAAAAGTGAAAAACTTGGTGTAGCTATTAATAATAATATTATTGCTGGAATTACAGTTCAAATTTGTTCTAATTTACTATTATGTTGAAAACGAAATCGTATAGTATTTTTATTTTTACTTCGAAATAAATAAATTATACGAACTAATAATCATGATATAAATATGAATATAAATATTAAAAAAACCATAATATCGTTATGTAAATCAATTATTTTGTCCATTGTACTTGAACAAGAAGGTTGGAAATATCAATTTAAATTAATTATTTTAAACATTTTTTAATGTATTTACTATATGAATATATACACATAATAATTAATTCACTAAATAAAATTAGTGGAGATAATGATATAGGACAGTTTAAAATTAATTTACTTAAAAAAGTATTAGGGTATATATATATAATAATAATATCTATTATTATATTAAAAATAATATCTAAAAATAAAAGTCCTATTCGTAATTTTAATGGTAATATATATAATTTAAATTTATAGTTTTTATTTAAAAATATAGCTAAATAATTATAAAGAAAAAATAATATTAAATATAATATAATTAAACCTAATAGACTGTATATTCATTGATCTATTGGTCAACAATTACAAAAAATATTTATTGTTTCTTTAAAATTTTCAGGTATAATAATTAATAGTAAGAAAGCATTAGACAACATAGGACAAGGTCGTGTTATTAATCCAGTTGCTACTAAAACTGCAAGTAAAAGAATACTTAAAATAAGAAATAAAGAAGATTCGGTAGAATATAATGAATTAGCAATTGCATTTATATCTAATGCAAAATTAAATTCTTTTAAGAGATTTCGATGTTCGTCTGTAAATTCAAAAATGTTTGATATACCCATATATGTTATAATTCATATACTTAAATAAAGACCTATTCAAATTATTTTTTCTGAAAAAGTATATAATTCAATTCCTGTTTCGGGATGTTTAAATAACATTGTTGTAAATAGAAATAGGACTGCAATAGCACCTATGTAAAGCAAAAGAATAATGAGTGGCAAAAATGCAAATTCACAATAATAAAAAGTAAGACTCATGGAAATAAAGAATCCACTAATTAGTGCTAATAACGCATTTATAGGTTTATGTGAAATAAGAATAAATTCACATATTAATATTAATATAATTAATATTATATCAGTACAGTCAAAACTATGTATATTATCTAATAGTAATATTTCACTAATACAAAAACTTATTCATAATAAATATTTATTATAATATCAATATTGTTTCATTTATTTTTTATGATAAATATACTATCATATATAATAAAATTCAGACTGCATCAACAAAATGTCAATAGTAAAGAGCAGCTTCTAATCCTAAATGTTGTTCGGTGGTAAAACCATATCTTGATAAATCAATTACCATATTTTTAATACCTATATATGGTTTAATGCAATGAATTATTCAATTCGGTATATATATTATTCGACAAATTCATGCACGAACAAAATTAAATTGTAAGAATAATGTTCCTACAATAACGTGTGCTCCATGAAATCCTGTTAATAAGAAAAAAATTGATCAATATACATTAGACATTCAGTTTTGATTTATACCAAAAGTATATTCAATTCCTTGACATATTAAAAATATATATCCTAGTATTATCGTACATAATAAATAATTAAGAAATTGAAAACGGCGAAATGGGTTTCAAATATAATCCACATTTAAAATTGCTCTATGTGCAATAGTTGCTGTAAAACCCGAAGATAACAAGAGTATAGTATTAAGAAGTGGTATCTTATAAGGGTCAATAAGTTGAATACCCTTTGGAGGTCAACATACCCCAATGGCTACCGAAGGATTTAATTTAAAATGAAAAAATGCTCAAAAAAATGAAAAAAACAACATTGCTTCTGAGATTAAAAATAATCAAAATCCAATTTTTAATCCTTTTTGAACTGGAAGTGTGTGATATCCTTTTCCAGATTCAAAAACAATCATTAAAAACCAACTTATTAGAACAAATGTTAATCCTATTGCTGCAATATGAAATACAAAATTGTTTCAACGAATAATATTTTCTATTGAAGAAGTATGCAAATAATATACAATATTCATTGTAAATAACATAGCATAGATTCCTGCTAAAAATGGTAATTGACTACGATTAACTAAATGAAATGGATGTTTATAAGCAGATCTTAAAAGATTTTTCATATAAATATGTTTATATCAAATTTTTATAATAAAACTTTAATTTAAAATTTTTTTCAACTTTTTTATTAAAAAATAATTTATTATTATATATATATCATCATCCATAATTTAATATAAAAATATATACAAAAAAATTTTGAATATCCATATTATAACATATATCTAATTGTGGCATTAAAATAATACTAGAACTTTAGTTCTTTTTAAGAACTATAAAATTATTTGACAAATTTAAAAAAAAATTAAAATGAAAGCAAAGCATAATTTTATTATACTTCTAATAAAGTATTTATTATATGGACTAACTAACACATAGCTTGGATTTAATAATTCGTTATGTAACTTCTAAGGGGTTTTTACAAAAAAACCTTTTTTTAGTCTCAGAATTCCAAACTTCTGCTAAGATGTTTAGTTAGCTTGTTTACTAAAATAAAATGTTTAAATTTTTTTATGAGAAAAGAATTAAAAAAGATAACATTAATCCGAATAAAGCAATAGCTTCAGTTAATGCAAATCCTAAAATAGCATAAGAGAATAATTGTTTTGTTAATTTAGGATTACGTGCAACACCAATAATTAATGAACCAAATACAATTCCAATACCAACTCCAGATCCAGCAACTGAGATTGTTGCTAAACCTGCTCCTATTAATTTAGCTGCGGCTAAAATTTCCATAGCTAATAAAACATAATAAATTTCAGTTATTATTTCATAATTTTTTATTAAGTTTTTTATATAAAATATATATATAATACTTTATTACAAAATAATTCGTAATACTTTTTTAAAAAAAGAATTTATTTTATTAATAAATTTTTAATTAATTAACTGAAATTTAAATTAAATGTAATAGAACTATAATAAAAAACATAATTTTTATTAATTAAATTCTTTTTTTGAAAAAAAATCTACAAAATCATGTCTCCATCCGCACGTTCCCGTACGGATACCTTGTTACGACTTCGTTCCAGTCATTACCTCCAAACCTAAGCAGGTTCCAACCGCTTGAAGCGTCGAAGTTCCTTACCTAGTTTACGTAAATAAAATTCCGGACCGTGACGGGCGGTTTGTACAGACATCTATAACCGATTCACCGCCCCATTATGATAGGCGATTACTAGCGATTCCTTCAAAGGACTAGTAATACGTTCAAGTTGCAGAACGTAATTAGTACATTTGATTACTATTTATTTAATGCTCAGGTGTTTATAGATTAGCTCAGTTTCTCTTTGCTTCTTATTGAAACCCTCATTGTAGCACATCGATAAAGCCCAACCTTCCAAGGCCATGACGACTAGCCTTCGACCAGACTTACAGCAACAAAGGCCCCTGGTTCAGCCACCTCTGAACCTTTAGGTTCTTTCACATTGGATTCCAATGTGAAAGATGCCTACAAATTTTGTTATTTTCTAACAAAATTTCCACTTCCTCTCCATAATATATATGGAGCTTCTTGAGCAAGAGGTTGTAGAATTTTACTGTTTACCTTTACTTATTAGGCAATTTCGTTAAGGTAATAGACCAATATAAAGGTTTACTTTACTGGTCTAAAACCATGTTAACGGTCTGGGTTTAACTCATTCTGTCAGGAATTAACCATATGTCTCAAGACATGAGCCTACAGCAGCCATGCAACACTTGTCCAGGATCAAAACAGAATACATCCGAAATTTGATAAACAAATTCCCTGATGTATTCAAAACCTTTAAAGGCCTCACCCCTGGATATCACAGATTGGTAAGATTTAACGAGGAGTCTCGGATTGACAAACATGCTCCACCGCTTGTGAGACATCCCGCCAATTCCTTAAAGTTTCAGCCTTGCGGCTGTAGTCCCCAGGCGACATATTTTAAGCGTTAGCTTGCAATAATGTATCGTTGACAGTAGGCACTACCCGGGTATCTAATCCGGATCGGTTCAAGACCTACCTTCGCCCCTTAGCGTCAGTTAAAGATGAAAGGCTGCTTTCGCCATTGGTCGTCCACGCAATATCGAAACATTTAACTATTACACTGCGTATACGGCCCATCTCCCTTTAACTCAAGTCGAAAAATCTTTAGAGAATCTTCTGAATAATTAGTTTCCAGAATTTGGTCTCCAGTTTAAACGACCGCCTACGGGCCCTTTACGCCCAGTAAACCTGAATAACGCTTGCACCTTCTGTATTACCGCAGCTGCTGGCACAGAATTAGCCGGTACTCAATTAAACAGTCTATGTCATTATCTGGACTGTTCAAAGTGCTTTACGGGTAGCGCTCCTTCTCGTCACACATCTGTTCAGCAGGATAAAGCGTGTGCTCCTTGTCCCCGATTCCTGACTGCAGCCCCGTGAGAATATTCCCATACCGGGTTCGAAATTTTTCATTTCCGATGCGGCTGTCCATTCTCCCAAATCAGCAATAGATCGTTTGCTAGGTAAGCTATTACCTCACCTACTACATAATCTCTAGTTTGCCCGATTAACGGCGATTTAATCTTTTAAGAAATCAATAATATTATTAATATTATTGTTTCATTTGTCCAGGATTCTCCCGGGCCGGAATTGTGGTTCAAACCTTCTCTTCGCCTGTTCGCCACTCCAGTTTTTTACAACTGTAGTTAACTTGCTTGCCTGAAAGCTGAACTATACGCGTTCACTCTGAGCCAGGATCAAACTCATTCCTTTCATAAAATAGAATATAAATTCTATCTAATAATTTGATACACTTTATAATAGTAGTATACAAAAGACGCTTCACTTTTTCTTTAAGCTATTTCTCTCTATTTATTTTTTAATGCTTTTGTTAGAATCTAGTAATAATTATTTTATTCATATATTACCTTATTTTATTTTTTGTTACAAATTTAAATCACTACATGATTATTTCGTATATTAAAAAATATTTTCGCATATATCTGTGACTTATTTAATAATATTATATTAATATATATAATTTTTTTTTAATTGATTTAACATTTACAATATTAGTAAGATTTACCGGCTTTTATAAAAATTTGCTAGCTATTCCACTATCAAAATTATAGTCTTTAATTTTTGTCAAAAAAACTAAAAGGATGGTTTCGATTTGAGTATTTATGCTTTCAGTACTTATCCATTCCTTACGTAGCTAACCAACAATGCTTTAAAAACAAAACAATTGGTAAACCATAGGTAAGTTTTCTTCATTCCTCTCGTACTCGAAGAAAGTCCTTTTGTTTTATACTGTCTATTACAGATAGAATCCGAACTGTCTTGCGACGTTCTGAACCCAGCTCACGTTACGCTTTAATAGGCGAACAGCCTAACCTTTGGTAGCTTGTTCACCACCAGGATGCGAAGAGCCGACATCGAGGTGCCAAACCCCGCCGAATATTTGAGTAAATAAGCAGGATCAGCCTGTTATCCCCGGCGTACCTTTTATCCGTTGTGCGATAATCATTCCACACAGAATTATCGGATCACTATGACCGAATTTCTTCTCTGTTCGACTTGTAAGTCTTACAGTTAAGCAAATTTTATACCATTACGCTCAAGATTAGATTCTTGTTACCAAGTAACCTAATATGAATTTACCTTATGTACACCCTCGATAATTTTTTGAAGGCGACCGCCCCAGTCAAACTGACAATTTCACAATGTCCTAAAGTTAATTTAAATTAACTTTAGTTAAAGACTTTAAAAAAATTGTAGGATTCCAATCAGTTCTAGTGGAATTGGATTTGTACTTTTAAGTACTAAATTCCACATCATAGGCTGTCTGACCACAATTCTTAAAAAGACAATGTAAAAGTACAGTGAAGGTGCACGGGGTCTTTTCGTCTAATAATAGATACACCGCATTTTCACGGCAATTTCAATTTCACTGAGTCAAAACTAGAGACAGTTCCGGGATCGTTAAACTATTCATGCAGGACTACAGTTAATAGCCAAGGAATTTCGCTACCTTAGGACCGTCAGGATACAGCCGCCGTTTACCCCCGTTTAAGTCGAAAGCCTTTTAAGTAAATTAATAAAAACGACAATCTTCTTTATTTAGAGGCACCGGGCAAGTCTCAAACCCTATACTTCATTTTACAATTTTGCAGAGTTCTGTGTTTTTGATAAACAGTCGTCCCGTATCTTTTCTTGATGCGCATTTTTTTCAAAATGGGCCAGTAACTGCACCTAAATACAGTTACCTTTTTGCCGAGTTCCTTAAGTTTTGTTATCTCAACGCCTTAGTATTTTCTACCTGCCTACCTGTGTTGGTTTATAATACGGTTTAAACAGTAATGCTTTTCCTGCTAAAATCAAAAATGTATATTACTTTAGACTTGGTCTCGATTATGAGACCAAAATTTTTTTTTCTAAATCCCATTTGTGATTTCATGTTTGCATTACTTAATTGGGCATTACTTTACCCTTTTCCATCAGATATTGCTTTCGCATTTTCTTTAGGAACCGCTTCACGCGACGCAATATACTTTTACGTCGAAAATCTTAGGCTTTCGGCGACACTGATTTATCAGTGTTTTTCGTTACTCATGTCAACATTTTCAATTTAAATATTAATATATTTCTTACATTAATCTAACGATTAATAATTATATATATTAAACGTTTCGCTACCATACATTTCTGTATTCACTGCTTCGGTAGATTAATTTAGTCTCACAATATTATCGATGCTCCAAATAACTAAATTTATGATCGCAAACATATTTCTTTAATGGATAGCAACGCGCTCACCAATAAATTGTCTTCGTTTCTAGAACAAATTTTACACACTTATTAATCTTTTAGAGACCTTAGCATATGATCTGGGCTGTTTCCCTCTCGACTAAAGACCTTAGCACCTTTAGTCTGCCTGTTATTTTAAAATTCGGTATTCGGAGTTTCCTAATTTACCGTTGAGAGATTTTACATCCACTTTGATTGCAGAGTGCTCTACCTCCGAATTTATTACAATAACGTAATACTTCAATATATTTCGCGAAAAACCAGCTATATCCAAGTTTGATTAGCCTTTCACCCCTAAACGCAAGTCATCCCAGCCTATTGCAACAGACACGGGTTCGATCCTTGCCATTAGCATCAACCTGCTCACGTTTAAATCACTTGGTTTCGGGTATAATTATATAAACTTATACAATTTCTTTGTGCCTTCTATTATATTTTTAAGCTTGCTTATATAATTAACTTGTTGACCCATTATGCAAAAGGTAATGTTATTGTCTTATTATTAAGACGTTTAAATGTTCTTTTAATTTTTTTTTTCAATTTTCACTCCCTCGTTTGAGTTATTTTTCATCTTTCCCTCACGGTACTATACACTAGCGAACATTTTAGTTTTAGGCTTTAAGGGTGGTACCCTATTCTTCTTTCAAATTCTCTATCGAAATACTAAAAAACTTTAAAGTTTTTTGATATTATCGGATTTCCCCTTTTAAGGAAATATCAAATCTCCTTCAAAGTTATGCCAAATTCTCAATTTCTCTCGCCAATACTTTCGAGATCTCTTTTGATTTTTATTTATGGGTACTAAGATGTTTCAATTTCCCAATTTAATTCAACGAAATTTCTTTTTGAAAACAATAGTTATTTCATTTTTTTATTTATTCTACTATTTCGCTCTTTAGCGTCCATTTTTTAAAATGTCACGATTTCCAAAAAAAATTTTTTTTTTGTAAAACTTTTTTTTTCTAATAAAAAACTATTATTTAATAGTTTTTATTAGAAAAAGAATTAAAATAAAAATATTGTTATATAATTAAGAGAATAATTAATCATTTTTATGATTTAACAAAAAATTAAATTTCTGCAGATTTTGATGAATATTTATGATTTTTAATACTAAATGCAGATGGTTTTATTGTAGGAAATTCTCTAGAAGAACCAATTCCTTTTTCTCTGTCGTTTGCTTCACAGACAGCATTATATAATAATTCTATTTGTTCATCTTCATTTAAATTAGGGTAATTTGTTACAATTTCGTATCATAGTTCATGATCACCTAAAGAAAAAGAAGGACCCGATTCTGTATTTTCAGAGGGTTGAGCAGAATCTTCATTATTAACTATTAAATTTTGTTGTACAATTTCAGAATTTTCTGAAGAAATAGGGTTTTGTGTATTATTATTTTCAGCAACAATGTCATTTCCGATATCTTCACTAATAGCATTTAAAAAATCAGATATTTGATCTTTAATTTCTGTTACTCTTCTTTCAATATCTTCTACATTTTCTTGGTTATTTTTATTTATGACTCTCAAAGGTAAATTTGAATTAGGTTTATCTATTATATTAGAAGATTGTTCAGATATTGGATTATTTTGTATATTTTTTATATCATATATTAAACGAGGTTTTTGTTTTAAAGGAAATTTATTACCATTTTTAAGTAAATATTTTCAAAAAGATTGTAATTTATTTAAATAATTATTAGATTCTATTTTTTTTTCGGGATTAACCATAGGGTTATTGGTAGATGTAGAAGTAACTATTTGTTCTGTAGTTTTAATTATACTATTATTTTCATAGGATTCCAAAGATGATAAATTAGTTTGTATTTCTAAATTAAAATAGGTATATATTATATATAATAATAAAATTATAGCGCAACCAATTAGCAATTTGTAACTTTTTGTTGTCATGTTTTTAGTGGATGTTTTCATCCAAGCAATTTTAAATTTAAATTTTTTTCAAAATTTTAACATTTTTTTTTAATTTTTAAGTACAAGCATTTTTTTATAAATGCTTTTAGCAGGAGCTGGATTCGAACCAACATCCCAGGGTCATGAGCCCCATGAACTGCGCGGTTGTTCTATCCTGCCTTACAAAAATATAAATAAATTTAATTAACTATTTAATTAATTAAAAAAAAAAATGAAAAACGTGTTTAATTTAAACAAAGTAAAAATATTATTATATTCATAATAAATTCTTTATTTGGGAAAGACAGGATTTGAACCTATAACCTTCCGGTTATCAACCGACTGCTCTAACCATTAAGCTACTCTCCCTTTCAGGGTGGCAAGGATTTGCACCTCGATCTTATGCTTTGAAGGCACACATTCTACTATTAAACTACCCCCCCATCTATTTTACAGAACGGCAAGGATTTGCACCTCGATCTTCTACTTTGGAGGTAGATATTTTACTATTAAAATACCGTTCTAATTTTTTTTATTGGCAAGAATCAGAATTTAACTGATATCTCCGGGTTATGAATCCAACGAACTAACATTGTTCTATCTTGCCTTATATATAAATTTTTTTGAATTTATTGTCCAATGTGAGAATTGCACTCACTTCTTCCGATTTTGAGTCGGATATTCTGCTACTAAACTAATTGGACTTGGGGAAGATAGGATTTTCACCTATAACCTTCCGGTCCCAAACCGAACGCTCCCTAATTGTTAAGCTACTCCCCCTAACTTATCCAATGCGGGTATCGCGCCCACGTTTTCCGATTTTAAGTCGGACGTTCTACTTTTAAACTAATTGGACTTTTTATTATTGCCCAGTGATAGAATCGCACTATCTCCCATCGCTTTTCAGGCGATTACTCTACTATTAAGCTAACTGAGCTTATTATATAATAATTAAACTTTTAGTAACTGTAGGATTCGAACCTACGATCACGGTTTCAAAGACCGACGCCTTTCCACTTGGCTAAGCTACCTTTTATCCAATACGGGAATTGAACCCATTTCTTCTGATCCTAAGTCAGATATTCTACCATTAAACTAATTGGACAAAAAATAATTTAATGTAATTAAACTATTTTTTTTTAATTAAAATTTGGACCCTACCGGATTTGCACCAGTATCTCGACGCTTAAAAGGCGTGCATTCTTCTATTAAACTAAGGGCCCTTTACTTTAATTAAGAACTTTATATTTTATACTATTATTTCCTGTGGGAATTGCACCCGCGTTCTTGGCTTGAAAGGCCAATGTCCTAGCTACTAGACGAAGGAAACTTTTTTCGCGCGAAGCTGGAATCGCACCAACATTCCTCGGTTAACAGCCGAGTACTTTACTATTAAGTTATTCGCGCTTTCATTTAAAAAAAATATAAATATTATATATAGTGTAATAATTAATTTATGCGGAAATGGAGGGAGTTGCGCCCTCTGCGTGAGAATTAGCAGTTCTCCGCCCTAACTCTAGCATTTCCTTCAATATTAACTATAGTTGTTACACACATACTAAATTAATAAATATATTTATTAATTTTTTTAAACAGAAAGAGAGGGAATTGCACCCTCATCCAACAAGTTTCAAGCTTGTGGAGTCCCTTGGACATCTTTCCTTCTTTGTTCAGAAAGAATGGGAATTGCACCCATAATGCACAGCTTTCCAAGCTGACATATCACTTTGATATCTTTCCTCTTTAATTAATTAGTTTTAATTAGCAAACTAAATACATAATTTTTAAAAAAATGAATTTTTTCACTCTATAAAAACAAAAAAATCCATTAAAATACGAATTTTTCAAGTAAAAAAATAATTTTTTATTTATTAAGATAATATTATAATTAACTAATAAATTTCTTATTAGTTAATTATAGATTATATATTTCACAACTCTTTTATAATACAAAAATTTGGTTTAATTTTTTAATTTTTTCTAATTAAAATAAAATTATTTTTATATCAGTATTTGGGACTTCCAGGATTTGCACCTAGAACCTTACCGTTATGAGCGGTCTGCTCTACTATTGAGCTAAAGCCCCTTATATTATATAAATATTCTTTATTCATTTAAATTAATTTATTATTATATCAATATATATTATTACGAATTTAATTTACATATAACTTATGTACTGAACATTTTTTTGATAAAAATGGTGTACATAAACAATCAGCTACAATATAAAAAAATAATAAAGAAGCTATTACAGAAATAAGTGAACCTATAGAAGCTATTTGGTTTCAACCATAATAAACATCTGGATAATCTGATATTCGTCGTGGCATTCCACTTAATCCTAAGAAATGCATAGGAAAAAATGTAATATTTACTCCTATTAAAAAGGATCAAAAATGTATTTTTCCTAAAAGTTCATTATATTTAAGACCACTTATTTTTTCTATTCAAAAATAAAATCCTGCAAATATTCCAAAAACTGCCCCCATTGATAAAACATAATGAAAATGAGCTACAACATAATAAGTATCATGAAATGCAATATCAACACCTGCATTTGCTAACATTACACCAGTTAATCCTCCTAAAGTAAATAAAAAAATAAATCCAAGAGTAAATAATAAAGACGTATTTATTTGTAAACAACCTCCTCATAATGTTGCTAATCAACTAAAAACTTTTATTCCAGTTGGAACTGCGATAACCATAGTAGCTGCTGTAAAATAAGCTCTTGTATCAATATCTAAACCAACTGTATACATATGATGTCCTCATACAATGAAGCCAAGAAATCCTATTGAAATCATTGCATAAACCATTCCAATATATCCAAAAATAGGTTTATTAGCCATTGCTTCAACAATATGACTAATTATTCCAAAAGCTGGTAAAATAAGAATATATACTTCAGGATGTCCAAAAAATCAAAATAAATGTTGATATAATATTGGATCTCCTCCTCCGCTTGCATTAAAAAAATGAGTACCAAAATTTCTATCAAATAAAAGCATTGTAATTGATCCTGCTAATACTGGTAAACTTAAAAGTAATAAAATGGCCGTAATAAATATTGATCAAACAAATAAAGGCATATTATGAAAATGAAGCCCTTTTGCTCTCATATTTATTATTGTTACAATAAAATTTATAGCTCCTAAAATTGATCCAATCCCTGATAAATGTAAACTAAATATAACTAAATCAACTGATCCTCCTGAATGACTCTCTGAACCACTTAATGGTGGATATAAAGTTCATCCAGTTCCAGCTCCATTCTCTTCTAAAGCTGAATTTAATAATAAAAACAATGAATTCGGTAAAAGTCAAAAACTTAAATTATTTACTCTTGGGAAGGCCATATCTGGAGCACCTATTTGAATAGGTACTAACCAATTTCCAAATCCTCCAATTAATACAGGCATCACAAAAAAAAATATCATAATTACTGCATGACCTGTTATTATTACATTATATAATTGATGATTTCCTTGTAAAAAAGGATTTCCAGGATGTGCTAATTCTAAACGTATCAATACCGATAATCCGGTTCCTAAAATTGCGGAAAAGGCACCAAAAATCAAATACAATAAACCAATATCTTTATGGTTCGTTGAAAATATTCAACGATTTAATCAATATATTAGATTTTTTTTTAAAATATTCATATTTGGTTGAATTCATAACATCTTTATTAACATAATAATTTTTTAATTTATTATATCTTGTGTTGTCATATTGTATGTTGTTAAAC
>Ga0157369_10005843_pt1 | contig 14298 bp, 14 predicted proteins | sample C25metaG_FD_113461 | JGI IMG/M metagenome (GOLD analysis project Ga0157369, IMG submission 113461) | Corn rhizosphere microbial communities from Kellogg Biological Station, Michigan, USA - C2-5 metaG | ecosystem: Host-associated > Plants > Roots > Rhizosphere > Soil | place: USA: Michigan...
GCATGAGCGTCCCCGCGGCGCCGTTCGGCCGGGACGTGATCGAGCAGCTGATCCCGCACCGGTCGCCGTTCCTGCTCGTGGACGAGATCCTCGAGCTCGAGCCGGGCAAGCGCGTCGTCGGCCGTCGCGAGATCCGCGCCGACGACTGGTGGTTCCCGGGCCACTTCCCGGGCCGGCCGGTGATGCCGGGCGTGCTGACGATCGAGGCGATCGCGCAGGCCGGTGCGGTCGCCGTGCTCGCCGCCGAGGCGAACGCCGGCAAGGTCCCGTTCTTCGCCGGCATCGACGACTGCCGCTTCAAGCGCGTCGTCGAACCGGGCGACGTGCTCACGCTCGAGTGCGAGTTCACCCGCGTGCGCGGGCCGCTCGCGAAGGGCCGGGGACGCGCGCTCGTCGGTGAGGAGGTCGCAGCCGAAGCGCTGCTCACCGTGTTCGTCGGCGAATGATCGGTGCGACGAAAGACGGGGTCCCGATCTCGGTCACGGGTCTCGGCGCCAGGGTCCCGGACCGGATCGTGACGAACGACGAGCTCGCCCGGCACGTCGACACCACGAACGAGTGGATCATCGAACGCACCGGGATCCGCGAGCGCCGCATGGCCTCCGAGGAAGAGGCACTCTCGGACGTGGCGCTTCCCGCCTGCCGCGACGCGCTCGCGCAGGCAGGGATCGACGGGAAGGACATCGACCTGCTGATCGTCGCGACGGTGACGCCCGACATGACGTTTCCGTCGACCGGCGCGATCCTCGCGGACAGGCTCGGCGCCGTCGCCGCGGCGGCCTACGATCTGTCGGCCGGGTGCACCGGGTTCATGTACGCGCTCGCGCAGGCGTACGGAATGCTCGCCGCCGGCCTCGCCAGGCGCGCGCTCGTCGTGGGCGGCGACGTCCTGTCCCGCATCCTCGACTGGGAGGATCGCTCCACCCTCATCCTGTTCGGGGACGGCGCGGGCGCCGCCGTGCTCGAAGAGGCGCGCGAACACGGGTTCCTCGGCTTCGAGCTCGGCGCGGACGGCGCCGGGGGAGCGAACCTCTGGCTGCCAGGCAGCGGCTCCAGGCTCTTCGAGGAACCCGACCAATACGTCAAGATGAACGGGCGTGAGGTCTACAAGTTCGCGACCCGGATCCTCGTCCAGTCGGCCCAGGACCTGCTCGACCGGTGCGGCGTCGCGGTCGAGGAGGTCGACGTCTACGTGCCTCACCAGGCCAACATCCGAATCATCGACCACGCAACCAAGAAGCTCGGCATCCCGTCGGAGCGAGTGGTGGTCAATGTCGACCGGTACGGAAACACCTCGTCGGGCTCGATTCCGCTCGCTCTCGCCGACGCGGCGAAGGAAGGCAGGCTCGGGCCCGGAAAGCTCGTGCTGATGACCGGAATGGGCGCCGGACTGACCTGGGGCTCGGCACTGCTTCGCTGGACAGGGGAGAATATCGCATGAGCAAGATCGCGTTCTGCTTCCCCGGGCAAGGCTCGATCGAGGCCGGGATGGGTCGCGACATCGCGGACGCTGTCCGCGGCGCGATGGACGTCTTCGAGCGCGGCAGCGCGGCGTCCGGGCTCGACCTCGAGCGCCTCTGCTTCCATGCCGAAGCCTCCGAGCTCGTCGACACCGCGGTGCAGCAACCCGCGCTCGTCGCGACCTCGCTCGCCATGCTCGCGGCGATCCGCGACCGCGGCATCGAGCCGGACTTCGTCGTCGGCCACTCCGTCGGCGAGTTCGCGGCGCTCGCGGCGGCGGAGGCGATCTCGCTCGAGGATGCGATCGCGCTCGTCCGCGAGCGCGGCCTCGCGATGGCCGAGGCTGCCGCGGAGCATCCCGGCTCGATGGCTGCGATCCTCGGGCTCGAGGACGAGGTGGTCGAGAACCTGTGCCGCCGGATCCTCGGCGTGTGGCCGGCGAACTACAACTGCCCGGGGCAGATCGTCGTCTCCGGCGAGAACCCCGCCGTGGACGAGTGCATCGAGCTCGCGCAGGAGGCCGGCGCGCGCCGCGCCGTGAAGCTCAAGGTGTCGGGCGCGTTCCACTCGCCGCTCGTCGCGCGAGCGGCGGATCGCCTGCGGCCGGCGATCGAGCGCGTCAAGTTCGAGGATCCCGTGGCCCCCTTCATGTCGACCGTGACGGCCCGGCTCGAGTCCGCACAGCGGATGGCGCCGCTGCTCGTCGACCAGCTGACGGCGCCGGTTCGCTTCACGCAGGCCGCGTCGGAGCTGATGCGCGAAGGCGTGAAGACCTTCGTCGAGGTCGGCCCGGGCAACGTGCTCTCGGGACTCGTGAAGCGGATCGACCGCAGCGTGAAGGCCGTCTCGGTCAACAATCTCGCCGCGCTCGACAAGCTGCACGAGACGCTCGCCGAGACGTGAGCTTCGCGTCGCTGGCGGGCAAGACGGCGCTCGTCACAGGGGCGTCGCGGGGCATCGGGCGCGCGATCGCCGCGGAGCTCGCGGAGGCGGGCGCATCCGTCGTGCTCGGATATCGGACGGGCCGGGACGAGGCGGAGGCACTCGCCGCCGAGGTCGGCGGCCGCGCTGTCCAGGCGGACGTCGCGAGCGCCGAGGACGCGGCCCGACTCGTCCAGGAGGCCGGCGACGTCGACATCCTGGTCAACAACGCGGGGCTGACGAGAGACGGCCTGCTCGCACGTATGTCCGACGACGACTGGCGCGTCGTGATCGAGACGAACCTCTCGTCGGTCTTCTACACGTGTCGAGCAGTGTGCCGTCCGATGATGAAGCGGCGTGCCGGCGCGATCGTCAACGTCTCGTCGATCGTAGGCGTGCACGGCAACTGGGGACAGACGAATTATGCGGCGTCGAAGGCCGGTATCATCGGGTTTACGAAGTCGCTCGCCCGCGAGCTCGGTAGTCGCAACATCCGCGCGAACGTCGTCGCGCCGGGCTATGTCAAGACGCAGCTCACGGACGTCCTCCCCGAGGAGGCGACACAGGCGATGCTCCAGTCGACCCCTCTCGGGCGCCTCGGAGAACCGGCCGACGTCGCCGGGGCGGTACGCTTCCTCTGCTCCGACGAGGCCTCGTTCATCACGGGCGAGGTGGTGCTCGTCGACGGCGGGCTGGGGATGTAGATGAGCGCAGACGGATCACTCAACGGGCGACGCCGTGTCGTCATCACGGGACTGGGCGCGGTCTCGCCGCTCGGCAACGACGCCGAGTCGTCGTGGCGCGCCCTGCTTGCGGGGGGATCCGGCGCAGGCGAGATCACGCAGTTCGACCACGCGGGCTACCGGGTGCACTTCGCGTGCGAGGTGAAGGACTTCGATGCGACGGAGTGGATGGATCGCAAGGAGGCGCGGCGCATGGATCGCTTCGCGCACCTCGCCATCGCGGCAGCGCGGCAGGCCGAGGCCGACTCGGGGCTCGACATCGCGCCGGAGGCGGACCGGATCGGGGCGTCGATCGCAACGGGGATCGGAGGCATCCGGTCGTTCCAGGAGTGCTACGACACCCTGATCCATCGCGGCCCGGACCGCGTGAGCCCGTTCGCCATCCCGTCGATCATCCCGAACCTCGGCGCCGGCTGGGTGTCGATCATGCTCGGGACGCGGGGGCCGCTGAGCGCGCAATGCACCGCGTGCGCGGCGTCGAACATGGCGATCGGCGACGGCCTCGACGCGATCCGGCTCGGGCGCGCGGACGCCATGCTGTGCGGCGGCACCGAAGCGGCAATCAACGAGGTCGGGATGGCCGGCTTCGGTGCGATGCGGGCGCTGTCGCTGCGGAACGACGATCCTGCCCGCGCGTCGCGGCCGTTCGACGGCGAGCGTGACGGCTTCGTGATGGGGGAGGCGGGCGCGGTACTCGTGCTCGAGGAGCTCGATCATGCGCAGGCGCGCGGCGCCAAGATCTACGCGGAGGTCGCGGGCTACGGGCTCTCGTCCGACGCGAAGCACATCACCGAGCCCGATCCCACCGGGCCGGTCCGTGCATTCGCGATGGCGTTGAACGAGGCGGGCGTCGGAAAGGACGAGATCGACTACATCAACGCGCATGCGACGTCCACACCGATGGGCGACGCGTCGGAGACGAAGATGCTGAAGCTCGCGCTCGGCGAGGAGAACGCGCGCGCGACACCGGTGTCCGGGACGAAGGGCGCGACGGGCCATTGCCTCGGCGCGGCCGGTGCGCTCGAGGCGACGTTCACGACGCTCGCGATCCGCGACGGCAAGCTGCCGCCGACGATCAACTACGAGGTCGAAGACCCCGAATGCGACCTCGACTACGTCCCAAACGAGCCGCGCGACGCCACCGTGAACATCGCGGTGTCGAACTCGTTCGGGTTCGGCGGTCACAACGCGTGCGTCGTCTTCAAGAAGTTTTCCGGCTGAGACGCGCGCGCGCGTCCTCCGACGCTGTTACTAGCGTTTACAAGGTGGACGAGCTCATCGAGGTGCGCCGCTCGCGGCGCGCCCGACGATGGACCCTGTACGTGCCGTGGGGAACGCCCGCGATCCTCACCATCCCCACGTGGATGCCCGACGAGGAGATCGACCGGCTGCTCGAGGCGAACAGGGAATGGATCGCGCGCGAGCGTGCAAAGCAGCGACCCCGCCTGCGGCTCGATCCGCGGCACGTGTCCGAGACCGATGCGCGCCGTGCGGTGCGCGAGCTCGTCGCCATGCTGATCGACGAGGAGGCGCCGGAGCTCGGCGTCGAGGTCCAGCGCGTGCAGATCCGCGATCAACGCTCGCGCTGGGGATCGTGCTCGACGCGGGGCACGCTGTCGTTCAACTGGCGGCTCGTGCTCGCTCCCTTCGACGTGCTCGACTACGTCGTCGTGCACGAGCTCTGCCACCTTCGCGAGCCGAACCACTCACGCCGGTTCTGGAAGCTCCTCGAGTCGCGGCGACCCGGCTGGCACAAGCAGCGCGACTGGCTGCACGAGCACGGCCCGGAGCTGCTCGCGTTCAGACCGGGCGTCTGAGCGCCTAACGGAGATAGGCGTCGTCGCCGTCGAGCCAATCCTGGCGAGGCGGATGGAAGACGTCGACGTCGAGCGTGTCCTCGAGGGCCTCCGCCGAGTGCGGAAGATGTGCGGGAATCAGCAGCACCTCGCCGGCGGCCACGTCGACGACCTGATCGCCGTCGGCGCCGAGCGCGAAGCGAAGCCGTCCCTCGAGCACGTAGGTGAGCTGCTCGTTCTCGTGCTCGTGCTTCGGCACGATCGCGCCCTTGTCGAGGTAGATGTGCGCGATCATCATCGAGTCGCCGGTGATGAATCGGCGTCCGATCTTGGGGTTGAGCGCCTCGCGCGGAAGATCCTCCCAGCGGTGATGCGTCGCTCGATCGGCCATGATGGTGGAGTCTATGGAGCGGTGGGCGACCTTCGACTGCTACGGCACCCTGATCGACTGGAACGGCGGCATCGGGCGGGAGCTCGAGCGGCTCTTCGGCGCGGGGCGAAGCGCGCGACTGCTGCACGGCTACCACGAGGTCGAGCGCGAGGTCGAGCACGAGCGACCCGCCGCCCGCTACCGCGAGGTGCTCACCACCGCCCTCGTGCGCCTCGCCGGCCGGGAAGGCCTCGACCTCGCCACGGCCGACCAGGACGCGCTCGCCCGCTCGCTCCCGGCGTGGGAGCCCTTCGCCGAGGTTCCCGCTTCCCTCGAGGACGCACGCGCCCGGGGCTGGAAGCTCGCGATCCTCTCGAACACCGACCGCGACTTCATCGACGCCTCGCTCGCGCACATCGGCGTTCCGTTCGAGCTCTCGATCGTCGCGTCGGAGATCGGCTCGTACAAGCCAGGCCCGGCGCACTGGCGGGTCTTCGAGGAGCGAACGGGCTCCGGCGCCGGCGCGCACGTGCACGTCGGGGCGAGCCTCTACCACGACATCGCCCCCGCGACCGGGCTCGGGCTCCCGACCGTGTGGATCAACCGGCTCGGCGAGGAGCCGGAGCCGCAGCCGGACGTCGAGCTCCATTCGCTCACGGGGCTCGCCGACGCTCTCGACTCGCTCCTGGCTGCATGAGTCAGCGATCCTCGAAACCCGACGACCTCGAGCACGTGGTCGAGCTCCTCCGGGCACAGGAGGAGCAGCTCACGGGCCGCCACTCGCGGCTCGGTCTCTCCGACCTCCGGCAGTGGCTCACGCGAATCGACCTCGAGGAGGCCACGTGGCTGGTCGAGGAGAACGGGCGGCTCGTCGCCTTCGGATGGGCCGACACGCTGGACGACCTCGGCTGGGCCGTGGGCGTCGTGCACCCCGAAGCCACGGGGAGCGGGCCCGGGGAGCTCCTGCTGGAGCACTCCGAACGGTACGTCCGTGAACGAGGAGCGACGCGCGTGCATCAGTTCACGCTCTCCGCCGACTCGCGCGCCCGCGAGCTCCTCCAGAACGCCGGTTACCGCGAGGTGCGCCGGTTCTACGAGATGGGGATCGAGCTCGACGGCCCGCCGGCCGCTCCCGCGCTTCCCGACGGCTGCACGCTCGAGCCGTTCGACGAGCAGAGCGCGCGACGCTTCCACGACGCCCTCGAGGAGTCGTTCCGGGATCACTGGGAGCACCATGCGCGTCCATTCGAGGAGTGGTGGAAGGAAAAGCAGAACGCGCCGGACTTCGACCCGACCCTGTGGTTCCTGATCCGCGACGGCGATGACGTCGCCGCAGTCGTGCGAAACGACCCGAACCGGAACGGCGGAGGGTTGGTCGGCGCGCTCGGCGTCCGGCGGCCGTGGCGCGGTCGCGGGCTCGGACGCGCGCTGCTCCTCCATACGTTCGGCGAGTTCCACCGCCGGGGCGTGAACCGTATCTCGCTCGGCGTCGACACCGAGAACCCGACGGGCGCGACGAAGCTCTACGAGAGCGTCGGCATGCGGGTCGAGCTCGAGCAGACCGTCTTCGAGAGGGTGTTCGCGTGAGCCTCTTGCGCGCGAAATGCCCGACGTGCAAGGCGAACACCGCAGTCGCGGTCGGCTCCGAGTACGAGTGCCACTCGTGCGGGCGCACGTTCAGCGCGGGGCTCGTCCGGGTGCCGCGCGCCTGGGGGGACGGCGGCGAGCAGATGGTCGAGTCGGCGCTCCTGCCCCTCGACTATCCGGAGGCGTCCATCGTCGAGGAGGACTCGCTCGTCGCGCAAACGCTCGCCGTCGCGTCGGACCTGCCGGTGCAGCCGATCGTCCTCGGCGGGTGCTGCTGCTCGCACGTCGGCGCCGTCGAGGGACTCGCTGCGCGACACGGCCGGATCGGCGTGATCTGGCTCGACGCGCACGGCGACCTCAACACGCCCGAGACGTCGCCCTCCGGAAACGAGTGGGGCATGCCCCTGCGGATGATCCTCGACGGCGGTGCCGCCGACCCGCACGACGTCGCGCTGATCGGAGCGCGGAACCTCGACCCGCCCGAGGCCGAGTTCATCGCCGCCGCCGGGATCCACGACGACGTCGGGCCCGTGCTCGACCGGGTCGACTGCGTGTACGTGGCCCTCGACTGCGACGTCTTCGAGCCGAGCGAGCTGGCGGTCTTCATGCCGGAGCCGGGTGGGCCGACAATCCTCGAGATCGAGCGTCTCTTCGGCCGGATCCGTGCTGCCGGCAGGGTCGTCGGGGTCGGCCTCACCGGCCTCGCGCCCGATCGGGGAAACGTCGAGAAGCTCGAGCGCCTCACCACCGCGCTCGGGCTCTAGGAGAGGGCGCAACTCCGGGCGGCGGCGGCCGGTCTAAGCTAGCGCCGTGGCCAAGATCGACGTTTCCGTCGAAACCGACGACAAGCCCTCTCCCCCGCCGAAGCACCCGAATACCTGCCCGAGCTGTCATTCGCACTACCGCGACGACGAGCTCGAGCAGGCGCTCTGGGTCTGCCGGCAGTGCGGCCATCATTTTCCGATGCGGGCACGGGCCCGCGTCGCGGCGCTCGCCGACGAGGGCTCGTTCGTCGAGGAGTCCGCCGACCTGCACTCCGAGGACCCCCTGAGCTTCTTCGACCTCCGCCCCTACGCCGAGCGGCTCGCCGAGGCCGAGATGTCGACGGGGCTCGCCGACGCGATCGTGATCGGCCAGGCCGCGGTCGAGGGCCGGCAGTGCGAGCTCGCGGTCATGGACTTCGCGTTCATGGGCGGCTCGATGGGCAGCGTCGTCGGCGAGAAGTTCTCACGGGCGTGCGACTCCTCCGCCGAGCGCGGCGTCCCGCTCGTCTCGGTGACGAGCTCCGGCGGCGCCCGCATGCAGGAGGGCATCCTCTCGCTGATGCAATTGCCGAAGACGATCTGCGCGGTCGAGGACCTCCACGACGCCGGTCAGGCGATGATCGTCGTGATGGCGCATCCGACCACCGCGGGGGTGCTCGCGAGCTTCGCGTCGCTCGGCGACGTGCTCCTTGCCGAGCCCGGCGCGCTGATCGCCTTCACGGGCCCGCGCGTCGTGCAGCAGACGACGCGGGAGAAGCTGCCCGACGACTTCGGCCTCGCCGAGCAGAATCTCCGCTTCGGCCACCTCGACGCGGTTCTGCCGCGGGCGAGCGTCCGGCCCGCCGTCGCGAGGCTCCTGAGGCTCTTCGACGCCCCGATCTTCGACGCCCCCGTCTTCGATGCCGCCGTCTGAGCACGAGCTGCGACTCCGCGAGCGGCTGAGCCGGCTCCGCGCGATGCCGCTTCTCGGAGGCGCGAGGCTCTCGGGCGAGCTCGAGCGGCTGCAGAGGCAGCTCGACCGGATCGAGGCCGCACCGACGGACGCCGAGATCTGGCGCTCGGTCGAGCTCGCGCGGCATCCCGACCGCCCGTACACGCTCGACTACGTCTCGCGGCTCCTCGACGACTGGTTCGAGCTGCACGGCGACCGCAACCACGCCGACGACGGCGCGATGGTGACCGGCCTCGGCAAGCTCGACGGGCGGACGGTGGCGCTCGTCGGCCAGCAGAAGGGACGCGACATCCAGGAGCGCACGAAGCGCCAGTTCGGAATGCCCTACCCGGAGGGCTACCGGAAGGCGATCCGCGTGCTGGAGCTCGCCGACCTGCACTCCTTCCCGGTGATCTCGCTCGTCGACACGCCCGGCGCATATCCGGGCGTCGCGGCCGAGCAGCACGGCCAGGGCGGGGCGATCGCGTTCTCGCAGGCCGCCATGTCGCGGGTCAAGGTGCCGACCGTCGCCTGCGTGATCGGAGAGGGCGGCTCGGGAGGCGCGATCGCGATCGCGCTCGCCGACCGGGTGTTGATGCAGGAGAACGCGATCTACTCGGTCATCTCGCCGGAGGGGTGCGCAGCGATCCTCTGGCGCGACGCGGGAGAGGCCCAGAAGGCGGCCGCCGCCTTCAAGCCGGACGCGGCCCATTGTCTCGAGCTCGGTGTGATCGACGGGATCGTTCCCGAGCCGGCCGGGGGCGCGCACGAGGATCACGACGCTGCGGCGCGCCTGCTCGGCGAGTCGCTTCGCGACGCCCTCGACGAGCTCGCCGACGTGCCGGGCGAGGAGCTCCGCCGGCGGCGGCGTGCGAAGTTCCGTTCGCTCGGCGTCTACGCGTAGTTTTCAATAGCTTCGCCTATATTTTTTGAGCTTCACGGCGTTCCTGTCCACACCGTCCACAGGCTTATCCCCCGCGATGCATCTGTCTCGAAACACGTCGCGACACCACTTGCAACTCGAAAACATGGCGGTTTCGGGCGGGCGATCCCGGCCCGCGCCCCCGCTCGCAGCGGCCGGGACGGCTCCGTGAGGGGCCCCGAGCTCGGCGAGTACGGCCGCAAGCGCGACCCGAAGCAGACCCCAGAGCCGTTCGGGTCGCGGCGCAGGCGGACGAAGGAGCCGATCTTCGTGGTGCAGCGCCACGACGCCCGCCGCCTTCACTACGACTTTCGGCTCGAGCGCGGAGGCGCCCTCGCGTCCTGGGCCGTCCCGAAGGGCGTGCCGCTCGAGCCGGGCCAGCGGGCGCTCGCCGTGCACGTCGAAGACCATCCGCTCGACTACGCGACCTTCGCGGGTGAGATCCCGAAGGGGAACTACGGCGCCGGAACGGTCGAGATCTGGGACAGCGGCACCTACGAGCTCGTCGAGGAGAAACGCGACGGCGGGCTGACGGTCCGACTGAAGGGCAAGCGGCTCGAGGGGACCTGGACGCTCGTCCCCGCGAAGCTCGACGGGAACGAGAAGAACTGGCTGCTGATCAGGAAGCGCGACGAGGCGGCGGGCGGTGGCCCGCTCCGAAACGACTACCGGCCGATGCTCGCGGCGCTCGCGGACGACCTGCCGGGCGGCGGCGACTGGGTGTACGAGGTGAAGTGGGACGGATATCGGGCGCTCGGCTACGTGCGAGGCGGCGAGGCGCGCCTCGTCTCGCGTAACGGCAACGACCTCACACAGCGCTTCCCCGACGTGGCGAAGGCGCTCGCGAGGGCCGCCCGCTCTCCGGAGTGCGTCGTCGACGGCGAGGTCTGCGCGCTCGACGAGCGCGGGCGCCCGAGCTTCTCGGCGATGCAGCAGGGCAAGGCCGGCACGCCGATCGTCTACGAGGTGTTCGACGCGCTCGAGGTCGACGGCGTCCCGATCCTCGACCTGGGTCTCGTCGAGCGCCGCGGCCGCCTCGAGGCGCTGCTCGACGAGCGGCAGAAGACGGTGCGGATCTCCTCGTTCTTCGACGACGGGAAGGCGTTGTACGACGCGGCCGTCGAGCAAGAGCTCGAAGGCGTGATGGCAAAGCGGCGCGAGTCGCGCTACCTCGAGGGGAAGCGCTCGCGGGACTGGCTGAAGATCAAGACGCACGGGCGGCAGGAGTTCGTGATCGTCGGCTGGACGAAAGGCCAGGGACGGCGCGCCGGGCGCTTCGGCTCGCTCGTGCTCGCCGCATATCGCGGTGACGAGCTGCACTGGGTCGGCAACTGCGGTACCGGCTTCAGCGAGCGCGCGATCGACGAGTTGCTCGTGCGGCTCGAGCCGCTGCGGCGCGACTCGTCGCCGCTCGCCGCCGTCCCGAAGATGCCGAAGATCCGCAAGGGCGACGTCGTCTGGGTCGAGCCGGAGCTCGTCTGCGAGGTCCGCTTCGCGGAGTGGACGCACGACGAGCACCTGCGGGCACCCTCGTTCGTCGGCCTGCGCGAGGACAAGCCGGCCCGCGAGGTGCGACGCGAGGAGCCGGCCGCGCCGGCCGCGCCGCGGGCGGGCCGGGTCAAGCTCTCGAACCTCGACAAGGTCTTCTGGGCCGAGGAGGGGATCACGAAGGGCGACCTCCTCGACTACTACCGCGCCGTCGCGCCGGTGCTCCTGCCGCACCTCCGTGACCGGCCGTTCACGATGCGGCGGTATCCCGACGGGGCATTCGGCAAGGCGTTCTTCCAGAAGGACGCACCGACACACATGCCCGACTGGATCCGCACCTTCCGAGCGCAGGTCTCGACGCGTGGCTCTCCGTCCCGCAAGAAGTGGATCGAGGCGCCGATCGTGAACGACGAGGACGCGCTCCTCTGGATGGTGAACATGGGTTGCATCGACATGAACACCTGGTACTCGCGGGTCGACAGGCCCGACCGCCCCGACTTCGTCCTCTTCGACCTCGACCCGTCGCCCGACGTGACCTTCAAGGAGACGGTGCAGGTCGCGCTGATCGTGCGCGCGGCGCTCGACGCGCTCGGCCTCGTCTCGTTCCCGAAGACTTCGAGTGCGGACGGGATGCACATCCTCGTCCCTGTCGAGCGCCGCTACACCTTCGACGACACGCGCGAGTTCTCCGAGATCGTCGCCGGCGCGGTCGCGCGAACCCATCGCGGGCTCGCGACGACAGAGTGGTCGAAGGCGCGTCGCAAAGGCGTGTTGATCGACTCGAACCAGAACGGCGAAGGCAAGACGATCGCCTCCGCGTACTCCGTCCGGCCGCGAGCGGGCGCGCCCGTGTCGACGCCGCTCCGCTGGGACGAGGTGGACGAGGGGCTCGACCCGTCCTCGTTCACGATGGACGTCGTGCTCGAGCGCGTCCGCCGGCACGGCGACCTCTTCGGGGACGTCCTGAGGACCCGGCAGCGCATCGACCGGGCGCTCGCCGCCCTGCGCTAGGGGCCTTCCCGTCCTTCCAGGAGGCGGCCGCGGAGAAAGTCCCGCTCGACGTCGCTCGGCGCAAGGGCGAGCGCCCGCTCGTACGCGGCTGCGGCATCCGCGCCGCGGTCGAGCCGGCGAAGCAGGTCCGCTCGTGTCGCGTGGAGGAGGTAGTAGCCGTCGAGCCCGTCGATCGCGTCGACGAGCGCAAGGCCTTCCCGCGGGCCCTCGGCCATCGCGACGGCGACCGCGCGGTTGAGCTCGACGACGGGCGAGGGCGCGAGCTCGAGCAGCCTGCCATAGAGGAGCGCGACCTCCGACCAGTCCGTCTCGGGGGCGGAATGGAGCGCTGCGATCGCGGCCTGGAGCTGGTAGGGGCCGGGCATGCGCAGGCGGAGCCCCCGCTCGAGCGCGGCGCGGCCCTGGTCGATCTCGCCTTCGTCCCAGAGGCCGCGATCCTGGTCCTCCATCAGCACGAGCCGGCCGTCGTGGCTGACGCGTGCGTCGCGCCTGGCGTCCTGGAGCAGCACGAGCGCGTGCAGGCCGTGCACCTCCGCCTCGTCGGGCATCAACGTCGCGAGCAGGAGGGCGAGCCGGACCGCCTCCGCGCAGAGCTCACGGCGCACGGGCGGCCCGTAGCCTGCGTTGAACACGAGATAGATCGCGGCGAGCACCGTCCGCAGCCGCTCCGGCAGGAGATGCTCGGGCGGCACGCGCAGGGGGATGCCCGCGTCGCGGATCTTCCGCTTCGCCCGCACGAGCCGTTGCGCAAGCGTCGCCTCGGGAACGATGAACGCGCGCGCGATCTCCTGCGTCGTCAGCCCGCCGACGAGGCTCAGCGTCAACGCGACCTGCGCGTCGGCCGCGAGGGCCGGGTGGCAGCACGCGAAGATCAGCTCGAGGCGCTCGTCGGGGATTGCCGTCTCCTCGTCGTCCGGGAGCTGCGCCGCCCGCGCGAGCAGCTCCGTCTTTCGCACGAGCGTCTGCTCGCGCCGGATCCGGTCGATCGCGCCGTTTCGCGCCGTGGCGACGATCCAGGCGCCGGGGTTCGCCGGTGTGCCGTCGCGCGGCCAGCGCTCCGCCGCCTTGACGAATGCGTCCTGGACGGCGTCCTCGGCGAGGTCGAGGTCGCCGAGGACGCGGCCGAGGATTGCGATGCAGCGCGCACGCTCGTCGCGGTAGGCACGGACGAGATCGTCTATCCGCGGCTCTCCCTGTCCGTGCGGCGGAGCGGCACCGGTCAGCGCTGGACGACCGGACGGACCTCGACCGTGCCGCCCAGGCGTGCGGACGGGACGCGAGCTGCGATCTCCGCCGCCTCCGCAGGCGAGTCGGCCTCGATCAGGTAGAAGCCGCCGAGGTACTCCTTCGTCTCGGCGAACGGCCCGTCGGTGACGATCGTCTCGCCGTTCTTGACCCGTACGCTCCGTGCCGTGTCCGTCGGCTGCAGCTGTGCGCCGCCCGTGGTGTTCGGCAGCTGCGACACCGCCATGTACTCGCCGTACAGCGACTCCATCTCCTTCGGCCCGATGTCCTGCCACTGCTTGGGGTCGTCGTAGATCAAGAGCACGTACTGCATGTGTTCGCTCCTCCTTCGAAGTCGGTGATCGAGACTACGACGAACGGGCTATCGCGAATTCGACATCCGGCCGAGCAGCGTCCGCGCACCGGCCTTGTCCAGGTACTCGTTGAGGTTGCCGCACTTCGGGCTCTGGACGCAAGACGGGCACCCCTGCTCGCACGGACATCCCTCGAGCAGGCGCACCGTGTCGGCGACCCAGCCTTCGAACTGCTCGAAGCCCCGTTCGGCGATCCCGACGCCGCCCGGGTGCCCGTCGTACACGAAGACGGTCGGCGAGCCGGTGTCCGGGTGGAGGTTCGTCGAAAGGCCGCCGATGTCCCAGCGGTCGCACATCGCCCAGAGCGGCAGGAGTGCGATCATCGAATGCTCGGCGGCGTGCAGCGACGAGAGGAGCACGGGCATCTGCTCGAGCTCCGACAGGTGGCGTTCGCTCGGCACGTACCACACGGCCTCGGTGCCGAACACGCTCGGAGGCAGGTCGAGCTCGACCGTCGCGAGCGTCGCCTGGTCGCGGATGCCCTTCTTCTGGTAGCCGACGACGCGCTCGGTGACCGAGACGCGTCCGAAGCTGAGCTCCAGCCCGAGCCGGCGCTCGACACGCAACGACTCCTCGATGTCCGTCGAGGTCTCCTTTCGCACCTGCGTGTACCAGTCGCCCGCGTGCGGCTCGACGACGGCGCGCCGGGCCGGGATGTCGAGCTCGCGGACGAGCCACTGCTCGCCGAGATGGAGGTACACGGCAC